>Ga0302296_1000082_pt1 | contig 80943 bp, 64 predicted proteins | sample III_Fen_N3_1_FD_194546 | JGI IMG/M metagenome (GOLD analysis project Ga0302296, IMG submission 194546) | Peat permafrost microbial communities from Stordalen Mire near Abisko, Sweden - III_Fen_N3_1 | ecosystem: Environmental > Terrestrial > Soil > Wetlands > Permafrost | place: Sweden: Abisko... | reverse complement strand
CATTTATGATCTCGAAATAATCTAAAACTCCTTCTGGTAATAATAACTCAAAGCCACTTGTAAGCATCTGTTTTTGCTACAAAACTAATATTTTTACTAGTCCCCCACAACTTTTTGACTTGATCCGTTTTTAGTAATAACATCAGCCGAGGTACGGTTTTGTTTGTTACTCGCTTTTTCATAGGCAGTTGTCCAGCGTGCCTGAGCAGTTTTTAATGAAGTAATCACTTCTTCCGGAATGCCCCATGCAGTGGCATTTTCTGAAAGAATTTCAATTAAATTAAATTGCCAAACGTGATATTCAGCATCTGTCTTTGGAATGTAATCAGCCATAGTTTCTAATTTTAATGGTAAATAAAATGTTTATAAATCACTTGTTTTTATTTATTTTGACTATCAATACTTTACTTGTTGAGAATATATTCTGAAATGCCGGGAATACATTTTCTAACTTTCAGAATATGTTATTTTTGTTTTCGTATATATATTCCTTTTCAGATTATATGTTCTTAAAGTTTATGACGTTATTCGTAATGTTTCCGTATATATAACTCTCTTTCGGTAATATATTCGCCAGGTCAATTAATGTATTCTGAATTGTCGGGAATATATTCTTAAGCTTTGCTTCTATATTTATTTTCTAAAATGATATATTCGCAAAGCGGGATTATTTATCCATACTATTTCTGCATCTATATTTTGAGCACAAACATATATTTTCAGATTAAGAAAAATGTCTCATTTTAAGAAATGAGACATTTTTGTCTAAATTCAACAAGTATGAATTTGATAATTAGGCTGTATTTCTTATTTGATTTTAGATGTATTGATCTGAATATTTGGGATCTATAAGCCTTAGTAAGGTAAAAAGGAAGAAAATAAATAGAGTGTTAAAAATTATGAAGGCGAACGGATAATTGGATACAATTTTTGTCTCACATTATAATATGAGACAAAACAGTCAATTTAATTATTAGAAATGTATTCTATTCGATACATTTAAGATATTTTGCGGATAATCGTACTAAAAAATTATTTACGCATGCTTCACTCCTTTTATCACCAGACAAGAGGTTGCTGGTTGTCATATATTTGCAATACTTGATTAAGTTATGAAAAGGATACACCCATATCATGTCTCAAATTTATCTATAAACCAATTCAATAGCCTCTTTTATTTTTTTATTGTAATGAAGTATTTTAAACCCTACTCAAAACATTTTGACTTATGTCTTGTTAACCCTATAAATACTCATGTGTTTTTTAAATAAATATTTAAATTGAACATTACCAAATAGCGACAATTCACAACTTTTAATTACATTTGCATTTTGAATTTGTAGCAATTTCTACGACTCGACAGTTCGAAAAATAATGTTGTTTTTAAAATTTAACAACGATCTGTATTGAAATAATTTGTTGTTGATAATGGTGATTGATTGTTTCTTAGTTGTTTGAATTTTACAAGATAATAAAGGCAGAATGATATTCGATATTATTTTTTTGTAATAAAGAATTTATTTTTTCAGTCATAATTTTATATTAATTAGTTAATTCCATTTGGGACTGACGACCATTCTCGTGTAAAAAATAATATTAGAAGTTAAACAGAATCATTTATACATAGAATATATTTTGCGTATAAATTATGGTGTTTAGCAGTGTTTAATTATTGATATCTGGGTGTTTTTTAATAACAATTTTAATTTTATAAAATTATCTAGTATGTATTGCAAAAAAACGGGGTTTTCTGTATATTTTTTATTGAGTATACTTTTTCTGTACTCTTGCGCTCCTGCAAAAGATATTGCTTACTTTCAAAAAGTAGATACTAAAGCTCATTCTACAAATAATCAACTGGTTCCTACTGGTCTGTATGAAGCGAGAATAAAACCAAAAGATTTACTTAGTATTACCGTGGTAAGTTCTGAACCCAATGCTTCCCGAATGTATAATCTCATAATGCCGCAAGCAGAAGTATCTTCTACGCAGAATACGCTTTCTTCGATGCCTACATTACAGAATTATGAAGTGGATATTGATGGCAATATCGAATTCCCAATGCTGGGGAAATTAAGGGTAGCAGGTTTGACACGTAGTGAAGTTGAGAATATGCTCCATAAAAAATTAGAATCAGCTTTTACCAAAGAATCGCCCATTATAACAATTCGATTTACAAATTACTCAGTAAACATTTTAGGTGAGGTTCAAAGACCGGGGCGATTCGAAACAATTAATGATCGGTTGACAATCTTTGAAGGTTTGGCATTAGCCGGAGATTTGACAATTTACGGGAGGCGAGATAACGTAAAGGTGCTTCGAGAAAAAGCCGATGGTTCAAAAGAGTACATAACATTGAATTTGAGTGATAAAAATATTATTTATTCCCCAGCTTATTATTTGGAACAAAATGATGTTGTCTATGTTGAACCAAATAAATCAAGAGCTAAATCATCAAATTATGGTGCTGCAGAAACATTTGGCATAACATCAGTTTCCGTATTGTTGACATTGACAAGTTTAGTGTTTACTGTTATAAAACTCAAATAGATAATTATGAATAAGTACTCAGACCCAGATGAAGAATTTGAAAAACCAATAGATTTTCTTGGTATTTTCTTTAATTATTTGTCTTATTGGAAATGGTTTATTGCCACTATAGTTATATGTATAATTATAGCCGTAGTGAACCTGAGATTCACGTTGCCATATTACGAAGTAAAAGCTTTAATTTTACTAAAAGATGATCAAAAAGGGAGTAGTGAGCCTGAGATGAATGCTTTTAAAGAATTGGGAATTTTTGCTCAAAAAAACAATGTGGACAACGAGTTGGAAATGCTAAAGACATCAACTTTGGTAGAGCAAGTCGTACGTGAATTGGGAATTTATACCAACTACACGAATATAGGAACATTTCAGGTTGTAAAAAATCTTGGAATTAATAAAAAATATCCGAAATTTGGAACATTTAAAGGCAAAATACTTTATGGTTCTGAATGCCCTATTCTTGTGCGTTTGCCGGATATTGTGTTAGAAAATATGAGTAACGGATTTGAGTTTGAAATTTTAGTTCATCCCTATGGTGAGTATATATTTTCCGGTATCTATAAAGATCAAAAGTATGAAGTGAAAGCTTCCATTTCAGATAATCAAGTGATATTACCATTTGGCAAAGTTTATATTACTAGAGGTAAATTCAGACCAACAGAAGATATGGTAATAGATGTTGATATGCAAAGCCCAATGAATAAAGCTGCAGAAATGTTAGGTAGTTTAAAAATGGACTTGACTTCTAAAATAACTTCTGTTGTAGACATTGCATTTACTACACCTAATATACAACTTGGAAAAGATTTTTTGAAAAAGTTGGTTGAAGTATATAATAGGGAGGATATGGATGATCAGGCAGCCATGGCTAATAAAACTGCACAGTTTATTGATGATCGTCTTATCACGCTTACCAAGGAGCTTGGTGATGTTGAATCGCAGGCTGAAAATTATAAACAAGTTCAGGGGTTGACTGATATTCAATCACAAACGAATATGTTTATTCAGCAAACAGGAAATATTGATCAAAAACAACTCGATCTCGAAACTCAATTGGCAATAGTGTCAGATATCGATGATTATATGGTTAAAAAAGAAAATAGGTATCAACTTCTTCCTGCAAGTGCGGGTATGTCAAGTGCGGGTTTAAGTGAATTGATTAATAACTACAATAAATTAATATTGGAACGAAATCGACTTTCGCGCATTGCTTCAAGTAGTAATCAGGCTATGTTGGATTTAACGAGTCAAATAGAATCAATGTTCAGTACTGTTCAATCTAGTGTTCGTAACGAGAAAAAAAACTTGCAAATTGCACAACGAGATTTATTGAACAGAAGTAGTGAAAATGCCGCTCATATTAGAGCTATTCCTAAACAAGAGCGTGAATACACTCAAATAAAACGTCAGCAAGGTGTTAAAGAAGGATTGTTTTTGTATTTGCTTCAGAAGAAGGAAGAAAAATATCTGAATATGTCTGTGGTAGAACCAATCGCAAAGATGATAGATAATCCGGGCAGTAGCGGTAGTCCTGTTTCTCCAAAGAAATCGATAATTTTAATAATTGCATTAATCATTGGTTTTGTCATCCCAATTATAGGAATTATGATACGTGATTTACTCCGTTATCAGATTGAAAATAAAGAAGAACTTGAGGCATTGTCAATTGTGCCGGTATTGGGTGAAATTTCAAAAACCAAAGGAAAAGAAAATGCAATTATCAAGGAAAATAGTACGGATAGTTTCACTGAATTATTTAGGCTTTTACGAACCAACTTATTGTTTGTCTTGGATAGTACAGAAAAAAAGGTAATCAATATCGGATCAAGTGTCAGTGGGGAGGGTAAAACATTTGTAAGTCTGAACCTTGCCATGAGTTTGGCATTACTTGATAAAAAGGTGATAATTATTGGATTAGATGTTCGAAAACCAAAACTGGCAGAATACCTTTCGATGAATAATGAATCCGGCATTACCTTATTTCTTACCGGACATCTTACAAAAGATCAATTAATTCGACCTTCAGGTATTCATCCAAATCTTTTCGTAATTACTGCAGGGCCCGTACCTCCGAATCCCAATGAATTATTAGCAAAACCGGACTTAGATAAACTGATAATTGAACTACGCGAACAATATGACTATATAATTATTGATAGTGCACCTATCGGAGTTGTTTCAGATGGTTTTACTCTGGATCGTTTTGCGGATGTTAGTCTTTATATCATACGAGCTAATTTTACACACAAAAGAAACATTGAATATGCGAGCAATTTATTTATACATAAGAAGCTGAAGAATATGTATTTTGTGCTAAATGATGTAGATAATAGCAGAGTCGGTTATCGTTATGGTTTAGGTAAAAAATACGAGTATGGCTACGGAAATGAAGGAACTAAGAAAAAGAAAGTAATTTAAAATATTTCTAATGGACACAGCTCAGCGGGTTGCAAAAAACACAGGATTTCTTTATGCCAAAATGGCAATTACTGTTTTTATTTCTCTGTATACTACTCGTTTAGTTTTGGCTGCTTTAGGTGTTGTGGACTTTGGGATATTCAATGTAGTTGCTGGTGCAATAGCCATGCTTACTTTTTTAAATTCAGCAATGGCTTCGGCAACACAGCGGTTTATGTCGTTTTCACAAGGTGCGGGAGATCATGAGAAAATTAAGGTGATATTTAATGTAAGCGTACTTTTACATTTATGTATAGCGATTATTTTAGTTTTGTTGCTTGAAATTGTTGGGTATTTTTTATTTAAAAGTGTCTTAGTAATTCCAATGGCCCGCTTATATATCGCTAAATTGATTTATCAATTTATGATTGTAAGTACAACTTTTACTGTTATTTCTGTGCCTTATGAAGCTGCATTAAATGCGAGAGAAAACATGTTAGTATTTTCAGTATTTGGAATAATTGAAGCAGTTTTAAGGCTGGCAATAGCATTCTATATTACTTACGCAAATTTCGATAAGTTATTTATATTTGGTCTGTTGACAGCCGTAATTTCATTTATACTTTTATTGATTAAGGGAATTTATTGTAATAAAATGTATTATGAATGTAAAATTGATATTAGAAACCATTTTGATAAACCGGTATTTAATGAAATGACGAAATTTGCCGGTTGGACATTTTTAGGATCATCAAGTAGTATACTCGCTAATTATGGACAAGGCATAGTTGTTAATATGTTTTTTGGGACAATTGTCAATGCAGCTCAGGGGATCGCCGGTCAGGTTAGTGGGCAGCTTGGTGCTTTTGCAATTAATATGTTAAAGGCGATTAATCCTGTAATTGACAAAAGTGAGGGATCTAGAAATAGACAAAAAATGTTATCAGTTTCAATGACCGGAACTAAAATTTCTTTTTACTTATCGATTTTATTTATAATCCCTGTGTATATTGAAATGCCTTACATTCTTAATATTTGGTTAAAATCAGTCCCGGATTATGCTATTATTTTTTGTCGACTTTTACTTATTAGGAATGTTATAGAACAATTTTATGTGACCATGGGGAACTCAATTGTCGCTGTAGGGAAAATTCGATCGTATCAAATTAATAATACAATACTTAATTTGTTTCCTTTAATTATTGCTTATGTGCTTTTTAAATTTGGTTTTCCAGCATATACTTTATATCTTGTATTTATTGGCTATGCCATTTGCGATGGGATATTAACTTTGTATTTTACAAAAGAAGTTTGTGGTTTATCAATATCATTGTATTTAAAAGAAGTTATATTCCCTAGTTTATTAACTTGTATTTTGGTAGTTGTATTCTCATTAATTCCATTTTTCTTGTTACATGAAGGGTTTCTGAGATTAATTTTAGTTGGTGCTACCAGTACAATTTCATTTTTCATTTTTGTTTGGATGATTGGACTCTCTTTTGGAGAGAAGGGACATATCTTACTATTATTAAGAACGATAACAAATAAGATAACTTCCAAATTGCGATTATAATTTAAACCATTTAATCATTAAAACGTATAAATTATGTTTTCAGTCGTAATACCGCTTTATAATAAAGCACATGTCATTGAAAGGACTTTAAGTACAGTGTTAACTCAGACGTTTAAAGAATTTGAAGTTATTATTGTCAATGATGGTTCTACTGATAATGGAGTTGAAAAAATAAAGAATTTCACGAACGATCCTCGTGTTAAGATAATTGAACAAAAAAATCAGGGGGTTAGTGCTGCTCGAAATAAAGGAGTGGCTTGTTCAAAATATGATTATATTGCTTTTATAGACGGTGACGATGAATGGTTGCCTTATTTTTTAGAAAAAATAAAAGAAGCAATCGATTTATTTCCCAATGCAGGGATGTACGGAACTCCTAGTTGGCATCGAGATTATGTATCGGGCTTTGGCGAAGAAGTAACAGCATTAAAATATAAATATAAAATTAAAATTGTTGATTCTTTTAGAAATCCTAGAACTTTTCCACATACAAGCGCCATTGTTGTATCTAAGAAACTATTTAATATGATTGCAGAAAATGGAGAAGGATTCCCTGTAGGGCAGCGAGTTTTCGAAGATTTTTCATGTTTTTATAGGATTATTTTTCTTGCTCCATTAGTTTATGTCGGTTTTCCACTTGCAATTAGGAATAATAATGTAAAAGGACAAATTACAGGAGTTTCTTCAGGAGAAAATATTTCTTATGAAAAAGATATTGTTAATTATTACAATATAACGTATAATGGTTGGATTAATAGTCAATGTAAAAATAAAAGCTATTTGAAATTTCTTAAATTTGATATTCGTGCTCGTATTATTAGTGCATTAAGAGCAAAAGATATAAATGAAATTAATCTGTTTCTTAATGATTTGAATAAAGATATTTGCTTACATTTTTCATCTTTAGAACTTTGGATGTACAGAAAAAAAATATTGAGATATATCTCACTTTTATATATTTATTACACTAAAATAATGTGGAGAGTTTATAAACTGTCTAATTTTATTGGAGAATAGTATATTATTGAAGCAATAGTTTACTAAATTAATAAAACAGGAAAACTGCATTTTAATCAGTAACAATAGTTTTATTTAAATCAAATAAATTGTCATTTATAAGAAAACTATCCATTTAATTAAGAAAATATTTAATAATTACTAACATGAATTATTAATAAAAATTCATAATATTTTTATTCTGCCTCTTACTTGATTTTAGGTTAAAACGTTGCATTGTTTCTATTATTACCCTATATTAATACAAGTGTTATAAGTGGGAAATGGTACAAGCAAGTAATTAAAATCTTCAAAAGGAATGAGATTATTGTAGATAATTCGATTTAATGTTTCTTTGAAGAAAATGCAAAACCTTCAATAGCGAAGAAAATATAAACAAAACTTAGTATTTTGAAAATAAGAAGTTTTATGGAGATTAGGAAGATGAACCAACAGAGAAATTAATATGATCCCTAAATTATTTATTCTAAAAGCAAAAGCCAAATTGTGGTTCTACTTAGTTTCATATACTCGTGTGAAAAGGGTATATCCTTATATCTATCGATCTTATTGGCATTATTTGTTTCATAAAAAGAATACAAAGACACTAAATAGTAGTTGTTATTATAGTGCACGACCTCATCCTGGAGCTGGAATCGGACATCAAATGGCTAATTGGATAGCAGGCTATTGGTTTAGTAAGCAATTTGGATTAAACTTTGCGCACATCCCTTTTGTACATGACCCTTGGGAACAGTTTTTAGGGTTTGGACATGATGAAATCATGATAGATATGTTAATAGATAGAGGATATGTTGTGAGAAAACTTCCGTTGTTTGATGAAAAGAAAAAAAAAGAGGTAGAATTAAATAAATTAATTATCAATTCTTATGCCGGGGAAAAAGTAGTTTTTCTTGCAGAACAGGATCAATATTATTCTGATCAGTTTGGAGTAATGAATGAAATTAAAGATAAGTTCTATTCGGCAAAAGCGCGCAAAGGAGATAAACTGATTTATTCCAAAGAGTATTATAATATCGCCATTCATGTGCGCAGGGGAGATATTGTGATTGGGCAGGAGAATCATGACCCCGGTTTATTGATGCGCTGGCAGAACAACGACTATTTTGCCAATGTATTATCCAATGTTTTGAAAACAAAAACTACAGAAAAGCCAATTGCTATTTATCTCTTTTCACAGGGATTGGAGAAAGATTTTGAGGATTTTAAGCATTTCCCCAACATCCATTTTTGTTTGGAAATGGGTGCTCAGGATTCATTTTTACATATGGTTTATGCTGATTTATTGATAACAAGTAAGAGTTCATTTTCGTATAAACCTGCATTACTTAGCAATGGAATAAAAGTATGTCCAAAGGACTTTTGGCATGGTTATCCAGAATCTAAGGACTGGATTTTAGTAGAAAATGATGGATCGTTTGTTATAAATGCACTGCAACGTTAAAAAGCAATGGAATAATAAAACGTTAAGTATATTATTTCATTCAACTGAAATTTGAAATAATATACAATATGCTATAATTTGATAATAATTAAAATGATGATTAATTCTAAGGAATCATATTTGGAGTATTTGGAAAAGGATAGATTACGTCTTGGGATTAAAAAGGATGTCTCAATATTCTTAAATCCATTTGAAATTGACCTTGAGATATGGAAGTTCCAGAAAGCGTTAAGGAAATGTGAATATTTATACAATACGGACAATAAAACAATTTTTTGGAAAATAAGAAAACTTTTTGCTGCAATGTATTTTAAAAAGTTGTCATGCAAATTAGGATTTACTATTCCTCCGAACTGTTTTGGTCCAGGTTTACGAATATTACACAGAGGAACAATAATAGTTAATGGGCAGTGTAATATAGGGGAAAATTGTACTATAAATGCTTGCGTAAACATCGGTAATCAAGCTGGTTATAACGATAAAGTTCCTTGTATTGGTAATAATGTTTATTTAGGACCTGGTGCCAAACTTTTTGGAGATATTTATATAGCCGATGGATGTGCCGTAGGTGCAAATGCGGTTGTAAACAAGAGTTTTATTGAACTAAACTCAGTGATTGTAGGAATTCCAGCAATACAAAAAGGGTTTGTAAATAGAAATTTGCATATAATATAAATCAAACATGAGAATAGATTACTTTATCCTTAAGGGATTACAAAAAATATATAAAAGGATTTTTATTGCAACAAGTACATTATTCATGAAATACGATTATGATCCTGATATTGTTTCTCAAACACTTATCAATCTAATTGAATCTGACAAACCAATAATGGTTGCAAGATATGGTGCTACTGAATTAATGTGCATTATAAATTATTTAGGTGTTAAAAATGGTAGGCCAAATTTAATTTCATATATAAGAAATAAGAAATTTGATTGGTGGTGGGATAAAAAAAAATTAAATCAAATTGAACAATGGAGTGGCTTTTTTCCATCAACTATTGAAAATGTAGAACGTTTTTGTCAATTAATGATTAATGATTCCTCTCTGGTTGATGCCTTAGCTTCATGGCTTGATAATGAAAAATATATGGGAAAGTACTTAGAGAACGCATACCGTTTTCAAGGGCTTTTTCTAGATCCTTTTTGGAGTTCAACTCCCTGGACTGCTGCATTGAAAGGTAAAAAGGTCTTAGTAATACATCCTTTTGAATCTGCAATCAGGTCACAGTATAATAAAAGAGAATTTCTTTTTTCAAATCCAGATATTTTACCGGAATTTGAATTACATACTATAAAAGCTGTTCAAAGTTTAGGGGGCGAATGTCAGTATTCTTCTTGGTTTGAGGCACTTGATGCAATGAAATTTGAAATAGATAAAATAGACTTTGATATTTGTATATTAGGCTGTGGAGCTTATGGTTTTCCTTTAGCAGCATATATAAAACGAAAAGGGAAAAAAGCAATTCACATGGGAGGATCTTTACAGCTCTTATTTGGGATAAAAGGTAAGAGATGGGAAAATCCTATGTATGGAGCTCAAGAATTAGAAGTAGAGGGCAAATATCCTGCATTAATGAATGAATTTTGGATTTATCCAAGTGAAGAGGGTAAACCCAAAAATGCTTCTAAAGTTGAAGGTGCTTGTTATTGGTAAACACTATAAAAAAATGAAGGATAAGAAGATGCTTTGGTTTAATAATAGTGCTTTTATAGAAAATAAAATGCAAACAACTGGTATATTGTAGATTGCAATGGGCGAAGCTTTATTAGAAACAAATGAAGTTGAACTTAGTTATATAACTTTTGGAAATGTAAAGGAAATTACAAGAATAGATTGTAAAGGGATTAAGCAATGGATAATTCCAATTTGTTTTTTTTAGAAACCAAAACACTTGCCAATTAGATATCACAAAAGTCTGAAAGAGTTGGAATAAATAAAATAATGAAGAGGCTATTGCTAAAAGGTAACTTGAAATATATTAAGAATTTATCAATCTGAACTCTCAAAGTATTACTTAAGAATGAATTCTTAAAATACAGGAAGTATTACTGTAAATAATCTACAAATAGGTAATTATACTCTATTTATAAAACATTAAGCAAAAATGACTAGAAGAGAGTTATTGTTGAAATTTATTTCATTTTCGATACTGCCTATTACTGTTTTTTCGGTAAATTTTTATCCTTCTCCATTTACAAATATTGTTACCTATACACAAAATACGACTTTCTGGTGGATTGTAATTGTGTTAATTTTATTTGCATTTTTTTTATATAGTTACTACTATCTTGAAAAAGGTAATAGCCAAAATATGAGGGTTGTTCAGTGGTATTTATTATGGAATGTTTTTTGTTTTGTGCGTGGAATGTTTATAGCAGAAAATTACTGGGATTGGAAGGGATTAATAGGTAATACATTTGGAATACTTGTTCCCATAGTTGCTTACTCTGCTACCAATAAAATACTTTTACAGTCAATTCTTTCTTTTTTTGTAAAATACATGTTACCCCTTTTTCTATTTTTTAGTTTAATTATTAGTCCAAATGTTTATGGATTCTATTTGGTTCCAATTGGGTTTTTAATGCTTTGTTTTCCTGCTTTAACTACTCGTTGGAAATTTGTTATTTTATTGATTTCATTATTAGTAATGACGATTGATTTAGGTGCCCGAAGTAGTGTAATAAAATTTGGAGTTCCCGTTTTCTTGATGCTTATTTATTATTTCAGATCAATAATTTCTGTCAAGATATTTGAATTTGTGAGAATAATACTCATAACAACACCTTTTATTCTTTTCGGATTGGGAGTCAGCGGAGTATTTGATGTATTTAATATGAATGGATATGTTAAAGGGCAATATCAAGATGTAGAAGTCGACGAAAATGGTCAAAAAGTAGACGATGACCTGAAGGCTGATACCCGAACTTTTTTATATGTTGAAGTTCTATATTCGGCAAAAGTTTTAAATAGTTGGTTAATTGGGAGGAGTCCTGCCAGAGGTAATTTAAGTGAATCTTTTGGCGCTCTAGATGAGACTGGTAGAGGTGAACGATTAGGGAACGAAGTAGCTATTCTAAATGTTTTCACATGGACAGGTATAGTAGGTGTGATATTATATTTATTTGCATTTTATAGAGCTTCTTATTTAGCCATAAATGACTCGAACAATATATTTAGTAAAATTGTTGGTTTGTTTGTTGCTTTTAGATGGTTATACGGTTGGGTAGAGGATATTAACGGGTTTACCTTGACAACAGTTTTTCTTTGGTTAACTATAGGTTTCAGCTTTTCAAAATCGTTCAGAGCTATGTCTGATAAAGAAGTAAAATACTGGGTGAGGGGAATTTTTAATTTCGGCAATGGGTTAACTAAAAGAGAAATACAGGAAATAAAAATGAATAAGGTAACAAATCTTGATATTTAAAAAATAAATACAGAAAATCATTGTTCGAGTCTACTTTTTTCATAGCAAAGTATTATTGCGCAACATAACATAAAAATAAGAAAGTGGTAATTTTAATTTTTAAAGCAGTTAAATAATATTTAAATATTTATGTAAGTTCTCTAAACGCATAATATTTTATATTTTATTGAAATTGAATATGGTTAATTCGTACAAATTGGAAATTATGTGAAGATTGGTGGTAATATATGATATTGATATCCAATCATTTGATGTTAATAAGAAAAAAATAAGGCTACTGATTGCAATAATATTAGAAGAGAGGATGAAAAGATCGAAGATAATGTTTTTATAGGTGCATATTCTACAATATTGAAGGATGTTCGAATAGGGGAGACATCGGTTAAGAAGCATGTTCAGAGATCACGAATTCAATTCCTAGGAATGAAATATGGGGGTGGAAATCCATCAAATTTATTAGAGCTATATAATAGTTTTAATTCAATATTTAAATAAATTGGCGTATGAAAAAAATACTTTGGCTTTGTAATACTTCGTTTTCAGAAAACTTAATTAAGGGGAATGGTAGTTGGTTACAACCAATGGCAGAAGAAATACAATCAACACTTGATATTCAACTCTTTAATGTAACAATTGGCAATGTGGATAGAATCGAAAAAAGTAATTATAAAAACATTGTACAATGGATTTTGCCAAATGACAAAACAAATAAATATATCCAAATAGCTTCTATTGAAAAATGCAAGGCAGTAACTTCTATTATAGAACAGGTGGAGCCCGATTTAATTCATATATGGGGAACTGAAAGCATTTGGGCTTCAATTTATAGACAAGGGTATATCAAATATAAAACAATGATTGATATACAAGGATTACTATTTGTTTATACCGACTATTTTTATGGAGGGCTAACGAACAGAGAAATTATTCAATCTATCTACTTGAAAGAAATACTTATGCCCTGGCGAACATTGTTCAATAAAAAAGAAGTATTTAGAAAGCGTGGAGAAGAAGAGGTTTTTTGTTTAAAAAGGATTAAAAATATCTCTTTTCAAAGTGTATGGGTGAAAAATCAGGTGTCTGTAATAAACCCGAATGCGCAGTATTTTGCCACTCGAATAATGCTACGTTCTGGTTTCTATACATCACCTCAATGGCAGTATAAAACAATAAATAACCCTCCTGTAATATTTTCTTCGAGTTCGGCTGCTGTCTCTTACAAAGGATTACATGTGTTGATTAAAGCCATAGTTCTTTTAAAAAGAAAATATCCGGATATGCAACTTAGATTAGCCGGAACTATTGATGTAGGGAATAGACTTTTAGATGGATATTCGAAATTTTTAAGAACTCTTATTGCCAAAAACGGGTTAGAAAATAATGTTGTATATACGGGTTCAATCAATGAAAATCAGATGATTAGTGAATTGTTGAATTGCAATGTATGTGTTGTTCCTTCTTTTATTGAAACGTATTGTCTTGCATTTGCTGAAGCCATGATGGTGGGAGTACCGGTTGTTGTTTCGTTTGCAGGTGCTATGCCTGAACTTGCAGAACACAATAAAGAAGCGATGTTTTATAACCCACTTGACCATGTAACTTGTGCGGCTTATATCGATCAACTTATCCAAAATAGACATCATGCAGAACTATTATCTTCAAATGCGAGGATCAGAAGACTTAAAGAAAACGATAAAGATTTAGTTGTCGCAACTCAAGTATCAATTTATAATTCTATTATAGATGGTAATGTGGATGTTTTATAAAGTTATTAGAAAACTTATTGGGAATCTTTCGCTGATTTTTAATAAAATATGCTCTTTGATTGTTTTTTATGGGAATAGGGTGACGTTTGTTTCTTTTAAAACATCAGGGATTCCTTACGTGATGGTAGCACGTGGTGGAAGTTTTTCCATTGGGAACAATTTCTCAATGAATAATAGTATAACTGGTAATCCAATAGGATGCTACGACCGCTGTACTTTTTTTGTGGACAGAGATGCCACACTAACCATTGGAAATCATGTGGGAATGTCACAGGCAGGTTTGATTTGCCACAGCAGTATTACTATTGGCGATTATGTGAATATAGGGGGAGGCGTGAAGATATACGACACCGATTTCCATTCTTTAGATCCTAAACTACGTTTAGGGAGTGCAGACATGGAACACAAAGCAAAAGCACCTGTTGTGATAAAGGATAATGCATTTATAGGTGCTTATTCCATTGTTTTGAAAGGGGTGATAATAGGTGAAAATTCAATAATTGGTGCAGGTTCGGTTGTTACCAAGTCGGTGCCCGATAATCAAATATGGGCGGGAAATCCAGCTAAATTTATAAGAGAAATATAATATGGATAAACCATTGATATCTTTTATCGTAGCTATTTATAATGTTGAAAAATATATAATTAATTGCATAGATTCGATAATTGAGCAAACTTACAAGAATATCGAAATTGTTTTAGTTGATGATGGCTCTAAAGATTCTTCCGGAACAATTTGCGATAACTATGCTAAACAAGATGACCGTATTAAGATTGTGCATACAAGCAATGGTGGACTTAGTTCGGCACGCAACGTCGGAATTGAAAATGCAATTGGTGAGTTTTTCATTTTTATAGATGGGGATGATAGTATTTCTCCTGAAATGACAGAAATATTTTACGAGTCAGCATTGAAATACAATGCTGATATTGTTATTGGAGGACGTTACAATGTTTTTGAAGATAAACCAAAAGAGACTGTGATTTTTTATACTGAAGAAGGTGTTTTGGGAAAGAACATTGTAATGCAGGATTTATTGGAAGATAATTTATCCTCTCATACTTGGGGAAAGATGTATAAAGCCTTTTTATGGAAGAATATACGTTTTATTTTAGGACGGGTTTATGGTGAGGATATTGCAACCATGCATTTGATTTACGATAGGACTGAAACAATTGTCAGTATTCCTTTGCCTTTGTATAATTATAGAATAAATAATGCCTCACTGACTACCACCTATCGTCCTTTTAAGTGGATGTCAACCTATTTGGCATTTAAAGAACGACTCGAATTTGCAGATGCATATTATCCTGCAATGACAACAAAACTAAGAAGTATGACAATTAATTTTGCTCGTTTGACGCTTGATAACTATCTTCAACGTCATGAAGAATGTGATAAAGAGTACGTCCCTGAAATAATTGAGAGATTACATTCAAATAATAAGTTCATACTAAAAACTCCCTATTTGAAGTGGTATAATAAGATACTAATTTTTTATTATAATCTATTTCCTAGTGTTTATGCAAAATCAATTAGGTTTATACATAAGGTGTTTTACAATTTTAACCCGAATAAATTCAGATGAATCGAATTGCTGTTTTAATAACATGTTATAATCGTAAAGATAAAACGCTGAAATGCCTTAGTCAATTATTTAATCAGGAAATTTTGGTCGATGTATTTTTAGTTGATGATGATTGTACTGATGGAACGGGAGACGCTATAAAGGATTATTATCCAACAGTTCATGTAATAAAGGGTGATGGATTATTGTTCTGGAACAGAGGTATGTACACAGCATGGACTGAGGCAGAGAAATTTGATTATGATTTTTACTTGTGGTTGAATGATGATACTTATATATTTTCAGACTCACTTGCAATGATGCTTGAAAGTTCTACAAAAAAAAATAATAAAGCAATGATTGTGGGTGCGTCATGTGATCCAAATGATCAGACTGTTACTTCATTTGGTGCAGATTGGAAATCGAAAGCATTATTTCCCAATGGAGAATTACAACAATGTGATGCCTTTGGAGGTAATTTTGTATTAATACCAAGATATGTATATAAAAAGTGCGGGAAACTGGATTATCACTACAGACATAGTTTAGGCGACATTGATTATGCCAGACATGTTATATCCGAAGGTATTGAAATATTCCTTGCGCCCAAGCATATTGGTATATGTTTAAATGATCTTAAAACTCCGAAATGTTTTGATAAATCGTTACCTTTGAGAGAAAGATTGAGAATTCTTCATTCTCCTTTAAGTTATTCTGATCCGAGAGAATTTTTTTATTTTTATAAAAAGCATGAAGGGGTTTTAAGTGCTTCATTACATCTTACTTCTATATATTTAAAATTTTTTATAAAATCAATATGAAGAGAGAATCAATAATTTTATACCCGACTCTGTATTATTAAAAAAATGCACTAAGTCATCAAGCATTTGTGTAAGAAAATTTCAAAAAAATGTGATTGTAAAACATCTGTATTATTCTCACTAATAACCAACCTTAAAAAATGGTTGGTTGATCTTATCAATTACATTTAGAATAATTTTCACTAAACATGATATTCATGATTACACAGTAGAAGCAAATCCGTTATTTCTCAAAGCATTTATAAAACCAATTTATGCTTGGAAATATATAGCATTGCATGGATACAAAATTAAAGTGTATTGGATTTTTGTACAAAGAAATGCATTTTTCAGATTGTTGTATTTATTGGAGATGGTGCAATCCATTTCAATTGGGGTCATTGTAACCCGAAGTGTAGAACCTAACATAATTTATGCGAGTGTACTAGCGAATAAATTAATGGACTATATTTATTGGGAACGAGAACGACATTAAAATTAATACGCTTATTGTAGATAAATGTCGTTGATTTCTTCCTGGAATTTTATTTTGTTATGTTGTATACGATATTCTTATTTGCAGAACAAGTAATATGAAAAAGAGATTATTGATAATTAATAGTGCTTTGGCACCCTATATGATTGATCAGTATAATGATTTGAATCATATATTTGATGTTGAGTTGATATTTCTTTACAAAAATGTTACTAATCAGAATTTTAATCAAGATTACTTGTTGGAATTATTAAATTGTAAGTATTTTTATTTATTAAAAGGACCTTCTTTTAATGATAGAGTATTTCGCTTTGGAATCTTAAGAAAAATCAGAAAATTCAAGCCGGATATTATAATTAGTTATGAATACTCATTTACAACTCAATACCTGATATTACTTAAACAATTAGGATTAATACACCATAATATTGGTTCAACAATTGATGATAGTTTAGAGATTTGTTATCACGTTCAATCTAAAATCCGTTTATTGGCACGAAAGTTTTCGGTGAAGTATTTAGATTATTTAATAGTCTTGTCAAAAGAAGTTTCACAATTTTATCAGGATAATTTTGGATTGAATGAGAATAAAATTATTATCTCGCCTATTTTACAAAATCCTGAAAGATTAAGAAATAATCACGATGAAATAGAAAAAATAGCAAACAAATATTCACGGAATTTTCATCTGTCTGGTAAAAAAGTTCTTTTATATGTTGGTAGATTTATGGCAGTAAAAGGGCTTAAGAATTTCATAAATACAATAAGTCAGACTTTGAAAGAAGATGGAAACTGTGTGTTAATTCTAGTTGGTGATGGAGATGAAAAGGAAGAAATTAAAACAATAATAAAGTCTAAACATCTGAATAATAAAGTATTGTTGCCCGGCAGATTTGAAGGAATAGAACTTTATGCATGGTATATGTGCGCATCGGGTTTTGTTTTGCCGAGTGTTTATGAACCTTATGGAGCTGTTGTAAATGAATCGTTAATTTTCGGGACAAAAGTTTTATGTTCTAGATATGCCGGATCGTCAAATTTAATTCAATCAGATAATTGTGGAATTGTATTTGACCCTTTGAATGAGAATGAAACAATTGAAAAACTGTCTATTTTCTTGAATTCAATTGATGTTGTTGATGAAATAAACTTTATGAATAAGCCCTCGTTGATGTCGAATACACAAAAAGACTTTATTGATGAGTGGAAGAAAATAAATAAAGACTAAATTCAAAAAATATATGATTTCAATCGAAAGTTTCATCAGTCTACCCATAGAATATGAATTTTTTTTAATAAAAAAGCATGATTAATTTGTTAATATATTTTTAAGGCGATGTCTGATTTGAGTTTTTTAAAATAATATTTTCGATTGGAATTTTTAAATTTTATTTATGTAAATAATTAGTATGTTGACGTTTGAAAGTTTTAGTGGTATTCCCGTTAATTATGAATCATTTTTGATTGAAAAATATGCCTCATTTATAACTACTTGTCGTTATATTGAAGTAAATTATCCTGACTATGATGTCAATTATTTTACCGTTCAGGAAAATGGTAAACTTATTGAATTGATAGTTTATGGGAATAAAGGCAATACTTCAACGTGTTATAACTCGCTGGTATCGATTGATGAAGACATTGTTTCGAATTTTTCAGAAAATCTTTTCAAAAAACATTCTGAAATAAAAAAAATAGAAATTATAGCATCGTATAATGATTATAATTTTAAAAGATCTATTCTAAGTTTTAAATCAGATAATCAGATTTTAAAATTACCTTCGACAGTAGATGAATATTATCAGGAACTTAGTTACCATGTAAGGAAAAATATTAAAAATAGGAAAAGCCGATTTTTAAAGGAATTCCCTATAGCCAAATTCGAAACTAAATATGGATCTGAAATAGAAGAAAGTACCGTTGATAAAATTATTTTGCTCAATAGCAATAGGATGCGTTCAAAAGGTACTATTCCAGGTATTGACAATAAATTCAAAGATAGCATTTATAGATTTTCAACCTTCTATGGTTGTGTTGCATATATTGAAATTGATGGCGAAATAGTTGCAGGCTGTGTTGCTACGCTATTGAATAATGAAATTTTTGCACATGTTATTGGACACGACAATAATTATTCTAAATTCAATTTAGGGGAAATGTGCTTTATGTATATAATTGAAACTTCTATCAATAAAGGAATTAATACATTCCATTTTTTATGGGGTGAGACGGAGTATAAAAGGAGATTATTAGCAGAACCACATTTCCTGTATTTTTATTATATATATAGATCCTACTCGGCTGATTATATGATTGATAAAGTTCAGGTTTTAATTTCTACTATTGTCTTAAAAATTCGAAAATCAAAATACTCTAAACCTATCAGAGACGCAATTAAATCTTATCGAAAAAGGAATTTGAATGTAAATTCTTCGGAAGAGAAGAATCCTTCTTAATTGAAACTTTCCACCCTTTATAATTAGTAAATATAAATCCTGTTTTGTTATAAAATTAAATTTATGATTTCAATTAAGTGTTGTAAAGGCTTACCAGTTGAATATGAATCGTTTTTAGTAAAGAAATACCAATCATTCATGACTACATGTCGATATATTGAAATATATTATCCGACCTATGACATTAATTATATGCTTGTATATAATGATAATAATTTAATTGAATTGTTGATATTTGGGATTAGTAGAGATGCTTCTACGTGCTTTAATTCACTTGTTCATATAGATAAAAGTATTGTTAAGGAATTGGCAACAAATACATTTGAGGAATATGCAAATATAAAAAAGATTATAATTGACGCATCGTTTGAGGAGTATGCTTTAAAGAAAAGCATATTGACTTCTAAATTTAACGATTATATTATAAATTTACCTCCCACGATGGAAGATTATTATAATGAACTTGGACGTAGTACCCGTCAACATGCAAAAAATCGTAAATCAAGATTATTACGGGATTATCCCGATGTTAAGTTTATTACTAAATTGGGAACTGAAATTGAAGCAGAAATTGTTGAAAAAATCATACAATTGAATATTGATAGAATGAAACATAAGGGAAAAATTCCTGGAAGAGATAATACAGATATGATTAATAATTTCAAATATTCTCAGTATTATGGAAGTGTAACATATATAGAGATAAATGGAGTGATTGTAGCTGGTTGTATCTCTACTGTACTAAACAAAAGCATATATTCTCATATAATTGCTCATGATGATAATTTCTCCAAATATAGCATAGGAGAAGTTTGTGCATTGCATTTAATCCAAACTTCAATTGAAAAAGGATTGTTCACTCTTCATTCATTATGGGGCGAAAGTGACTTGAAAAAAAGATTGTTGGCAAAACCTCATCCATTATTTTCATATTTAATTTATAGGAATTATACTCATAAATATGTTATAGATAAGGGGAAAGCGTTAGTTTCAATGACATCTAGTAATATTAGACGTTCAAAATATTCAAAACCTTTTAGAGATGCAATTAAAAACTACAGGAAAAAGAAGATGAATAAGCAACTGAATTGAAATTTTCAACTTATTTGATAAGAAGGAAGATAGTACAAATTGATTAAATAATGATACGATAATTGAAAGTAATGAAAAAGCTATTAATATTTCATCCCGCTTTAGCTCCATACAGAGTAGATCAATTCAATGCATTAAGCAAGCTATTTGATCTGGAAGTTGTATTTATTTTTAACAATGTGTGGAATCATAAATTTGATCAGGTCAAATTAACGTCACAATTGGAGTTTAACTCCTCCTATTTATTAACTGGGATTAGTTTAAAGGGAAGGGTATTTCGGTTTGGAATGCTCAATATAATAAAGAAATTTAATCCTGATATTTTACTGGGTTATGAGTTTTCATTTACAACTCAATATCTGATTCTATTAAAACGATTGAGGATAATTAAACAGAAGATAGGCTCTACCATTGATGACAGTATTGAAATTTGTAATAATGTACAATCCAAAACAAGGTATATTGCAAGAAAAAAAACAGTTAGACAATTAGATTTTCTCATTGTACTTTCAAATGAAGTTGCAAAGTACTATAAGACTACATTTGATTTAAATTCTGATCAGGTGATTGTTTCGCCAATTTTGCAAAATTCTGACAGATTGAGAAAAAACTCTGAAAAACTGGAACAAATTGCAAATAATTATGCAAGTAATTATAATTTAAAAAAAAAGAAAGTATTGTTATTTGTCGGTAGATTTATACCGGAAAAGGGATTAAAAGAGTTTCTGAAAAATATTCTACCGATTATTCATGACAAAGATGAATATGTTATTGTTTTGGTTGGTGAAGGTATTGAAAAGCAATATGTTGATAGTTTCATAAATGAAAACAAACTACAAAGTAAGATTTTGCTTCCGGGACGGTTCGAAGGACTTGAATTATACGCATGGTATCTTATTGCATGTGGATTTGTATTACCAAGTAAGTATGAACCATTTGGAGCGGTTGTAAACGAAGCCTTAATATTTGGTCTGAGAGTTCTTTGTTCACAATTTGCAGGTTCTTCAGGATTAATTGGCGATAATGGTTTATTATTTAATCCTCTCGATAAGAATGATACAACTAATAAATTTATTGTCTTCATGGACTCTTTAGTCCCTTTACTAACTATAAATCTGTCAGAAAAACCGTTATTGATGAAAGATAATAAGATTGATTTTATAAATGAATGGAGAAAATTATATTATGATTAAAATATTTCAATTAATACGATCAATTCATTTGGGTGGGGCTGAAATTGTTGCGTTTAATTTGTCTGAATATTGTAAAACTATTGAGGATGATTTTGAGTTTTTAATTATTGAGTTACATAGATCAGATGATGAGTATTCTACAAATAAAAAGAATGAACTTAAATCAAAGGATATCTCTTTTGTAAGTTTAGGAACTAAATCTAAAACAATAAGCCTATTGATAGGTCACTTCACACTCGCCTATCAAATTCTGAGAAGGAAACCTGATATTATTCATTCTCACACCGATTTGCCTGATTTAGTTCTTTCAAATACAAAAAGATTGTTTTCGTTTTTTCATATAAAGTTTCCTGTTGTTGTCAGAACAATACATAACACTGTTTTATGGCCAACACATCGTAGATTAGGAAAATTTACTGAAGCTGCATTTGTTGATGATTGGGTTGTCGGAGTATCTGTGGGAGCACTGGAATCATATAAAATTCTGAGACATGGAAATAATTTATCCATATCTCCGCATCTGCAAATTATTTATAATGGGTGTAATTTCCCTCAAAAGAAGGAGCATCCATTCAATATAATTAGTGAAAAGATTAATGTAGCATTTTGTGGCAGGTTTGAAGAACAAAAAGGAATTGATATTCTAATAGAACGAATAAAAGCCATAAACCACCGATTTAAAGAGGATTTTGTGTTTCATATTATTGGTGATGGTACTTATCAAAATAAAGTTCGACACCTGTCCGAAAGAAATAGTAATGTATTAGTGTATAATTCTGTACCTAATATTGCTGATAAATTATATGCATTCGATTTTATTATTATGCCTTCACGATTTGAAGGTTTAGCTTTAGTCTCTATTGAAGCCTCATTTTCAAAAGTTCCTGTCATTGTAGCTTTTGCAAAAGGACTAAGTGAAACTTTGCCTCCAGATTGGTCTTTGCAATTTCAATTAGAAAATGAACAGGAGTTAATGTCTGTTTTTGATAATATCAAAAATAATAAATATGATTTGATTCAACTGAAAAATCAAGCATATGCATTTGCTACTGAGAAATTTTCTCTTTCAGTAATGATTGAGTCTTATTCAAAACTCTATATGAGTCTGAACAATTAGAATTTTAGTCACATTCAATATAAAAACTTTAAAATCAGATTTAGAGTATATTTTCAAAACAATTGACAAGTCCAAATTTAAACATTATTGAAAAATTTGTCGTTTGAAATATAAATCAAAGAATGTTTATGGATAAAAAACAAATTATAATTACTACCAGTTGGGATGATGGTTACGAAATGGATATCAGGATTGCTGAGTTATTGGAAAAATATAAAATTAAAGGTACATTTTATGTTCCGATAAGAAATTCTGAACGAGAAGTAATGGATTTAGCTATTCTTACTGAAATTTCTAAAAAAAATGAAATAGGTGGACATACAGTAAATCATATTTTTCTAAATACTCTCGGTTTGGAGGATGCTAATGTTGAAATTTCTGAATGTAAAAAAATTCTTCAGGACAAATTGGGAAAAAATATTGATGCATTTTGTTATCCCGGCGGTAAATACTCTGAACGTGATATTAAATTAGTGAAAGAAGCTGGTTTTAAATTTGGTCGTACTACAAAATTATTTCACACAGAAATCGACACTGGTACTAATTTAATGCATACAGGCATACAAGCATTTAACCATAGCAGTGTCGTTTTAACACGTCATTGTTTGAAAAACACATTTTTACCTCCAATTCTTGATTATATTTTTTTTTATAAAGGGAATAGAAATTTTTCTATTTTAGCTGAAGTAGTTATAACTAAATTGTTTGAAAATGGTGGTATGTTTCATTTGTGGGGGCATTCGTGGGAAATAGAAAAATATGGACTTTGGAAAGAATTGGAAAGTGTTTTGAAAATGCTGTCAGCACATGAAGGTATATCTTACCTTAATAATTCTGAATGCTGGAATGCTTTAAAGAAATAATAATAAAAACTGATATTTCAAATTAGTCTCTCTAAAACACTAACTTCAATTTATAAAGTGCTACCATTAAATTAAATACAATTCATTAACGCTTTCCCCTGTTGAAATAAAAAGAGAATATATATTGGAACATTTATAATTAGCACATAAAAAAGAAGATTCAATGTAAGTATGGGTTCAAAATTTAAGATTGAATATAAGTTTGATCAAAATTCATTTGTAACTATACATTCAATTAAGGGTAACAAAAATAAATTTTCTGTTACCAGCAGGGAAATACGAATGATTCTAAAATTTAGATGATGAAAAAAACTACTAAACCTCGGATACTATTTTTATTACACATGCCACCTCCAGTTCACGGATCTTCAATAGTTGGTCAGTCAATTAAGCATTCTATTCTTATCAACGAATCTTTTGAATGCCATTATATTAATCTTTTGGTTTCAAAAAAAATTAATGAAACCGGGAAGCCCAGCTCAAAAAAAATTTTTAGATTTATTGGTATTTGGTTTAGTTTTTTACATGAAATTATTTTTAATAGGCCGGATATATGCTACCTGGCTTTAACGGTCTATGGTTCTGCTTTTTTTAAGGATGCTTTGTTGGTGATGTTTTTGCGTATTTTCAGAATTCAGCATGTATTCCATCTACACAATAAAGGCGTGAGCAAAAATCAGAATAATTTTTTTTATAAAGCAATTTATGGATTCGTTTTTAAAAAAGCAGATGTTATATTGCTTTCATCACATTTGTATTTTGATGTTGAAGCTTTTGTTCCTATGTCAAGAATCCATATTTGTCCGAATGGTATTGATGAGGTGTTATCAAAACAGAAACCCCGAATAGTTTTGGACAATAAAAAAGTCAATATATTGTTTTTGTCAAATTTAATTGAATCCAAGGGTGTTTTCGTGTTATTGGATGCTTGTTCTATTTTGCATCAGAAAGGAATTGATTTTGAATGTAATTTTGTTGGAGCAGAAGGAGATATATGTAAGTCTCAATTTATTGAAATTATTAATAAAAAACAGTTATCTGATAAAGTCCATTATCTGGGAAAGAAGTTTTGTAAAGAGAAAAATGAAATGTTTGAAAAAGCAGATATTTTTGCATTCCCTACTTTTTTCGAGTGTTTTGGATTGGTGAATCTTGAAGCCATGCAATCGTATTTACCCATTGTATCGACCCTTGAAGGTGGAATCCCTGATATAATTGAAGATGGAGTTTCCGGATTTCTTGTGCCGCCCAAAAATGCTGAAGCTTTCGCTGAAAAACTGGAAATTTTAATTAAAAATCCCGAACTTCGTTTTCAGATGGGAAAAGAAGGGCGACGAAAATATGAAAATGAATTTAAGTTGGAAAGATTTGAACAAAATTTAAAAAATATACTCGAGCAAATATCTCGTGAAAAAGTAAAGAAAACTATACCGTTAAAGAAAATCCTATTTATACTTCACGTACCACCCCCTGTTCATGGATCATCAATAGTTGGTGAACAGATTAAGAATAGTGATATAATTAACGATTCGCTTGATTGTGATTATATAAACTTGTTAGTTTCAAGAACCCTTACTGAAACGGGGAAATCAAGTTATTTAAAAATCTTTCGTTTTCTGATTATATGGTTTAAACTTTTGATTAAAATAATTATCAAAAAACCTGAACTGTGCTATATAGCATTAACTGTTTCCGGATCTGCTTTTTATAAAGATGTCTTATTGGTAGTGATATTGCGACTCTTTAGAATAAAAAGGATATATCATCTTCATAACAAAGGTATTAGTAACTTTCAGCACAAAACAAATTACAAAAAGCTTTACCCTTTTGTGTTTGATGATGCAGATGTTATTTTGCTTTCAAAAAGATTATATAAGGACATTGAAACCTTTGTTCCGGAATCGCGGATACACATTTGCCCTAATGGAATTCCAGATATAACTTCAGGTACTATATATCGCATTCCATCAACCTTCAATAGTGTTAAAATTTTATTTTTATCAAACCTTATTGACTCTAAAGGAATTTTTATTTTATTGGATGCTTGTATGATATTGTTGCAGAGAGGAATTGAGTTTGAGTGTGATTTCATTGGTGCAGAAGGCGATTTAAGTGTTGATAAATTCAACAAAAGAGTGCTGCAGAATGGATTAAAGAAACATGTGAGTTATTTGGGGAAGAAATATGGCAAAGATAAGCAAGATTCATTTATAGATGCAGATATTTTTGCTTTTCCAACTTATTATCATAACGAATGCTTCCCATTAGTTCTTTTGGAAGCTATGCAATTTTCTTTGCCAATTGTATCAACTTTTGAAGGAGGAATTCCTGATATTGTAGAAGACGGAGTTACAGGGTATCTTGTTCCCCAAAGAGATGTGGAAGCTCTGGCAAACAAATTAGAAGCTCTGATTAACAATTCGGAACTTCGAATTATGATGGGTAAGGCTGGAAGACAAAAATACGAAAAGGAATTTACATTGGATAAATTTGAAAATTGCTTAGAAGACACTCTTCGACAAGTTGTAGAGAGGAAGTGATTATTAATGCTAAATCATTGCTGTTATACAACTTTAAAAGCCATAGTTTTGTTATGAAATTATATTTCTGATTAATCAAACTATAAAAAAAGAATATGTTGAAAAATTATACTTTGTTCAATCAGCCTTTAGACTCAATTACTCAACCAAAAGTTCTTATAAATACTCTCAATGCGCACTCTTTTAATACAGTAAAAGGAGATGAGGATTTTCATCGAGCACTTTCATCGAGCGATGTGTTATTACCAGATGGTATTGGTGTAGTGTGGGCTATGCGTATGTTGACTGGGACAAAAATAAACAAGATTGCTGGATCGGATTTGTTTTTTTATGAAATGGAGCGCATTAATGCTAAAGGAGGTAAATGCTTTTTTCTGGGCAGTTCTGAGGAAACTTTATATAAAATAAGTAAAAGGGCAGCGGATGAATATCCAAATATGCAGGTTTACAGTTATTCACCTCCTTATAAGCAGGAATTCAACGGTGAAGATAATAAATTGATGGTTGAAGCTATAAATGCGATTCAGCCGGATGTCCTTTTTGTAGGGATGACTGCTCCGAAACAGGAGAAATGGGCGCATAAACATTTTGATCAGTTATCAGTAGGTCATGTGTGTTGTATAGGCGCAGTATTTGATTTCTATGCAGGCACGGTTCAACGGGCTCCAACCTGGATGATACAGTTAGGGATGGAGTGGTCGTACCGGTTAATTAAAGAACCTCGTCGTATGTGGCGTAGATACTTGATTGGAAATGTAAAATTCATTGGACATGTGATAATGGAAAAGATCAATACCTAATGGAAATATTTGCTTATTCAGAGCTGTAGAGTTACATTTTATATATTTGTTTACTAGATTTATTATCTTATAGTCAAATAGCTATTTGTGAGGTTGATTATTTGCTATTTTTAAATTTGTATTATGGAATCGAATGAAACCGAACTGAATTTCTTATATCTATTTTTTGATTTGATTATTCTTAATATTGCTATTGCAATAATTCTTTCAGTAACTCCGTTTCTGAATGGATTGAATATTCATGATATAAGTTTATATTTGCTGCATGCCAATATGTCGGCAGTAATTGCTTATTCAGCACTTGCAAAGAGGAATTTATATTTACACGATAACTTTTTAAATCGTGTGAGGCGTATCGGCAATCGTTTATTAGTATTCGTTATAGTATCCTTTATAACTGCTCAATTATTTTTACCTAAGAACTACTCCTATTTATTTATAGTAATATATATTGCACTTTTTTATGTTGGTGAACTGATTTTTTATTATTTCTTATACACTTATTTGAAATTTAGTCGCTCCAAAGGATTTTATGTACATAGAGTGCTAATCATTGGGTTAAATGATATGAGTATCTTTCTTCGACACTTATTAACTAATAATCCGATGCTGGGTTATGAGTTTGTAGGTTATGTTTCTGACAAACAAGAAAATGACAAAGATGTATTGGGTTATCTTGACGAATTAACTCCTTTAGTAAGGGAGCATGAAATAGATTTCCTTTTTGTAACTCATTCTGCATATAATGATTTAAAGAAAAGCAAAGAATTATTAGCAATTTGTAATAAAATAGGAGTAAGACTAAGATTTGTTCCTGAGAATCAATATTGGTTCAGATCAAGAATGAATATGGAGTCTATAGGATCTTTGGTTGTATTTAATCCGCAAGAAATACCATTAGATGATATCAAGTCTCGTTTTTTTAAACGGGTTTTTGATTTGATTTTTTCAATTATGATATTGCTTTTCATTATTAGTTGGTTATTTCCCATATTAGCTATATTGATAAAGTTGAGCTCCAAAGGTCCGGTGTTTTTTCATCAAAAGCGAACCGGCATTAATAACAGAACTTTTACGTGCTTAAAATTCAGAAGTATGCGAATGAGTAGTGATGCGGATGAGAAACAAGCAACAGAAGGTGATAATCGGATAACAAAGATAGGGCATTTCCTTAGAAAATCAAATTTAGATGAGTTTCCTCAATTTCTAAATGTATTAATCGGTCAAATGTCAATCGTAGGACCACGCCCGCATATGTTGAAACATACAGATCAGTATTCTGAATTGATAGACTATTATCGGGTTCGTCATTATGTGAAGCCGGGTATTACAGGTTGGGCACAAGTAAATGGATACAGAGGTGAAACAGATGAACTGTGGAAGATGCAAAAGCGTGTAGAGTATGATATGAAATACCTCGAAAACTGGACTTTCACGTGGGATCTTAGAATCATTTTCATGACTGTATTCGGAAGAAAGGCATATAAAAACGCTGTATAAACAGACATTTCTTTATTTGATAAAACTCCAATGGATTATTGGAGTTTTTTTTATTCTTTTTTTTTGAAGATTGTTGATTCCCGGGATGATTTTTTGAGAAAGTAAATAATTTAGTAGAGTCTATTTCTTGTAGCAATTATTCCGATTAGAATAATCCCATTAAGTCAAATGTAGCTTTAAATGATATGTTGAATTGAATTACAGTGGTTTAATTGAATAATTATATTAAATCAGCATTAAATATTAAACTAAAATGGATTTATATTTATGTATTATTGTTATCTTTGTGTCCGTTTCGATTAATTATTTGAGTTTTACTAATTTTTTATGAGGTATTAAATTCGGAAAATGCAAGTGTTTAGTAGCAAATAATACAGTGTTGAATCATTTTTCTTGTTGTAATAGGTTTAAAGAGGGGAATGATTTTATAGTGATTTCTTTGATGTTGCTTGTGATTATATGCCTGTCAATAATGAATGCTATAATTAGTAATGTATTTTTTAAATTTTAAGCTCAATTGTAGATATTTTAATCTTAATGTTTTGTGATTCTCTAGCGCTACCAAAACGTGGACTTTTAATTATAAAAAGGGCTATTAAGTAATAGCTCATAATAAAATAGTTCATTTGATTGGAATCTCATGATTGTGTTTTATAATCTTCCACTATAAATGATGAAAAGACTCGAATGGGTTGACATCATCTGATTCGTTTTCTTGAAATAAATTATAAAAATTGTGGTTAAGATAGGATCTCGTACTTCACATTGAATATGTTAAATATTGTCATGTGTAGTAGTATATGGTAACTGAAGTTGATAATACTTTATAAATAAAAATATGAAATAAGTTTACAAACCTTTAACTAACGTCATTATGAACTCAACCGAAGCTGATCTGAGGTTTTTGTATATATTTATTGAATTAATTATTCTAAATGTTGCAATTGCCATTGTTTTCTCAGTAACACCATTCATAAAGGAATTGAATATTCACGATATAAGTTTATATCTTTTACATGCTAATATGTCGGGGGTTGTTACTTATTCTTTGTTTTCAAGACGAAATTTATATTTACACGATGATTTTTCGAATAGAGTTAAGCGTATAAATAGTCGGATATTGATTTTTATAGCTGTTACATTTATTTTAGCCCATTTATTTTTACCCAGAACTTTTTCACGTTGGTTCTTAATTGAATATATTGCGCTCTTCTATGTTGGAAAGCTGACCTTTTATTATTTCTTATATAAGTATTTGAAATTCAGACGTACTAAAGGGTTTTATGTAGATAGAGTGCTTATTGTCGGTTTGAATGATATGAGTGTTTTTCTTCGAGATTTGTTGAATAATAATGCTATGTTGGGGTATGAGTTTGTGGGGTATGTGTCTGAAATCTCAGAAAATCAAAACGAATATGTTTTAGGACATTTGGATGAGCTTGTTGTGTTAGTTACTCAACATAAAATTAATATTATATTTGTTACACTGTTAGCGTATAATGATGTAAATAAGTGTAAGGAATTACTTGCAGTTTGTAATAAATTAGGTGTTAGATTAAGATTTGTTCCCGAGAATCAGTATTGGTTTAAAACTCGTAAAAATTTAGAGTCTGTTGGTTCTTTAGTTGTAATAAATCCACAGGAAATACCGCTTGATGATTTGAATTCGCGTTTGGTCAAAAGAGTATTTGATGTGTTTTTTTCAGCAATGGTAATATTGTTTATCTTTAGTTGGTTATTCCCAATATTAAGTATCCTGATTAAACTAAGCTCAAGTGGACCTGTGTTTTTTGTACAAAAGCGTACAGGGATCAACAATAAAACTTTCAAATGTCTTAAATTTAGAAGTATGTGCATTAACCAGAATGCTGACGAAAAACAGGCTACAAAGTCAGATAGTCGTGTGACTCTAATTGGACGTTTTCTTCGTAAATCCAATTTGGATGAATTTCCTCAGTTTTTCAACGTGCTGATTGGTCAAATGTCGATAGTGGGACCAAGACCTCATATGTTGAAGCATACAGATCAATATTCTGAATTAATAGATTATTATAGAGTTCGTCATTATGTAAAACCCGGGATTACAGGTTGGGCACAAGTAAATGGCTACAGAGGTGAAACCGATGAGCTGTGGAAAATGGAGAAACGAGTGGAGTATGACATGATATACCTTGAAAACTGGACGTTTTGGTGGGATGTTAAAATTGTTTTTATGACTGTCTTAGGTAAAAAAGCATATAATAATGCCTGCTAAACTAAATTTTAATTACATTTTATCATAAGAGCCTCCGCAAATGAAAGTTTGCGGAGGCTTTTTTTATCCATTCCCAGACTTCTTTCCTTTTTGACGAAGATTCTTTTAAGCGTTTTTTTTTGATATTATTGCCTTTAAATGCCTTCCAATTTTTTAAAAAATACATTAAAGCTTCTTTTTATTGTTAATAGTCTACATCGTTTGGCGTTGTTTTGACTCTTTTATGATATACATATACGACCATTTATGCGAAATGTTGTTAAATATGAAATCGGAATAAAGTTACTCTTCTTTTCATAAAATTTGTTTGTATAGTGTTTATTTTTAGTTAACGTAGTGTTGTGTGAGTTCATTGTCCAATCAATATCAATAGATTATAATATTGCGATTCACTGAACTCACATTTATCTTGCTTGGCTGTTTGTCACTATAATTCTATTTTATAGAGCAAAATAACACATAAAACTGTATATTATTTCTTTTTGTCAACAAAAATGCTTGTTTTGTAATCATTAATGCTTTATTTTTGCAGAAAAATTATAATAAACAAGGTCTAATGTAAAGTTAAGATAAAACTGTTTTGAATTTTGATTCTATTTCTTTATTTCCAGTTATGATTTTGGCTTTACAAAATTACAGTCTAATGAAAGAGGGAATACAATAAAAGAATAACTGTCTTTATAGCTTAACAATAAAATACCACGTATATGGTATGCAATATGCCATATGTAAGGGATTATTTAAGTTGTTTAAACTACGTAATTTTGCAACTTCGAAAATAATCTAAATTTTCGTATTTATTTACAAATATGAGTTATGAAACTGTTCATTTGTTAATGAAACGATAGTTTTAGTGTTGTCTACTTAATATTTAGGGTGTTGGTTAACGTTTCAATGAATTTATTAGAATAAATGCAAATAAAGAAGATTAATAAACAAAATGTAAAATTTATGAGAAAACTAACGTTCTTATTGACTTGCCTGTTTTTGGTGGGTGTGGGTTTGGTTAATGCTCAATCAAAATCTGTTTCGGGAAAAGTATTTTCCGCAGATGATGGGCAACCTATTATTGGTGCAACTGTATTGGTTAAAGGTACTACTGTTGGTACAATTACTGATGCGGATGGAAGTTTTAGAATCAGTTTGCCTGGAAATGCAAAGAATCTGATTGTATCGTACATTGGTCAGAAAACCGCAGAAGTTGAAGCTCAGAATAACATGGTTGTTAAACTGCTTTCTGAAGACAAATTAATTGATGAGGTTATAGTAACAGCACTTGGTATCTCAAGGGAAAAGAAATCATTGGGTTATGCAGTTCAGGATGTAAAATCTGATGCATTAAATCAAGCGTCTCAGTTAAATGTTGCTAATGCCTTGCAAGGTAAGGTGTCAGGTGTTCAAATAACACAGGCAGGTGGAGCAGTTGGTGCTTCACAACGTATTTTAATACGTGGAAACTCTTCTTTCAATAGTAATGACCCGTTGATAGTAATTGATGGTGTGCCTATGGATGGTAGTGCAGGAAGTCAGTATGGTAGCGATGGTAAAGGTATTCTGGATACTGGTTCGGGTTTAAATGATATTAACCCCAATGATATTGAAAATATTTCAGTATTGAAAGGTGGTTCCGCTGCTCTGTATGGTATGCGTGCAGGAAATGGTGTAATTCTGATTACTACGAAGAAGGGTAAGACTTCTAATGGTAAGATGCGAATTAATTATGATGGAAGTTATACTGTAGATAATGTTTATCATTTGCCGAATTATCAGAATAAATACGGACAGGGGTATCAGGGCTCTGAATATTATTATAACGCTTATAAGAATTCTGGTGCTGTTCCAACCGGAACAAGTTATCAGGATTATGCAACTGGCAATTACACAGGGTCTTCGGATGTTGGTGCAGGTTACAAGTATGTGGATGGAACTGGTAGTGGTTTTAATGATGGTGATGATGAAAGCTGGGGACCGCGCTTGAATATTGGGCTAAAAATACCTCAATACAATAGCCCTATTGTCAATGGAGTACGTCAAGCTACTGATTGGGTATCACACCCCAATAATATAAAGGATTTTTTCCAGACAGGACTTTCTCAAAGTCATGATATAGCTTTCAGTAATTCTAGCGATAATGGATCGTATCGCGCATCTATAGGATATCGTGACCAAAAGGGGACAGTGCCAAATACTGATCAAGAAAGATATAATATTGCCCTGACCGGAATGTACAATTTTAATAAATATATAAGTTCTGATTTTTCGCTAAATTACAACAAAGTAAAAAGCGATAATCTTATGTCGACAGGTTATTCATCATCAAACCCATTGCAATCAATATTTCAGTGGTTTGGTCGTCAGGTTGATATGAAAGATCTGAAAGCTAATTATACCGCAACAGATCCTGTAACTGGAAATCCATATAACTGGATTCAGTCATTTCATGTTAATCCATATTACAACTTATATAATAACACAAATAGTTATGACCGTGACCGTGTAATATCAAAAGGTTCAATATTCTTCAAACCGACAGATTGGTTGAAATTTGAGGCTAGGGCGGGTTATGATTTTTATGTTGACAAGACATTTCAGAAAACATTATATAGTACAGATGATCCTAAGGGATGGTTCCGTCAAACTCTGGAGGACCGTCACGAATTAAATACTGATTTTATTGCCTATTTCGATAAAAAATTTGGAGACTTCTCCGTGAATGCATTAGCCGGTGCAAACTATAGAGATATGACTTGGAGTAACTCTGCTGAAGGTGCTACAGAATCAAATGGCCTCACAATTGCCGGATTATATACAATGGCCAATGTAGTTGGGTCACCATATACTAATATGAGTCATTCGCACATACGGTCTAATTCAGTTTATGGTAATGCTACTGTAGGTTATGCCGGTCAGGTATATTTGGAAGCAAGTGCCAGGAATGACTGGAGTTCTACGATTAATAATTCATTCTTCTATCCTTCCGCAAGTTTAAGCTGGATTCCGACAGAAACCTTCAAAACATTAAAAAGTGATGTGTTGAGTTATTTGAAAATTAGAGGAAATATAGCTCAGGTCGGAAATGCAACAACTGCTTATCGTACGGGTATTTATTATGTTTCACCAACAACGACAAGCGCTTCAATTAACGGCGTTTCACAATTTGAGTTGCCAACTACTTTAGCAAATGCTAACTTAAGACCTGAAAGTATTAATACAAAAGAAATCGGTATCGAAGCAGCATTCCTAAAGAATAGAATTCATTTGGATTTAGCCTATTATAACAAGACTACAAGTGATCAGATTATGACAGTAGAAGTTCCGACTTCAACGGGTTATCGCTATTCCTTGATTAATGCCGGTAAAGTCACTAATAAGGGTCTTGAACTTACATTGTCAGCAGACATTGTCAAAAATACAAACGGTTTTAACTGGACCTCAACTTTGAATTGGTCAAAAGACAAGAGTAAAGTGGTATCGCTTGCCGATGGATTAGATACATATACAATTAATTCAGATTGGAGTGTATACAATTATGCCAAGGTTGGTGAATCTTGGGGAACACTTTATGGAACCGGATTCAAAACAGATGCTCAAGGTCGTGTTATCATAGGTTCGAATGGTCTTCCTGTAACGGTGGCTAATAAAAAGATTGGTAATGTTACCCCCGATTGGTTAGCAGGATGGAGCAATGAATTCTCATATAAAAATCTGTCTTTCGGATTTTTGCTCGATTTTCGTAAGGGAGGAGATTTCTTCTCAGAAACTCAAATGTTTACAACCTATACAGGTCTCCTTGATTACACCGCTGCCGGGACCATTCGTGAGACTGGTGTAGTGGTAGGAAAAGATGTTTTGACTAATAAGGTTGCTGTATTGGCAGATGGAACTGCGAATACAAAAACTATCAGCGCTGACAAATGGTTTTATTCATACTACTCAAACAAAGAATTGGATATAGTTGATGGATCATATTTGAAACTTCGCGAGATTCACTTAACGTATACTTTCCCTAAATCAATTATATCACGCACCAAGTTTATAGAAGATGCTAAGATTTCGTTAGTTAGCAGTAATGTTGCTATTCTATGGTTGTCAGGTAACAATCAAGCTAAAATTGATCCTGAAAGTAGTATGGGATCTGGTAATACAAGTGTGGGATTTGAAAGTAACTCAGTTCCTCCAACACGAAGTGTAGGTGTTAAAATTAATCTTACGTTTTAATTCATAAATAAAAGAGTATGAAAATATATAATTTCAAAATATCAATACTATTGATGGCAATAGTGTTGATGATTTCAAGTTGTACAAGTAGCTTTGATCAAGTTAATACAGATCCGGATAACCCGAGTGCGAAACTTGTACCTACAACTAATATACTTGCTTATTGTCTGCGTTATTCTGCGGATAATATGTTTGATTCGTGGTTTGATTTGAATGAATCCGATGGTTTTTCTGGTCAGATTGCAAAGTGGATGTATAATGATGAGGGATATTATAGTTTCCGTCCAACTGTTAATACTCAATCGTGGAACGTTTGTTATTATACTGTCAGCAATCTTCAGTCAATTATAAATAAATCGACAGAAGGTTCGAACATGTGGGCAGTAGCTACAATTTATCAGTGTCAAATCTTTCAGGTTATCAGTGATCGGTGGGGTAATGTTCCTTATTCTGATGCATTAAAGTTAGGATCTGGTGTCACCAAGCCGGCTTATGATAAGCAATCTTTTATATATCCGGATTTGCTGAAACGTTTAAAGGCTGCAGTTAAGGCATTGGATGTGAGTGGAGATAAATTGGGAAATGGAGATGTTTTATTAAATGGTGATATTACAGCATGGAAGAAATATGGTAACTCTTTACGTCTTCGTATTGCTGCACGGATAGCAAACGTAGATCCTAGCGATGCAAAATCAACATTTGAGGAAATTTTAGGGGATGCTACAACATATCCTATATTGGCAAGTAATGATGATAATGTTTTCTTCCAATGGAATAAGGAATATCCTGAACCTTATGCAGACTACTTTTTGACTCGTCCGAATGAGTATGGAGTTAGTAAATTAATGATAGAAACATTAGCTGGAGCTAATGACCCTCGTTTGTCTGTTTATGCAAAACCAACCGTTAATTATACAAATGGAGTAAGCACTACAGAATATGCAGGTTATCAGAATGGTTTAGAAGCTGCTGCAAACGTAGCTGCATATTCTGGAATTGGTACGCGTTTTATGGCTGTAGGTTCATTAACTGGGTTTTCTCCATGGTTGAGAAGTAGTGAAACTTATTTTGCAATATCTTATGCTGCGAGCAAAGGTTGGAGTGTTGGTACTACTCAACAGGCGGCATATGAAAAAGCTGTAACGTTGTCTATCGGAGAAAATGGAGGAAGTGCAAGTGATGTTTCAACATTTTTAGCTAGCGGAGGCAAATATGACGGAACGCAGGCGCAATTGTTCACTCAATGGTGGATATCAGTATTTAAAAATGGAATGGAGGCATGGTCTTTATTTCGGATGAGTGGTTATCCATCAGGCAATATAATTGCACCTGACAGTTATTATCCAAATCATAATACTCCTCCAATGTGTTATGGCTATCCTGATACAGAACGTAATCTAAATACTGCAAATTGTTCAGTTGAAGCAGCTGCAGAAGTTGATTATTTCTGGGGTAAACAAATGTGGTGGGATAAACGTACTGGTTTAAAGTAATTTATAGAAGTTTCTCTACTCTTAAGAGTAATTGAAATAGAGTAATGGGAAGAGGGTATCATTTTGGATACCCTCTTCTTATTTCAATATCCCTCCTGCAGTCACTTTCTGCAGGAGATTTTTTTATGTTTCACGGCGTATTATGCGTCAGATCGTAAATCGGTCAGAGGCGTGTCGCCGAACTATTGCTTCAGCTGGTTTGTCGGATGAATAGACTGAAGTTTCACATGTTTATATGGAATAATTAGATGTTAAAAATTAATATTTATATAGTATGTTTTGATAAATAATAATTACTAAAGCTTCAACAATAAAAATATTTATTTGTATTACAGTTTGTAAGTTGTCGCTATATTGTTGAGTCAATATGACTATGTTTATTAAATATTGCTGTTTTTTTGCTCTTAAATCTTTAATTTTATGGGCAAATAACTTTTAGAGTGCGTTAAATTATCGATACGTATATATTTTTTTTATTTGTAGCTATTTTTTTTACATTTTTTTGTTTTACATTTTTTTGTAGCTGTATGTTGTACATATATAATTGAATAATAGGATAATACTATAGCTGTTATGTATTAAGATATGTTTTTTACATTGATTTTTCACTACATTATTTTGAGTTTGCCTACATATTGACACAAAAAATCTGTATATTTTTTCTGTTTATCATCAAAAAGACTTGTTTTTTAATTATTAATACTTTATTTTTGCAAACTGTTTTACTGAGGTTACTAGAATGAAACGCAAATTAAAGAAGATTAATAAACAAAATGTTAAATTTATGAGAAAACTAACGTTCTTATTGACTTGCCTATTTTTGGTAGGTGTGGGTCTGGTTAATGCTCAATCAAAATCTGTTTCGGGAAAAGTATTTTCCGCAGATGATGGGCAACCTATTATTGGTGCAACTGTAAGAGTAAATGGAACTGCTCTGGGTACAATTACTGATACAGATGGAAATTTTAGAATCACTTTGCATGAAAATGAAAAGACTCTTGTTATTTCGTATGTAGGTATGAAAACAATACAGGTTGAAGCAAAAAATAATTTGATGGTTAAGCTTGAACCAGATTCTAAAATGATTGATGAAGTTGTTGTAACAGCTTTAGGCATCTCAAAAGAAAGAAAATCTCTAGGTTATGCTGTTCAGGATGTAAAAGGGGATGCAATTAATAATGCTGAAACCGGAAATGTATTATCAGCAATGACTGGTAAGATGGCTGGCGTTAATATCACTAGTTCAGCTGGTGTGGCAGGTGCATCATCGTTTATTACTATTCGTGGTCAAAACTCGATTAATGGTAGTAATCAGCCTCTTTTTGTCGTTGATGGGGTTCCAATTGATAATTCAATGGATGCTTCAGGAAATCCTGATAATGGGAGTAATAATCTTTTAAGTGGAGTTGGTTATTCAAATCGTGCCATTGATTTAAATCCTGATGATATTGAAACTGTTTCTGTATTAAAAGGAGGTGCTGCTACAGCTCTTTATGGGATGAAAGCTGGAAATGGTGTTGTTGTGATTACTACTAAAAAAGGTACTAATACAAAAGGCAAAACGAATGTAAGTTTATCTTCTTCAATAGGGCTAGACAATGTAAGTCAATTGCCAGCAATGCAGAATATGTATGCTCAAGGAAGTAACGGAAAATATTCAATTACCACTAATAGTTCATTCGGACCAAAATTATCAGATATGCGCTATGACGGAGATACAAATTCCACTCGCGATGTAAATGGAAATTTGGTACTTGCTACTAATTCTGCAGCTAAACCTAATCTATTGGCGAATGCTTATGATAATGTCGGTAATTTTTTTCAAACAGGAACTACTTTAAACAATACTTTGTCTTTATCAGGAGGTGATAATATTAGTAACTTTTATGTTTCTATTGGCAATACTTCTACTAGAGGTATTATACCGAAAAATACTTTTGATAAAACATCTTTTAAGCTTTCTGGTGAAACAAAATTAAGTTCTAAAGTAACAGTTTCAGGAAGTGCAAACTACACCCATTCCGGAGGTGACAGAGTACAGCAAGGATCAAATTTATCTGGTGTTATGTTAGGATTATTACGCGGTGCTACTTCATTTGACAACAGTAACGGTCATGGAAGTAACGGTTATAAATATCAGGATTCCTATATGTATGTAAACGACGGAACACAAAGGTCTTACTATAGCAGTTATGATAATCCAAATTGGACGGTGAACCAAAATCTCTTTAATGATAAGGTTGACAGACTTATTGGAAATATTTCCTTAGTATATAAACCTGTTTCAGACGTTACAATCGCCTATAAGCTTGGGGATGATTTATATAGCGATAGACGAAAAGGACATTTTGCAATGTATTCAAACGCTTATCCTGCCGGTCAACAACAAGTGGATAATCACTTTAACAACAGTATAAATTCGGATTTAACGATTAACTATAACAAGGAGTTATTTACTGACTTTAATGCAAATATTACGGTAGGTCAGAATATGTATCAAACAAGTTACCAACAGTTATATGCTCAAGGGGATAGCTATGTGGGACCGAATTTTTATCATATTTCATTTACAACATCTCAGTTTGTTCGTGAATATTCGTCAGAATACAGAACTGCAGCTTTTTATGCAGATATGCAATTCTCGTATAAAAACATGTTGTATTTGGGTATAACAGGAAGAAATGAGTGGTCAACAACTCTTCCAGAAGCAAATAATAATTTCTTTTATCCATCTGCTAGTTTAGGTTTCATTTTTAGTGAATTACCTGCTCTAAAAGGCAATACAATTCTTAATTACGGAAAATTAAGAGCATCTTATGCACAAATTGCAAACGCCCCTTCGGTGTATAGTATTCAAAATACTTATACTTTAGCAACGGTAGCTGATGGTTGGGCATCTGGTAACTCTTTCCCATTTAATAATGTTGCAGGTTTTAAAACAACAAATACTCTAGCAAATTCATCACTTAAACCGGAAAGTTTAATGTCTCGAGAAATTGGAGTTGAACTTAAATTTCTGGATAGCAGGGTAAATATTGATTTTACATATTACAATAATCAAAATAAGGATTTGTTGATTAATGTTCCTGTAAGTGGAAGTAGTGGCTATAATGCAACTTATAGAAATGCAGCAACCATGGAAAATAAAGGGGTTGAAATTATGGCAAGTGTAGTTCCCATTAAAACAAAGGATTTAAATTGGACTCTTACAGCTAATTTCACTAAAAATACTAACAAAGTTCTATCGCTTGCTCCCGGAGTAGACAATATCTTCTTAGGAGGATTTACAGGTATCGAAGTAGACGTTGTAGCTGGTCAACCTTATGGCTCAATATACAGTACTGGCTTTGTTAAAGACGCTAGTGGAAATGTCGTTATTAATGATAAACCAGGTGCTGGGTATGGTTATCCTATCAAAGATAATACTATGAAAGCACTAGGAAGTGTCGCTCCGAAATGGACGCTTGGCATTACTAACGAAGTAACTTATAAAGGAGTTGGGTTATCTTTCTTAATAGACATTAAGCATGGTGGGCTTATGTGGAATGGGACAAAATCAAGAATGATGGGTTTTGGAACAGCGCAAGAAACAGAAAACAGAGGTCAAACAGTTGTTTTCGCAGGAGTTATGGGACATGTTGGAGCTGATGGTAATCCTGTCACTACTGGTGTTAATACTATTCAAACTACTTATAGTCAATATTACTATCAAAATATCGGAGGTGGTGCTAATCCATCACAAGAACAGTTTGTTGAAAAAACGGATTGGGTGCGACTTCGTGAAATTACAATTTCTTACGAACTAGGAAGAGTATTTAAAGATGCATTCTTTAAAAGACTAAAATTGTATGCTACAGGAAGAAACCTATGGTTGTCAACACCTTATTCTGGAATTGACCCTGAAACAAACCTTATGGGAGCAACTAATGCACAGGGTCTTGATTATTTTAACATGCCAAACACTAAATCAATGGTTTTTGGATTAAAACTTGATTTATAATTTTAAAAATTATTCATTATGAAAATAAAACTTATTTCAATATTGTCGATTACGTTGCTATTTAGCTCGTGTTCGAGTTGGATTGATCCTTCTCTTAATACTGATCCAAACAATCCAACTGATGTTTCCATGGCGCTTCTTGTCGCACCAATTGAAGTTAACTTAGCGTATGTTGTGGGGGGTGACTTAACCAGAACTACGAATGGGTGGATGCAACAGATTGCAAGTGTGGCAGCTGGAATTCAATCGGCTGATAATGATGTTTATAATATCAGTGAGGCGGATGTAAATAATTCATGGAGTTATAACCTTTATAATCCTGGAATGTACAACACTAAAACGCTGATTGCGAAAGCTGTTACTCAAAAATCACCACATTATGGTGGCATTGCCAAAGTTCTTATGGCTTATCAGTTAGGAGTAACAACCGATCTTTGGGGTGATATCCCATACTCGGATGCTTTTAATGCAGTAAACGGTCAGACAAAGTCAAAGTATGATACACAACAAACAATCTACACTACCATTTTTTCACTTCTAGATGGAGCAATAACTGATTTAAGCGCTACTTCAAGCACTTTCGAACCGGGTTCAGACGATGTGATATATGGCGGTGATTTGGCCGAATGGACAAAGACAGCTTATGCTTTAAAAGCAAGGTATAAATTGCATTTAGCTAAGATTAATGGCGCAGCTGCTTATACAGATGCTTTAGCAGCTCTCGCTAATGCTTATACGAGCAATGGCGATGATTTTAAGATGGTGTTTGGAGTCGCATATAATAATTCAAATCCAATGTATCAATTTGCTCAAGAACGGGATTATGTAGGTGCAAATACAACGTTTATGAATATGTTAATGGCAACTAATGATCCGAGACTAGGAGTTTATTTCTTACCAACTGATACTTCAACTGTAAAAGGGGTAGTAAAACTTGCATATTTTAGTTCTGCAGCTGGAGAGAACAATGGAGACGCTTCTCGTATTGGAAATAATTATGCTTCATCGGCAAGTCCTGTTTATTTGATGTCGTATGCTGAAGTAAAGTTTATTGAAGCTGAAGCCAGTTTTCAGACAAACGATATTCCACGTGCAGTAGCAGCATATAATACAGGTTTAAAAGCCTCACTTGATCATGAAGGAGTATTTGATGCAACTTGGTTTGCTGCTAACTCAATTACGGCTGGAACTATCACATTGGAGAAAATTATAAATCAAAAATATTTGAGTTCATTCCTTCAAGTGGAAACATTTAATGATTGGAGAAGAACCGGATTCCCAGCATTAACTTTAGCTAAGGGTGCATTTACAACTGAAATTCCTCGTAGATTACCTTATCCATCGGATGAGAGATTATATAATGGAATTAATATGCCAACAGGAATTAAAATTACCGATCATGTATGGTGGGATAAATAATAACTGAATTTTCAATTTTAAAAAGGAACTACTCAGCTGAGTAGTTCCTTTTTTTATCTTATCATTTTCAAAAATGTCGTTTCTTGTAAGAATGTCATTTTTTATTTTTTATTTTTTAATGCGAATGCGTAATCAGACAGCTTATTTTATCTAAATAAAAAACGTCTGTTTCGTCCAGAACATCATATTTTTCGCTATCGACATCGAGCACGCCAATAACTAAGCCCTGCTTATCAAAAACAGGAACAACTATTTCTGACACCGAACTGCTGCTACAAGCAATATGTCCGGAAAAAGTATTTACATCCGGAACGAGTAGGCTTTTTTCTTCTTTCCATGCTGTTCCGCACACTCCTTTTCCAAGTTTGATACGAGTACAAGCTATAGGTCCCTGAAATGGTCCTAAAACCAATTCACCTGACTTTACTAAATAAAAACCAACCCACCACCAACCAAAAGTTTCTTTTAAAGCAGCAGAAATATTGGCCAGATTAGCAATAAAATCTATTTCTCCATCGATTAATGATGATAGTTGCGGCAATAGTGTTTCGTAAATATCTTTTTTGTTTGCTCCTGCAGCTACAAATAATTCTTCAGACATGTTGATTTTCTTTTTTGTTACAAAAGTACATTATTCTAAGTGTTTGTTCTGCAAATACAGAGATCAATATAGCTTTAAAGCATAAAAAAGGCGCCATAGAACTGTAGATTAATAAATAATTATCGAAAATCAATAAAAAGATTTTGTTATTTCACTGATTTTACTTTCCTTTGCATTGACATTAACTATAAATTATTTTCAAACAATCAACTATTTAAAAATTGAATTATGAGAAAAAATCTATTCAGATTGGTTTCCTTAAGTTTGTTGCTGATTTTAGCTGCGAATTCAGGAGCTCAACAAGCTCAGCCACTTCCGATTGATCCGAAAGTACGTTACGGAAAGTTAGACAATGGTCTGACTTATTATATTCGCGCTAATGCCGAACCGAAACAACGTGCAGAGTTTTATATTGCTCAAAACGTAGGTTCAATTCTTGAAAACGATAATCAAAACGGATTAGCTCACTTTTTGGAACACATGGCATTTAATGGAACTAAAAATTTTCCGGGAAAAGGAATAATTAATTTCCTTGAAAAACACGGGGTAAAGTTTGGAGAGAATATCAATGCTTATACCGCATTAGACGAAACAGTTTACAATTTATCGGACGTACCTACTATCCAAGAAGGAGTAGTTGACAGTGCATTACTCGTTTTGCACGATTGGTCAAGCTTCTTAACCCTTGATGGAAAAGAAATAGACGATGAGCGCGGAGTAATTATGGAAGAATGGCGCACCCGTTTCGGAGCCGATCGTCGTATGTGGAAAGAATCGAACAAGATTAAGTTTCCGGGTTCGCAATACGGTATTCGTGACGGACTAGGTGATACTGCTGTTATTAAGCATTTTAAATATGATGTTATTCGCGATTATTATAAAAAATGGTATCGCCCTGACTTGCAGGCTATTTTGGTTGTAGGTGATATCGATGTAGATAAAATAGAGGCAAAAATAAAAGCGCTGTTTTCGTCTATTCCTAAAAAAGCGAATGCGGGAGAACGTCCGATTTATACTGTGGCAGATAATGATAGTCCAATTGTAGCCTTAGTTTCAGACAAAGAAGCCAGTATGACTCGCATAAAACTTGAATATAAGCATGATAAGATACCTGCAGAAATTCAACTTTCTGTTCAGGGATATGTAAAAGGTATTCTCGACAACCTCATTTCTGCAATTATTGGAGAACGTTTCGACGAAATAACACAACAGGCCACTGCGCCCTTTGTTGGGGCTTATGCAGGTTATGGTGACCTTGTAAAATCGAAAGATGCTTTTACTTTATTGGCTGTACCAAAAGAAGGCAAAGAAGCGGAAGGATTAAACGCCTTATTGCTTGAAGCTGAAAAAATTAAACGTTTCGGATTTACCAATGCCGAATTGGAAAGAGCAAAAACAAATATGTTGAAACGATATGAAACATCTTATAAAGATCGTGACCATCAAAAAAATAATGATTTAGTTAACGAGTATGTTAGAAACTATTTAAACAACGAACCAATACCCGGTATAGAGTGGGAGTACAATACTTTACAAATGATTTTACCTAAGCTAAATGCCGACATGATTAATCAGGTTGCAAAATCATATGTAACTGACAAAAATTTACTTGTTACTATTACGTCACCTGATAAAGCCAGAGTAAAAGTTCCAACTAAAGAACAAGTTCTGGCGGCAATAACCGAAGCTGGTAAAGCTCAGTTAACAGCAAAAGCAGAGGAAACAATGAATAAGCCGTTGATAGACAAAGTTCCTTCAGCAGGAAAAGTAAGCAAAATAGTACAAAACGTGAAACTTGGTACCACGGAATGGACATTGAGCAACGGTATAAAAGTGATATTCAAACCGACGACATTCAAACAAGACGAGATATTGCTAAGTGCTTATAGCGAAGGTGGTTTTTCTAAAGTAAAAGATCTTTCAGCCCTTCCTTCGGCGACATTAGCTACTTCCATTGTAGGTAATAATGGACTTGGAGACTACTCACAAGTGGAATTAAGTAAGATTCTTACAGGTAAAGTTGCATCTGTTCAACCCCAAATTGATGGATACGAAGAAGGTTTTAATGGAAGCTCTTCGGTAAATGATTTTGAAACTATGTTGCAGTTGGTTTACCTATATTATACAGCTCCACGTAAGGATGATAATGCCTTTACAGCTTTAACAAATATGTATCGTGCAAGTCTGGCAAATAGCGCCACCGATCCACGCAAGGCATTTTCGGACACTATCAATACAATGATTACCAGTAACAATCCTCGCACGGTGATTCTAAATTTGAATACGATGGATAAAGTAGATCAGGACAAAGCGTTAGCATTTTTCAAAGACCGATTTGCCAATCCGGCTGATTTCACCTTTATTTTTACAGGCAATGTTGACCCTGCAAATGAAAAAGTAAAAGCAGCCATTTGTACGTACTTAGGAAGCTTGAAGACAACTAAGGGTTCGGAGAAATTCACAGATAACAATATCCGCAAACCGCAAGGAAAAGTATCGAATGTGTTTGAAAAGGAAATGAAAACTGCGAAAGCTTCTAACTTTATTTTATATAACGGAGCAATGCCTTATAATATAATCAACAATACCGTTATGGGTGCAATCGGGGATATTCTCAGTATTCGGTATACAGAATCAATCCGTGAAAAAGAAGGTGGTACCTATGGTGTAGGTGTCAGAGGCAGAGTAAGTCATGAGCCCATTGACAATGCTTCTTTGTTAATGCAGTTTGACACAGATCCTGCAAAGCAACCTAAACTTATCAGCATGATTTACGATGAGGTTAATGAGATATTGAAAAACGGGGCACGTGCAGACGATGTGCAGAAAGTAAAAGAAAATCTCTTGAAAACTTATACTGAAAATCTAAGAGAAAACAGTTGGTGGATAAGTAGTGTAGAAAGTTACTATCACAACAAAATAAATTTTGTAGATGATTATAAAACCACAGTAGAATCTCTAACACCTGCATTGATTCAATCTACATTGAAGAAATTAGTTGATCAGGGAAATATCATGGAAGTGGTTATGAAACCAACAAAATAAAGTTACATTTTAAGTTTAAGAAGAGGAGCGGTTCTAAGGAATTGCTCCTCTCTTTTTGGGATAAAAACAAATCCGAATATCACGACTTAAATATCTAACCATTAAACTCTCAATTATTGAACAAAGACAAAGAGAATAACTGGTAAATGAATTTTTATATATTATCTTTGCTGCTTCGCTGGTCCTTTTTTGTCCTGAAATTCTAAAATCAGGTTCTTTTTCTGACACACTTAAATCTATTATTATTGTGCATTAATCCTGAATACAAACTTCAAGGTTAAAACAATTAAATTGTTATAAGCATTTATGAAATAAAACATGCCAACCAAAATAATAAAGTTAGCTTTTGTGTTACTCTTCTTGTTGTCTCTTACCCCACTAAATGGGCAAACAACATACGGAGACACTATATTTTATGATAGTTTCGGGCAACACACTACCCGTGTTACTACCCCTTATATGCCTACCGGCAGCTACATCTTTGCCGATGCAAACGGTTCATCTTCTGCGAAAGAAATTCAGGATAATTATTATGCAGTGATTGATCCCCGTCATATAGCCGATGCCGGCCAGTCATCCTACTTCTGGACTTCGAGCAGTCCGACTTCCTATACTCCCAGTGGCTCCAGACCTTACTACACCACCGACCACACAGGAGATGTAAATGGAGCTGTTATGGTAGTAAATGCTGGTACAACCATAAATTATTTATATAAACGTCCCGTAACCCTGAAAACAGGATTCCGTTATCGTTTCTCTTTCTGGATTTACGTTGTGGCTAGAAGTTCTCAATTTTCCATGGAAATAATAAACTCAACCAATAGCACAAACAAAACATTTGAAGGACCAGTACTTGGTACTGAAGGAGTCTGGACACAATACACCTTAGATTTTCCTGTACCTTTATCTGCAACCAGTATTACCAACAATGTATCCACCGGATTGCAAAACAAGTACTCATTAATTGTAGGGAATGATTATTATATTGATGATATTCTGCTTAGCACGCTTCATACCGATCCTGTCTCGGTAAGTGCTTTAAATAACAGCCCTGTATGCGAGGGATCAACCATAAACTTCATGGCAAGTCCAACCGGTGGAGCCGCTCCGTTTACTTATTCATGGACAGGGCCGAATGGATTTGCATCCACATCTCAAAATCCTGTACTGGAAAACGGTACTCCTGCAATGAGCGGTATTTATACTGTTACAGTTACCGATGCTCTTGGGCAAACCGCAACCACAACTACTACAGCCGTGGTGAATTCAACGCCGAAAAGCGATTTCACGCTTTCGTCCACCACTGTTGACCTCAGACACAATTCAATAACAATGACCATTTCGCCTGAAAGTGGCGTTACGTATCAATGGGATTTTGGAGATGGAGCTAGCGATAGTCAGTCAACCTCAACTCATACATATACGATAACCGGTTCTACAGCAGAATTTGTTGTCAAACTAACCGCGACGAATACAATTGGTTGTACCAGTACAACTTCCAAAACCATCGAAGTAACCCCGTTTATTCCCAATGTTTTTTCACCCAATGGCGATGGAGTGAATGATGTCTTTATGGCTGGCTATGATCTACAGGTGTTTGATCGGTATGGAATACTTTTATACAAAGGAACTTCAGGTTGGAATGGAACATATAAGGGCAGAAAAATGGATAACGATACGTACTTCTATTTAGTCAACTATACCGATAAAAATCATCAAGTTCAGAGCAGAAAGGGCTATGTTACGCTACAGAAATAAACTATGATGAAAAAACCAATACTCTATTTCCTAATTGCTTTTTACACAATCGCAAGTGCTAAAGTTATGGCTCAGGCTGATATTAGCATGGCTACACATTGGTATAACAGAGCTAATTATAACCCGGCATCCATTGCAAGGACAGATTATATTTATCTTTTTAGCAATGTGCGTAAGCAATGGGTTGGAGTTGACGGGGCCCCAACAGTTTTTAATGTGCAGGCCTCGGAATATTTTCATAGTTTGCATTCCGCTTTTGGCATTTCGTTGGTTAGTGATAAAATAGGAGCAACACAAACTATTAACCCCATGCTGACTTATGCTTATCGAATTTCAAACGATCTGGACTGGTCGCTTTCCATGGGCTTATCAGCAGGTGTTTTTTCCAGATTCGTTGACGGTTCACTGCTGGAAGCTGAGAATGTAAGCGATCCATCCATTTATACTTCTATGGAACGAATTATTAAACCGGATGCTAATGTTGGAATTGAGTTTCAAAATGTGCACTTTGTTTTCGGGATTTCTTCAACGCACTTGTTTTCTATGACAAAGGATAGCACTACTTACCTGAATGCAAACCATCGGTATGGCTATGCTATTTATAAAAACACCGATTCGGAATTATTTAATTATAGCGTGGGAATGCAAGCTGTCAATCGCTCTAACCTGACTGTGTTCGAAGGAAATGCAACCATCCGGTTTAAACATGCAACCGGACTGAACACCGGACCCCGGGAAATTTTCGACGTGGGAATGACGTATCGTTCGTCGAATCAACTGACTTTTTTATTCGGACTAAACCTTTCACCAGATTTACGGGTTGGTTACGCCTACGACCAAAGCTTTATGACCGGCTACAGCCAAAACTCCACTCACGAAGTTATGATTGAGTACCGCATTCCATCCAAAGCGGCTTCCACTTGTATTCAGTGCCGCAACAATGATTATTGGTATTATTAAAGGGAATTTATTTGAAATTAATCTTCTTCACTTTAAAGCCCATTTCGAGTAGAATGTCAGCAATTTTCACCCTGAAATCTCCCTGAACCAGTATCTCCCCGTCGCGGGATGAACCTCCGGCACCACATTTTACTTTCAGTATTTTTGCTAAATCTTTCAATTCACTGTCCTTTCCCTGAAAGTCAGTAACGAGTGTTGCCGGTTTACCATTACGCTTATCAAGTTCTACGCGCAAGGGTTCTACCTGACGTTTTTTAGCCGGTTTTATTATTGCCTGAGCAGGTGTTTCTTCAACCTGTGGCACTATCTTTTTTACTTCGTTTAGCTTATCTCTCCAATCCATGATATTAATTTATAATGCATAATTCACAATGCATAATTGTTCTTTTATAGATATTCTTTTTTATGATATGTCATCAACTTTGGATTAACCCATATGGTTCTATTTCTTCATTGACAGTATTCCGTTCAGAAGAATTCAAAATAGCTGTCAATATTTTAATTAGCTCAATGCAATCATTTACCATACTTTCAAATTGTGCTTGGTCAATATAATCTGTTTCTACTAATAATTCGAGCCAATATTCGCTTTCGCTTGCTTCTTTTAATGCAATCGCCATTTTGTCTCTAAAATCCTTAACATTTGTCCTCTAATTCCTTCTTTTATATTAGCCCCTACGCTGGTTCCGCTTCGAAGTAACTGTTTCGAAATTATATATTCCTTCTTCTCCTTTTGCAAATATTGGAACAATCGAATTACCCGTACTGCGAACGCTTTGCTTTTATCTACAACGGCGTTACCAGTCTGTTTCATTTTCTTTCAATTATGAATTATGAATTGTGCATTATGAATTATGAATTATGAATTAGCTTAAAGAATTCCCAAATAATTATTCCACTCGTCACACTTACATTAAGCGAATGTTTGGTCCCAAATTGTGGAATTTCGATGCAGCCATCACATGCATCCACCACTGTTTGTTGTACGCCTTTCACTTCGTTGCCCAAGATAACGGCATATTTTTGATCGCGATCAAGTTTCAAATCAGGCAATTTTGTACTACCCTCCGCTTGCTCAATGGCAAATACCGTATAACCTTGTGATTTTAATTCATCAACAGCTTGGTGTGTGTCTTCATAATGCTTCCACTCCACTGTATTTTCGGCACCAAGAGCCGTTTTATGAATTTCGGCATGAGGTGGTGTGCTTGTAATGCCGCACAAGTAAACGGCTTCCACCAAAAAAGCATCGGCAGTGCGAAACACCGAGCCAACATTGTGTAAACTTCGCACGTTATCAAGCACCACTACCAGCGGCGTTTTCTTTTCTTCTTTGAATTCCTCTGCAGTGAGGCGATTCATTTCGGTTATTTTGAGTTTCTTCATGAATTTAATGTGATAATATGATGATGTGATAATGAAAGAATCTTCACATTATGATATCATCTAATCAGTGATATTGCTTTTTCTATAATCGTATCAATTCCATTTGCCTGATCTGTTGCAGTTAGGCTGACAGAATAATCGGGATCAATTCCGAATTCAGTATCTTTCATATTGGAATCATACATCGGACTTGCAGAGAACCGTACCATCCAACCGTTAGGTAATTCACTGGAAAAAGGCAATCCGCCTCCGCCACCGGTTTTATCGCCCACAATAATAGCATTGGGTGCTTGTTTCATTCTGTTTACGAAATCGTTCGTCGCACTGAAAGACATTCGGTTGGTGAGAATTATCACGGGACGTTTCCATTGAATCGTTTTATGAGCAGGAGTAGTTATTTCTACCGGAGATGAAAAGTCAGAATGACCATCTCCCGTTTTGTGACGCATATATCCGGTTACAGCATCTTTCTCGAAAAAATAAGATGCCAGTTGTTTCGAGATGTCCAAAGAACCACCGCCGTTGTTGCGCACATCGATAATCAATCCACGACAGGCAGCAAAGGAAGTCAAGGCATAAGCCATATTGTTATCAGAAAATCCAACAGAGAAACTGCCATAATAGATATAGCCAATCTGAGCATTATCAATTGTAGTATATTCCAGCCCGCCTGCAATTCTGTAATTCTTTCCTAAATATCTGTCTTTCTCGATAAGTGTTGAACTAAAGTTGTCTGGATAATCCTGAAACCATTTCCAGTAACGACTCTCGTCAAAACTTGAAAAGAGATTAACATGCCCATCTTTCAATTCGCCCAACATGCTGCCCAATAAATCAAAAAATGCTATTTCATTTTTCACAGCCGGTACCTTCTGATGATACACCGTATAAATCGAATCCCAATTAATATGTTTATAGTCGAGGTAACAATATCGGGTATCAATTATTTTCCATAATGCCTGAAAGTTTCCCTCGTATGTATCTGGTTCCGTTGCCGGTTCGTTCATACACGACGGAAGCAAAGCAATAGCAAGCAACAAGATAAAACAAGATTTCTTCATCTTTATTATTGGCAACTTTTTAATCATTTGTACTGATAAAATTACGTGGTGCATGCTTTTTTCTGCCTCCAAACGAAATGGCATCAAAGGTAGTACCAACCATCAAACTAAATGTATTTCGCTCAAAAACCATATCGTTAGCTTTATATTTCAACGCCTGATAAGCCAGCCCGAATCGCCATGTGGTGCGAGCGAGAGGAACATCGACAGTAAATTTTGGATTGACTCCACGTTTATTGAAAACCGAACTAAAATGAGATATGTTGGAATGATTTCCCAATTCAAACATTTCGTAATACGAAGCACCTGCTTCGGGCACAAACATCCAACCAAGCACAGGAGTTTCAACAGCCAGTTGAAGTCTCAATGTTCTTCGGCGCAAAGGAATGTCATACCTTGCAATGCCCGATAGATTGAGGTTCGTGGCCAGATCCATGTTGACAGGATTATTTACATTTCGGGTAAGATCTCTGAATCCGAAATCCACATCCCAACTTCCACCTGCTAACAGTTGCAAACCTTTAGCCGGACGAAAATGGTACTGCATACCAAGGCTGTAATTTGTTCCAAAATAAACCATAGATGCGGTTTTAGCCGGGTTGTCAGCAATTCCGGCAGTCAGATAATACTTGCTCTGAATGGAAATATTGGTGTTTTTCAGTGATAAGAACCTACGACTTTCATGATTATATTCAGAACCACTGCCACTGTAGGTTAAAGGTGAAAGATACGGATCGATTAACTGAAATGAAGTAAGACCATACGTATTTGTTCTCGTTGTCAGTAGATGCTTCTGTTCATCTTCATCCTGAGCAAAAATTGCAGAACTTAAAAAAATGACTAACGACATTAAAACAACTTTCTTCATTCAACCAATTTATTATACAGAATTATGTCTGCAAAAATAACAAAAATGTTTGGTATAAGGACTTCTTATAATTCAGGGATTCAGTAATTGTAAAAAAGAAGATATTTAGCCATCTTAAATTGCCATTGTTCGAATATGTTTTTTGTTGAAGGAAATAATTATCTTTGCATGTGTTTGATGTATTACCCCCACCAAAAGAATATGAAAAAACTGGTTTTTGCAACTAATAATGCTCATAAACTGGCCGAGGTAAGAGCCATTCTGGAACCTGCATTTTCAATTGTCAGCCTGGCCGATTTGAATTGCACCGAAGATATTCCCGAAACTGCCGACACGTTGGATGGAAATGCTCTACTGAAAGCAAAATATATTCACGATAAATTTGGGTTGGACTGTTTTGCAGATGATACCGGTTTAGAGATTGATGCGCTGAATGGTGAACCGGGTGTTTATTCGGCCCGCTATGCCGGTGAAGAAAATGATGCGCAAAAGAATATGCATAAAGTACTATGTCAATTGGGCAATAATCCAAACAGACATGCACGTTTTCGCACAGTGATAGCTTTAATTCAGGGCGAAAAGACAATGTATTTTGAAGGAAAAATAGAAGGGCATATCACTCATCACCCCCGTGGAGAAAGTGGCTTTGGCTACGACCCGATTTTTGTGGCTGAAGATTATTTAGTAACATTTGCTCAATTAAGTGCTGAAGAGAAGAACCTTATCAGCCATAGGGCATTGGCAGTTCAAAAGCTTGTGGCTTATTTACAAAATCAAAAACCATAATTTACAGATTCTGAATCACCTAAATTTGTTTAGAGCCCAAAAGCACTAGCTCGTCAAATAAAAGAAATTATGCATAAAATGAAAAATAAAAAACTCTTTATCGGGTTTATTTTGTCAATAATTTCATTCTCAATATCTGCTCAGGTGGCTATGGGCAAGTGGAGAACTCATTTATCCTACAATAATGTTTCGCAAATTGCTCAGTCAGGAAATAAAATTTTTGCAGTCAGCCAGGGAGCTTTATTTTCGCTTGACAAACAAGATGGTTCACTTTATTTTTACAGTAAAATTAATGGTTTAAACGGCTCTAATATTACAAAAATCGAATTTGATTCTACCAATCAGGAATTGCTCATTATTTACAGCAATGGAAATATTGACGCACTTGGAACTGCAGGAATAACTAACATTCCGGATCTTTACAACAAGCAAATGAGCTCCAGTAAGAATGTAAATCAAATTCAGTTTTATCAAAACAAAGCTTATCTGGCTTGTGACTTTGGAATTGTGGTACTGAATATGGACAAAAAGGAAGTTGCAGACACTTACTATATCGGTCCAAATGCAACAGAAGTTGTAGTGCTGAATACAACCATAAACAATGGCACAATTTACGCGCTAAGCAAATCCACCATTTATAAAGCTTCTATTTCCGAGCCCCAGCTGGTTAATTATGCATTTTGGACTACGGCCTCCGCTTTACCCGGAACCGGAGATTTTCAGAAAATAGCCTCTTTTGGAGGAAAACTTATATTACAGCGTGGTGGAAAGCTTTACAGGCAGGAAACAGATAATTCATGGACACCATTGCTAACGAGTGTAACTACAAACACATTCAATGTTTCAAACGGTAGTTTAAATGTTTTTGCCGACAATGCAATCTACCTGTTGGATGCACTTTTCAACGTAAAGACAGTCAATAACCTTGGAACAATTACCGACGCAGAATACGATTCGCAGAACAGCACGTATTACTTTGCCGCCAATAGTGCAGGTGTTATTTCATACAAACAAGCTTCTACCGAAACACCCCTGATTAATTATTATAAACCTGTTGGTCCAGCTGTGAATAAACCCTGGGATATGACTTTTGCGGGGAAAAAATTATTTGTTGTTCCGGGTGGACGTTGGGCATCACAAAATTTCACTGAAGGAGATGTGATGATATACGAAGGGGGAATCTGGACGAATATTTACAGAAAAACAATTCAAGATCAAACAGGTCACGATGTGTTAGACTTTATGAATGTTGCTGTTGATCCAACAGATAATAAACATTTCTTTGTAACTTCATATGGAACAGGTTTGTATGAATTTAAAAATGACGTATTTTATAAATGGTATAATTATTTAAATAGTACAATAGAGGGTCATCCACTCGCTTCGAACGATCCCAATCATTATATGCGGTTGGATGGAGCTATTTTTGATAATCAGAGAAATTTATTTTTAGCTAATTCAGCAGTAAATGCAAGTGTTAAAGTTTTAACTTCAAGTGGTGCATGGACTCAATTAAAATATCCGAATGCATCTCAAGAGACTTTAGGTAAAATACTTATTAATAGTCAAAATCAGAATCAGAAGTTCTTGATCTCTGTACGTAATGGCAGTATAATCGTTTTTGATGATAATGCTACCATTACTGACCAATCTGATGATAAATCAGTATTCTTGACTTCATTTACTTATACCGAGACTAACAATGCCGGTAATTCTGTTTTAGTAACAAAATCACCAGGTGCAATATATTCAATTGCTCAAGATAAGAATGGAGTCGTTTGGGTTGGAACTGATATTGGTCCATTTCTGTTTAATAGTCTTTCAAAAGTTTATAATGCCGATTACACCTGTTCCCGTGTAAAAATATCGCGTGGCGACAGCACTAACCTGGCCGACTATCTGCTCGTAAACGAAAAAATAAAAGCTATCGCCATTGATGGTGCAAATCGGAAATGGTTAGCTACAGAAACATCGGGTGTGTATTTAATGTCGTCAAACGGACAACAGACTATTCAGCATTTTACAACCTCAAATAGTCCTTTGCTTTCGAATAATGTTTTATCTATTGCTATAAATCCGATCACCGGTGAAGCATTCTTTGGAACAGATCAAGGCCTGATTTCTTATCAGAGCGATGCCAGCGATGCAGGAGCCACATTCGGTAACGTATATGCCTATCCGAATCCTGTGCGCCAGGGTTTTACGGGAGTTATAACTATCACCGGTTTAGTGGAGAATACTCAGGTGAAAATTACGGATATTAATGGGAATCTGGTTTGCGAAACAGTTTCAAACGGTAGTTTGGCAACGTGGAATGGAAAAGATGTTCATGGACGGAAAGTAAACACTGGAATTTATTTGGCTATATGTGCCAATGCCGATGGAACACAAAGTACCATAACGAAGATTTTGGTAATAAATTAAATAATCCATCAAGCTTATGTCTGTTGAGAATATAGCAAGTAGCAAGTATTATTTAGTAGTTTCAATTTTGTTAGTACTGGGTTTTTCTGTCAGGTTAATAGGGATTGCAAACTTACCCTCAGGGTTAAATCAGGATGAGGCATCGATTGGTTACGAAGCATATTCAATAATGAAAACCGGATTGGATAGGAATGGAAATTCCTATCCAGTTCATTTAGAATCGTGGGGTAGTGGACAAAATGCTTTATATGCTTACTTAACGATTCCATTTATTCATTTTCTCGGACTTAATGGATTTTCAGTCCGCATTGTAAATGCGATTCTCAGTTGCATTTCTTTGTTGCTGTTCTTTTTGCTGTTCAAAATGTTGTTTGACAAGAAGAAAGCATTGGCTGCCTTAGCATTATTTGCTGTCTTTCCATGGAGTATTATGTCTGCCCGTTGGGGCCTTGAGTCTAATATCCTTCCGGCTTTTTTCTTAACTGCAGTTTTTTTTCTATGCAAGGGATATACTTCTAATCAAAGATATTATCTGCTTTCATTTTTATTCTTTGCATTGAGCCTTTATTCCTATGGAATTACCTACCTTGTTTTGCCATTGTTTTTTGTATTTGTAATACCTTATTTAATAATCACTAAAAAGATAAATGCAAAATATCTATGGCTTTGTCTCGCAATCTTCTTTATTGTTGCATTTCCAATGATTTTATTTGTATTCATAAATCATTTGAATTTGCAGCCGATATATATTGGGGAGATTACTATTCCTAGACTTGACACAAATAGAACAGCAGTTGTTTTTAATCTATTCAATGATAATTTTATTGTCACTTTAGGAAAGAATACTGTCCGTTTTTTAAGTGTTTTAGTTTTGCAGTCGGATGGAAGCGAGTATAATTCGATTCCAATGTTCGGAACTATATATCCAATATCATTATTATTCTTCATTGTTGGTTTATACAGAGTTTTAAAAAGGAGAGAATTCAAGGCTAATCCACAACATTATATTCTCTTGTGCTGGTTCTTGTGCTCTGTTGTTTTAGGTATTTCGAGTCATGTAAATATTAATCGCATTAATATTATTTTTATACCATTATTGTACTTCACAGTATTAGGAGTATTCGATGTGAAAGATATGCTTCAACCAACATTTCGCGGAAACTATAAATTGATAGTAATCAGCTTTTATACATTGTTTTTTATGCTGTTCTGCGGATATTATGGCTTTATTTTCAAGGATAGTATAAAGAATGATTTCTCATATGGACTCAAAGATGCTGTCCAATTTGCAGAAAAAAACTATAGAAGAGATAGTATACATGTTACTACCCAAACTATAAATATGCCCTATATTTATGTGTGTTTTTACAATCATCTGGACCCTAATGAGTTCAGACGATCTGTGAAATACAATCGAAGTACTTTTAATACAGGGTTCAGAGAGGTTGATAAATTAGGCAGATATACTTTTGGCAGGAACTATCAGACTTTAGGATCAATTCATATTCTGAGTAAAGTTGAAATGGAAACGATGACATCCCATATTGCCTTTTCAAAGAATTTTGGGAATTATTACGTTGTAAAGTTAGCTGATAAATAGTTTGTTACTATGAAAGATTTTATTCGAAAGTATTTCGAAAAGCAATTTCACCAAAGATTTTTATTGGATTGATCGCAGAGATGGCTTTGTTGTCTGTTTGCTTTCTGGAGGCATGGCTTAACTTTATCAAGTCTCATGGATATTGCTCGTCATTAAAATATGGTTTTTATGATTATGCTCCAAGTTATATTTATATTCTACTTAGTATCTCTGGTCATTATTTGCATTGTCATATTTGTTGGGTTTGTATCCTGGCATATGGTTGAGAAACGATTTCTAAAAAAGGCCAAATCAGTTCGCATTGACTGGAAGTAATGTAGCTTGTGTTTTGAATATATATTTCACAACTGCTAACAGGGACTTCGTCCGCTGTCAGAGTTGATAGACAACTCTGTTAGTCCTGTCCTTCCGGATATACTCATTAAATGTATAAAATCTGCCTATTGTCACTGGGATTTGTAATCCCAGTTCTTGTATTCTTTGGATTTTTAATCCAGTAGTATTTCCAGATGTAAAGCGGATTTCTTTATTTCGGATTGCAATTAGCTTCGCTGACCGTTGGTTCCTTATAATACAAGAAAGTGGAACCGCAGATCCCACCAACCAGTGCCATTATTTACTCATTTAATCAAGAACATATCCGTGATGACAGGTTATTACATGCGGATTTAACTAATAATTTCCAATTATTTCGAAGTATTAAACCGCAATCCAACAGTTAGACTTACATGAGTTAAACTCTGGTAGCTGTTATTGTCCAGTTGGACATGTGTAGTTGAAGTTCCGTCAAATCGATCATAATTACTCAACAGACCTGTTATTAAAGACAACTGTATACCAAGAGCCATATTTTTGGAAATGAAATGATCATAACCAATTGAATAATACGTACCAAGTGTTGAACCAGTTATTTTGTAATTTTTTAAGTCAACTATTTTAGTATCAGTATAGGACAAATTTCCCATACCCACATTAATAATTAAAGCGTTTTTTATCCCGTTCTTTTTAATTTGTCTTGATATACATGTGTACATTGGTCCAACATACTGAATATTTAAGTTGTCACTCACATTATTATTTGAAAATATTTGTCCATTACTTAAATAGGTTACCCCACTTAAACTATTTTGAGAACTTACATTCTCATAATTTATTCCTACTCCCATTTGACCATTAACAACAAAATAATTTATCTCTGCACCAAAGTTTAAACCAGATCTCATCCGATTATTATAAGTTTGAATACGAGTGTCAAAAGTGGGAACATCTTTACCCAAATTATAGGCATATCCACCATTTAATGCGAAACGCCAATGCGAATATGGTATTTTTATATAAGATTCGTTAGATTTTTTATTAAGGCTTTGACGCACAACACTTGTATCAATTTTAAGAATATCTGCATAAACTTTATGACCAGTATTCAAAAGATTGGGTAATTGATGCTTAATTATCCTAATGGCATTACCTCCGGCTTTGCTAGCTTCAAGTTTGGCAATCTCAACTACAGAATTATAATCAAATTCGGACGTTGAAGCATTCTCATTGACTTTAGTAATTCCTAACTTCTCAGTAGCAGCAGGTAATGTATCATTTTTATCATACACTACAACTATTGATGTTTTCGATAAGGGCTTTCCCTTTTTGATTAATGATGTCGTGATTCTTGGTGTACACGAACATAATACTACTACAGAGTATGCTAAAAATAGTTTTTTCATATTAATTTTAAAAATAATGTTTTTCACCACTTATAATATATGATGTTTTCGCTTATTATCTTTGGACAATTAGTATCTTCCAGAAATAATAAATCAGCATCATTAAACAAAAAATAAACTTTAAAGTCTTTATTTGTTGCCATAAATTTTGGTCTATTTCTAATGTATATCAGAGTAACTATTGTATATTTTTGTTTTGGCTTTATAGTCCTTTTTACATCCGGTTTATTTATTTCTGGTACAGCTTTTAAATTTTGCTCAATATGTAAACGCTCGTTTTCATTTACAAACATGACGCTAGCAGCTGAGAATGCAAAAATACAACCATAACTAGATGTTGTTTCCCAAAAGGAAACAGTACTTTTTCCTGTATTTATAATATCTATTTGAATTTTATAAAAACCATGTTGACCATAACGTTCTAAAATTTTAGCATATACTTTTAAGCTTTTGTAATTTGGGTTAGATATCCTGTTTGAACGATGCCCCTCAGCATTTAAATTAAGGATGCAAAATAAGGCAAATAGAAATATAAAGTGTTTTTTCATGGAACTTGTTTTTTAATATTTAGGATAAAAATAATAATTAAAATATATAAGGTGTATACTAGAAAAGTCCTGTCCTTCCGGATATACTCATTAAATGTATAAAATCTGCCTATTGTCACTGAGATTTGTAATCCCAGTTCTTGTATTCTTTGTATTTTTAATCCAGTAGTATTACCTCCTTTTTGTGATTACGATAGCTGCATATTCACCAAATGTACTCATAAATCTACTGTGTTTATCCTCAATCTCGCCAAGTTTCTTTAGTATCCATTTTCCTCCAAGACCCTTTTGGATATAAGCATCCATGAAAAACTTATTGGTACTTCTCCAACAGTAAAACTCAATATCTTTACTGAATGGGAATGATTTCCTAAACCAACGCGGAGTATGGGCAAAAAAGTATAATTTTGGTTTCGAGTTGATTAAACGCACATATAATTTGCCTGCATAATGTCTTGTCACCCGGTAAATTTGTACAAAGTTCAACGTAAAATTCATCATCCAACTATTGTAAAACCAACAATAAACGATGACTATTTTAGAGTCAATCTTCGCCACTCTGTACATTTCATTTACAGCTGTTGATTGTTCCTTTCGTGGAATATGATACAAAGTGTGTTGACACAATACTACATCACATACATTATCATTCATCGGAATATTGGTTATATCGCCACAAATGTAGATGCCTTTCTGACCTGCGTTCTCTAAATTTGCCTTTGCTTCCATTAATGCATTGATGGATATATCTACACAGATTCTGTATTCATACCCATCAGAAAGTGCAATGTATTCAGGAAAACCAATAGGACCGGAAGCAATATCGAGCAAATACTTCCCTGTCGGAGGATAATGTCTCGATGCTTTGGTAAAAGATTTTCTCATGTATTCTGATGAAACTTCTCTGTAGTCAACCCAATTAGCACTGTCGGCATAGATTTTAAATGAATCTTTTATCTGGTAATTTACTTTGTTGTAGTAATCAAGAACCCGTTTTTTATCAAACGATAATGAATGGCGGTTGTCAACCTCATCACCAATGTAAATAGCGTAATGCTCGTATAGAATGATGATATCGTTAAATATAGGATAAAAGAATTGTTTCGAGTTATCTACTAAACCTTGTGTTAGTTCTCCAAAAGTATCAAGTTCTGTAGGGATGGAATACCTCTCAAATTCTGCTTTGTTTATTATGTCCAATCTATTTTTGGTTATTGGACAACGTAAGTTCTCTATAAATTCCATGAGCTTGATATTCGTTTTTAGTATTTGTTTCGAACCTATACTTTTTACTGCAAATATAAGAATTAGTTAACAAGACTGCAAATAACAAGACAGCCTATTCCCTGATTATTGAATATGACGGCAAAGCTTTACTTTTACTTCAACTGCTAACAGGAACTTCGTCCGCTGTCAGAGTTGACGCACAATCCTGTCAGCAGTCCATCGGCCTCTTACAGCGGTTGAAGATAGCTAAATGATTTTCCGTCAAACGCGTTCTCTCGTTCGTCAGATGCATTGTACTCTACTATCAGACGTGTTCTATCCTTCGTCAGATGCGTTCTACTGTACGTTCTATGTCATTCTTTTGTTCGTCAGACGCATTCTACGGCTCGTCAGATGCGTTCTTTTGTCTGGCAGACGAGTTCTACTCCTCGTCAGACGCGTTCTACTCTACGTTATGTGTCATTCTTTCCTCTGGCAGATGCGTTCTACTCCTCGTCAGACGTCTTCTATCGTTCGTCAGACGCGTTCTTTCGTTCAGCAGACGTGTTCTACTCTACTGTCAGATACATTCTTTTCTTTGGCAGATTTCCCTTTTTGAATGTTAGTATCGCACGCTAAATTGGTCAGTGAATGAGTTTAGCCATCGTTTCAACTAAAAGAAAAATACTTACCTTTCTTTTTATTTTCAAATAGTTTCCCGACTGTAAAAGAAAAGTTGCCATACAGCTGCAAGCTATGCCGAACAGCGAAAGGAAATAGAATATTTTTGTAAAGAAAGTATACCCTCTTAAATCAATACTGTCTGTAAAGATATTTCGTATGATGTTTTTTTGTAATTTTACTGCCAGACATTATACATTAATCATGAAATATCCAAAACGCAAAGAACTGACAGACTTCTTTCTTCTCAAGAAAGAAGGTTGGATGATTTTTATTTGTCTTGGATTACTCCTTAAAATGGGCATGTTACCGATTAAAACCGGAGATTATAATCTCTATTTGGAGCCCTGGCTAAATTTTATAAAAACGCACGGCTATACTTCTTCGTTGAAGTTTGATTTCTATAATTATACACCATCCTACATTTATATACTTATCACACTGGCAAAAATCGGTTTGAATCCCTTGTATTCCATTAAGATTGTCTCCATCGTTTTTGAATATGTTTTAGCCTATTATGTTGGAAGAATCGCATATTTGAAATATAAGGACAATCTGGTGCTCTGGATTGCATTCGCAGTTATTCCGCTTTTACCAACTGTATTACTTAATAGTAGCTACTTATCACAATGCGATTCTATTTATGCTGCTTTTGTAGTTGGAAGTATCTATTTTATTTTGAAAAAGGAACAGTTTTTATCTCTGCTGTTTTTGGGAATTGCTTTTGCATTTAAGATGCAGGCTATCCTACTGCTCCCATTTTACTTTGTATTATTACTTAGAAGAAATATACGTTGGTATTACTTTTTGTTGATACCTGTTGTTTTTATCTTAAGCATTACACCTGCATGGATTTTTGGAAGATCGTTTACTGAACTTCTGAATATTTATTTGCTACAAGCAGAGCAGTTTAGATATCTGACTTTAAATTTTCCCAACATCTATTGTTGGATTAGCAATGATTTCTATGAACCGATCAGAATAGCAGGAGTTGGTTTAACGGTCCTGCTAACGCTTTATTCAGGCTGGTGGTTAAGTAAGAAACGGTTTTCATTTACATACGAAAACTGGATTAAATTAGCTTTTCTGAGTGCCATTATTGTTCCTTTTATTCTGCCCGGAATGCACGAACGATATATGTATCTGGGTGATGTACTCGGAGTTTTATATTATTTAGTTTTACGCAGAAATATTCATTTGCCTTTAGGCATTTTGTTGGTTTCAACCTACTCTTACATCCGATGTTCAAGATATAATGACATGCTACCCATGGAACCTGCATTTTTTATATATTTTCTTGTCATCCTTTTTACTTCCATTGATTTTGTAACCGGTTTAAAGCAAGAAACCAATGATATTTGAGAATAAAAGCAAGCTGATATATCCTGCTCTGGTTCTGCTTGTTTATACAGCGCTCACCATTGTTTGTTGGAATAACTGCTACTTCTGGGATAGTATTCAGCAGGTTTCCAAAGAGGCACATTGGTTCTATCAGACAGATTTCAGACATCTACTAATGCCGGTGCAGAATTCCGGTGCAGAAATAGTTGCCACCGGCTATCATCCTCCGTTGATGGGTATCATCACCGCAGCTTTGTGGAAAGTAGTTGGCTGTCGGCTCTGGGTTTCGCACGCTTTTGTTTTCTTGTGGGCACTTGTTTTGATATTCAATGTATGGAAGCTACTGAATCACTTTTTTTACAATCACATTGCCGGTTGGGTACTGCTTGTCGTGCTGCTGGAACCTACCGTACTTGCTCAGTTTGCCATCGCTTCGCCCGATTTTATCCTGTTTACTGCGTTCATCATTTCACTTCGGGGCGTGCTGGAGCGTAAGCCCTGGTTGCTTTCTATAGGTTTGATTTTTCTTTGCGGCATGAATATGCGGGGCATTTTTGTTGGTGCTGCTTTATTTGTCACGCATTGTTACTACATCTATCTGCAAGCATCGAAAACATTGCATGTTCGTTCTGTTTTCAACATCCTTTTGCCCTATCTCCCAACTTTAATTTTGCTAGCAATCTATTTCGTTTATTACTTTGTAGCTCGCGGATGGTTTTTCGCCAGTTCAGGTGCAACAGATCATTACTCGCTTCCGACCGGAGCAGGAAGAGTGATGAAACATTTGGCTGAATTCGGACTTCGCTCAGTAGAGAACGGACGAATCGCTATTTGGCTCATTGGAATATACGTTGCATTTCATCTGGCAAAGATTAAAAAAACTTTATCGTCCGAATACAAAGCTATCATGTTGTTTTTCTTGCTGCTTACAGGCGTATATTTACTTTTTGTGTTCATTACCCGGATGCCATTCTCAGCCAGATATTTTATGCCGCAGTTTTTCCTGCTTACCTTGCTGGCACTGAAAGGAATAAAAAAGATGTTCTGTGAAAAGAAAATGGTTACTTATCTGGTAGTGGTACTTTGCTTTGAACTGACCGGGCACGTATGGATTTATCCCGAAAAAATAGCAAAATCGTGGGATTGTACACTGGCACATTTACCTTATTACGAATTAAGAACCGAATGCTTTCAGTACATTGATAAGCGAAAATGGGATTATAAAGACATTTCAGGAGGTTTTTGTTTGTATGGAAACCGACGGTTTATTGAGCTGTACGATGCGGACAAAACGGTTGGGACTTCAACAAACAATAAGTATTTTATTTACTCAAACATATCTAATGTGGACGATTCGTTCCTGGAGGAGCTGAAAAATCCGGCTCGTTGGAATCCTGTCAGGCAGTTTGAGAAAGGGCTGGTTGTAATTACAATCTATGAAAACAAAAATTATCAAAAGAACAAGCTAAGTAATCAATAATATTTAATGATTCGCTAAACACTCTTGAGTGCTGAGCTTGTCGAAGCATGTAACCCGTAACTTGTAACTCGTAACTATTTATAATCATGTCACGTAAAAAATCCGAAGAATATTTCCACGTTCTTCCTGAAAAATTAAATTGTGCTCAAGCAGTGCTGAAAGGCTTTCAAAAAGAATTTACTATCAGCGATGCTGAAATAGAAGAATACCGCGCCTGGGGTGGTGGACGTGCCGAAGGTGGTATTTGTGGAGCTCTGTTTGCTGCCGAACGATTGCTTCGTCAGGTAGGAAAGTCGGGAATTGAAGCTGAATTTATAGCCGCTACAGGTCACCGGAATTGTATAGACATAAAAAAAGGCAAGTTTCCTTGCCTTGATTGTGTTCGTGTAGCCGATGAATTGGTAGAAAAGAATCTACAAAAGTCTTCTTTAGGGGATTAGGGGTCATTTTCTGTTTATCAGGTTCATAAATTCCTCGCGGGTTTTAGCCTGTTCAAAAACGCCTGTAAAATCGGAAGTGGTGGTAATAGAGTGTTGTTTCTGCACTCCTCGCATTTGCATGCACAGGTGCTGTGCTTCAATAATCACCATCACACCCATGGGGTTTAACGTTTTCTGAATACAGGCTTTTATTTGCGTTGTCATACGTTCCTGAACCTGCATCCTACGGGCATAAACTTCCACTATCCGGGCAATTTTACTCAATCCGGTAATTTGTTTGTTAGGAATATAAGCAATATGAGCTTTGCCAAAAAACGGCAGCATGTGGTGTTCACACATCGAATAAAAATCAATATCCTTGACAATTACCATTTGGCGGTAATTCTCGGTAAACATAGCCGAGCGGAGTATCTCTTCGGGATTTTGTTCGTATCCCTGCATCAAAAACTGCATGGCTTTTGACACCCGTTCCGGTGTTTTCAGTAAACCTTCGCGATTTACATCTTCGCCCAATAATTCTATAATCTGGTGGTAATGTTCGGCAATCTTAGCGGTTTTCTCAGCGTCAAAAGGAACAGGTTGGTTAAGATTAAAATCCATCATAATGTAATTAGTAATATTTTAAAGCTCGTTTTTTGAAAGCAAAATACAGATAAGCAGTCTTGAGTGCTGAACTTGTCGAAGCATGTAACTCGTAACTACTTACATTTATTTTGAGCTAATAATAATTTGTTCCTTAACGATATATATTTCACTTTTCAGGTTTGGAAATGCTTCTTTCAGTTTAGCTCTTACCCGTTGAGCCTCGGCTTGTGTTCTGAAATCGCCAACTCTCACTTTCCAGAAAGGAGAAGTATAGTTTACATAAACAGCTTCGTCGGGAAATTGATCCTTTATTTGTTTTTCAATTTTAAAAGCTTCATTTTTAGCAGTTCGTTGCACATTGCTAGAGAAAACCTGCACCCTGAAACCATTTGCCATTGTAGGATCCTGAGAACTTAAATGCTTTTTGTTGGCAAGTAATTGGTCAATTCGTTTATCTTGATGAATTTTTACCGTTGAATGTGTGGTAGAGTCGGTGGTAGTAAGTGCATCAACGATGTTGTGTTTCTGCGCATTTTGATTTGCCTGGACATGTAAATCCCCGAAAATCAAGACTAAAGCAGCAACGAACGAAAAACATTTTATTTTCATTTTCTGATTTTTTATTGGCTGCAAAGTTATACAAATGTTGCGATTTCTCAGACTTTTTTATCAAAATTGTTATACGTTTGTTTTGTAAAACACTTATAATCAATTTTTCTGATAATTATTCATCCTTCATTATTCATCTTTAACCACATAATGCTATCTTTGTTCTTACATTTTCTATAAGAGAACATAAATCTGTTTTATGACTGATTCCAAAATTGCCATTATCGTTGCAGGTGGGAAAGGTGAGCGCATGCAAGCCGATATTCCCAAACAATTTATTGAATTACAGAGCAAGCCTGTTTTGATGCACACGCTCGAAGTTTTTCGGCGCTACGATGCTTCGCTACAACTAATTTTGGTGTTGCCTTCCGTTCAGTTCGGGTTTTGGAACGAGCTTTGCCGGAAACACAACTTCACGCTGACTCATCAGGTGGTAGCCGGTGGACAAACCCGTTTTCAGTCGGTTAAAAATGGATTGGAAGCTGTTAAAGCTCCGGCATTGGTGGCGGTTCACGATGGAGTGAGACCGTTGGTAAGTGTAGAAACTATTGCCCGTTGTTTCGATGAAGCCGCAAAACTTGATGCAGTTATTCCTGTGGTAGATTCTGTAGACAGCATCAGACAAATAACCGGGAATGGCAGTCTATCTGTTGACCGGACAGCGTATAAATTAGTGCAAACACCGCAGATTTTCAACAGTGAAACATTAAAGAAGGCTTATGAACAAGACTTCTCCCCACTTTTTACCGACGACGCCTCGGTGGCTGAAGCCATTGGAGTAAAAATTCATTTGGTAGAAGGAAACCGTGAGAACATTAAAATTACAACGGAATTTGATTTACGAATTGCAGAAATTCTTATTTAATGACACCAAAACGCACTACCATACAATGGCTTGACACCCTCCGCGCTTTGGCGATATTAGGTGTAATTGTCATCCATGTTTCTTCGCCGCTGGTCAATATGACTTACGGAGCTGATATGTCTTTTTGGTGGATTGGAAATGTGGTAGACAGTGCCGTGCGGTTTTCCGTTCCGCTCTTTTTGATGCTCAGCGGAGCTACTCTGCTGGGAAAAGAATATAAACTGAATGAATTTTATAAAAGAAGGCTTTCGCGCGTACTTGTTCCGTTTCTGTTCTGGTTGGTAGTTTACCTGGTTTACCGCTGGTTATTACTTTTTCCAAAACAGCAACCTCATGAGCTTCACTCCATTTTTGACTGGGCTTCAAATTTGTTCCTGAAAGAAGGTGTTTCAAAGCATTTCTGGTATATCTACATGATTTTGTTTCTTTACTTGTTTGTGCCATTTTTAGGCAAAGCATTACAAAAACTAAATCTATCGGTCATTTCAAATTTGCTGCTGGTATGGGTAGTCCTGACATTTGCATGCAAGTCAATCCCACTAAATATGTACAACTGGTCAGGCGAGTACGGAAGTAAGTTATTGGGCTACTTTTTGTATTCGGGTTACATGGTGTTGGGTTATTATCTGAGCAGGTTGACCGTTTGTACCGCTAAAATTCGTTTTTCAGCAGCTTTTATTTTCGTGGTGAGTGTCGCAGTTTCGGCGGTTTGCACCTACTTTTTCAGCAAAAATATCCATAAACTCGACTTGAGTATGTACGGTTATTTGGGGATAAACACCATAATTCAGTCCATCTCCATTTTTGTTTGGGTAAAAGATTCAACTTTTGAAAGCAAGTATCTCTACGAAACCTTTGAAACCATTAGCAAGTATAGTTACAGCATTTACCTGGTTCACATATTGGTTATCAGCATTATGTTCGACAACGGCATTTATTGGGCAATTGCCAATCCGCTAATATCATTGCCCGTGATTACGCTCATGGTGTTGGTTTGTTCATTCGCCATTATTTTTGTGCTGAGGATGTTTCCGGGCGGTAAACGCGTGACGGGTTAATACAAACATAACAAACTATGGATCTCTCCTCTCAAGATATAAAATTCCTTCCCGGTGTAGGACCCAAAAAGGCGGATTTGCTCAACAAAGAACTTGGTATACGCAGTGCCGAGGATTTGTTGCGGCATTATCCGTACAAATATGTGGACAGGAGTCGGTTTTATTATCTGCACGAAATATCGGAAGATATGCCGTTTATTCAGGTAAAAGGGCAAATTATCCGTTTCGAAAAAGTGGGAGAAGGACATACTCAAAGGCTCACGGCCATTTTCACCGATGGACGTGAAACTATCGAACTTGTTTGGTTTAAAGGCGTAAAATACGTTATCGACAAATACAAAACCGGCATTCAATACGTTGTTTTTGGCAAGCCGTCGGCATTCAACGGACGGTTCAACATCGTTCATCCCGAGATAGAGTTGGTGTCGCAACTGCCACCACCCGAGCAAATGGGCTTACAGCCGTTTTACAACACATCGGAAAAAATGAAGAACAGTTTTCTGAACTCGAAAATGCTTCAGCGAATTATTTTTCCGGTAATTCAATCTATTAAACCCGGTATCCCCGATACGCTTCCGGCTTATTTGTTGCAAAAGTTTGCACTCATGAACCTGACCGAATCATTGGTCAATGTTCATTTTCCAAAAAATGCCAATGCGCTCAACAAAGCCCGTCAGCGACTAAAGTTTGAAGAGTTATTTTATATCCAGCTGAATATTCTCCAGCAAACCAAGTGGCGCGACCAGCATTTCAAAGGGTTTGTTTTCGGGCAAATAGGACATTATTTCAATACTTTCTTCAACGATTTTCTTCCGTTCGAACTTACCGGAGCTCAAAAACGGGTGTTGCGCGAAATTCGTATCGACGTAGCATCGGGTCGTCAAATGAACCGGTTGTTGCAAGGCGATGTGGGAAGTGGAAAAACTCTCGTAGCTCTTATGGCCATGCTGATGGCAGTGGATAATGGCTTTCAGGCATGCATCATGGCACCAACAGAAATTCTGGCAACACAACATTTTGCCAGTCTGACAGAATTTTTAGGCGATATGGGCGTTAGTGTAGCATTGCTGACCGGCTCCACCCGACCAAAAGCCCGCGTGGAACTGCACGAAAAGCTCCGCAGTGGCGAGTTGGATATTCTGATTGGAACACATGCGTTGATTGAAGACACAGTGCAATTCAGCAACCTGGGATTGGTGGTTATCGACGAGCAACATCGCTTTGGCGTGGAGCAACGTGCCCGGCTTTGGCGGAAAAATGTACAGCCGCCACATATTCTGGTAATGACCGCTACGCCCATTCCGCGAACACTGGCTATGACGCTTTACGGCGATTTAAGTGTATCGGTTATTGATGAACTGCCACCGAGACGAAAGCCGATTCAGACATATCATTACTATGAAAACAAGCGGCAAGGACTGAATCAGTTTATTGCCAAACAAGTGGAAATGGGAAGGCAGATTTATATTGTGTATCCGCTTATCCAGGAGTCTGAAAAAATTGACTTGCAAAATCTGGAAACCGGTTATGAGTATATGCGGGAAGTCTTTCCAACTTATACTATCAGTAAGGTTCACGGCAAACTGAAAGCTGCGGAAAAAGATCATGAAATGCAGAGATTTGTCCGGGGCGAAACCCAGATAATGGTTGCCACCACGGTAATTGAAGTGGGCGTGAATGTACCAAACGCTTCGGTAATGGTTATTGAAAGTGCGCAACGGTTCGGACTGTCACAATTGCACCAGTTGCGTGGTCGCGTAGGTCGTGGTGCCGAGCAGTCATTTTGTATTTTATTAACGGATTACAAGTTAGCTTCAGATACCCGCAAACGTATGGAAATCATGGTGAGAACCAACGATGGTTTTGAAATTTCTGAGGCCGATTTGAAGCTTCGTGGACCTGGCGATCTGGAAGGAACTCAACAAAGCGGCTTACCTTTCGACCTGAAAATAGCCAACTTGGCTCAGGATGGGAAGATGTTGGAAATAGCCCGTAATGCTGCCATGGAAATTCTGGAGGATGACCCCCAACTGGTAAAAGTTGAGAATAGGGTATTAGCAACTCAATTAAGAAAAATGAAAACGAATACCTTAAATTGGGGTTCAATTAGTTAATAAAATAGAATTTCTTTTGAATCCAACCATCATTTCTATATTTTTGGGCAACTTTAAATTATTTATTAATACTAATAATTGAAATTAAATGGAAAAAACACTTGTAATAATTAAGCCAGGAGCAATACAACGTGGCTTAATTGGTGAGATTATCAGACGTTTCGAACAAAAAGGATTACAACTTTGCGGGTTGAAAATGATTCAGCTTACAGACGAAATTTTAGATGAACATTATGCTCACATCGCCGACAAACCATTCTTTCCACGAGTTAAAGCTGCAATGAAAGCTTCTCCTGTTATTGTTTGCTGTCTGAAAGGAATGGATGTCGTGCATGTTGTACACAGATTAGCTGGTGCTACTAATGGCCGCGAAGCTGCAATGGGTACCATGCGTGGCGACTACAGCATGAGCGTTCAGTGGAATATTATACATACTTCCGATTCTATAAAAACTGCTGACGATGAGTTAGCCCGTTTTTTCAAGGAAGATGAAATTTTTGAATACAAACAATCGTACCTTGAATATATCTATTCGGAAGACGAAATTATATAACAATAAAATTATACTAATCTCAGATATTAGTCAAGACAAATAAAAATACATGTTTATTTTCTCAAAGAAAACTTTTATAATCATAACACTTTTCACCTCAATCTGGGGTGCAAATGCACAGCTGCGAAATTACAGTCTTATTCCGAAAAAAGATACAGTTAACATTTATCAGGAAATGTTGAACGATCAATCGGATGATTTAATGGAAAATCATCCGGCTGAAGATATCTACAATAACATCTGGAGAAGCGACCATGTCAATCCGTATAAAATTCCGATTGACAGTATGCCGGATTCTGTTCGGATTGACTGTTCAAATTTCTTTGTTCCTGTTCATGGTGCTGTTACTTCCGAGTTTGGTCCTCGTCGCTATCGCTTTCATTATGGCATCGATCTGAGATTGAAAATCGGAGACTCTGTTCGTAGTGCATTCAAAGGAAAAGTTCGTATTATTGATTATGAAGCCCGGGGATATGGGCATTATATTGTTATTCGTCACGACAATGGTTTGGAAACCGTTTACGGACATCTTTCTCAAGTGTTAGTTTCGCTTAATCAAAATGTAAAAGGAGGGCAATTGATTGCTTACGGTGGGAATACGGGCCATTCAACCGGTCCTCACCTGCATTTTGAAACCCGCTACATTGGAAATGCCATTAACCCGGCTCACATCATCGACTTTAACACAGGGCTGGTTCATGAAAGAAATTATTTACTTACCAAAAAGAATTCCTTCTATTACCAGCATGAAGTAAAAGCATTTGCTGCCGCAAAATACTATAACGTCAGAAAACACGATACGTTATCCCGCGTTGCAGCCCGAAACGGAACAAATGTCAAATCGCTGTGCCGCCTGAATGGTATTAAACCTAAAGTGAAGCTAAAGGCCGGACAAAGACTGAGAATCAGATAAGACAGATTTTATATACCGGAAATCAATAAATAAAGCCGCTTTCAACTAAATGAAAGCGGCTTTGTCTATTTTGTAATTGGTCAGCGTTAACTGATTAATATCTGTAGTGTTCCGGTTTGTAAGGTCCATCGGCACTAACACCAATATATTCTGCTTGTTCGGGAGTAAGCACGGTTAGTTTTACACCCAATTGTTCGAGGTGCAAGCGAGCCACTTCTTCGTCCAAATGTTTTGGCAGACGATAAACATCCACAGCGTAATCTTTGGTGAATAATTCTATTTGTGCCAATGTCTGATTAGTAAACGAATTACTCATTACAAACGATGGATGACCGGTAGCACAACCCAGATTTACCAAGCGACCATCAGCCAATAACAGCACACATTTTCCGTCAGGGAAGATATATTTATCAACCTGTGGTTTGATGTTTACACATTCAATACCCGGATATTGTTTCAATTTTTCTACCTGAATTTCATTATCAAAGTGACCGATGTTACAGATAATGGCAGCATCTTTCATTTTTGCAATATGTTCTATGCGGATAATGTCTCTGTTTCCTGTAGTGGTTACATAGATATTACCTTCGGCCAACGCTTCTTCAATGGTAGTTACCTGAAAACCTTCCATAGATGCTTGTAGTGCACAAATAGGATCAATTTCTGTAACAATTACACGAGCTCCATAGGCTATCATTGAACGGGCGCACCCTTTACCCACGTCGCCATAACCGCAAACAACCACAACTTTTCCGGCCAGCATAATGTCGGTAGCACGTTTAATGCCATCCGCCAATGATTCACGACAACCGTATAAATTATCGAATTTCGATTTGGTTACCGAGTCATTTACGTTGAAAGCCGGGAACAACAATGAACCTTCTTCCAACATTTGGTACAAGCGGTGAACACCGGTTGTAGTTTCTTCGGACACACCGCGAATTTCCGGAATCATGCGAGACCAGATAGTATTATCTTCTTTCAAAACATCTTTCAGGATAGCATATAATAAACGTTCGTCATCACCACCTGCAGCTTTGTCAAGTACCTTTGCATCTTTTTCTGCAGCTCCACCCACGTGAATCATCATGGTTGCATCACCTCCATCGTCTACAATTACGGTTGGTCCTTTGTGACCATCAAAAGTCAATGCCTGAAGAGTACACCACCAGTATTCTTCCAAAGTTTCACCTTTCCAGGCAAAAACAGGAACACCCGAAGCAGCAATGGCAGCGGCAGCATGGTCTTGTGTAGAATAAATATTACAACTACACCAACGTACTTCGGCACCAAGTTCAACCAACGTTTCAATAAGTACGGCAGTCTGAATAGTCATGTGAAGCGAACCCATGATACGGGCTCCTTTCAATGGTTTTTGAATACCATATTTTGCACGCAATGCCATCAAACCCGGCATTTCTTTTTCGGCTAATTCTATTTCTTTGCGACCAAAATCGGCCAACGACATGTCAGCTACTTTATAAGGTAATGTGCTGAATAATTTAGTTGTACTCATGTTTGTTTTTATATCTTTTGTTTTTATTCCAATTTGGGATTGCAAAGATACATGTTTTCACCGGAAATATTTATCTTTGTTGACAATAGATTTATATTCAGTACTATGTTTGTTGATATTCATACTCACAAGTCTTCGGAATCAAACTATCCGGCTATTAGAAATCTGACTTTTACGGAAGCTGAAGAACTATTTTCCTCCAACGAAAACGGGTTTTTCTCGGTTGGATTTCATCCCTGGTTTGCTGACGAATTCTCCGTTGAGTCTTTTTCAAAACTTGAGAGATGGGCAAACGACAAAAGATTAGTTGTTATCGGTGAATGCGGTTTGGACAAAAACAGCAAAGTTTCTCTGGATAAACAGATGTCTGTTTTTGAACAGCAAATCAAACTTTCAGAGAAAATACAAAAACCATTGATTATCCATTGCGTTGGTTGCTTCAACGAGCTTTTTGAACTAAAAACGCGAATTAATCCTCGTCAAATCTGGATAATACATGGCTTTAGAGGAAAACCTGAATTGGCTTCTCAGGCTTTAAAATCGGGATGTTCGTTATCATTTGGCGAGCATTTCAACAAAGAAAGCATTTCCGTTACGCCACCTGATAAATTATTTATTGAAACTGACGAAAGCAATTTGACGATTGAAAAAATTTACACTCAAATTGCGTTTACAAAAAGCATAAAACCTAACCTTTTAATAGCAGGTGAGTTTCTTCTGCAAACAATTATTACAAAAAAACCTAATTACTGATTAAAATTACCATCACTTGGCATTAATTATTTGTTTATTACTAATTTTTCATTACTTATTATTGTATCTTTGCGTTCCGTTTTCAAATTAACGCAGAATATGAAAAAAATAGTTCCGTTCCTTTTATTTCTTACCCTTACAACAGTGCTTTCTGCCCAAGGTTTTTCGTCGCCACAACAACGCAAACTTACAAATGCACTAACAGCTATCTCAAATTTATACGTCGACAGCATAAACGATAAAAAACTGGTTGAAAATACGATTGAAGCAGTTCTGAAAGAATTAGATCCGCACTCATCTTATATTTCCAAGGAAGAAGTTGAACGCGTAAACGAACCGCTTGAAGGCAGTTTTGAAGGCGTTGGTATTCAGTTTCAAATGTTCGAAGACTCACTTCTGGTAGTTCAAACAGTTGCAGGTTGTCCTGCCGAGAAGGTTGGCGTACTCCCGGGCGACCGCATAATTTATATCAACGATGAATTGGTTGCCGGTGTGAAAATGCCCAACTCAGGAATATTCAAACGACTACGAGGTCCTAAAGGCACCGAAGTATCCGTGAAAATTCGTCGTGGAGGAAAATCTGAACTGATAGAATTTAAAATTATTCGTGATAAAATTCCACTTTACAGTGTCGATGCAACTTACATGATTGGCAAAGATATTGGTTATATCAAAGTGAATAATTTTGGAAGCTCCACAGTAGCAGAATTTGAAAAAGCATTTAACGAACTACAAAAGAAAGGAATGAAATATCTCATTCTAAGCCTTCAGGGCAATGGTGGTGGCTATTTGAATGCAGCTATTGAGATGGCAGATGAATTTCTGGCAAAAAACAATTTAATTGTCTATACACAAGGATTGAATCAGCCAAAAACTGTAGCCGAGGCAACAGCTTTAGGTGATTTTGAAAAGGGCAAATTGATTGTATTGGTTGACGAATATTCTGCTTCGGCAAGCGAAATCCTATCCGGAGCTTTGCAAGATTGGGACAGAGCAATTATCATTGGTCGTCGCACTTTTGGAAAAGGATTGGTTCAGCGCCAGTTCCCATTGATTGATGGTTCCATGATGCGACTTACCGTGGCACGTTATTATACTCCAACAGGTCGTTGTATCCAGAAATCGTACAAAGGTGGATATGAGAAATATGAAATGGACTTAGTTGATCGGTTCAAAAAAGGAGAGTTACTTCACGCCGACAGCATTCATTTCCCTGACTCATTGCGCTACCAAACGCTTAAGCTAAAACGTACTGTTTATGGAGGAGGAGGTATCATGCCAGATATTTTTGTACCGCTTGACACAACACGTTATACCGATTTTCATCGTAAAATCGTGGCAAGAGGCATTGTAAACAAGGTTTGTACGCAATATATCATAAAAAATCGTGCAGAGCTGAAAAAGAAATATCCAACATTTGAGAAGTATAAAAAAGAATTCCAAATAGATGATACAGTTCTGAACTCGTTGATTAGTATGGATGAGATTGAAAAGACAAAAATGGCAAAAGTACACAAAGACAGTATTTCTATTCCGCTTAAACTCAAGAATGATCGCAATGCTAAGCAAAACGAGTCACCTAAAATGTTGAATTCCATAAAAAATAATAAAGACAGTATTGACTTAAGTGAATTTGAGAAATCAAAACCACTCATAAAACTGCAAATGAAAGCATTGGTAGCACGTGATTTATGGGAAATGAATGAGTATTATCAGATAATGGACGCCGATAACGAGTCGTTGCAGAAAGCAATCAATATTCTTCAGACACCCGGAGCTTACGAGAAAATTCTGAAATAACAACTAATCCCCTAAAGGAATCCCCTAATTTCCTCTGGGGGATTTCTTTTTAAGAGCCATGATTTTAGATTACATAAGAACAAACTGGATAGAAATTGTCGGAGCAGTATTGAGTCTGATTTATTTGTATCTCTCTATTGAGCAAAAGGTAAGCCTGTGGTTCTTTGGGATAATATCATCTCTTTTTTATATCGTCGTTTTTTTTCAAACCAAGTTTTATGCCGACATGAGTCTGCAGTTTTATTACGTTGTGATAAGTATTTATGGGTGGGTAAACTGGAAACACGGGAAACGGGAAACCGGAGAAGAATTACCGGCTACACAAATGTCAAAAAGGCTGCTTCTGCAACTATGCATAGCCACCACCTTAATTTATTTAGTGTACTATCTTGTGTTGGCCAGATTCACCGACTCAACCATTCCCAAAGCCGATTCGCTGGTTGGTGCATTAAGCGTTGTAGGCACATGGATGTTAGCCCGCAAACTAATTGAAAACTGGATAGTATGGATTGTTGCTGATGGTCTTTGCGTGGGGCTTTACATTTATAAAGGTCTTTATCCTACAGCCATCTTATTCATCATTTACACTATAATGTCCATTGTTGGATATATGCAGTGGAAAAAGACACTCAACTTACCAGCTAATTAGTCGGCAGGGTATCACATGTACGCCTGCAATCCTATCAGTTTTTTGTTGTCATTTCTCTTCCAGAACCAGTTGTTTACTTTGTACGTAATATACGCACTCCCGGCTCCGAGAAAAGCTCCTGCCAGCACATCCGAAGGATAATGCATACCCAGATTCATCCGTGAATATCCAACAGAACATGCCCAAAAATAACTTGGTGCAATTACATACCATTTTGGATATTTAAGACTCAGCGCAGTAGCTGTTGCAAATGCCAGTGATGTATGACCTGATGGAAATGATAAAGAAGTTTCGGATTGATAAGCATAGATGTCCGGGTAAGTGGCATAAGGACGTGGGCGCTTTACTATCTCCTTCATGGAATAAGTAAGTACTCCATCAACCCCGATACTGACTCCAACATAAAGTGCACTTTTGAGTAAATCATCGTTTTTCTCGAGTAATGCCACAGCACCCATTACCAAAGGCGTTGAAATAGCCACAGCAGTTGTTGTATTGGAAATAAACTTGGAATACTGCCTAAGTCCTACCGATTTAGAGCCATTGATACTTCTTAATAACTCAATATCTGCATTTTGTGCCGAGATTTGCGTACTAAAAAGAGAAAAAGCACTCCAAAGCAGAATAATTGTCGTAAATTTGCGCATATTTTTTTTGGTGTCAAAGATAAATAAAAAAATGTTGAATCATTAGAATCCGGCGAATTTGTAATTGAGCTATTGTACTTGAAAATGGACGTTGTTTTATTAAAGATTTCGACTACTCACATTCAAATTACTTGTTTTACATAGATGTTTAAAATAGCAATAATCGGACCCGAATCTACTGGAAAAACTGCTCTGGCCAAACAACTTGCTGAATATTTCAACGCTCCATGGGTTCCTGAATATGCACGCAAATATGTCGAAAATCTGACAACCCCATATACGTACGAGGATGTTTGCAATATTGCATTAAAACAAATTGAAGACGAAAAGTTTTACGAAAACAATTCTTTAAATGAAAAATATGTTTTCTTTGACACTGATTTAATCATTACAAAAGTCTGGTTTTCTTATTGTTTCAATAAAATTCCTGACTTCCTGACCGATCGAATAAATTCAGGTTTCTTTGATTTATATTTACTTTGTTTGCCCGATTTGCCTTGGGAGCCGGATTCAGTCAGAGAGCACGGAGAAGATCGTGAGTATTTTTTTGATTGGTACAAAAAAGAAATTGAACAAATAGGGAAAGCCTATGTTGTCATAAAAGGGGTTGGAAATCAGCGATTAAAAAATGCTATTGTCGCTCTACAATCTTTCAAGTCTTAAAAAATGTGCATTTATGAATAACGAATTATTGGACACAATAAAAAAACTTTCACAATTAGAAGGTTTTAAGGATGTATGCCATGAACAAGGAAATAATGACGCCATGCCATCTACCTATGTACTACAAGAAGTAGTTCAGTTGGCACGATCCATTTTATTCCCGGGATATTTTGGCGACTCTGCAGTAAATTCAGAAACAATGGTTTATCATATCGGTGTGAACATTGATCGCTTGCATTTATTATTAGCTCAGCAAATTAAAGCCGGAATATGTTTTGATTGTCAAAAAGGAATAAAAGGAGCAGATGAGATTGAACAAACAGGAAAAAGAAAAGCTACTGAATTCATCATTCAATTACCAGAAATTCGGGAAAAACTTCATACAGATGTTATTGCCGCTTATAATGGTGATCCGGCAGCAAAAAGTTTTGGCGAAATAATTTTTTGCTATCCAAGCATTCGTGCCATTAGCAATTATCGCATCGCGCATGCCTTACTAAAACTTGATGTACCACTTATTCCGCGTATAATTACTGAAATGGCACACTCCGAGACCGGGATAGACATTCATCCGGGAGCAACCATTGGCAAATATTTCACTATAGACCATGGAACCGGCGTGGTGATTGGCGAAACTGCTGTAATTGGAAACAACGTGAAAATGTATCAGGGAGTAACTCTCGGTGCGAAAAGTTTTCCGTTGGATGAAAACGGAAATCCGATTAAAGGCATTGACCGGCATCCACATATTGGAAATGATGTGATTATCTATTCCAATTCTACCATTTTGGGAAATATAACTGTGGGAGATGGATCTGTAATTGGCGGTAACCTTTGGGTTGACAGCGATGTACCTGCCGGTTCAAAGCTTGCTCAAAATAAAAAAATGAGTAAATAAATACTAAGTATCCATTCTATGGGTTATAGAAATTATCAAATATAAATTAAAGAACAAAAGATAAAGAAATTATATGGAATTTGAAATGTTAGCGAAGACCTTTCGCGGGTTGGAAGAAGTATTGGCCACCGAATTAGTAAATATAGGAGCCAACAATGTACAAATCCAACGGAGGGCAGTTAGTTTTACAGGCGATAAAGCACTGATGTACAAAGCAAATTTATGCAGTCGGACGGCTTCACGCATTCTAAAACCGATTTTGTCATTTGATGCTTCAAATCCCGACGAGGTTTACGAACAAGTAAAAAAGATAAACTGGAGTGATTACATGTCGGTTGATAGCACTTTTGCTATTGATTCTACTGTTTTTTCCGAAGAGTTCCGTCATTCAAAATTCGTGGCATATCGTGTTAAAGATGCTATTGCCGATTGGTTTACAGAAAAATATGACCGTCGCCCATCTGTTCGTTTGGATGGACCTCAACTGATGATTAATATTCACATTGCAGCGCAACATTGTACATTATCATTGGATAGTTCCGGAGAATCGCTCCACAAACGTGGTTACAGAGTTGCTCAGACCGAAGCACCACTTAATGAAGCGCTGGCTGCAGGAATGTTGCTCATGGCCGACTGGAAGGGTCAATCTAATTTCTTAGATCCAATGTGTGGTTCCGGAACATTATTAATCGAGGCAGCTCTGATTGCATTGAATATCCCACCCGGAATTTATCGCTCTGCTTTTGCTTTTGAAAAATGGAATGATTTCGATGAAGAGCTTTTCGACAATTTGTACAATGATGATTCGTATGAACGTCCATTCAACTTTAAAATATACGGTTCGGATAATTCTCCGCGTGCCATAAAAATTGCGGAGCAAAACGTAAAAAGCACCGGATTGAGTAAATACATCGACTTACAGATTATGCCTATCCAGAAGCTTGAAGCACCGGCCGAGAACTGTATGATTGTAACTAATCCACCGTATGGAGAACGTATCACATCCGATGATATTTACGGATTATATGCATCGCTTGGTACAACAGTGAAACATAAATTCCCGGGTAGTACCGTTTGGGTAATTAGTTCGCACGAAGAATGTCTGGATAAAATAGGGCTTAAACCCACTGAGCGCATTCGGCTTTTGAATGGTGCACTTGACTGTTGGTACTGCCGGTACGACATATTTTCAGGGAAACGCAATGATTTTGTTGCAAACAAGCGAGGAAATAAAGAATAACTCATATTTATTTACGCAACAAAACTTTGATATTCAGGCCGTTTTAAATCATTAATTATGAATTATAAATTTAAAACGGTCCTACTATTTGCCAGTTCCAAAAAATACCTTACTTTTGCACCGCAATTGCCCAGATGGCGGAATTGGTAGACGCGCTGGTCTCAAACACCAGTGGATTCACTTCCATGCCGGTTCGATCCCGGCTCTGGGTACGAGTAAAGCCGTATAAATCGTTGATTTATACGGCTTTTTATTTTAATAAGGTGTACTAAAAGTGTACTAAATTAAATAAACATGTGGGGCATGACATTTTTAATTTTATTTAACGAAATCTGAATTGTAATTCCTTTCTTTTCTTTTTATTTACCCTCGTTTTTATTACCTTCGCATATCAAAACTAATAAAGCCAATACGATATGACTCTAAAAGAAGCATGCAATAAACTCCAAAGACCAATAAACGATATCATTCAAAGAGAATGTGAAATAAAAGTACGCGGATTAGAGGAGCGTCTAAAGGCTTTGAATCAAAAGCAGATAATAGCAGCTTTGGATAATGCAAGAATAGAATTGGGAGATGAACTAGAGTCTATGGTTAGACAGTGTTTTAGAATATACGTCGTAGTAGATCAATGGAAAGATTCAAAAAATTTCATGTGGGGAGGTGGGCTTATGGAAGTACTTACATCAGATGAAAAAGGCCAATATATGGCTTTCCCGTCTGAAAGTTGTTACCTTGAAAAATACGAACAACAATCTGACATTTATGATAAGGAACTACCCTATTTATCTTTTATTATCAAAGAAATGGTCCTTTTGAAATTTAGACCAGAAATTAATCTTCTTGAGGATTGGTATGTAGAAAAAGAAACTCCCAAACCAGTATTATCAGATGTTGGGGCAAAAATGAAACAATACCAAAATCTAACTCGAAACTCGCCAAAAATGGAAAATCCATTTTTGGCGAGTTTTAGTGACAACCAATTAGAAATCCTGACTAAATGTCTCACTGAAGCTAAGGTGTTTAGCACGCATATAACAAAGGATATTGTAAAAAATCTCTTTGAGGCTAAATCAGATTTTCTTTTACGTTCGGCTAATAATAAACTTTTAGCTTATTTCTTCGACTTACTAAATTCAGGTAAATACATAGTAAACGAATGGCAAGCTGTTATCAGTAATAATAGACTCATACTAGCACCAATTAAAGATGAATATTTAAATAATCATGATTTAAATGTTGCAACCTACACTTGCAAAGAAGACGCACCTAAAGGATATGAAATCATAGACAAATACATCGATCAACTGAAAGAACATTGAGCATAGATTGAGACCTCAATCAATCTCAACCTTCCAATCCATTTGCTCACTATATCTTTGCTGCCGTTAACGAAAAATAACGGGAGTGCGCACTCCCATTTGTTTAATTCAAATTATTACTCAAATGGATTCAATTTTAGAAAAAAGACTTATTGCTATCGAACAGCAAATGTTCATGAACAAGAATATCCTTAGTTTCGAAGAAGCAAGTATATTTCTTAATCTATCAAAAAGCTACTTATACAAACTCACCTCAGGAGGATTAATCCCCCACTACAAGCCGCAAGGAAAGATGCTCTACTTTGAAAGAGAGCAATTGGAGAACTGGCTACGCCAAAATCCAGTCAAGACTCAGATGCAAATAGCAGAAGAAGCGCAGCGGTATATTCTCAACCACAAAAAGTAGTGGTTATGGAAAATCATGAAGAGCCCAAGACTCCTAAATATTCCAAAAATGAGAGTATTGAACGCTACCTATGCAATAGCTACGAGTTTAGATTCAATACAATTAAAAGCAAATCTGAATTTCGCAAAAAGGGCGATACAGATATTTTCATTCCTGTTTCAACTTACCATATCAATACTTTCAGGCGCGAGTTGGATAGAAGTGGGTTTAATACAACGTCCGATAATGTAAGAACCATTATCTTTAGTGATTTTGCTAAAAAGGTTGATCCATTGAAAGAATACTTCAATAGATTAATTCCAGAGCAAAACGGAGCTATTGAAGCATTGGCTAAAACTGTAATTGTATCGAACCCGGAGAAGTGGACACCCTACCTAACCAAATGGTTAGTGGGTGTTGCTGCAAATGTGCTAGACGATAGTAGATGTTGTAATCACCTTTGTTTGGTGCTAACTGGTTCGC
>Ga0302296_1000079_pt1 | contig 82421 bp, 61 predicted proteins | sample III_Fen_N3_1_FD_194546 | JGI IMG/M metagenome (GOLD analysis project Ga0302296, IMG submission 194546) | Peat permafrost microbial communities from Stordalen Mire near Abisko, Sweden - III_Fen_N3_1 | ecosystem: Environmental > Terrestrial > Soil > Wetlands > Permafrost | place: Sweden: Abisko... | reverse complement strand
GATAGCTCAGTGTATCGAAATCGATGTCGGATGATGTTGATCCGTCGAATGTTACCGTCGATGGCGACATGTCGGAACTTAAGCCAGTTGCTCCCCAAAAGGTAAAACATCCACCACTTATTACGGCAATAGTTACCGATTTTAGCGTTTTATTTACATTGGGAGATAAATCAAATCCATATAAATAGTGATTGTATTGTTCCGAACGATTATTGTTTTGATCCCATTTATCGAGATTTAAATCGAGGTTGAAACGGTCTGCAGTTTCGGCAGGTGCACCAGGATAATTGTACCAATCTATAACTTGTAGGTTTCGTATTTCGGTACTTGCATCGGAATAATTGAGTGTTACGGTTATTGGACTCATGCCACTACTCATTGCAAATATTTGCATTTTCGAATAATGTACTTCGGGTACTGCAAAACTAAATGTTTCGTTTACTGTTGTTCTACGTACTTGCGGGCTTGTTCCATCTGCATTCGAGAAGTTTAAAACCACTTCGGGATGACGTGCGTTTGCAACATATTTGCCATCGTTTGGCATAGCTATTGGGTTAGCATTTTTAAGTTGTGTAGCAGCTTCCAATGTTGCTTCGGCACTATAACTTCCAGCATCTATTCCTCCCGACATTGGTACAATCTTTCCATTACTGTAGGTTATTACTGGTCGAGCATTTAAAATGCTTTTTACATTAACTTGAACTGCTGTTGAGGTTGAACTTGATGAGGTTGTAGTAAAAGCAGCAATCGGATTGTTGTTAAATATCGATTTGAATTTTACATCGATTGTATGGTTGCTTATAATATTTTTAATAGTGAATGACGATGTTAAAGCAACAGAAACACCATCAATTTTTATGTCAGCTAATTCATAATTGCTATTAGCTGTTATTGTAAATGTTTGATCGGCATTGGGAGTTACTTCTACAACTCCTATTGGAGATATCGAACCATTTTCTCCTGCCGTTGTGTTTATTGAGTAATTGCTCGAAACTGTAACAGCACATGTTGCTTGTAAGCTGCCTAGTACTGTTGTTGCAGTAATTGTTGTGGTGCCAATTGATTTTGGCGTAATCAAGCCAGTAGCATCAACACCTGCAACAGCTGTATTGCTCGATGTCCATTGAACATTTTTGTTTGATGCATTCGTTGGTAAAATTGTGGCAGTTAGTTGTTCTGTTGATTTACTGTTAATTGATGTTGATGTTTTATTCAACGATATACTTGTTGGATTTAGACTATTTGGGTCGTTCCCAAATTGTATTTTTCGAATTCGTACTTCGGTGTTGGTTAGTCCTACATTTTGTGGATCGGAACTATTGATAGTGATATTTGCACCTACAATTTTTGTAAAATCTACTTTCTGAATTCCACAAGGTAAGGTTGTTGCTCCAAGGTTGCATTTGGTTTTATCCTTCCATTCAGCATAAAATCCACCTTGATACACAAACTTTTGCGACTTAACCGAATTCTTAGGTATCGTAATATCAATAATTCCCGATGGAATATTTGTTAACGGTGTTGCTGCTTTTGTGTCAATCAAATTATTATTTGCATCTTTTAGTCCAACACGAATATTTACATCGACATTCGAAACATTTTCAATTTCGATATAAATAGTGTCATTTCCAGGAGCCGACATATCTATTGAAAAAGGATTTCCATTAGCATCGGAACCAAAGCCTATTCCCACTGGATGATAACATGCAGCAATATGAGTTGATACAAAACTCACATATCCTATGCCGTTAGCTGCCTGAGCATCCGATACTCTTGTCATGGTAGTTGTGAAATACCATTCATTTTGAGGACGCCAAAAATAAACTCCTTTTAAATTGGTACCGTAACTTGGTGGTCCATTGGGATTACTCATGTCTTCCATGGCCCAATTATTTCCCATATAAAGTCCAGGTTCGTATTGAGCCTGAACTAAATATGAGAAAAATATGCAGATAAATAATACTACTGATTTCATTCTATTTTTGGTTATTTCAATATAAAATAGCCTTTTCCTGGTTCCAAATTCAAGATGCTGTTTGTTGCACCATTAGGATACCAAAATCCATCAAAGTTTTTAATCGTATTGCAATTGGTAGTATTGAAAATGCTTGAAAGTTGTGTTGCTGTTTGATACGGACAACCAATCATTTGCCAACCAAGTGTTGTGTTTGTTATTGTTGATGTACTTTCTGTTCCGGTTAAGGTTAAATCACCTGTAGCATTCATTTTTACAAGATATGCTGAGCCATCTTTTATCGATTTTAATGAGTTAAATGCTGTGTTTTGTCCTTTAAACCAGAATGCATCGGCAGTTTTAATTTCTGCTACATTTGCTAAAACATTTTTGAAAACGGTTTCAATGGTTTTATCAGTAGGTGAAACATTAAACGATATTAGATTCCATCCTTGTTGAAGTTGTATGGTTTGGGTAATTTCTTGCTTTGTTCCATAAACTTCTATTTCGAAAAGAGAATAGCCATAATTTGTATTTCTAGCTGTTCCCGAAATGCGAACATAACGTGCATTTTGCGAAATTCCTCCAATTGTATCGATTCGAAGCCCTGTTGCCATTGCATTTTTATCTATTGCATTTGACCATGTTTGTCCGTCTATAGAAAAATCGATGATGTAGTTCTTTGCATTTGCAACTTCCCAATTTAAAATAATCGAAGTAAGGTTATATGTATCTTGTAAATCGACATAAATCCATTGTGGATCTGTATATAAACTTGACCAACGAGTTGTTGTGTATCCATCGTTTGCGTTTGTAGCAATATTACCAAACCCAGCTTCGGTAGAAGAAACAGTAACAGGTTTTAAATATGCTAAACTTGGATTTTTTATTGTGATGATGATTTCGTCGCCAGCCGGATTATTCTTGCCATCAGATACTACTAATGCTATTTTGTGCATGCCTGCTTTTAATGATAAGGTTGGCTTTACACCTGTTGCGATAGTTATGCCATCAATTCGCCACTCGTATAACAGTATATTGCTGGTATTGGATGAGCTTGTCGAAGCGTCAAGTGTTACCGACTCTGTACCGTTCATATCGACATCAAAAATGAGCTGATCCGATCCTGCGCTTGCATTCAATGGGGCACGATTGTATACATTGAATTTCTTTAGTCCATTTAATGTAATTGTTTTCGGATCGCTGTAAACAGTTTTTGTCCATGCCGTAGGGTTTTGTCCCTTAGGTTGCGATGGGTCTTGAATCATATAATCCCAAGTAATAAAGAACGACCAAGGACGTGCTGCAAAATTGTTTGGGTCGGGATGTTTTCCTTCTTCGGCCAATCCAAAAAGTTTTCCTTTATTGCCAAATAGGGTTTGATATTGTTGCCAAGATGTTGGGGATTCGTAATCCCACGCAATAATATCACACACATCATCACCTGGATACCAATTACCTTTGTCGCTTCCGTAGCTGTTCCACAACCACACAATATTATTAAGTTTAAAGTAATTAGTATATCGATCGTACATCAAATGATATAGCTCATTCAATGCAACTTTACCCGATTTACCCCACCAAAACCAAGCACCTTCCGACTCATGCAAAGGGCGGAATATAATTGGTACACCAGCATCTTGCATTTTCTTTATTTCTCCGGCTACAAGGTCAATATCGCGCAACATGTTTTTGTACGACTGACCGTTTTTGTTTGTCAATGCAGCTCCAAGATTCCAATTACCATAATAATCACCATCTGCATCAGGCGAAATCCAATGCCATTGAAATTGCACTATGCCTCCTTTGTTTTTAACCCAATCGATTGCTTTGGCAGCACCGTTGTTTCCACCTTGCGAAGGGCAAATGCCGTCGAAATCTAAGGCTAAAATAGCAGGCTGATCTCCTGTTGTTTGCTGAATAAGGGGCAACCATTTTTCGTTGCATTGCCCCGAAATGATGTATTTACCATAAACATCGCGCATGAAAGACATCAATGAGCTGGCTTCTGCAGTCGCATTTTTATTACACAATCCTGCCGAAATGCCGTTGTAGGCAAAACTGACTTCAATGGTATGATCGGCCGAAACGTTGCTGAATGTATAAGAAGAAGCTGTGGCAACCGAAGCACCATCAATCTTTATGCTTTCAACCATATAATGCTCTGCTGGTGTGATGTTGAAACTTTTCGACGCATTTGGTGCAAGCGTAAATGCTCCTTCTGGTGTAATTGTTCCGTTTGCACCTGTTTTAGCGGTGATAACGTAATTGCCATTCCATGTTACAATTATAGAGCATGTTTCAAAAACACCACCTAAATTTGTAGTAGCTGTAATAGTTGCATTTCCAGCTGATTTTGCAGTTACAACTCCATTTGTATCAACTGTTGCAATTGATGTATTTGACGATTTCCACGTTATTGTTTTATCTGTTGCATTCGCTGGTAAAACAGTAGCAATAAGTTGTGTATTTAAACCTTTTTTAATATCTGCTGTAATTTTGTTTAACGAAATAGACGTTGGACTTATTGATTTTACACCCCATATCTCGAATTCAAATATTGAATATCCCCAGGTACCATTACGTGTAGAACCGTTCAAACGAACGTAACGAGCTGTAATCGAAATATTATTTATAGAATCGGTACGGTTAGCTGTTGATGTAACATTCATTACTGTAATTGGTTTCCAAGTTGTTCCATTTAGCGAACCTTCTAATGTGTAATTTTTAGCAGAAGCAGCTTCCCAAAAAAGTGTTATGGCGTTTATTGAATACACATCTTGTAAATCAACCATAAATGTTTGTGGGTCTGCATAAAGGCTGCCCCAGCGTGTAGTGTAATCGCCATCAACTGCATTTTCTGGCACATTTACTCCTGCTTCGGAAGAACTTGCGGTAACAGGTTTTTTATATGCCAAATTTGGTGTTTTAACAGTTACAATTACCTCATCGATTACATCTGGATTAATTTTGTCCGAAACGGTAAGTATATAGTTGTGAACACCAACAGTTGCATTTAGTATTGGTTTAGACGCGGTTGAAATGATTTGCCCATTTTCTTTCCAGCTGTATGTAATAGTTCCCGAATTGCTGGTACTTCCCGAACCATCGAGTGTTACCGATTGGGTTCCATCAAAGTTAGCATCAAAAACGATTTGATCGGGACCTGCAGATGCTGTAAGTCCGGCAAAAGAAATTGTAACATCGGCTTTATGATTTGTATACAAATATTTAATTCCTGGAGTCGATTCGGGTAAACCGCCTAGGCCATCGTGTGCAGTATAAGTCCAGCTTAATGCTCCAGCATAATTATTATCATAAACTTTTTGAAAGCAATCTTGTGGTGTTAAATATGGATTATCGACTCCTTTCGCAGCGAATTCGCCAACTAGAATTGGCTTATCTAATCCCCAATACGAAGATGGATGATGAAAAGGTGAATGTTGAGTATTATCGCCTCCATCGTTATTATAATAATGTACACCATAAAAATCGAGGTAACCATCTGCATCGCCACCGGCATTTTTAAGTTCAGCATCCGAATAATAATTTTTATATCCGAGTTTATTGCAAAGTACCTTCATATTCCACGAACCATTCGATACTTTTATTCCTGGTACTGCTCGGTGAATTGCTCCTGCAGCACGATTTACAAATCGTTGAATATCGTACATTCCAACTTTGGTTGGTGTCCATCCAAAATCGGCCATTCCTTCTGGTTCGTTAAATATTTCCCAACATAAAACCGATGGATGATTTCCAATTGCTTTAACAAGTGGCACAACACAATTATCGACTGCCGCTTTTATTCCAGCTTCGGTTTGAAGCATTTTTTTATTGTTTGCTTCGTTTACTCCCCATTGTGCAGTTTGTAGCATATCGAACGAAAATAAACTTAGTAAAATAACCATGTTTCGTTCCTTCGCCAAATCAAGCACTGCTTTAACATTATTAATAGACTGACTTCCTAAACCAGAAACGTAGCCATTTCCATCGAACTTTGGTGCTTGCGAACAATTTACAAATAACCACCAACGAACGGTATTTCCTCCAGCTGCTTTAACATTGTCGAGTACTGTTTTCCAATCATTCAAGTTTGCTGGTGTGTCAGCAGCATCGCCACCAAAATTTCGCCATGCAACATTCATCCCCGACATAAATGGTGTTTGACCATTTGGTAATTTTATTCTTTGTGCTTGTACATTTTGGAAAATAAATCCAAAAATAATTGTTGCAATAATTACGAAGATCTTTTTCATAGTTTCATCATTTAAAATTGATGAAACAAAACTACATCAAGCTTCTTCCGGCGATGTGTAATTATATTTTTATAATGTGTAATTATGTGTTACAAAAAAAATACTGGTAGCTTTAAAAGTCTTACCAGCACTATAATTGTGGAATATTTTATAAAAAGAAATATAATTATTGTGATTTTTTACCCCTGTTTTTCTCTTAATTCGGTAGGTGTTGTTCCTATCATTTTTTTAAATCTATTACTAAAATATCTAGGATCGCTGTAACCAACACTGTATGCTATTTCCGAAATATTTAAACTTGTACTTTTTATAAGATGTATTGCATTTTGCATTCGTATTTCTTGAACTATATCGACAGGCGATTTACCTGTTAATGCTAGACATTTTTTATACAATTGACTTCTGCTCAATCCAATTGTTTCGCCAATCTTTTCGACCGATAAATCGCAATCGGTATATTCTTTTTCGACCATTGCCATAAATTTTGTCATAAACTGAGCATCGGCCGATGTGCTTGCAATTTCCGAAATATCTTTATTCTCGGTCGAAAACCTCGATCGTAAATGCTCGCGAGTTGTTAGAATATTGTTGATTTTTAAAAGTAGAACTTCATCGACAAATGGTTTGGTTAAATAATCGTCAGCCCCAGCTTTAAGTCCTTCTCGTTGTGCTTCTTCGACATTTCTAGCTGTTAAAAGTATAACCGGAATGTGCGATGTTTCGAACGAATCTTTCAGTTTAATACATAAATCTATTCCATTCATTTCCGGCATCATTACATCACTTAATACCAAATCAGGACTGAACGACAATGCCATTTCGAAAGCTTCGTTCCCATTTTTAGCTTTGATGGTAGAGTAATGTTTTGAAAGTAATAAGTCGAGATAAGCTCGAAGGTCGTCGTTATCTTCAACAATTAAAACTGTTTGCGATTTTAACTTCGAAGTCGTTTCATGTTGTGCAAGTATTGAGTCTGTATCTATGCTTGCAAAAATATTTTCTGTTATTCCAGTAGATTCTGTCTCTGGAATATATATTGTAAAAACTGCACCATTTCTGTTTTCAACGGTAACATATCCAGCATGTTGTTCTACAATTGTTTTTACTATTGATAATCCGATTCCCGAACTTTGCTGTCCACTTTTATTTTCACCTTCATAAAATCGCTCAAATATTTTATCAATAATAGCTTCTGGAATTCCGTTGCCCGAATTATAAACCTCTATTGCTATATATTTTTTCTCAATACTTTTTTTAGAAATAAAACGTCCCGATTTCTCAATTATCTTTTTTTCAAAAACATGCACGGTAATATTCCCTTTTTCGGGAGTAAATTTAAATGCATTCGATAGTAGATTGTAAATTGCTTTTTCGAAATATCTTGGTTCTATACTTGCCGAAAGTTGTTCCGTTTGAACCGTGCATTGCAGTGATACATTTTGCTGAAAAGCCTGATTGTGAAAATCATCGGCAATTTGTTTGGTGAATTCCGAGATGTTGCATGGTCGTAACGAAAGTTTTACGACTCCAGCTTCAATCTTTCTAAATTCAAGTAATTCATTTACTAATTGCAAAAGTTGATTGGTATTTCGTTTCATTATTGTTAAAAGTGTTCGACTTTCATTATCTATATCTTTTTTAGCTAAAAGACTATTTACTGGATTTGCAATAAGTGTTAGTGGATTTCGAATATCATGCGAAATATTTGTGAAAAATCGGAGCTTAGCTTCATATAATTCCTCCATTTGTTTCGTTTTATTTTGCTCAATTAGAAGCGTGTTACTTGCAGTTGTTGTAACCTTAACATACTTGTAAAATGCCCAAAGTAATGCAGACAAAATCAAACTATATAATAAAAACGCCCACCATCGTAACCACCATTTATTTTCGATTATACATTGCAAGTTTAGCTGTGCTTTGAATGTTCCATTTTCAAGATACCCAAGTTTAAAAATATAAGTTCCAGAAGGAATATTACTGTACGAAATTTCTCTACCGGCATCGATTGCTTTTGCCTCATCATCAATGCCTATCAACTGATAATATAATTCACCTCTATTGGAATTCAGCCATTCCAAGTCGGCAAACGAAAAGCTTAAAGTATTTTGATAATAGGGTAAATCCAGTACTGAATCTTTATTTAAAGCAAAATGTAAATTCTCAAAACTACTATCATAAATCGAAGTATTGTTTATGCTAATATTGGTTAATTGTAACGATTGGCTTTTGTAATTAGATTGAATTCTTTCGGGATTAAATGAAACTAAACCATTACTTGTTCCAAAATAAAATGTTCCTTTCGAATCGATCGATTTTGAACGTTGAACAAAGCAATCGCTATTCAATTGTGTATTTCGATTAAAATGTTCTACAATTTGTCCATTCGACTGTAATTTGTATAATCCTAAATTTGTTCCAACCCATATATATCCATGCTTATCTTGACTCAGTATTTGAATAGAAATTTCTTTACTGGTTAAATATCGCGAAAATATTCCCGATTTCGTATTGTAACAACTTAAGCCTTCTTGTGTACCACACCAAATGTTATATTGTCTATCTTCAATCAGGCAGTATACATTGTTATTAGTTAAAGATGTGTTTTTTTTATCGGAGAAAAATAGCGTAAAAGTATTTCTATCTGCCGATAAACAACTAAGTCCATAATTTGTAGCTGCCCAAATTTTATTGTCGTGTGAGCAAATAATGTCATAGGTCCAATCGCCAGAAATAGCTGGTTTTGATGAAGATGAATAGTTTTTAAATGATTTTGTTTGAGGATTAAAACTAGTAATTCCTGCTCCGTGCGTGCTGAACCATAAAATTCCATCTTTATCTTCTGTTATTGCTCGGATGTCGTTCGATCCAAGATTATTACTTGCTGTTTTGGTATAATGATTTTCTATTGTACCATCTTTTCCTATTTGATATATTCCATCTCGATAGGTTCCACACCAAATCCTAGCTTTTGAATCTTCAAAAAGAGACAAAATACAGTCGCTTGTGAAGTTTTTTTGTGGAATAAAATATTCACCCAATTCTTTAGCCTTTTTGTATAAACCACCTCCATCAGTTCCAAGCCATATTGACTGTTTTGAATCAGATAAAACTGCTGAAATCGTATTGCTTGATAAAAAGCGTCCTGCTTCGAAATTTGTATTTACTATGGTAAAAACTGCCTTCGATGTTGTATAACAAATACCATTTTTCTTTTGACCAAACCAAAAATTTTTCTTCGAATCAATAAATGAACAAACAAAACTGCAATTGTCAATTAATGTAAAATAACTGTTACTAAGTATTTGGATTGTTTTACGTTTTTCATCATAAACTCCAATTCCTATTTTATCTAGTAAAACATTTATCCGATCATTTTTATCAACGAAAAATCCATTTATTCCTATCTGCTTTGTTCCTGATAAAATTGGGATTTGTATTAACGAATTTGTTATTAATGAATATTGAAAAACGTTTCCTTGTGCTGTTCCAAGCCATATAGTATCATTGTTTGAGAAAATGGAACTTACTAATAAATTAGATTCTTTTGTTAAAATTTTTGAATAAACCGTAATTTCATTGAATCTTCCTGTTAGTGGTTGATAATTATAAATATAGCCATCAATGCAAAGCCAAATCAATCCTTTTTTGTCGAGATACATTGTATGGATAAATGCTTGTTTGTTTTTTAATTTTGAGGGAACTGGTAGTACTTCAATTTTTAAGCTACTTGCATCAATTTTGCAAATTGCTGCAGGAGTGGCAAACCAAATGGTATTACCTTGAGCTTTTACACTTGTTATATATTGATTTGGAATATTCTTATATCCATTTTCAGGACTAAATCTTTCAAAATCATTATGAGTACTGTTATATCGTACTAATCCAAAACTTGTTGCCACCCATAGTTTCCCACTCGAATCTACCGCTAAATCAAAAACTCTATTATGAGGTAAACTATGATTATCTAAAATTGAATTTTTATATGTTACAATATGCGAACCATCGTACCTACAAAGGCCATCGTCGGTAGCAAACCAATAAAAACCTTTTCCATCTTGCACAATTGCATTTACTACACTATTTGGAATACCTTCTCTTTGTGTTATGGTCGCAAATCTACTCTGTTTCCCAAGCGATTGTGAAAAACTTGAAACATAAAAAAGGAAAGAGTATAGAATTAAATGTAGATATTTATTTTTCAATGCTTTTAATTTGTTTATAATGTAAAAGTAAATTTATTTTTGAAATACTTTGTATTATAAAGTGTATTAAATATGTGATAATATTTCCTTTTACTAGCTTGACAAATCTAATCCGACTCTGGATTAGATAAAGTTTTTTGTTCATTTCCTTGTTGATAAATAACAGCATAAGCCTTGAAGTTTATTTCTACTTTTGTAACGTACCTCTTGGGTGTTGATTAAAAGTCATTTGCTGAGGTTTAATCTTAAAATTCTTATACAGATGAAGAAAATAGTATTGTCGATAATTGTTGGAACATTCTTGTTCTCAGCTTGTGCGCCTATCATGAAATTGTTGGGAAAGAAAACAAAATTGGATATTTGCTTTGAAAAAAATGATTCGTTGCAAAATGCGCTATCGCAAGAAAAAACAAAAAATACTGAATTAGATGGTAATCTAACAGCATTAAAAGCTTCTGAACAGAAACATATTCGTGCAATTGATTCATTGACAACACTAGTAAATGGACAACAAGATAGCATTGCAAAACTTAACTCATTAAACGAAGATCTTGTTAAAAAACAAGAAAGAATGTCGAAAGACAATGCATCTGAAGCAAAGAAAATAATGAGCGAACTGCAAGCTACTCGCGAGGATTTACAAAAACGCGAAGACAAGCTCAATACACTTCAAAGCGATCTTGAAAAAGAACGTGCTCGTTTAGGTAAACTGAATGATGACATTGCTGCAAAAGATGCTCAATTACGAAATCTTCAATCAATATTACATTCAAAAGATTCGGCAGCAAATGCTTTAAAAGCTCGTCTTTCGGCTGCTTTAAAAGGCTTTGAAGGAAATGGACTAACAATCGTTCAACGCGATGGAAAAATCTATGTGTCGTTGGATGAACAATTATTATTCGAACTAGGTAAATTCGAAGTTAACCCAAAAGGTGCTGATGCGTTGAAAAAGCTTGCAAGTGTTTTAGAGAAAAATCCAGATATCAATATCTTAGTTGAAGGACATACCGACAATACTGGTTCTGCAAAATTCAATTGGAAACTAAGTACCGATCGTGCTTTAGCAATTTCAAGTATTCTTTTAGAAAATCCTACAATCGATGGCAAACGAGTTACGGCTGCCGGTCGTGGTCAATTTTCTCCAATTGATGATAATGCAACGGTTCAAGGACGCACAAAAAACCGTCGTTGCGAAATCGTTCTTTCTCCAAAACTTGATGAATTATTTAAATTGATAGAAAACTAATCTTTTCAATTAAAGGAATAGTAAAGCTCTGGAACTGCGGTTTCGGAGCTTTTGTTTTTTATAATGTCATCAAAAATTTTCACCAAAAACAATTGTGCCTTTTTTCATATCTTTGCAAAAGATTTTAATACAAGAATATGAATAGTTTTGGACGTTTATTCCGTGTAAGCATTTATGGTGAATCGCACGGAATTCAAATAGGAGTTGTGATTGATGGTTGCCCAGCAGGTATTTCCCTTTGCGAAGACGATTTAAAAGAAGACTTTGCTCGTCGTCGTGCAGGTGGAGTGGGGACAACACCTCGCATAGAACCAGATTTGCCACGAATAGTAAGTGGCGTTTATCAAGGAAAAACAACAGGTGCACCTATCTCAATAGTTTTTGAAAATACTAATACTAAATCAGGCGATTATTCTAATTTATGGGATCAACCACGCCCAGGACATGCCGATTTTTCGGGACAAATGAAATATGGTCGCTTTAACGATCCTCGTGGTGGGGGCCATTTTTCTGGTCGTATTACCTTAGGAATTGTTGCTGCAGGTGTTGTTGCTAAGAAAATTATAGATCCGAGTAAAGTTACTGCTACGCTGTTAGAAGTTGGTGGTTCGAAAGATATTCAAAAAACGGTAGAAGTTGCGGTTGCCGCTCACGATTCGGTTGGAGGATTGGTTGAATGTGTTTGTACAAATATTCCTTTTGGACTTGGTGAACCATTCTTCGATTCAGTTGAATCTCAAATTGCTCACATTATGTTTGCAATTCCTGCAATTAAAGGCGTTGAATTTGGTTCTGGATTTGCATCTGCAAAAATGAAAGGTAGCGAACATAACGACGCTATTGTAACTCCCGAAGGTAAAACGAAAACCAATTTTGCAGCAGGTGTGAATGGTGGAATTTCAAATGGTAATAACATCGTTTTTCGCGTTCCAGTTAAGCCAACTTCTAGTATTGGAGTTGCTCAAGAAACGATGAATTTGAAATCGGGCGAAGTTGAAACGTTAGTTATTGAAGGTCGTCATGATGCATGTATTGCATTGCGAGTTCCCGTTGTCGTAGAATGTGCAACAGCAATTGTACTTGCCGATTTATTTATGTTAGAACAACGTAGACCAAGAGTTTTTTAAATTGCATTTCATAAATTACCTTTGTATTTAATTTTTCAAAAATATAATAATGAAAATAGCAGTAGATTTTGACGGAACAATAGTTGAACATCGATATCCAGAAATTGGTAAAACAATGTTATTTGCTTTCGAAACCTTGAGAGAATTACAAAAACAGCAACACGAGTTAGTTTTGTGGACATATCGAGCTGGAAAAGAATTAGATGAAGCTGTAGAATTTTGCAGAAAAAATGGAATAGAATTTTATGCTGTAAATAAGAATTACCCTGAAGAAGAATTTGATTTAGAAACAGTTAGTCGTAAAATAAATGCGGATATATATATTGATGACCGTAATGTTGGTGGGTTTTTAGGTTGGAGCAAAATATGGCAAATGTTGAACGATAATCAATTGGGAGATGCTCAACAGGAAATGAAATTTGTAAAAGAACAAATCGGTCAAGAGTCTCTTTGGAAACGCATTTTCGGTAAGAAATAATATTGAATTCAGCAATAATGCAAAGTGAGGATTCAACATTTGTAGATGTCATTTTGCCTCTTGCCACGGGAAGCACTTTTACCTATTCTTTGCCCAAAGAATTGGTCTCAACGGTTTTTGTTGGAAGTCGTGTCATTGTTCAGTTTGGTAAACGAAAAGTATATTCGGCAATTGTAAAAAATATTCATCACAACAAACCCCTTCATTACCAAACAAAAGATGTACTTTCATCGCTCGATGAATCCCCAATCGTAAATAAAATACAATTGCAATTTTGGGATTGGATGTCCGATTATTATATGTGTTCGTTGGGTGAGGTTTATAAAGCGGCTTTACCATCGGGATTGAAACTCGAGAGCGAATCGAAAATAGTTGCCAATCCTCAATTCACTGAAAAGGACATTCTATCGGAAAATGAGTTACTCGTTTTCAATATAATTGAAAGCCATAAAAGTGTTACGATAGACGAAATTGCAACGCAATCGGAAATTAAAAATGTTTTAAATATCATCAATGTTTTGGTGTCGATTCGTGCTATTTTTATTCGTGAAGTGGTTAGCGAAAAATATACCCCCAAAATGGAAATGTATATCGATGCTGGTGGCGATATTACTGATTCTGATTTTGTAAATGGCGTTTTCGAAAGTCTTTCGAAAGCTAAAAAACAGCAAGAACTTTTCCTCCAATTTATTCAACTCTGTTTTGAAAGAAGTAAAAATCCAGAGAAGGAATTGATTTCAAAAAAAGATCTTTTGGCAAAACCAACGGCATCAATTGCTGCTTTAAAAGGTCTAGTAGAAAAAGGAATTTTGGTTGAGGTAGAAAAAGAAATTGGACGATTAAAACCTGGCGATTTTAATGTTAAATCGCTCAAAGAACTCAATCCATATCAAAAAGAAGCATTAGATTCTATTCAAAATTACTTTGTTGAAAAAGATGTTGTATTACTGCGTGGTGTTACCGCAAGTGGTAAAACCGAAGTTTATATCCATCTTATGGCTCAGGCAATTGCCGAAGGGAAGCAGGTTTTGTATTTACTACCTGAAATTGCTTTGACAGCTCAAATTATAAATCGATTAACCTCTGTTTTTGGCAATCAAGTTGGTGTTTATCATTCAAAATTTAATGATTCGGAAAGAGTAGAAGTTTGGAACAACGTTTTGCTTTCAAATGACGAAAAAACCTATAAAATAATCCTTGGCGTTCGTTCGTCGGTGTTTCTTCCATTTAAAAATATTGGACTTGTCATAATTGATGAAGAACATGAAACTTCATACAAACAGTTTGATCCATCGCCACGCTATAATGGTCGCGATAGTGGCGTAATGCTTGCTCGATTACATGGCGCAAAAGTACTCATGGGAACTGCAACTCCGGCTGTGGAGACCTTTTTCAATGCAAAGTCAGGTAAATATGGTTTGGTTGAATTAACGCAACGACACACAAATGTTGCATTACCAAAAATTATCGTTGTCGACATTAAAGACGAAACGCGACGTAAACGCATGCATTCGCATTTCACGGCAACCTTACTTGAAAAAATGAAATTAGCCCTTGATAAGGGTGAACAAGTTATTCTGTTCCAAAATCGTAGAGGTTTTTCTCCGTATGTCGAATGTCACGACTGTGGAACTATTCCTCAATGTATTCATTGTGATGTGTCGCTGACCTTTCATCGACATTCCAATAATTTAATTTGTCATTATTGCGGATATCAATTGCCAAATAATTCGAAATGTGTGGCTTGTGGTAGTCCCAAAATGGAAACTCGTGGTTTTGGAACGGAGAAAATCGAAGATGAGATTGCAATTTTCTTCCCCGATAAAAAAATTGAAAGGATGGATTTGGATACAACCCGTGCAAAACATGCATATACTGAAATTATTGCAAGATTCGAAGCTCGAGAAATCGATATTTTAGTTGGAACACAAATGATTACCAAAGGACTCGATTTCGATAATGTTAGTTTGGTTGGCATTCTCAATGCCGATAATATGTTGAATCAACCCGATTTTCGTGCATTTGAGCGCAGTTACCAATTGATGACACAAGTTGCCGGACGTGCTGGCAGAAACAAAGATCAAGGCGAAGTTGTAATTCAAACATCGAATCCAAAACATCAAATTTTAAATGATGTTCGGGAATCAGATTTTACTCGAATGATTGATTCTCAGTTGATAGAACGTCAGCATTATGGATATCCACCGTATACTCGTTTAATTCGATTAACGGTTCGACATAAAGATTTACAAACTGTCGAAAATGCTTCGAAAATACTTGCAACATTTCTTCGAAGTCATATGGAGAAACAAGTATTAGGTCCTGAATATCCTCCTATTTCTAAAATACAAAATTTATATCTCAAAAATATCTTATTGAAAATTGATAAAAGTCAAAATCTAGTTTCATCGAAGTTTTTTCTATCGAATTGTATAAATCATTTACACTCACAGGAACAATATAAATCAGTAGATGTCGTTATCAATATTGACCCCTATTAAGTTGATAAAAATGTGTTGTTTTTTGATTTAATATTGCCTTTTGTAATAAAAAATGCAATACTTTTGGAGTTCGTTTTTGATCTTTAGAAATAATGGCAGTTGAAATAATAGAGGTAGATTCCTCAAAAGAAATAAGGGACTTTGTAAATTTCCAATTTAAACTTTATAAAAATGAATCGATGTGGGTTCCGCCTATGAAAATGGACGAAATCAGTAGCATCTCTGCGGAAAAAAATCCATCTTTTTTGTTCTGTGACACAAAGTTTTGGTTAGCATATAAAAACAAAAAAATAGTAGGTCGTATTGGCGTGATACTAAATCGTCGTGAGAACCGTGATTCCGAAAAGAAAGTTGCTCGGTTTACTCGAATTGAAATGATTAACGATTTAGAAGTTTGTAAAAAACTTTTAGAAACCGCAGAACTTTGGTCAAAATTTATGGGATATGAGATTATTCATGGACCATTAGGCTTTTCGAACCTTGATCATTCAGCTGTATTAATCGAAGGACACGAGCATTTACCATCCGTTGCATCCGAGTGGCACATGCCTTATTACAAAGAACTTATCGAGAAATGTGGCTATGAAAAGGAAATGGACTGGGTTGAATTTCGCCTAACATTACCCGATGAAATACCAGAAAAAGTTGTTAAAATAGCTGATCTCGTTAAATCAAAAATGGGTGTAACGGTTAAATCGTTTAACAATTCCAAAGAAATGCTTCCTTATGCAGAGGAAATGTTTAGCTTATTAAATGTTGCTTTTGGCGATCTCTTTGCATTTGTCCATCTTGACGAAAAGATGAGAGCATTTTATATAAAGAAATACATTCCTATTTTAAGTGCTAAATTTATCAAATTAATATTTGACAAAGAAGGCGTGATGATTGGTTTTATCATCGGTCTCCCATCACTTTCCAAAGCAATGCAAAAAGCAAAAGGTCGACTTTTACCATTTGGTTGGTGGCATATTATGCAAGCTTACAAAGAATGCGACACTATCGATTTACTCTTAACTGGAATGGATCCACGTCTACAAGGTCATGGCTATGCAGCCATTTTGATGGTAGAGATGCTTTCTGTTGCGAAAGCAAATGGAGCAAAATGGGTTGAAACTACTGGTATGATTGAAACTAATGTGAAAGCCATTCAAAACTGGAAAAGCTACGAGCATATTCAACACAAACGCAAACGTTGCTTTATTAAAAATATATAAGAAATGGCAACAGAAAAACTCAGCTATTCGAAGGCACTAGCCGAGCTTGAAGATATTGTTGGAAAAATGGAAGACAATAAATTCGAGATTGATAAATTAACCGAAAAGGTTAAGCGAGTAGCAGTTTTAGTGAAATTCTGCAAAGAAAAGCTTCGAGACACCAGTACCGAAGTTCAAAAAATATTTGATGGAATAAATGATGAGGATTAGATATTAGTCCTCATTGTTTTCTACACACTCCATTATCCTCACATTCATTTATAATTTCCACAATAGTTTCTTTCAGAACAGGATGAACGAAATCGTGCATTATTTCATGTAATGGCAAAAGCGTAAATCGGCGTAAATGTAATTTCGGATGTGGAATTATTAGTGTTGGTTCGTTAATAATATCATTGTTGAAAAACAGGATATCAATATCTATTGGACGCGATTCGTAGCCAATTGTATTTCCTCGTTTCCGGCCTAAACTGTTCTCTATTTCTTGGCAAATACCTAGAACTTGTAAAGCCTGTAATTCTGATTGTATCACAATCGTCTTATTCAAAAACCATTGCGAAGATAAAAATCCCCAAGGCTCGCTTTTGTAAATCGACGATGAAAGTTGAATTGGTCCGAGTTGTTCAACAAGCAGTCTTTCAGCATCCAGAATGAATTGCTGGGTATTACCAATATTTCCGCCTAAAAGAATTGTTATTGTATTCATTCCTGTAGAGACGTAATTTATCGCGTCTCTTTGTATTAATAAATTATTGTATTATTAGACGCGATAAATCGCGTCTCTACGTAAAAAAAAGAGACGCACAAAATTTGTGCGTCTCTAACTATATGTAAGAATTATCTTCTTCTACGATCTCCACCGCCGCTTTCGCCACCACGGTAACCACCACCACTTCTGCGTTCTCCACCGCCACTGCCTTCGCCGCCACGATATCCACCACTTCTGCGTTCACCGCTACCGCTGCTTTCGCCGCCACGGTATCCACCGCTACGACGTTCGCCACCGCCACTGCTTTCGCCACCGCGGTAACCACCACGATCACCTCCGCTGCTACGACGGTCGCCGCCTCTGTCACCACCACGGTATCCACCGCGATCGCCACCTCTGTCGCCACCACGATATCCACCACGGTCGCCACTGCGATCTCTATCACCACCGCGACTTCCGCCACGACGTTCGCCACCAGCTCCACCACCTTGCGATGCTTCAGCTACTTCAATGCGAACTTCACGTCCGTTGTATTCTATGTTTTGGAATGAATCAAGAATTTTTTGTTTATGTGCTTCCGATGCTTCGAAGAATGAGAATGTTCCCATTAAATCAATAACTCCAATGTTGATGTCATGATCGTTGGTTGCACCATTGATTAGTTTCAACATTTCTGCAGGAACAATACCGTCCTTTTTTCCAATATTGATAAAGAAACGAGAGTATCCAGCTTCTGTTTGACGAGGTGTGCGTGGTTCTCTATCTTCTCTGCGTGGACGTTCTTCGCCATCAGGACCAACTTCGTCTCTACGACGTGGGTTGCGTTCTGCATTTTCATCAACGTTGATGTCTTTTGCATTTTTATAATAAGTCAAGAATCGGTTGAATTCAAGAGAAACAAAATGTTTGATTATTTCTTCTTTGTCTAGCCATTCGAGTTTTGCCATAACAGCTTCCATATAGGGAGCAATTTGTGTCTCATCTATTTCAACTTTTTCCATTTTGTCGATGAGGTGGAAAAGTTGTTTTTCGCAAATATTGTAACCATCAGGAATTGGAACATATTCGAATTTTTTGTTTACGATACGTTCAAATTCTCTAATTCTACCTTTTTCGCGAGCATTTAAAATGATGATTGAAATACCCGATTTTCCTGCACGACCAGTACGTCCACTGCGGTGAGTATAAACTTCTGAATCGTCAGGTAAGTTGTAATTAATAACATGTGTGATGCTGTCAACGTCAATTCCACGAGCTGCAACGTCAGTAGCAACAAGAATTTGTAAGGTGCGTGTTCTAAAACGAGCCATTACATAATCGCGTTGCGATTGCGAAAGATCGCCATGAAGGGCATCTGCATTATAACCATCTTGCATGAGGTTATCGGCTACGGTTTTTGTTTCCTCACGAGTACGGCAGAATACTACGCCGTAAATGTTTGGATTAATATCTAAGATACGTTTAAGAGCAAGGTAACGATCGCGAGCATGAACAATATAATATTGATGTTTAACATTATCTGCTCCTGAGTTACGTTTTCCAACAGAAATTTCCTGAGGATCGTTCATGTAGTTTTTTGCAATCGATGCTACTTCGCGAGGCATTGTTGCAGAGAAAAGCAAGGTTTGTTTTTCGTTTGGAGTGTCTTTCAGGATTCCGTCAAGATCATCTTTAAAGCCCATGTTTAACATTTCGTCCGCTTCGTCAAGAACTAAAATCTCAACGCTCGTTACTGAAATTGCACGACGATTAATAAGGTCGAGCATACGACCTGGAGTCGCAACAATAATCTGAACTCCTTTGCGGATTTCTCTAATTTGCGTGTCGATACTAGTACCACCATAAACTGGTAATACTTTTATACCTTTTTTGTATTTGATAAAATCTCTGATATCTTCAGCAATTTGAAGACAAAGTTCACGTGTTGGACACAATATCAACGCTTGAGCGTTCTTATTATCTGGATCCATTCTCTCAGCTATTGGTAAGCCGAAGGCAGCTGTCTTTCCCGTTCCGGTTTGAGCAAGCCCTACGACATCACCTTTTGATTCTAAAAGGATAGGAATTACTTTTTCTTGAATGGGAGTTGGAGTTTCAAATCCAAGGTCTGTAATAGCTTGGACTGTTTCAGGGCTAAGCCCTAGTTCACTAAAATTCATTTAGGTATTATAATTTAAAATTAGGGTGCAAAGGTACGCTAATTTCTTGAAATTTATGCAAAATTGGGTAAATGTTTTAAAATGTGCTGTTTAGTGTATTTCTAATATAAAATTCCGATGATTAATTTTGAAATTCCAATAGTGAAATTTATTACGATTCTCCATCAACACGTTAAACATATCCTTTTTTTATATCATGCAAGCTTTGGCTATTTAACAAGCAAGAAAACACTGTAAAACCCTGTTTAGGAATTCAATTGAAGACATTACAAATATAAAATCTTCGGGAAATCGTTCTATGTTTCTTTTTTTATGGAAATAACTAACGATATTTTACCTAAAAAAATGCTGTATTTTAGGATAAAACATTAAAAGTAGAATAATTGTAATGATAATGAGAAATACTCTGAATCGTTTCCAAAAACTATATGGACGTTCTCCTTGTATTTCACCTGTTTGTGCATTAATCGTAAATTGGTAGACTTTGTTTTTATATTTATAGGCACTTATCCACAATGGGAGAAGAATGTGCTTAAATGTTTTATCATTATAATTTGCTTTTAAATAACTAATAATCTGTTCATCGCCACCGATTTGAGATCGAATCTCCGAATCTATTTTCGAATCTATCGTTTGTTTTGCAATTTTCCATCCATTTTCCAAGTCAATCGAATATTGTTCCGATTTTAAACCACTCAAAAAGGCGTCATTATATTCTACTAATTGATTAAGATCCCAAGGTTCTAATTTTTGGATTGTATCTTTAGGCAACGTATTCGAAGCGCAAATGAGAGTGTTATCAATTTTTTTTAAAACGGAGCCACTAACTTCCGTCCAATCGGTTTTTTGGATCTTACGTGTTTGGGCATTTCCTTCAGAATCTCTGTAAGTCTCTTCTGCGTCATAATGTTCTCCACGCTTCCCTCTGTATTCGCTATAGGTATTACAATCAAAAGTCCAATAGGGTAAATAAATGCCGATTAGTTTTTCTGTAGCATTTGTTCCATTTTCTTTTAAGTCGTTAGGGGCAAATTGTAAACTTCGTATCCAGTCATTAAAGATTTCAATCGCACTCTTTTTATCAATTAAAAAGGGTACTAACGATTTTGGCTTAATATGATTTTCTAAGACAGCATTTGCAACGATTAAAGGAGTTGTGCAATACGGACAGTTATCAGATATTATTTCAGGATTTAATGTTGTTGATGCACCGCATTCGGTGCATTTTACTGTACGAACTTGATAGGTTTCTTCTGTAATATAATCATTACTCAAAAAAGTATCTAAATCGAGATCTTCTATGGTTGTATTTTCAATAGGAATCTCAATCTCTGATGCGCAATATTCACATTTTAATGTTGTTGTTCCAATGTTATATACAAGAAAAGCTCCGCAATCGTTGCATTTTACTTTTCCTAATTGGGCTGTTGCTTCGCCAGTTTCATTATTATTCATCAAGGTTGTATTTGAACGTTGTCTGCTTAAATATTTAAATGATTGGAGGTGGCAATGGAGGTGGCATCATTGCAAATAAATATGAAAGTTCTTGAATGCTGTTTGCTGCTGCCCAATTATTCATTCCTTGTTTCCAAAGTAAGGTCGATGGAGTTAATTGTCCAGTAGCTATCATTTCTTGTAATTGTTGTGTTGCAAATGGACCGGTTTGTTGACCATTTATAGCAACGAAATAGCTTGATTGCAATGGTGGTGGTGTATTTTGTATGTTTGCTGAGTTTGCATTTGGAGTTATTTGTTCATTCATATTCCTCATAATGTTTCCCATAATATTGCCAACTCCCATGCCTACACCAATTCCAGGTCCCATGCCTCCTATTCCTTCATTTCCTGCAGCAATTTCAATGCTTTTGGCTGTTTTGAGTTGCGCCATTTTTTGCATATCAATTTTATTAAGTCGAGAATATTCAAATATTTCGTCTTTTAACTTATCAGGCATCGACACGTTTTCTAAGATAAAGTCGGTCAATAGAAGTCCATATTTATCAAAGGTATTATTTAATTGTTCCATGAATAAAGGATGCAATTCCTCAAAGTTGCTTAAAAACTTTTCGATTGGAATGTTTTCTTTACTTGCAATAATTCCAAAATTGGAATTTATTTTTGTTCGTAATTGTCCATTTATTTCTTCAGTGGTAAAATTTCCATCGGTACCAACGATTTCCTGTATAAATTTTACAGGATCGATAATGCGAAACGAGTAATTACCAAAAGCTCTTAGTTCAATAAACCCAAAACGAGCATCTTCAATGGTTATAGGGTTTTTGGTTCCCCATTTCTGATCGGCAAATTGTTTCGTGTTAAAAAAATAAACTTCAGCTTTGAAGGGACTATTAAATCCATATTTCCATCCTTTTAACGTTGACAGTAATGGTAAGTTTTGTGTTGTTAAGGTGTGTGTGCCTGCTTCAAAAATATCTGCAACTTTACCTTCGTTTATAAAAACAGCTTTTTGGCTTTCTCGACAAACCAATTGTGCATTCATTTTTATTTCATTGTTATATCGAGGAAATCGCCATATCAAGGTATCGTTGGTATTGTCAATCCATTCAATGATATCTACAAATTCGCCTCTTAGCTTGTCAAATAATCCCATGTTTTTGTGCTTTACGTTTGTTTGATAAACTTATGACTATTTTTAGTCCGTTCCAAAAATGATGAATGTAAATATTATATTTTTTCTTCTCCGCCAACCTTTTCTAACAATCGAATCCCTTTTTCAATGTCATACACACTCTCGAACGACAGTGTTAATCGATCATTTTTCTCAACAAACAAACAGCTTTTTGGATGTGCTTTCACAAATTCCAAAACTTTGGTAAACTGTTCGGTTTGGTAGAATGGCGAATCGGTATTGGTGACAAAGTAATTTGTCATTTTTCCTTTTTTTAGGATTATGCGGTCTATGGCCAGTCGAGTTGCAAGCCAACGTAAACGAACCACATTGAGCAATGCCATTGCTTCGGTTGGGATTTTTCCAAAACGGTCGGTCATCGATTTTTCGAACTCTTGTAATCGTTCTTCATTTTCAATATTATCGAGTTCGCGATACAGGCGAATACGTTCTGTGGTACTTTCCACATATCGATCGGGGAACATCAGTTCAAAGTCCGATTCGATGTGACAATCGTTTACGAATTTATAATCGTTTGGCAAGGTTGCATGTTCTGCATCATTGGCATAGAGTTCTTTAAAGTCATTTTCGCGTAATTCTTGCAGAGCTTCATTCAAGATTTTTTGATAGGTTTCGAAACCGATATCGGCAATAAAACCACTTTGTTCGGCGCCAAGCATATTGCCAGCTCCACGAATATCAAGGTCTTGCAAGGCAATATTGAATCCACCGCCCAATTGAGAAATTTCTTCTATAGCTGTGAGTCGGCTGCGTGCTTCTTGGGTCAATATAGATAGTGCGGGAACCAATAAATATGCAAACGCTTTCTTGTTCGAACGTCCTACGCGACCACGCAACTGGTGCATGTCGCTGAGTCCAAAGTTCTGAGCGTCGTTAATGATGATTGTGTTAGCATTTGGAATATCCAAGCCCGATTCTACAATCGTTGTGGCTAATAATATATCGTAATCGCCATTGATAAATGCCAGCATCACTTCTTCAAGTTTGTCGCCATCCATTTGTCCGTGGCCAACGAGGGTTTTTGCTTTGGGGCAAATTTTATTGAGTATTGCTTCCATCTCGTAAATGCTTTGCACTCGGTTGTGAATGAAAAACACCTGTCCATTGCGACTCATTTCAAACTCAATGGCATTTTTTATTATAGTATGGTCGAAAGCATGAAGTTCTGTTACAATGGGGAAACGGTTTGGTGGTGGAGTACTAATAATTGCCAAATCTCTGGCTCCCATTAGTGAGAATTGCAAGGTTCGTGGAATTGGTGTTGCGGTCAATGTCAAGGTATCCACATTGACTTTCATCAATTTTAGTTTTTCCTTTACGGTTACACCAAATTTTTGTTCTTCATCAATGATTAAAAGGCCAAGATCTTTGAAACGAACATCTTTGCTCACCAAACGATGCGTTCCTATTAATATGTCAACCTTACCTTCTTTAACTTTTTGCAGCGTTTCGTTTATCTGTTTTGTCGATTTTAAGCGACATACATAATCGACCGTGCAAGGGAAATCCTTTAAGCGATTGGCAAATGTTTTGAAATGTTGTAATGCTAAAATGGTGGTTGGAACCAAAACCGCAACTTGTTTGCTATCGCTCACCGCTTTGAAAGCTGCACGAATTGCAATTTCTGTTTTTCCAAAACCAACATCGCCACATACCAGCATATCCATTGGATAGTCGCGTTCCATGGCAACCTTAAATGCGCGGGTTGCTTTCAATTGATCGGGAGTATCTTCGAAAAAGAACGATGCCTCCAATTCCTGTTGCATGTATGTGTCGGGCGAAAAACAAAAGCCCTTTTGTGAACGGCGTTCGGCATACAATGCAATCAATTCTTTGGCAATATCTTTAACCTTGCCTTTGGTCTTTTGTTTGGTGCGTTCCCAAATGCCAGAACCTAATTTATGAATTTTTGGCGGAATGCCTTCTTTCGATTTATATTTTGAAATTTTATGCAGATTATGAATTCCCACAAAAAGCACGTCATTATCTTGGTAGACAAGTTTTACTGATTCCTGCCATTTGTCATTTACCTCGGTTTTGAATAAACCAGAGAATTTTCCAATTCCATGGTCAATGTGGACAACATAATCGCCTAGACTTAACGCTGTAAGTTCTTTCAGCGTAATCGATTCTTTCGGCGAATACCGTTCTTTTACAATATTTCCATGGTGTCGCTCAAAGATTTGATGATCGGTGAAGCAACAGATTTTAAGGTCATTATCGACAAATCCTTCGCCTAACTCAATTAGCATTGATGTAAACCGAAGTTTTGGGAATGTTTCTTTAAAAATATCTTCAAGACGTTGAACCTGATTGACGTTTTCTGTGAAAAAGATATTGGTATAACCTTCTATTTGATTCTCTTCGAATGTTGATCCTAAGAGATTGAAATTCTTGTTAAATGCTGGTTGTAAAGTTGTAGAAAATGTTACCGATTTCAATGGTTCAAAAATGCAGACTTGCCCCATTTCTACCACTTTTTTATTCTGTAAAAGCGATAGAATATTTGCCGATTTGTCAACTCGATCGAGCATTCTATCGGTATTCGAATATTTTTCTTTCGCTTGTTCTTCAAGAGTGTTAATTCTCGAAAATGCCCATTGGCTATCATCGAACCACACCGTTGCCGATGGTGGTACAATTGAAAAAACCGATTCGTAATTTGCTATACTTGCTCTATCGTTGAGATTAGGAACAATGGTAACTTCTGTTAATTGATCTTTCGATAATTGTGATGAAATATCAAAGGTTCGCATTGTTTCAATTTCATCGCCAAAGAAATCAAGCCTATATGGTTCGGGATGCGAGTACGAAAAAATATCGACGATGCTTCCGCGAATGGAATATTGTCCAGGACGATATACAAAGTCAGTATTTTCAAATAAGTATTCTTGTAGAATATCTTCGATTGTTGAAATAGCTACTTTTTCGCCTTTCGATATTTCAAGAATTGAGTCACGAAATTCTTTGCCTGAAACGATTTTTTCGACCAAGGCTTCGGGAAAGGTTACGATTATACCTTTTGCATTTGTTCCTACCAATTTACTCAGAACCTCAGTTCTTAATAATAAATTAGTGCTATCGGCTTGTCCGTGAACAATAGAAATTTTAAACGCCGACGGTAAGAACAAAACATGCTTTGCGCCAACTAAATTTGACAGGTCGTTGAACAACATAGAAGCCTGATCTTCATTTTCCATTACAGCTATGTGCAAACCTTTGAGTTGCAAATAAACTTTGGCCAATGTCAATGCTTTGGACGAGCCAACCATGCCTGTTGCGTGAATTACTCCCGATTGCATGCCAAGTGCTCCAATAAGTTGCAGCATTGTTGGATGCTGGTTGTATTTTTCTATGAGATCTTTTGGGGTCAAGGAGTAATTATGAGTTATGAATTATTAATTTTTAGTTATGCTTCGACAGGCATGACTATCATTTAAAAATTTGAGATTTGATTAGTCACCCTGAGCTTGTCGAAGGGTCTGAGATAACGTTAAATAAAAAACTCCTTTCACAAATTTTGCAAAAGGAGCATTTCTTTATTCATATTTAAAATTATCCTATTAAAGCCTTGTATGCTTCCACATCAAGCAATTCGTCAAGTTGTGAAGCATCTACGATATTGATTTTTACCATCCAACCATCACCATAAGGATCTTTATTTACCAATTCTGGGTTGTCTTTTATTAGTTGATTAACCTCAATAATTTCACCAGTAACTGGCATAAAAAGATCTGAAACGGTTTTCACTGCTTCGATTGTACCAAATGGTTCGTCTTTATCAACAGTGTCGCCTTCAGTTTCGATTTCGATAAACACAATATCACCAAGTTCTTTTTGTGCATAATAGGTAACACCAATGATAGCTGTATTTCCTTCAACCTTAATCCATTCGTGTTCTTTGGTGTATTTTATGTTCGATGGGTAGCTCATAATCTTATTTTTAAATTTGGAGAGACAAAAATACTATTAATTCCAGAAAATGAAAACAAAAATGCTGTTTGTTTACCAATCATTTGTTTTGGAAAATATTTATTGAAGAAATTTATGTTTATTTAGAAAATAACTGACATTTTGGGAATAAGTAACGTGAAGTAATTCAATCTTTTATGAAAATATTTTCTCAAAAGCTAAAAAATGATAAATGTTTTGAAACAAGATGATAGAAGACAGCGTTAAAAGTGATATAAATCATCGGTAAAGAATCAAAAGTATGAAAACACTTATCAAGATATCGGCAAAAGTAATCCTTTTAATAATAGGATTTACTTTACAAATGCAAGCAAACACGGTTGTTGACTTGGAATGGAAAACCAAAAGTGAAACTAGCAATGATTTCTTTACAGTTGAGCGTTCGATGGACGGAAGCAATTGGGAAAACATTGGAACTATTGATGGCAATGGAACTACTTCGGCAGAACATAGCTATACATTTACTGACGAAAATGCACCTGAAGGAATTGTTTATTACAGTTTAAAACAAACCGATTTTGATGGAAAATCGGTAAATACGAAAGTTATAAGTATTGATGATTCTCAAAAATCAAGCGTTGTGACTGTTGTTGTATATCCAAATCCAACGACTTCTTTTGTTACTTTAAAATCTGATGAAAAAGTTACCGTTACTGGAATACTTTCAAACAACGCAATTCAAGTAACCAATTCAATTTATCAAAATGGGAATACATTAGATGTTCAAAATTTGGAAGCTGGAATGTATTACATTGTTTACAATTCGGCCAATGGTCAAATTCACACGACTCCTTTTATTAAAAAATAATTTTCACATAAAAACGGAAGCTATGAAATCAAAATTGACATATTTCAATCGATTCTTTAGCATTGAATTTTTGCTAGTTATTTTAATTGTATCTCCTATATCGCTTTTAGCAAAAACTGTAACTGCCAAAACAACTGGAAATTGGAGTACTCCTTCAACATGGAAAGGCGGTTCGTCACCTTCTGTTTCCGATGATGTTGTTATTCAATCGGGTGTTACTATAACAGTTGATATTGCAGCGGTAACATGTAATTCTCTTACATTGACAGATGCAGCTGGTTCATCATCCATTATTTTTAATAGTGGACAAACAATTGTTGTTAATGGTATCGTTACATTAAGTACAATCGTAGGTAGCAATGGAAATTTATATATGACAAATGGAGGAATTCTTGAATGTAAGAGTATTTCTCTCGGTAGTGGAACGGTAAATTTTACTCCTGGAACAGGAACAATTCAATTAGATGCAACAAATACACTACCGCTTTCAAATTTAAATAATCTTATCATTTATGGTGGCACAACAACATTGAATTCCAATTCAGCATTCACGGGGAATATTATAAATAACAGTATTTTTAATTGTAATTCAAAAACAATTACATTAAATGGAACTGCAAATCAAACTATCTCTGGGATTAATTTTTACGATGTAATTATAAATAATACAAGCTTGGGAAATGCTGTAACGCTTGGTAGTGCTACAACGGTAAATCACTCTTTACTATTAACTAAGGGGATTATTGATGCGACATTATATCCAATATCGTTTACTGAATCGGCAAGTATTTCGGGAGCAAGTAATCAGAGTCATATAAAAGGTACAATAAAGAAAATAGTTACTAATAACTCTTCATTTGTTTTTCCATGTGGGAATGGAACCTATTACCGACCAATCGGAATTATTTCTCCTTCAAACGATACGTGGATGTCAAGTTATTCGAAAACGCCCTATAATTCTAATAATAAAAATGTTAATACTACCGATTCGGTAAATTTAGATCATGTTTCTTTAGTAGAATTTTGGAATTTAAGTCCAATTACTGTTGGTTCATCTACAAAAATACAGTTAAGTTGGGATGAAAAAAGTTCGGTTACAAATACTTCATCTGTAACCGTTGCTCATTGGAATTCATATACAAATCAATGGGAAAATGTTGGAAGTAAAATTATCGATTTAGTAAATAAAACAGTAACGTCGAACGTTTCGTGGAGTTCTTTTAGTCCCTTTACCCTTGGTTCTACAACAAGCGAAACATCTTTACCAATAGACATTGAAGAATTTAAAGCTAAAGTAAGACGAAACTAATTTATTGCCAAATAATTTTTTAAGAGACATTATGATAGTAGTGTTTCTTTTTTGATTTCTATTCAAATGGTTTTGTATCTAATAGCTATTAATAGTTGTTTTTGATTGTAACCGTAAAATAGAGATAAGATATTGTATAATATAAACGAAACGTTAACAATTTTATTCACCCCATTATTTGTTATTGGATAAAACTATTATTTATATAGTTAGTATTCGTTAAAAATAATGGTTAAAAATACTTATTTAATGTCTTAACTTTATGTCTTAGTTATAATATTTCACCTGTTATTATTCGAAACAATTAATTCAAAATTGTATGTATATGGATTGACTATAGAAATTGGATTTTAATTTCAAAGAATAATCGTATTATGGTTTTTGTTGTTAAAATAGTTCAAAAGACGTTGGTGTGTTTGATCGGTTTAATTGGCCTATACTCGACTGTTAGAGCAACTGTTGTTGATTTAGAATGGGCTACGAAAAGTGAAACAAACAACGATTCCTTTTCTATTCAACGATCATCCGATTGCATTTTATGGGAAACCATTGGTAGCATTTTAGGAAGTGGAACAACAACTGAAGAACATCGTTACAATTATACAGACTATGAATCGCCCGTCGGAATGGTTTATTATAGTATAAAGCAAACAGATATTGATGGGAAAATTGTAGTATCAAAGGTTATAAGCGTCGTTACATCTGAAGATATTTCTTCACCAACGGTTGTTGTATTTCCGAATCCTAGTTTTTCATATCTCGTTTTAAAATCCAGTGAAAATGTTTTTGTAACTGGAATGTATTCAAGTAACAATAAACTGGTGAGTAATTACAGTGTTGCTTATGATATTATTGTTGTAAAGGAATTACCTGTAGGAATCTATTTTATTCAATATCAAACAGCACTAGGAGCTGTGAAAACAATTCCTTTTATAAAGAACTAAAAGAATTTAAACTATATTTTTATGTCATTTAAATGTCATGAGTATATAATAAAAAGATACAAATGAAAACAATTATATTTCATAAAGAGCAGGAATTGAAAATATTCCGTTTTTTAAAACATCAAAATATTCGATGGAATCAATTTGTTGTTTTCGTTTTGTTGTTTTCATTGCAAGAAAATATTGTTGCTATAAATCCAATACATTCGTTTGCAGCTGGTACTTATATTATTGATATGGGACAGGCACATCAAACGGTTGCGAATGGATTAAAACCTTATGGTTTAGTCTATGCATTAAATTTAAATCACCATATTCCCATTAGTTGGTCCATTAATTCAGAAAAGGTAAAAGATGGTGTTGATTTTACTGCTAATGGGAAGGATTATAAAGGAGGTTCGTTTATAATTTCAAGTGAGTATATTACAAGTACAATTGTTACCGTAATAAATGCTTGGAAAGCTAAAGGCGTGGTGGTAGATGGACCATCTGCAAGTAGTTTTACAGCTCCAGTTTATGGAACAATAACAAGTTGGCCTCGTGCAATGCTCGATGCTGCAAATGACACTAAAATTACTCCTTATTTTCTTAACGCTGAGATTCCCTCTTCATCGTTTGTTCTCAATGCTGACCCTACAATGTTAAATATTTGTTCTGGTCCTGGTGATGTCTATATTTTACCACATGCCGATCCCGATTCATGGCCAGCAAATCAAATTACTTCTTTGAAAAATTTCATAAATGCAGGAGGTTTTTTGTTTGCTGGATGTCATGCTGTAAGTGTCTTGGAGGGAATTCCTGGATGTAATTTTTTAAGTAATAATTTGATTCTAAATACAAATCATAGTAATGGAACTGCTCCTTTTACTATCCTCGCATCAACAGTTGCTCATCCTATTATGCAATTTATCGGTACTTTAGCCGAGGCACTTCAGGATGGTTCTGAAATGATATATGTGCCAGGTGCTGCTGGTTGGAGGGCTACAACAACATTGGCAATTTACGATCCTAATTATTTAAATACTAAACCAAATCCAGACGTAGCCTATAGTTTTCCCAATGCTGCAGCTTGTCTCGCTTATGGACGTGCTTTCGGTAATAGTAGTTTGGGAATGGTTATGTATGAAGCTGGACATACTTTGAACACTAAAGGCACCGTAGCTCAGCAGGTTTCAGCGCAAAGAGCATTCTTTAATTTTCTTATATTAGCCGGGTTGGAAAAGCAGGTGACAGTTGCTTTAAATGTTCCTATTATTTCTTCACCTGGATCAGTGTATGCTTTAAGTGGCTCGGGACAAGGAGGCTCGCTTCCATATATGTATTATTGGAGCAATAATAATTCTGGTACTTTTTCTAGTCCAACACTTAATACAACAAATTATACGGCACCCGAAAACGTAAATAATCTAATAATAACCTTACAAGTAACTGACGTTTGTGGTCGTACAAATTTTAATGCATATAGTCAAGCGACATCCTTGCCAATTGAACTTATTGATTTTAAAGCTACCGTTCGGCATAAATAGAGCCCCTTGTCGTAATTTAAGCATGGCCGTTTCGCTCAAATTTAGTTTTCTTCAGTCTATTTTGATCTTCTATGTTACCTTAGAAATTATATAGATTATATACCCTTTTTGCTTACTATTAATTCTGTGTGAATATGTTATAATGATCAGTAAAACAACTGTATAAGTCATTTTGTATTGTAAAACAAAGGTGAGATAAATCATCATAAATGATGATAGGAATCAAATAAAAGAAAAACAAAGAACATCAAAATGAAATTTCTGTCGTATATTTGTATTTATAAACAACATAAAATTACCGCTTATTGAAATAACGAAATTAGTTCTAATCATATAAAAAATAAGGTTATGGAACGATTATTTACACCTCAGTTTTTAAGCAAGAAAATTCTACTTATTATTTTCAGCTTAATGGTATGTTTAAGTACGTACGGAGCAAACCGAACAGCATCTGTAAGTGGAAATTGGAATGCAACAGCCACTTGGGGTGGGGCAGCGGTGCCAGTGGCTGGTGATGCTGTTTTTATAAATAGTGGAAGAACTGTCACTGTTACTTCAGATGCCGCTTGTGCTAGTTTAACAATTTATGCAGCTGGAACCAATAATGGCATAACGATATCAGGAACGAATTCACTAACGGTATCTGATGCAATTATAATGAATACACCAACAACTAATAATCGATCAAGTACAATAGCAGTTGGAGCAGGCTTACTAAATGCTGGAAGTATAACAATTGCTGGAAGTGCTACTAATAGAAACTGTATTGTATCTATTTCATCAGGTGCAATAAATGTAACGGATATAATATTTTCAGGTACTCCAGCAAATGCACAACTCACTTTTACTAGTGCAGGAACATTAAACATTGATGGTGATTTAGGTTCAGGTGGAACGTTTACTCGTGGAACGAGTACGGTAAATTGTTATGGTGCTGCTCAAACAATAAGTCCTTATACTTTTTATAATCTAACACTATCTGGTTCTGGAGCAAAAACATTTGCAACAACCCCAACGATAAATGGTGTACTTTCACTAGAAGGAGCTGCATCAATAATTGTTACGACAGGCGTTGTAACCTATGGTGCTACAGCAACACTACAATATAATAAATCGGCAGCTTATACTGCTACAGCCGAAGAATGGATTACTCCATTTGCTGCAACTGGTGGCGTTATTATTTCTAACTCAGGTGCTATCACTTTAAATTCAGCTAAAGTTTTTAATACTTCTGTGCCATTGACAATAAATAGCGGTGCGACATTAAACACAAATAATGATGCAGTAACATTTGGTGGGAATTTTATAAATAATGGTACGTTTATAGCAAATGCTTCGGCAATAACAATTACAGGAAATGTAGCTCAAAGTATTGATGGTTTTACAACAACGGGTCTTGTCTCAATGACCAAAACAGGTGGGGTAGCAACATTTCAAGATAATGTAAATGCTGGTGGTTTAACAATGGATGGAAATGGTGGAACGTTAAATCTTGGTGTAGGATTAACACACACTTTTACTGGTTCATGGACAAGAACAAATGGTACATTAAATGGCGGATCTAGTACGTTGAATTTTAATCTTGCTGGCACGATGTTTAGTGGTACGGGCGGAACATTTACAGCTAATACGGGAACTGTTTGTTTTAATAATGCTGCAGCTCAGACCTTTCCTGCTTTAACATATAACAATCTAACACTTTCAGGAGGCGGCATAAAAACGGTAGCTACTACTCCAACTATAAATGGTATATTTTCTTTGGAAGGAACAGCATCAATTACCGTTACGACAGGAGTTGTATCCTATGGAACAAATGCAACATTGCAATACAACAAACCTGCAGCATATACAGCAACTTCAGAAGAATGGATTTCACCTTTTGCAGCAACGGGTGGTATTATTATTGCAAATTCAGGCGCAATCACATTAAATTCACTGAAAACTTTTAATACGTCTGTGCCATTAACAATTAATAGTGGTGCTACTTTAAATACTAGCAGTTCAAATTATGCAGTAACATTTGGTGGAAACTTTGTAAATAATGGTGGTACGTTTATAGCAAATGCTTCGGCAATAACAATTACAGGAAATGTGGCTCAAAGCATAGATGGCTTTACAACAACGGGAACCGTTTCCATGACCAAAACAGGTGGAACTGCAACACTTCAAGAAGCTATGTCGTCGGGTGCACTTACAATAAATGGAGCTGGTGGAACTTTAAACCTTGGTACGTTACTTAACCATTCTGCAACGAGTATAATATTTACAAATGGTACATTGAATCTTGGTTCCAGCACCATTACTGTTTCAGGAAATGTAACATTGACAACAGGCACTTTAAATTTAGGTTCAGGTACGCTAAATGTTGCAGGAAATCTTTCAGGTGCTGGTACATTTACCGCTAGTACAGGTACGGTAAATTTTAATGGAGCAGATCAATCAATAGGTGCGTATACTTTTAATAACCTTATACTATCTGGATCTGGAATAAAATCAGCTCTCGGAAATATAACAGTTAATGCAGGTTTAACTACTACGCTTGGTGTAACTCTTGATATGACAACTTATCAATTATTAGGAAACGTAACATCAATCTTAAATAATGGAACGATAAAAACTGCTAATACCTCGACAACACCTATTCCAACAGGTGAAACTTGGGGTGGAAATGGGACTTTAGAATTTACTGCTTCAGCCGATCAAACTATCGTTGCTGGAACGTATAATAATCTCATCACTTCAGGTAGTGGCACAAAATCACTTGCAGATGACATAACAATCAATGGCGATCTTGCAATTTCAACGAATACAATACTCAATGTTGTTCCTTTTATCTGGCCATATTACAATATAACACTTGGTGGAGATTTTATAAATAACGGAACCTTTAAAGATTATGATGATTTTGGTTTAGGATTTTATTTCGGAACTGTTACATTTAATAACACAAGTGGCGATCAAATAATTTCGGGCGGCACTAAAACCGTTTTTTATGATTTTATTATTAGTAATAATGGTCATTCAGTTATTTTGAATAATGATATTACTATTAATAATACTCTTAACTTTATCACAGCCAGCTATTTGGATTTGAATTCCAAAACACTCACAATGATAAACTGGGCAAATGGACACATTGCTGGTTTAACCACTACTCCCGATAGATACGTCCTCTGGCATGCTGGGAAATTCATCATTGAAGGAGTTGCAGCTGGTGAAACAATTCAATTTCCCGTTGGTCTGAGTAAAGCAAGTACCGATTATGCAAGAGTTGATGTTACTAATCATGATGCTTCTCACACGACCTTTCAATATACAAGTATTTATAATTATTTAAATGATGTAGGAACAGGTAGCGGAGGAACCCAATTAACCACAAAAGCGGTAAATTTAACCTACAATATTACATCAGCATCCACAAATGCAGATATAACAGTATACTGGGATGTTTCAAAAGAATTACCACTATTTACCAGAACTTTAAGTCAAGTGCAACATTATAACGGAACAAAATGGGAACTTAAAGGTACAGGTGGAAATTCAGTTCATATGGGAACTGGTACAATCTATTCTCAATTTGCAACAGGTGTAACTAGCTTTTCTCCCTATACTACAGGAAACCAGGGCGATCCTCTTCCAATAGAATTAACGTATTTTAAAGCTTCTAATAGTAAGACTGGTGTTTCATTAACATGGGAAACTGCATCGGAAACTAACAACGACTACTTTACTCTTGAACGGTCATTTGATGGGGAAACATGGTCTGATATTTTCACACAAAATGGAGCTGGAACATCATCTGTAACTCACAAATATTCATATACCGATGGCGATATTGTTTCGACAGTACTTTATTACCGTTTGAAACAAACTGATTTCAATGGCGATTTTACCTATAGTAAAATAGTTTCGATCATGCCACAAGTAAAAGGGATTGAATATTCTGTCTATCAAAATCCAACAAGTAATAAAGAAATTAATGTGTTGTTAAAGACTGAAAAAGCAGAAACTGTTGTACTATCACTTTTTACACCTTCGGGTCTTAAACTTAGTTCTGAAACTATTCCTTTGGATGCAAACCAAAAAGTACTTTTTAATGTTGGTAGTAATTTGTCATTATTGCCTGGACCTTATTATGTTACCATTTTTACTGAAAATAATTATGTATCAACAATAAATGTAATAGTGCAATAATTATGTAATTTCTTTGAAAAGAATCATCTAATTTAATACCTACGGTTATGGAAAAGAATTATTTTCAACGAATGATGGAAGACAGTTATAAGTTCTATGACGAGGTTTTCTCGAATTACACTACGATATTCAATTTTTGGACTAAAAACGATTATATGAACCAGAAATTAAAATCGAATGATGATATGCATTTCTCTATCCCCAATCATCAACATATACATCATTTAAAGAGAGCAAATCGCTATCATCAATAATCCTTTTTGTTGACAAACGGTAGGTAATCTGATATTTGCAAATAAAAAAAGACAGACTCATTAAGAATCTGTCTTTTTTTGGGTGGATGATCGGGTTCGAACCGACGACCCCTAGAATCACAATCTAGTGCTCTAACCAACTGAGCTACAACCACCATTTAGGATTGCAAAGATAGATAGCATTTTTGTACTGTGCAACACCTTGAAAATTATTTTTACGAAAAAATGAAATTATCTATCGAAGAAAATGCTTTTTGAGCTGATACTCAATGGAACTACGTATGCAATTTTTATGTCTTCGCCCATCCAACCTAAGTCCATTATTGCTTGACCGGCACTATACATTACTCTATTATCAACTCTATTGTCGGCAGCAATACTGAGTGCCGAGCCCATTGCAATGCCTAAATCGCCAGGATTGAAAACACAAGGAATAGTAGGGTGTTGACGTTTCTCATCACAATTTTTAAAACCACACATACCACATTTTTTTAATCCAAGTGGTTCGATTTTACAGCCAAATACAACAGCAACGGTTGTTCTGTTAATATTGCCCGAATCGCGAATGAAACCAGGTAATTCGAATGTTTCACCCATTTTTAATGTATGAGCTGATAGTTTTTCAAGGTCTTCGCCAGTAATAATCAGTGTTGAAAGTGAACTCATTCCTTTTGCTTTTGGTGCAGTACGAGCTGCAGCAATCATTAATTTGGCAACATTCAGTAATGTTTCTTCGTGAGCCGTTTGTTCTATTATAAGAGCCATATTGGTATTATTTAAGCGTTTCTTTTTTTGTTATTTTACCATTTGCATCATAATACTTCCATGTACCACAAGGCATATCGTCTTTATATTCGCCTTCATAAACTTTATTGCCCTTTTCGCTCCACACAGTCGATTCGCCATTGCGTTTGCCATCATTATAAGATTCTTCGATCCACTTTTTGCCGTTTTGAAACCATTGCGTCCAGGTTCCACATTTTTTACTGTCGAGCGTCCATTCGCCTTCGCTCGATTTCTCAGCATTCGGATAAAAGCGAGCTTCTTTTACAATAATCTTCTTGCCATTTACCAATTTTAGATAATCAATTTCCATTGGAGTTCCGTTTGGATAGGTCGAAACAATCTTCTTTTCGAGTTTATCAGTGCATCCAAAGAGGATAAAACCTGCAATTACATAACCTAAAATCTTTTTCATATAGTATATGGTATTAAATTCAACACAAAGCTACAGTATTTTTTTAAATCAGATGGCATGTTTCTTAGCACTTTAGAAGAATAACGAAAAATAATTGAAGTTTTTTCGGTTAATTATTTGTTAGTAAGATAAACTTTCCTACTTTTGCACTCCAAAGTTTTTTAGCATAGAATATCGAAAATTTATTCACGATGTACGCGATAGTAGACATAGCAGGACAGCAATTTAAAGTAGAAAAAGACGCAAAGATCTACGTTAATAGACTGTCTCAAGAAGAAGGAAGTAAAATTACTTTCGACAAAGTTTTGTTAGTTGATAACGGCAAGACACCAAAAATTGGTACTCCAACAGTTTCAGGAGCATCAGTATCTGCAACAGTATTAACCCACTGTAAAGGAGATAAAGTATTAATCTTCAAGAAAAAGCGCAGAAAAGGGTATCAAAAATTGAACGGTTACCGTCACAGTTTTACCCAAATACAAATAGAAGAAATTAAGGCATAACAAATTAAAAAGGTAAAGACCCATGGCACACAAAAAAGGAGCCGGTAGTTCTAGGAACGGTAGAGAATCGCATAGCAAGCGTCTTGGCGTAAAACTATTTGGCGGACAAGTTGCTAAAGCTGGCAACATCATCGTTAGACAAAGAGGTACTCAACACAATCCAGGTGTAAACGTTGGTATTGGTAAAGATCATACCTTGTATGCGCTTACTGATGGAGTAATAATGTTCAAAAAGAAACAAAACGATAAATCGTATGTTTCGGTTGTTCCTGCTCAAGTAATTGTAGCATAAGTAACAATATTTATAGAATATAACTCCTGAATATTTGTCAAATGACGACATTTATTCAGGAGTTTTTTTATTTTTGTGTCCCAATCATAATTATTCAATATGCTTACAATTCGCACCATAGTTGACAATAAAGCTGAAGTTCTTCGCAAACTTGCGAAAAAGAATTTTAAGGCTATCGACAAAATAGAAACGGCAATAAACCTCGACCAAGAACGTCGCAGTATTCAAAACGAACTAAATAATTTGCAAGCTGAATTAAATCAAATTGCTCGCGAGATAGGTAGTTTTATGAAATCGGGCGAAATAGAAAAAGCGAACAAAGCCAAAGAACGTACAACGCAAATAAAAGAAATAACCAAAGATCTTGATACAAAACTCGGCACAATAGAAAGTTCTATCCAAGATATTTTGGTTATCATTCCTAATATACCAGCTGATATTGTTCCCGAAGGAAAAACTCCAGAAGATAATGTTGTGGTAAAATCGGGTGGTATAGTACCAACAGATAATGCAAGTAAGCTTCCTCATTGGGAACTTACGAAGAAATACGACATCATTGATTTCGAATTGGGTGTTAAATTAACTGGTGCTGGGTTTCCAGTATACAAAGGGAAAGGTGCAAAACTGCAACGTGCATTGATTAACTTTTTCCTAAACGAAGCCGAAAAGGCTGGTTATACTGAATACGAACCACCAATTATGGTAAATGCTGAATCTGGTTTTGGAACTGGTCAGTTGCCCGATAAAGAAGGTCAAATGTATCATGTGGGAATCGATAATTTATATTTAATTCCTACGGCCGAAGTTCCAGTGACAAATATTTTCCGCGATGTCATTGTAAATGTTAATCAATTACCAATTAAATGTACAGCTTACACTCCATGTTTCCGTCGTGAGGCTGGATCATATGGAAAAGATGTTCGCGGTTTAAATCGTCTTCATCAATTCGATAAAGTGGAAATCGTTCGCATTGAACATCCATCAAAATCGTATGAGGCATTACAAGAAATGGTTGATTACGTTGAATCGTTAGTTATAAAACTTGGATTACCATATCGCATTCTTCGTCTTTGTGGTGGCGATATGAGTTTTACCTCGGCATTAACATACGACTTTGAAGTATATTCAGCAGGTCAAGATAAATGGCTTGAAATAAGTTCTGTTTCGAATTTCGAATCGTTTCAAGCAAATCGTTTGAAACTTCGCTATAAAGACGAAGCCTTAAAACAAACAGCTTTAGCTCATACTTTAAATGGAAGTGCATTGGCTTTGCCAAGAATTGTTGCTGCATTATTAGAAAATTACCAAACAGCTGATGGAATAAAAGTTCCTGAAGTATTGGTGCCATTTATGGGTTGCGATCTTATAAATTAATATTTCATTAAATGCTTCGACAAACTTAGTATGATAACTGAGTTTGTCGAAGCCTATTTACTCTCCAAATCTTAGTTTTTACTAATATTAGTATAAATGTTCAAGTCTTCTGCCAATTACCTTTCAATGATAAAATTTAGCCATACTATTTTTGCATTACCATTTGCAATAGTTGGTTTCTTTTTGGCTGTTTATGTTGAAGGTTATTCATTTGAATGGACAAAACTTGGATTTGTGATTTTGTGTATGGTTTTTGCACGAAGTTCTGCAATGGGCTTTAATCGGTATCTTGACCGTGAAATTGACAAGAAAAATGCTCGTACCGCACAACGTGAAATTCCAGCCGGTAAAATTAGTCAAACTGCCGCATTAACGTTTGTAATAGTTTCAGCTTTTGCATTTGTCATAACAACATGGTTTATAAATCCGATGTGTTTTTTTCTGTCACCAGTTGCATTGCTTGTCGTTTTAGGATATTCAATTACTAAACGTTTTACGGCTTTATGTCATTTCGTTTTAGGATTAGGGTTATCGCTTGCTCCAATTGGTGCGTATTTAGCTGTAACCGGTCATTTTGCAGTTTTGCCAATCATCTTTTCATTTATTGTTCTCCTTTGGACTGGTGGTTTTGACATCATCTATGCACTGCAAGACGAAGACTTCGATAAGGAGCAAAATCTTCATTCTATTCCTGCTAAAACGGGTAGAATAACGGCTATGACCATTTCAAATATTGCACACGGTATTACGGCAATACTTGTTATTATTGCTGGAATATATGGCTCATTCGATTGGCTTTATTGGGTTGGCGCAATGCTATTTATATCTCTACTTTTCTACCAACATCGTCTGGTGAAACCAAACGATATTTCGAAAGTTGATCTTGCTTTTATGACTACCAATGGTGTTGCTAGCTTACTGTTTGGAGTGTTCGTAGTATTATCACTTATTTTTTAATATCCGCCGTGATATTTCCTGAGGAACCATTCTGCACTAATCAACAACAAAAGGAATAAGAATAATAATGGGAAATCAACCATTTCTTTCATCGCTTTATCGAAGTGAGAAATAGGTTTTATGTCATTATTCTTGAGCAGTTCATCAGCTAATTTATCCGTTTCTGAAGGTAAAAACATTTTACCGCCATGATTTTCGGATAGAGCAAATAATTCATTGTGCTTTGCAACAATATTTTCACTTTCAATATTTATTGGTAACACGGTAAATGCTCCCGACGATGTTAACGTTTTGTCTCCTTGCTTAACAGATGCTACGAACGAATAATCGCCTTGAGGGAAAATGCCTGCATTTAGGTTATAGGCTTTGGCTGTTTTTGAAAAAGTAAAGGGGAAATGATGTCCTTTTGCATTTATAATTTCAATAGCTATATCTGGTGTATTTATTAATTCATAACTGTCGTTATATAACTCAGCATCAATAGAAATTGCCTCGTTTTCTTGAAAGATTCGTGATGCAGTGGTTACAAATTTTGTTTTCTTAAAATTAAGGGCCAAGTAGCTAGCAATCTTTAATATAAAACTGTCGAATGTTTTGAAATTCCCAGAAGTTTTATAGGATGAAAGTCTCCATTTCCAAATACCTTCGCCTAATAGAATTGCTGTTTTGGTTTCATTCCTATTAAGGAATAACAGCAAAGGTTTATCGGTTTCAATCGAATTGATTTTCTGTGTAGAAAGTACTGTAGCATTCGATGCATTAAAATTTGCAAAAGGTACTGTCAAAGGAGTACATTGTTCAAGAAAGTTTTTTTCATCTTCATCAATTTCGAATAAAGGGAAAGATGATGAAATTTTCATTTGCGCTTCGTCAAAGCTCATATTTCTATTTATCGAAACTAAACCCGGAAACATTGCATTTACTTTTTGTAAGTCAGTTTGAGTTCCACAAAGCAAAAGAAGCGGGATGTTTTCAGTTAAGATTGATTGTGCCAGAATCGTTGCAGCATTCGTTTTTGAAGGCAATTGCGAAAGAACTACAAGATTGTAATCCGATACTTTTAAGGTATTGGTTTCGTCTATCGATTTTTCTTCAATCGAGTAATTTGCATTGGTTTCGAGAGACCGCTTTAAAGCTCCGATATCGGGATTTGGTGAATTGTAAACAATGAGTATTTTCTGTTTGTTTTTCAATACTTCAATCACAAAATCCTTCGCATTGTTCAAATAGGTTATTTCGTTTTTATTATGAGTTGTTTCAATTCTATAATGGTGAATTCCTGCTTTTTCAGGTTTCAATTCCATAGGAATACTTAAAAATTGTTCGTCAGTTCCAAACGAAATTGATTTTGAAAAAACTTCATTATCACCTTCTTTTACAATTAGTTTGGTCGATTCATTCTTTAGGTGAAAAGCCCTCAATTGCATTTCAACAGGAACAGCATCACCTTCGAAGGAAATTTGATTATGTTTAACCGACGTAATTGCCAAATCTCGTGGAGCAATGGTGTCACCCATTGCAATGGTATAGATTGGAGCTTTAATTTCTTTTGAATCGGCAGCAAACGTTGGCGAAGCTCCACGATTATAAATTCCATCGGATGCTATAATTACAGCACCTAGATTGTAATTTGCATAAGTTTTTGAAATATGCGAAAATAATTCACTAAAATCGGTTGCTTTTCCTTTATATGAACATTGGTTTGAATCGTATGTCTTTGAGTCGAAACATAATTCTTTAACGGTAAATTGAGCACTCAATTTGTTTGTTAAATCTTTCATTTTCTGCTGAAATGCATTTCGATAAAATGAAGAATCTTTATTGAAAATGATAGATTCAGAATTGTCACGAGCTACGATGATTATTGGTTTTTCAATTGTTTTTTCGGACGATTGAAAGAATGGCGAAAGCAATAAAAATGCAATGATGCTGACAACAATGAATCGAAATGCAATCATCAATCGTTGTAACCATGGTGCGGCACTAACAAAGGTTTGCTCGTTTCTATAGAGTATCCAAGTATATGCTGCAGCTAATGCTAAGCATAATGGAAACAACCACAAAGAATATTCAGTAACAATTGCAAATAGTAGCATTTTTCTGCTTTTTAGCAAAAGTAAGATTTTATTGCAAACAGAATGCTTTTTTTGAAAAGAAGCTTACAATTCGCTCAACGATTTTCCTTCGTCAGATTTGAAGTGGAAATGTTTTGATTCTCCAATTTTTTGAGAGCGATAAATACTCGTGTGTCCCGAAATGAGATAGGAAACAATGCAAGCAATCGCCACATACATTCCACATTCGCTACCAAATAATTCAATCCCCATTATCATACATGCTATCGGTGTATTGGTTGCTCCGGCAAAAACTCCAACAAAACCCATCCCAGCAAGCAGTCCCATTGGTAATGGAATAATAAGTGAAAGTGCATTGCCCAATGTTGCTCCAATAAAGAAGAGCGGAGTAACTTCGCCACCTTTAAATCCTGCAGCAAGTGTCAAAATGGTAAGAGCTATTTTTATTGCAAAATCGTAGCTTGGCAATTGAACATTGAATGAATTTACAATGGTAGGAATACCAAGTCCAGCATATTTAGAGTTGCCGAGCATCCAGATAGTTGCTGCAACTATTATTCCACCTACAAAAGGTCGAAGTGGAGCAAAACGTATCTTTTTATAAGCTTTAGAAACATACAACAACATTTTACTGAAAGAAACAGCAACCAACCCAAAAATAATCCCAGCTATGATACTGTAGATTATTGTCAATCCATTTAATGTTGGAAGTACTGGAATGTGATAATGTGTGTGTGGCGTTTTCCAAAGTAAACAAGTAAGATGAGCAATAATTCCGGCAGTAAACGCAGGGAAAATAGCATCGTATTTTATTCTACCAATCATATATACCTCGAGCGCAAATATGGCTCCAGCCAAGGGTGTCCCAAATACTGAACCGAAACCAGCACTAATAGCTGCAATAATGAGAATTTTTCTGTCTGTTATGCTTAATCCAAATGGTTTTGAAAATTGGTCGGAAATTGCTCCAGCCATTTGTAATGCTGTACCTTCGCGACCAGCAGAACCACCAGATAGATGGGTAATTAACGTTCCTAAAAGAACCATCGGTGCCATTTTAAACGGAATTGTTTCACCCGGTTTGTGGATAGTTTCGATCAAAAGATTATTGCCACTTTCAACTGATTTGCCATAATAATGATAGAGTAAACCAACCAACAATCCACCAATGGGAAGTAATGCAATTAACCAAAGATGTGATTCTCGGAAATTTGTTACCCAGTTAAGTGACCAAAGGAAAAATGCTGATGCAGAACCAACGCTTATTCCAATGATAGAGCAAATAATCAACCATTTAGCTATGTAAAGAAACAATGGAAGTTTATTCGTAAATGATTTTATAAACTGTTTCGATTTCAACAAGTCAAAAAATAACATTATAACGTTAATGGCTTAAAGGCTTATTCCACACACTTGATTCGTTCGGTTTATCCCATTGACTCTGCACATTATTTTGAAGTTGGGTTAAATTACTGGAGTTAATAGGAATTATAATCTCTAAAGGGTACTTCCAATCGAAGACGTATCCTAATCCATATGTGCAATTTCCAACGATGAATGTACCAAATGTAAAATATCGTTTTTCGGTTAGTTGTCCAACTAATTGACCATTATATTTAGCTTCAATTAATATTTTGTGAGGAATACCCGACCGTGTAATTTTAACTTCGTTTTTCCCAAAATTTACACCATTAATGTAAATATCTATATCCGAACTTTGATTTGTAATAATTCTAGAACTGCCACAACTTGACAGTAATAAACTTAGAATTAATGCACAAAAAATCAAAAGTATTTGCTTCATCTTATTTGATTGTTAAAGTCATTAAAAGAACAATGACATTCCAATTAAAACACCACAAGGGAACGTATTATCAATTTTGTACATAGAGAAAAATCCATTTGCATTAAATCGTAAATTGATGTCAGAATTTCTATTCATAATATATCCACCACCAGCAAAAACGGTTAATCCAGAAGAAGTCCATGAATTATTATAATCATATTCGCTAAGATATTTGTATTTTTTAAGTATAGTTGAACCGTAACCTAATCCACTACTTAAAAAAGGAGTATTGCGTTTTGTTGATAATGGAAAATTAGCATGAAGACTAAGATCGTACATTTGCACATCTCCAAAATACATACTGCCTTTTACATCAATGATTACCGTTCTCAAATCGCCTGAATAAAGTCCACAAAATCCTGCTGGAAAATTATTTTTTGCATGCAGAGAACTAACTCCACCGCCAACTTCAACACCATAATAGGTGGTTGCTCTCATTTTATTAAGTTCTTTCGATTCGTATTCAGTAACATTATAAATATCACCAGTAACAACTCCGTCAACTTTTGAATTTAATCCACCAGCTATTTTTTGCATTATTGGATCAAGATCATCCGGTCTACTTGCTTTTTGCATCGATCCCCATTCTTTTGTACCATCAATTGTTTTATACATGGTTAATGATACAATCACTGTTTCGCCCGTTCGATTAAGTTCACCCATGAGCACATGGTTTATATTCATTGTTTTAGCTTTGGCTAATGCTTGATCTTTTGTTTCTACAACTAAATTGGTATCATGTTGAGATAATATTATTTCATATTTGTTCCCTAAATCGACATATGTTTTCAATAATTTTGAAGTTGCATATTGATAGTCTTTATTCATGTTTATCGTTTCGAAAAAAGACATATAAATCTTTTCTTGAGCAAACAATCCGAACGTAGAAACTAAAATGATTGCAAATGTTAAATGTATTTTTTTCATCTCGATATATTTTGGTAAAAACATAACAAATATAATAATTTTTCCTTAAACTGGTTCTTGCTGACTTAAACAATGAAAACTACCTAATCCCCAAATAATATCTGTTGAATCAATGCCAATAACGGGGCGGTCGGTAAAGCATTTTGATAAAATGTCTAAAGCCACTTGGTCTTTATCGCATTGGAATGTAGGGACTATAACCCCAGCATTGCAGGTGTAAAAATTGGCGTACGAAGCGGGTAATCGTTGGTCATCCCAAATAACTTCATCGGGCATTGGAAGCTCAACGACGGTAAGTTGTTTGCCATTTAACAGGCGCATCTTCTTAAGCGTATTAAGATTTTCGAGTAATGGTTTATGATTTGCATCATTTTTATTTGGTTCCACAACTGTAACCACCGTATCTTCATTTACGAAACGGGTTATATCATCAACATGGCCATTTGTATCATCTCCATCTATACCATCGCCAAGCCAAAGAACTTGCTCAACGCCATAATAATTAAGTAAATATTGTTCTATCTGAGATTGCGTTAAATTGGGGTTACGATTTTCGTGCAATAAACACGCTGTTGTTGTCAAAACGGTGCCTTTTCCGTTGAAATCGACAGAACCACCTTCCATAATTATTCCAGGATTGAATGTTGGAAGATTCAAATATTTGGCAATGTGTAAAGGTATTTGATTATCTAAATCGCAGGGATATTTTCCACCCCATGCATTGTATTCCCAGTTTACGATCACCTTTTTGTTTTCGGCTATTGGATTAACAAGGAAAGCAGGTCCATGATCACGGCACCAAGCATCGTTTGTTGGATGAAGATGGAATTTCACATTTGACATCAGAGTTCCATTTTCCGATAATTGCTTTGAAACTCTATCCAACATTGTTTTGTCAATCACATTAATATTGACAATTTCACCTTTACTAATTTCTTTAATAAATTGATTATAGAAAGGAAATATTGGTTCTATTTTTTCGGGCCAAGACGTTTCGTTGTGAGGATAGCTCAACCATGTAGATGTGTGTGGTTCCCATTCTGCAGGGAAACGATAACCTAATGAACGTGGTGTTTTTAGTGTCATGAGTTCTGAAATTATGTGGTTTTACCTTTTTTACAAACCAGATTACTGATAATTGAACTAACAATATAGAGTAAAATGATAAGTGGAATTGCCATAAAGTGAAGTAATCCAAGAAGAATAAATGATAGTATAAGGAAAATATATCGAGTTTTATTTTCTTGCCATTTCAATGATTTCATCTTAAGTGAAAACAATGGAATTTCAGAAACCAACAATGCCGATTGTAGTGCAACAACGAAAAGTAAAATCCAGGTATTCAATATTATCGAATTACATAATGTTGAATGTTCAAAGTGTAAAATGAGCGGTAACGAGGCAAATAAAATAGCATTCGCTGGAGTTGGTAAGCCGATAAATGATGTTGTTTGTCGAGTATCGATATTGAATTTAGCCAATCGCAATGCTGAGAAAACGGCGATAATAAATGCTGAAAAGGTAATTACAAAATCAAAGATAGAATATGTTGCATAAAAATTTACCGCTCCAGTTCTTTCAATAATAACATTTAATGCTGACAATGGATTAAAAATATCTTGTTTGCCAATTGAAGTATTCAGTAATTGAAAAGCAATAACCGAAGGTGCAATTCCAAAACTAACCATATCAGCAAGCGAATCAAGTTGTTTGCCTATTTCAGAATAAGCATGTAATGCACGAGCAGCCAGGCCATCAAGGAAATCGAAAATTGCAGCTACAAAGATCAAAATTCCAGCTATCCAAATAAATTGGTAACCAGCAAATGCAAGCGCTATCGCAACACAACCAGTAAAGAGATTGAGCGATGTTATGAAATTAGGAATATTTTTTTTCATTCTACTTTTTTAAAAATTTTGATATATACGAAGTAAATCGTTTGCTATTGTTCTTATCGAACATAGTTTGTTAAAAACAATGGCAAATGTAGCTATTTTTTGTTGCCGTCGAAAAATTGCCGTTTTAAATAGCTTAAAAATTAATTTGATTTTCATGGACAACGAAAAATATATTAGCAAAATGCCATACTTTTGTCACTTATAGCGACTCGTTAGAAATATAGTTTTTGAAATGGTTTTTAATAAAAGAATAGCAAAGCGTCTTTGGATCATAACATTGTTTTTGGGATTAGTTTCGATGTTATTTTCACAAACGAACAATCTTTCATTAAATGGTAGTTTTGAAGACTATTTCTTTTTACCCGACAATTTCACCATTGTAAAACAAAAAAACACTGAATTTATTCCGAAATGGGTTTTTTTATCGACTCCCGATTATTTTAATCTCAAAAATAAACATGGAATTGTTGGTTTACCGAAAAATTTTGCTGGTAAAATAGTGCCTGAAAATGGTGAAGCCTGTGCTGGACTAATATTACATGCTGATCCTGTAAATTACACACTTTCACCTAAATACAACGAGCATATTCAAAATGAATTTAACGATACCTTACATCAAAATCAATTATATTGTGTGAAAATGTATGTGAGTTTTGCTAACAATTCTGGATTTGCAAGTGATGGCTTAGGTATGTACTTTTCGACAAATAAAATTGTATTCAAACAAAAGGACGATATTTTACTCTATAAACCACAAATTGAAACTTATCCGGGTAATATAATGATGGTGAAAAATGAATGGGTCTTATTTAGTGGAATATACAAAGCAAAAGGAGGCGAGAAGTTTGTTACTATAGGAACGTTTCGATCAATTGACGAAATGAATATTTTGCGGATCAGAGCAAAACTTCGCAAACGAATGCACTTTTTTTCTTACTATTATATCGACAATCTTTTTATTACTCCAATTAAAGATACTGCCGATTGCCAATGTACTGCATGGTCAAAGACTCTTGATCCAAAATTTAAAAATAGAATTTATCTTCCTACCGATACGATTGATTTTGTTAGTAAAAACGAACATTTTGGTACTGTTGTATACGACAAGCCATTTCGGTTGAATAATGTATTTTTTGATTTTGATAAAACCAATCTTTTACCTGAATCGAATGTCGAACTCGACAAGCTTTACGATCTCATATCAAGTTTGAAAAAAGTAAAAATCACGATAATGGGGCATACCGATTCGTTGGGAACTGAAGCATACAATAAAGCACTTTCCGAAAATCGGGCATTGTCCGTTCAGGCCTATTTGATAGACCGAGGTTTTGATCCAAAATATATAAAGGCCGTCGGTTATGGCTTTTCAAGACCAGTTCAGTCAAACGAAACGCCCGAAGGTCGAAAAATGAATAGAAGGGTTGAATTTATTTTACAACGAGTTTATACAAAAGAAGATGAAGAATAGAAATAGGTTACAAATTTTGCTTGCTACTATTATTTTAGCAATAAGCTTTTCCTCTTGTACAAATGATAAAAAGTCTGATAACGAATCCGCGGTTGAACAGCAAGAAGAAACAATTGTCACCGTTTCGTTTCCATCAAAGGCTACGATTTATACTGTTGGCGATACTGTTAAACTTGCATTCGCGTACGATTCTACAAAGACACTTACATCCGTTGAATTGTATCTTGATAATACGAAAATTCATGTTTCCAATTCCAAGATTACATCGTTTCTAATAAATACCGACAGTTTAATGGTTGGTACACATAGTTTTTCCTGTAAAATCAAAAAAGGGAATGAATATGTTGATGTCGATAACATTATCTTTACCTTACTATCAGATATAACTCCAGTTGTAGGCGACTATAAAATCAAAAAAATAATTCATCATGAAACTAATGCATACACCCAAGGATTAATAATTGAAAATGGCAAATTATATGAAGGAACGGGAATGTATGGAGAGTCTGTTCTTAAGGAAGTAAATCTCAAAACGGGCGAAACCATCCGCGATATTGGCATCTCTCAAGAATATTTTGGTGAAGGAATTACCATTGTTGGAAATAAAATTATTCAAATAACATGGAAAACCAATATTGGATTTGTTTACGAGAAAAATACCTTTAAAAAGCTTCGGGAATTTTCATATTCAACCCAAGGCTGGGGAATAACATTCGATGGCAAAAATTTGATTATGAGCGATGGTTCTGAAAATCTATTCTATATGGATACCTTAAATTATAGCGTTTTACGAAAAGTTGAGATATATGACAATCATAGTCAAATAACGAACCTAAATGAATTGGAATTCGTTGATGGATATATATATGCAAATATTTGGCAAACCGATTTTATCGTAAAAATCGACCCCAAAACAGGCAAAGTGGTTGAAAGATGGGAAATGCCCAATTTATTAAATGAAAGTGATAAACTGCCCGAAACCGATGTCCTTAATGGAATTGCCTATAATAAAGAAACCAAACATTTTCTAATAACGGGAAAATATTGGCCAAAGATGTTTGATATGATACTGAAATAGATTAACTTGCAATAAGAATCGGAAAACCTTTAAATGTAATGATATGAAGAAAGTACTCTTTTTAGATCGTGACGGAGCATTAATCCATGAACCAAAAATTGATGAACAAGTTGATTCACTCGAAAAACTAGAGTTTTTACCTTTTGCTATTTCTTCACTAAAAGCAATAGTAGAGCAAACCGATTTTCATCTCGTAATGGTTACCAACCAGGATGGCTTGGGAACAGATTCATTTCCCGAAGAAACGTTTTGGCCAGCTCATAACAAAATGCTTACTATCCTCAAAAACGAAGGAATAAGCTTTGAGAAAATCCATATTGATCGTTCTTTTAAACACGAAAATCTTGATACTCGTAAACCAGGAACTGGAATGCTTGCTGAATATTTTTCTGACGAATACGATTTAGAAAACTCGTATGTTATTGGCGATAGAATAACCGATGTAGAACTCGCAGAAAATCTTGGATGTAAAGCAATATGGTTATTGCCTCCAGAACGTTCGAACGAATTTCAAACAAAAGGAATTACCGAAACTTGTATGCTCATAACCAATAGTTGGTTAGAAATTGTTCAATACTTAGTTTTCCCAATTCGAGTAGCACGCATTGTTCGCAAAACAACTGAAACTGATGTTACCGTATTCTTAAATTTAGATGGAACAGGAAGGTATTCTATATCAACAGGATTAGGCTTTTTTGATCACATGTTGGAACAATTGTGTCGCCATTCAAATTGTGATATGGACATCAAAGTAAAAGGTGATTTACATATCGACGAACATCATACAATCGAAGATACTGCTATAGCTTTGGGCGAAGCTTTCCTTTTTGCATTAGGCGATAAAAAACGAATAGAACGTTATGGATTCCTACTTCCAATGGATGATTGTTTGGCACAAGTTGCCCTCGATTTTTCGGGACGTCCATGGTTGGTTTGGGATGCCAAATTTACACGCGAAAGGGTTGGTGATACTCCAACAGAATTGTTCTTTCATTTCTTTAAATCGTTTTCCGATGCTTCGAAATGCAATTTGAATATTAAGGCTGAAGGCGAAAACGAACATCATAAAATTGAAGCAATCTTTAAAGCAGTTGCAAAATCAATTAAAATGGCTGTTTCGCGAAATATGCAAAATCAAGGTTTGCCTAGCACAAAAGGCATTTTGTAATTTAAAATTACAATAGTCGAGCAATAAATCGTGATTTTTAAAATAGCATTTTGGATTCTTTCGTTGCAGACAATATTTAAACCCTGTCCTTGCAAAACAGAAAGGCATTCAATTAAACCAAAAATATCGTTTATAGAAAAAATACAATTACCCCGATGTCTCAATGAGTCATCGGGTTTAATTGTATTGAACGATACCATATATTCGCACAACGATAGCGGTGGACTTCCCTTTCTGTATAGATTCTCAAAATCGGGACAATTTTACGATTCTGTTAAAGTTAACAATGCAAAAAATGTCGATTGGGAAGAAATAACTTCTGATATGTATGGAAATATTTTCGTTGGTGATTTTGGAAACAATTATAACGAACGACGAGATCTTTGTATTTATAAAATTGATACTCTAAAGAATGTTCGGAAAATCAATTTCTCATATTCCAACCAAACCGAATTTCCACCACACAAAAGAAAACTTAAAAACTTCGATTGCGAAGCAATGCTTCAATTTCAAGATAAATTAGTTCTTTTCTCGAAAGCTAAAACGTCGAAAAAGGAAATACTTTATCTGCTTAATCCAAATGAAAATTCACAGATTTTAATTCCTTGGTTTCATTTCAAACTTCATGAAAGAGTAACTTCGGCAACGGTAATTTCTGAAAATGTGATTGCCATTTTATCGTATGGGAAACTTATTGTTTGCAAGCTGCCAGACATAGAAAATGCAGAACCAAAAATCAAAATTCTCTATTGCAAAAAGCTACCATTAGTTCGTCAAAGCGAAGCTGTTACATATAATTCGGGAACACTTTATATCAGTAATGAACAGGGCGATTTGTTTCGTTTTAAAGTAGAGTTATTGCCAAAATAGAGCTAGATTAAGATTGTATTTTCTCTATTAATCTTTCTGAACTCATTGGTTTTTAAGATTTAATAATATTATTTTCGTTTTTTTATAATATTTTCGGGAACGTTTTAAAAAACGACACTCTTATATATAAAATGTAAGAATTATAACCCTTAAAATGACGACTATGAAAACACTCTTATTAAACTTGACTTGTCTATTAGCTTTTTGTTTTCCAATCAAGCTATTCTCAGCAACCTTATCGATTGTAGGTTCGCCCGTTCAAACAATCTATGCTTGCAGTTCATCAACGCTAACCGATACGGTTAAAATAACAGGAGGTGTTGCTCCTTTTTCGTATTCATGGACGAATAATTCAATGGCAACATTTAAGAATGATTCAGTTTTTTCATATGCTCCATCTGTTGCAGGTGTTGATACAATGATTTGCACTGTAACCGACAAAAACGGCATTTCGGTAGTGAAAAAAATACGCCTCTACAGTGGTATTGAATCGTCGGCTATGGTTAACAATTTCCCAACAAATATTGAGCTTCCATCGGCTCTCGATCCTACATATAAAAAATATTACAGCTTTAGTGTTTCTCCCAAAGGAGCAAAGGTTGTTGGTATTGACGAATTTAAAGCAATACAACAAGATTCGTTGTATTATGTTGTTAGCAAACCCTTATATACTCCCGATTCGTTATTAAAAGCAGGAACCTATCATTATGTAGTTGTGCTACCCGATTCTTTATGTCCTGTGAAAGGTAAAGCAGATGTTTTAACGGTTAATGTGTTTCAGAAACTAAAGATAACCATTCCTGTTACATCTTACGTATTATGTTATCTTGATGCTCCAATTGGATTTCCATATACGGTAAAAGGTGGAGTTAAGCCTTATACTGTTACAATTGATAAAGGAGGTTACAATGCGAATACTCCTGGATTTTATGTTGTAAATTATAGTGTTGTTGATAGTATTGGAAATAGAGCAAATGTTATAGAATCGGTTCGTATTCAACCTATGGAATACACAGATATAATGACTACAAAACAATATTTTAATATCCAAGAAAAAGATATGACATTAAAATATGTTTCATCAATGTCATTTAATAATACATTTAAATTGTTCGATAGTTCAAATATTTTAATTAATACTTTTTACCCTACTTTAAGTACAGAAATTACTATTCCAATAAATAATTTAATTTCAGGCAATTATTTAATAGTTGCTAAGTCAATGTCAAGTTGTTTATCAAAACAAGCTACTTTTAATTTTTCACTATACAATAGTCCAAGTGTAAGCATTGCAAAAACCGAAACCTGTTTAAACGATACAACCAAAGTATACATTTCGGCATCAGGTTATGGAACACAAGGTTCGTATACCGATTTCCAAACAGATGTTACGTTCGATGCTTCGAAACTTACGTTTGTTGGTGCAACTATGAATAATACTATTTTACCAAATGCCAAATTACTTACGATAAACAAAGCGTCGGGAAATATTTCTGTTGCATACAATCAAAATAATGATCAATTTAATACTTATGGTAATCTTGTTTGTTTAAAATTTGTTGGAATTGCAACGGGGAAATCGCCAATTACATTGGTTAATCCCAGAATTGATGGTCACAGTTTTCTTGATTCAACTAATGGTGAAGTTACCGTTCATGCATTACCATCAATTGCAATTAAAGATACTTCAATACAAGGAGGTAGCGTAACTTTTATTCCTGTTTCATCAGAAATAGGTCCATATACATGGATTACCCCAACTCAAACCAACATTTCGTCAACAACAATGCTTACAACTGGCTTTGGTTGGTATTATGTAACTGCTACAAATAGTTATGGCTGTACTTCTAAAGATTCGGCAAATCTTACATTGAATACAAAACCAACATTTTCGGTAGTTACAAATAATGTTTGTTATGGCGATACTATTGAGGTTTCGTTCAATACGACTATGTTGAAATATGAAAGTGGATTTGAAAGCTATGTTATAGAATTTAATACTGATGGTTTGATTCCAATTGTTGGTAGTGGAACCGTGAAAGGATCAATTCACGAAGGTCAAGATGCTGTGGATGCTGTATATAATAACGACTATATTATTTATGGCGATTTATTTGGGTCATTCTTTGATGGTGAAGGTAAACTTTATTCAATGAAAATGTTAGCGCCAAAGGCTGGAACATATTCTATTACGATTGTAGATGCTTTTATAAATGCTCAAATTTATCCTCAAAAAGAAAATGCAACGATTACAATTTTCCCGAGCCCAACAGTACAGATAAAAGATACTTCATTCTGTAAAAATGCTATTGGCAATTTAAAACCTAAAGATTTGGCTACTGGAATTTATCATTGGGAAAAGCCAGGTAACGTTACTGAAATAGCAAATATGGTTTTCGCCGATAAACAAGGAACGTATACCATTAAATATACCGACAGTAATGGTTGCTTAGCTTATGATACGGCTATTGTAACTATAAATGAGATACCAACAATCACGATTAATAATGCTTCAATTTGTAGTGGAAATTCGCACACGTTTATCCCCGTTTCGAGTGAAAATGGTACATATTCGTGGACACTTCCCGATGCATCTAAAACGGTAATTAAAAATTTATCGACTAATTTGTCAGGATTATATTCAGTTACAGCAACGAATTCAGCAGGTTGCAGTAATTTTGATACTGCTCTTTTAACGATAAATCAATCTAAAATACAATCTCTTTTTGATATTTCTGAAATCGATACGATACAAAAAACCTATACATTTACTTCCAAAGTAAATCCATCAACACTCAATTGGGTACTACCTGATGGAACAATTTCGACTGATAATACCTTCGAACATATTTTTACAAATACCATAATGGGCGATGTTTGTCTCACCGTAAGCGATGATAATGGTTGTATCAACAAAAAATGTACAACAATGACTGCAACAAAACCGGGAATTCTAATCTCAATAAAAGGTACGGTATCATCAAAAAGCAAAGAATATATTGAAGGCGTAGTCGTAGCATATTACAAAAGAGTAAATAGTTATATAGCACTTGATTCAGCAACGATTCAGCCTGATGGAACATATTCAATTGAACCATTACCAGTTGGCGTATATTTGGTGAAAGGAATTGCGAATGATGAAAATAAATATCAGCCAACATACTATTATAATGCACAGTACGAAAACAAAGCAGTAATTCTTAATCTAACGGGAAATGCAACGAGTGTCGATATTATGATGAATCAGGCAATTACTGGAGTACAGATTAATGAAAAGTATTCAATGATTGTGGTATCAAATAATTCGAAAGGATATGCCGAAATTAAGATCAACAGTGCAGCTATCGATAAATTAATGATTGTTTCGATGCTCGGTCAAATAATTTACACAACTGAAAATCCAGAATTGACGACCTATATTTCAAAGCAAAATGTAGCGGTTGGTACGTACGTTGTTCTGGGCTTGAAGTCTGGGAATATTGTTCAAACCAAATATATGATTATTAAATAAGCTATAAGTCAAACAAATATATTATAAACATTACCGGCTTGAAAATTATCTCAAGTCGGTTTTTTTATTTATCAAAAAGAATAACTAAGGCCAAAATTTACTTGCAATTGATTTCGCATAAAGGATTGAGGTAAATTTTTACTCATTTGCTGTACTGAGAAATTATAAAACAGCAAAGCTTCGAGCGAAATGTTTTGCGTAAGCAATAAGCCTGATTTCAGTCCTAATTGACTGTCAAAAGTAAAGCTTCGAATATTTTGTTTCGATACTTCAAAAGAACCTTTCCCCGAGACAATTATTCCTTTTTTATAACAGAGAATACCTGGTTCAAGTAATAGAGAAAGACCAAAATAGAAATAATCGTTCAATGGTTTTAAAAACTGTAATTGTAACGGAATGGTAAAGTATATAAGTTTCGTTATTGTGTCTCTAACTGTTCGATATGTAATAGTGTCTGTTTTTTGAATATCAACATCTTGGGTAATATAATATGGAATTTTAATGCCATTGTTAACTATGAAATAAACATCTAATGTGTCAATGCTTTTTTCTGTATATGGACGATATTGTGTTGCCAATGTGTTGGAGTTTATTTTGAAACGAATATTTTTAAGACCTAAACCAGCACCAATCGACCAGTTTTTATTCATCATTTTATTATAAACAATACGATAGCGTTTTATTGGCAGCACTGCAACTTTATATTGAGTTGTGCTATCACTGTAAGTATACTTGTTCGTATTATTCCATATTTCAGGAACTGAAAAGAAAAAAGATATTGAATGCTGTAATAACTCATCAGTAGCTTCTTGATTTTCAACGACTATTTGTTTCTTTATAACGGTTTGTTGATGAATCACTATGATTGAATCGAGCGTACTATCCGATTCAATTGAGGTTGACGTTGTATCGTAAACCGTTGTAGTTTGAGAAAAGGCAACATTACAAACAATAACAAAGAAGATTAAAAAAGACAAGTTTTTCATTAACGTTATTTTGAAAAGAGTCCTTTCCGTTTCTTGGTTTTTACTTTTACGGTATCGTATTGTAAAATTGTATCTGTGGTTACTTTGTAAATCGTTTTTTGAGTCTTTACCTTTGGCTTTTCAGCTTGAATAACCGGTGATGGTTCCAAAGATTCTTCAGTTTTATTTGGAATTGCTTTTGAGTCAATTTGTATATTATCGTTTTTTATAACGGCAGAATGTTTTGGTTCAGTTGCTTGTACGCTTTGGTCAACCGAGTTGTGTTTTAGCTTAATAAGATTGTTTTTATCGTCTTGTTTTCTCTGACTTTGATGTTCAATTTGAAGGGGAACAGATTGTTGTTTTTCTTGTTGTTGAATTGGTTTTGTTTCCTTCAATTCATTTTTCTTTTGATTCGGTTTTCCAATTGTATTGCAATGATCAGAAGTTGAAACGCATAAGCCACAAAGCGTTGCAACGGCAATAATGATTGCTAAAGTGTTGTAAATGTTAATGTGACGAAATTCAAAGGTAAAAAAGTTTTGCTTTTGTAGCTTTTGTTGCAAATATATCCAGCGATCGGAATCATCATCTTGGTTTTCCTTAAAACCAAATGGTGCAAATAGTTCCTTTATATCTTTATCTTTCAATTCCATCGTAGTTCACCTTATACAGTTATCCTTTCAATACATCGTTTGTACAATTCGGCTTGAACTTTCTTTTTTGCTCTAGCAAGCCTTGTTCTGCTTGTTACTTCTTCGATATCAAGCATTTTAGCAATTTCGGAGTGACTGTAATTATCTATGAAAAATAGATTAAAAACCTGCCTAAAATCAGTAGCTAACATTTGAATTATTTCAAGGAGTTCATGTTCTTGAATGTTTGCTTGTAAAACAAGATCTATTCCGTTTGATAAAGTATCCTCATCACTTTTGTCAATAGAATTATCATTACTTACAGCTTCGAAATCATCTTTTATGTCTATATCATTGATTCTTATATGGTCTTTTTTTTGTTTTTTAAGGAATTGTAGCGATGTATTTATTACAATTCTTTTCATCCAGCCTTCAAGCGGTCCATCATTTCTAAATTGAGAAATATTTTTAAAAATCAATAAAAAGGATTCTTGAAGAACATCATTCGCATCATCATAATCAACAATATAGCGCTTCACTAGAAGACTCAATCGTGAACGATACCGATTATACAAATCTCTTTGGGAAGATATGTCAAAGCGTTTACATCCTTTAATTAACTGTTCTTCTAAAAACTCCAATTGTACTCTTTTATAAAGTAGATTCTAAATAGTTGAAATGTTCCCCAAAATAAATAAAAAAGAATGGTTTTTCAATAAAAATATTGATTTTACACAAATAGAATAAGGTCAAATCGCTATATCTATTTATGTAATTAAGTGAAAGATTTCTCTTTGCGAAATATTTTTTTGATTGGTAGAATAAAACATTTAATCATTCAATTCTTTTTGTAAAAATTATATCTTTGCACATAATAATAAAATCCAAAAAATTAGGGCATTCAATGAGTAGTGTTAGAAAAATAAAATCGGCTTTAATCTCTGTTTATAACAAAGAAAATCTTGACGTTATCGTTGAGAAATTAAAAATATTAGGTGTTACTTTCTACTCAACTGGAGGGACACAAACATTTCTCGAAGGTCTTGGTGCTAAGGTAAATGCCGTTGAAGATTTAACAGGTTATCCTTCGATTCTTGGAGGCCGTGTAAAAACACTTCATCCAAAAGTATTTGGTGGAATTCTTTCTCGTAGAGAATTACAAAGCGATAAAGATCAACTTGCTCAATACGAAATTCCTGAAATTGACTTAGTTATTGTAGACCTATATCCATTCGAAGATACTTTAGCTTCGGGAGCTGGAGAACAAGATATCATTGAAAAAATCGACATCGGTGGAATCTCATTGATTCGTGCAGCTGCAAAGAATTTTAAAGATGTTATTATAGTTCCATCGCAAGCACAATATGCTAATTTGATAGAACTTTTAAATGAGAAAAATGGAGAATCAACAATCGAAGATCGCAAGAAATTTGCTTGTTCAGCATTCAATGTTTCATCGCATTACGATTCGGCTATTTTCAACTATTTCAATAGCTTTGAAAATAATGCTTCAGAAAAAATTAGCTTAACAAATGGTGATGTTCTTCGTTATGGCGAAAATCCACATCAACAAGCTACGTTCTATAAATTTAATAATACAACGTCTCAATATACTTTAGCAAACTCAAAAGTATTGCAAGGTAAAGCGCTTTCATATAACAATATGCTTGATGCTGATGCAGCTTGGAAATCGGCTAGCGATGCATATCATGCAGTTGCTGGCATTAAGAATAAAGTTGCCGTTACGGTTGTGAAACATCTTAATCCTTGTGGATTGGCTGTTTCTGATTCAGCAATGAAATCTTTAGAATTAGCTTGGGCTGGAGATCCAGTAAGTGCTTATGGTGGTGTCGTTTGCTTTACTGCAGAAATAGATAAAGCTATTGCTCAATGGTTTTCTGATAAATTTATCGAAATTTTAATAGCTCCTTCTTTTACTGCCGAAGCTCAAGAAATATTAGCAAAAAAGAAAAATCTTCGTGTTTTAGTAACTCCAATTAAACCTGAAAAGGCTGGCGAGAAATTGTATCGCTCAATCAATGGTGGTTTATTAGTTCAAGACGAAGACGAAGGTTTAGATACAGAATACAAACAAGTTACAGCAAAAGGATTTAGCGAAAAACAAATTGATATGGCTAAATTTGGAACGCAAGCTTGCAAACATTTGAAAAGCAATGCTATTGCAATTGTTTCTCAAAATACCGACGGTTCATATTGGCTTACAGGAGCAGGAATGGGACAACCAAATCGCTTAGACAGTTTACGTTGGTTAACAATTCCACGTTTCTTGCAAAAGGAAGGTTTGAAAATCGAAGAATCGGTTCTTATTTCCGATGCATTTTTCCCATTTAGTGACAGCGTTGAAGCAGCTAACGAATATGGTGTGAAATATATCGTTCAACCAGGTGGAAGTATTAGAGACGAGGACGTTATTAAAGCTTGTAACGATTTTGGCGTTGCCATGGTGTTTACAAGTAGAAGACATTTTAGACATTAAAATATTTAAAAAAGATATACAAAATGGGAATTTTTTCATTTTTGAATCAAGAGCTGGCAATTGACCTTGGAACGGCCAATACCATCATCATTCACAACAATAAAATAGTTGTGGATGAGCCATCGATAATCGCGGTTGACAATAATACAGGGAAACCTGTTGCTATAGGTCACCGTGCTCGTCAGATGCAAGGTAAGACACATCAAAATTTGACTGTAATTCGTCCAATGAAAGATGGTGTGATTGCTGACTTTAATGCTGCAGAGTTGATGATTCGTGGTATGATCAAAATGATTGATAACCGTACAAAACTTTTCCAACCAGCATTAAAAATCGTCGTATGTATTCCGTCGGGATGTACTGAGGTTGAACTTCGTGCGGTGCGTGACTCATGCGAGCATGCCGGTGCACGTGAGGTTTATATGATTTATGAACCAATGGCTGCTGCGCTTGGAATTGGAATTGATGTTGAAGCACCAGAAGGAAATATGATTGTGGATATAGGTGGTGGTACAACTGAGATTGCTGTAATTGCTCTTGGAGGTTTGGTTTGTAATAAATCTATTCGTATTGCGGGAGATGAATTAACTGCAGATATTCAAGAATATATGCGTTATCAGCATAATATTAAAATTGGTGAACGTACAGCTGAAGAAATAAAAATCAACGTAGGTTCAGCTCTTCCCGATTTAGATGAGCCACCAGCAGATTATATTGTTCGTGGACCTCACCAAATGTCAGCTTTGCCAATCGAAATACCTGTAAGTTACCAAGAAATTGCACATTGTGTCGATAAATCGATTTCTAAAATTGAAACAGCGATACTTTCGGCTTTGGAAATTACTCCTCCTGAATTGTATGCTGATATCTATAATAACGGTATTTATATGACCGGTGGTGGAGCATTGCTTCGCGGTTTAGCAAAACGATTGACTGAAAAGCACAAAATTAAAGTTTTGGTTGCCCACGATCCATTGCATGCTGTTGTTCGAGGAACTGGTTTAGCATTGAAAAAAGTTACCGAATTCCCATTCTTGATTCGATAATCGAATTGAGTTTTGGTTATTTATTAATGTGAACATAAAGTAATTCAAAGATTGAGAGCATTATTTGAGTTTATTGCCAAGTTTCATTTGATTATCTTATTTCTGATTATCGAAGTGGTATGCTTTGTTTTTATTGTTCAATTCAATAAACCACACAATGTTAAATACTTAACTTCAGCTAATAAAGTTACTGGTACTGTTTATGAAGGTGTAAATATTGTAACTAAATATTTTAATCTTTCTGCCGTAAATAAGGAACTTTCTGAGGAAAATGCAGAAATTAGAAATGTATACACTCGTATCGATAATCCGCTTATATTAAATGCTGACACTGTAAACGACAAAGTATATAAACAACAATATTCCTATACCTCGGCCGAGGTTATTAATAACACCGTTGTTTTTCCAAAGAATTATATTACAATAAGTAAAGGATCAGATGCTGGAATTGAACCAGATATGGCCGTTATTGGTCCCAAAGGTATTGTTGGTGTTGTCTTTTCAACATCAAAGCATTATGCTGTAATCATGTCGGTGTTGAATCTTGATTTTAGATTAAGTGCACAATTTAAAAAGAATCATTATTTTGGATCATTAGTTTGGGAAGTTGGAAATTCACGAATTGCCAAATTACACGAAATTCCTTATCACGTTGATGTGAAAAAGGGTGACACAATAATAACAAATGCATTCTCGAATATTTTCCCATCTGGAATTCCAATAGGAGTTGTTACTGGCATTAAAAAGAGTGGTGGCGAGAATTTTTATGATATCGACGTAACACTTTCTACCGACTTTAAAAACGTTCAGCAAGTGTATATTGTGAGAAATATGATGAAAAGTGAACGTGATTCAATCGAAAACCTAATACATTCAGGAAAATGATAGATAACATTCAACGGAATATCATTCTCTTTTTCCTCCTTGTACTTTTACAAGTATTGGTGCTTAATAATATTCAATTGAGTGGATTTATTAATCCCTATTTATATGTCCTTTTTATTATTATTCTTCCATTTGAAACTCCAGGTTGGTTAGTTCTAATATTAGGTTTTATGATGGGATTTTCAATAGATATTTTTTCCAATACCTTAGGAATAAATGCAGCTGCAACGGTGGCAATGGGATTTGCTCGACAACATTTATTGCGATCGATTGCTCCTCGTGGTGGATTTGAACTTAATGCTTCGCCAAATATTCATACAAATGGTGTTTGGTGGTTTGTGAAATATTCATTTTCGCTCATCATAATACATCATATTTATTTATTCTATTTAGCAGTTTTTAGTTTTCAATTCTTTTTCAAAACATTGTTTTTGTCAATTTTGAATGCTATTGTCACTTGCGGAATTATTGTTTTGAGTCAATATGTTACTCGTAAAAAATAGATTTACATGACATATATTGCGCATAGAATAGAAAATAGATTATTAAAAAAATGGTTCTCATTCGACCATAAAAATTTCCCATTAAAAGTAACGAATGAAAGATAGATTTTTAGATCGAAAATATATGGTTATCGGACTTATTGTATTAGTCGGTATGTTGTATGTTTTTCGTTTATTCTATATTCAAGTTGTTGATTCTCAATACTTACTTTCTGCTGAAAACAACTCTCGACGCTATGTAGTGAAATATCCTGCTCGTGGACTTATTTATGATCGTAAAGGTCGATTAATGGTTTATAATGAAGCATCGTATGACTTAATGATAATACCTGGTCAAGTTGAAAAATTCGATACTGCTAGGCTTGAAAATATATTAGATGTGCCTCATAAACAGTTTTTGAAGTTTTTTAAAAAGGCAAAAGACTATAATATTTACCGACCATCCGTTTTAATAAAACAGGTTTCGGCTGAACAATATGCTGTTCTCCAAGAAATCTTATATCGCTATCCAGGCTTTTATATTCAACCTCGTACTTTTAGAAAATATCCTTATAAAACGGCAGCTCATATGCTTGGTTACGTTGGTGAGGTTGATAAAAATATAGTAGAAAGAAAACCGTATTATCAATCAGGTGATTATATTGGAATTAGTGGCCTTGAACATGCATATGAAAAACAATTGCGTGGTCAAAAAGGTGGTGAGTTTTACAATGTTGATGTCCGTGGTAGAATTAAAGGGAAACTTCGAAATGGCGAATACGATACTGTTGCCGTCGTAGGAAAAAATTTGTATACTTCAATTGATATTGAGTTACAGAATTATGGTGAGAAATTAATGTTAAATAAAAAGGGAAGTATTGTTGCTATAGATCCTTCAACCGGTGAGATTATTTGTATGGTTTCGGCTCCAACATACGATCCAAATTTACTTGTAGGACGTCAACGTACAGCTAAATATTGGGAATTATTTAATGACCCAATCAAACCGCTTTTCAATCGTGCTATAATGGCTGCTTATCCACCAGGCTCAACCTTTAAGCCAGTTAATGCACTCATTTCATTACAAGAAAAAATAATAAATTTTAATACGACTTATCCTTGTCACAATGGTTATTTTTCTGGTCCAATTGCTGTTCAATGTCATCCGCATCCATCTCCAATTGGCTTAACTGATGCAATTACTGTTTCGTGTAATTCCTTTTTTTGTAATTCGTTTCGCAATTTCGTTGATGATCCTAAATTTGGAAGTCCACATGCAGGATATACTGCTTTTAGAAATTATGTCGATTATTTCGGGTTTGGACGAAAACTTGGTATTGAGTTTTCAAATGAGGTTGCTGGTAAATTCCCAAGACCAGAATATTATGACAAATTGTATGGTGGACCTAAAGGTTGGCGTTCATTAACCATTTTTTCATTAGCGATTGGTCAAGGTGAAATTTGCTTAACTCCTTTACAAAATTGTAACTCAGCATGTATTATTGCAAATGGAGGTTATTATATAATTCCTCATGTGGTTAAGGCGATTGAAGGACAAAAAGCAATTGATCCCAAATATAGAGTAAAACATTATATTCCTGTTGATAAAGAATATGTTGCTTATGTTAAAGAAGCAATGAATAGAGTAACAACACGAGGAACTGGTGGAACTGCATCATGGTGTGAAATTCCTGATATTCCATCATGTGGTAAAACAGGTACAGCTCAAAATCCTCATGGAGCCAATCACTCGATCTTCATTGGTTTTGCACCCAAAGATAATCCTAAAATTGCTATTGCGGTATATGTTGAAAATGCTGGTTACGGTGCATCTTGGGCTGCACCAATAGCTAGTTTGATGATGGAAAAATATTTGAAAGATTCGATTTCGCGCCCTTGGGTTGAAAAATATATATTAAATAAAGATTTTTTACATGGCACAGTTCAAGGCACAGCAGATAATTAGCAATATCGATAGGCCAATATTGATAGTGTATCTTACCATGGTAATAATGGGATGGTTAAATATCTATGCAGCTGTTTATAGCGATACTCATCAAAATATTTTTGATATTAATATGCAATATGGAAAACAATTAATTTGGATTGTTTTTGCATTTTGCATCGGATTAAGTTTACTATTGATTGATAGTAAATTCTATCCCGTTTTTGCATATCCAATATATATAGCAACTGTTGGAATGTTGATTCTTGCGTTAGTTGCAGGTCGGGAAGTTAATGGAGCAAGAGCTTGGTTCGAAATTGGCGGGTTGCGGCTACAGCCTGGGGAATTTGCAAAAGTTGCTACCTGTTTAGTTATCGCAAAGGTTTTGAGTCGATTTAACACAAAAGCCGATTCACTAAAAACGTTATCATTAATTGGTGGTTTACTCGCATTGCCTGGTTTAATTATTCTTTTGCAAAATGATACAGGTTCAATGTTGATGTATGTTGCCTACGTCATTCTTTTGTATCGTTTAGGATTATCACCAATTGTACCAGTTATTGGTGTTCTTTTTGTGATATTATTCATTTTGTCGATGTATTATCCACCGCTTAATGTTTCCTATGGAATTATTATTGGAGGTTTCATTACATATTATATTGTTTATCGTGATTTAAAGAATATTTCAACGGCAGTTCTTATTTTTGTTATTTCGGGGATCGTTAGTTTTTTTATAGTATTTCTTTTCTTTAAAATGTCTTTCCAAAACATATTATTAGGAGCTGTGGTTTTAAGTTCTATTCCTTTTTTTCTCGTAGCATATCGATACAAATTTCAACAGGTTTTTCTCATTGTCTCAGTTGTTGTTGCTAGTATAACTTTTGTGTATTCAGTTGAATATATTTTCACCAAAGTTATGGAACCTCATCAACGTACGCGGATTAATGTGCTTCTTGGTTTGGAGAGCGATTTGAAAGGAGCTGAATATAATGTAAATCAATCGAAAATCGCAATTGGTTCGGGAGGTTTTGCTGGGAAAGGATATTTACAAGGAACCCAAACGAAGTTTAATTTTGTGCCAGAACAAAGTACCGATTTTATTTTCTGTACAGTTGGTGAAGAATGGGGCTTTTTAGGTAGCTTAACCGTAATTGGACTATTTGTCTTTTTACTTGTTCGAATAATTATTGTAGCCGAAAAGCAGCGATCCCTATTTAGTAAAATGTATGGCTATGGCGTTGCTTCATTGATGTTTTTTCATTTTGTCATAAATGTAGGAATGACTATTGGAATGGTTCCTGTAATTGGAATCCCATTACCATTTTTTAGCTATGGCGGATCTTCACTTTGGTCGTTTACTATTTTATTATTTATTTTCCTTCGACTCGATTTGGATAGGGAAAATATAATTATGTAATATGTTATATGGAAATTATACCTAAATTTCCATATGCAATTTACTACCCAGAAATACCGTATCGAAGATAAACCAATGCAACCATTCATCGACCCCGATGAAATTTGGAATTATTTGTTCAATGCAATTCCAACCAAAGAACGAGTTACAGAAATAATAGCAAAATCTTTATTGAAACAACGCCTCAATCTCGAGGAAGTTGCAACGCTTATAAATGCGGATTCATCGGAATGTATTGAACTTATTAAAGATGGTGCTCGCACACTCAAAAAAAATATTTATGGCAATAGAATTGTGCTTTTTGCCCCGCTTTATATTGGTAATAAATGTGAAAATAACTGTACCTATTGTGGCTTCCGTAGTTCGAATAAAGAAGCAAATAGGGTAACACTCAGCGATGAACAAATCATAAAAGAAATAGAATCGCTCGAAGATAGCGGACAAAAACGACTTATACTTGTCTTTGGTGAACATCAACAATATAATCCCGAGTTTATTGCTAATTCCGTAAAAGTTGCTTATAGCGTTAAAAAAGGTAATGGCGAAATTCGTCGTGTCAATATAAATGCTGCACCACTTGAAATTGAAGGTTTTCGTACAGTTAAAGAATCGGGCATAGGAACGTTTCAGGTATTTCAAGAAACCTATAATAAAGAAGCATATAAAACTTTTCATTTAAAAGGTAAAAAAGCTGATTTTGATTATCGTTTAACCGCTTTAGATAGAGCGCAAGAAGCTGGAATCGATGATGTTGGAATTGGTGCTTTATTTGGATTGTACGACTGGCGGTTCGAAGTGATGGCGTTGGTTCGTCATACAAATCATTTAGAAGCATGCTACAATGTTGGACCACACACCATTTCATTTCCTCGAATTAAAGATGCTTCGATGCTTGAAATGGGCGAAAAATATTTTGTGAATGATTACGATTTTGCGCGACTGATTGCAATTTTACGTTTGGCAGTTCCTTATACAGGCATGATTTTAACTGCAAGAGAAAAAGCACAATTGCGAAACGAACTTTTACAATTTGGAGTATCGCAAATTGATGGTGGAACGAAAATAGAACTTGGATCATATGCAAAAGAAAATCTAACAGAACAAGATTTAAATAAAGGTCAGTTTCGCATTAATGACGATCGTTCATTAAATGAAATTATTGATGAACTGATAGAGCAAGAAATGCTTCCATCGTTTTGTACGTCGTGTTATCGCTTAGGACGTACGGGTGAACATTTTATGGAATTTTCGGTTCCTGGATTTATAAAACGGTTTTGTACGCCAAACGCAATTCTTACCTTAGCCGAATATCTTTGCGATTATGCTCCGCAATATACTTCCGACAAAGGCTGGGCTTTAATTGAAAAAGAAATTTCTGCTATCGACGATGAGAAAACTGTAAAAACGATTCGTGAAAGATTAGAATTAATTAAATTTGGGAAACGAGATTTGTATTTTTAAAAGAACACGGATGAAAAAAGGCAAAGATATAAAACCTCATATTGGTATTTTCGGTCGAAGGAATAATGGTAAAAGCTCGTTTATAAATGCTCTAACCGATTCGGAAGTTGCCATAGTTTCTAATGTTCCTGGAACAACTACCGATCCGGTAAAAAAATCGATGGAGATTTTTGGAATTGGACCAGCCATACTAATTGATACTGCAGGAATTGATGATAGTGGCGATTTAGGCGAAAAACGCATTGCAAAAACAGTTGAAGTTATTGCAATTATCGATTGTGCAATTCTTCTAATTGCTGAAAATATCTTTGGTGAATTTGAACTAGCATTAATCCAAAGATTCAAGGATTATGAAGTTCCATATATAATTGTTTCTAACAAATCGGACGTAACTGTTTTAGAATCTGATATCATTAAAAATATAAGAGCAATATCTCAATCACCAATTGTATCGTTTAGTTCTTGTACCAAAGAAAATAAAACAGAAGTCATTGAAGCGTTGAAACAAACAATACCCGAAACGGCATATCAATCGCCATCGTTGTTGAAAGGGATTATAAATCGTGGAGATATTGTGATGTTAATTACACCTGTCGATTCTGAAGCTCCCGATGGTAGAATGATACTGCCACAAGCAATGGCAATTCGTGATGTTTTAGATAATGATGCAATAAACGTTGTTGTAAAAGAAACTGAAGCAGAACTGTTTTTACTGAAAACAGGAATCAAACCGAAACTTGTAATAACCGATAGTCAGGCTTTTAAGTTTGTAAATTCTATAATCCCAAACGATATACCACTCACCGGATTTAGCGTTGCTTATGCACACATGCGTGGGCCATTCCAAGATTACATAAAAGGAGTTAAAGCAATTCAAGATCTACAAGATGGTGACAGAATTCTTATTTTAGAATCGTGCACTCATCAAGTAAGTTGTGACGATATTGGACGGGTTAAAATTCCTCGTTGGATTCGCGAATACACAAAAAAACAATTAGAATTCGATGTAACGGCTGGACTAAGTACAATTTCACGCACCATAACCGATTATGCTTTAATAATCCAATGTGGTGGTTGTATGATTACTCGAAAACAAGTAATTGGTCGACTAAAACCAGCTCTTGATGCTGGAATTCCAATTACCAATTATGGTATTGCAATAGCATTTTTAAATGGAATATTAGAAAGAGCCATTGCTCCTTTTATTCAAAAATTTGAGTAGATTTTGCTCATGGTGGAAATTGCTACAATACTTGAAAAGGATTCATTTACTCAATCTGAAATTATCAGTCTTTTAAATTCGGAAGGCAACGATCGTCAAATGCTCTTTACCAAGGCTGCTGAAATAAAAAAACAGAATGTTGGTACTATTGTGTATTACCGCGGTTTGATTGAGTTTTCGAATGTGTGCAAAAAGAACTGTTTTTATTGTGGCATTAGAGCTAATAATACCAACGTTCAACGATACAATTTGACCGATGATGAAATTTTAAAAGCAGTTTCCTTTGCTCATGAAAATCGCTATGCTTCGGTTGTTTTGCAAGCCGGCGAACTTTCGAACGAAGTCTTTGTAAATCGTATTGCGAACCTTGTGTCGAAAATTAAAAAGGAAACCAATGGCGAAATTGGATTAACACTTTCGTTGGGCGAACAAACCGAGGAAACCTATCAACGTTGGTTTGATGCTGGTGCTCACCGTTATTTGTTGCGCATCGAATCATCGAATCCCAATCTATATAAAAGAATACATCCTAATAATTATTTACATAGTTTTGAAACAAGGATAAAATGCCTTGAAACACTCAAAAAAACGGGCTATCAAGTAGGAACTGGTGTTATGATTGGACTTCCATTTCAAAGCTATGACGATTTGGCAAATGATCTTTTATTTATGCAGGAATTTGATATTGATATGTGTGGCATGGGTCCGTATATTGAACATTCGGAAACACCACTTTTTCAATATCGCGATACATTGGAATCCAAACAACAACGTTTCGATTTGGCTTTGAAAATGATTGCTATTTTACGTTTAATGATGAAAGATATAAATATTGCCGCAGCCACCGCTTTGCAAGCTATCGATAAAATGGGACGTGAAAAAGCAATTAGAGTTGGGGCAAATATCATTATGCCAAATATAACTCCGGGTAAATATCGCAACAACTACAAACTCTACGAAAACAAACCTTGTACCAACGAAGAAGCTGAAGATTGCAACACTTGTCTCGAAAAAAGAATTTCAATTACTGGAAATGACGTTGGCTATGGTGAGTGGGGCGATTCAAAACATTTTGCGAAAAAGAAATAACTTTTAAATACATACAAGTTATTCATAATAAAGCTATATTTGAGAGTAAACAATTTGGGAATTAGATATTTATACTATCGTTATAGTAGAATGTCGACACTAATTTAATATTATTTCTTGTGGGAAAAGTAAACAGTTTATCAGAATTACGGTCGTTACGTGAAAGTGTAAATCAAAAAGTCTTTTTACGCGATTGTATATTATATGAAGGCGATGTAATCCAAATTAAAATTGCAATGGCAACATGTAGCATTGTTTCGGGAGCTCGAGAAACGATGAAATACATTTCGGAAGAGTTGGTAAAGCGAAATCTTTCGGCAAAAGTATCACAAACCGGTTGTATGGGATATTGTTACGCAGAACCTACCGTTGAGGTGAAAATTCCGGGAAAAATACCAATCGTTTTTGGGTATGTAAATTTGAAAAAAGCTGATGAAATAATCGAAAAATATATCAGAAAAGGAGAATTGGTAGATGGAATTATTCCTATGAATTTTCAAACAATTGACGAACATCAAATTTAAGCCAAATCGATATGTCACAATACAAATATCACCTTCTCGTTTGTGGAGGAACTGGATGTCTTTCATCAGAAAGTGCAAAGGTTGTTGAAAGTTTGAAAGCAGAAATTATTGCTCATAAACTCGAAAATGTTGCACAAGTTGTAAATACCAGTTGTTTTGGTTTTTGCGAAAAAGGTCCAATTGTAAAAATTATTCCCGATACAACTTACTATACCAAAGTTACACCTGAGGATGCAAAAGAAATAATTGAAGAACACATTATTAACGGCAATAAAATTCATCGTTTGTTTTATGTTGATCCAAAAAGCAAAAAGCAAATTGACGAATCGAAATCGATAAACTTTTACAAGAAACAATTACGAATTGCACTTCGAAACTGTGGAGTTATCGACCCTGAAAACATTGAAGAATATATTGCTCGCAATGGTTATGAGGCACTTGGAAAAGTACTCACAACATTAACCCCCGATGAAGCAATCGACATTGTAAAACGTTCAGGACTTCGTGGACGAGGAGGAGCCGGCTTTCCAACCGGATTGAAGTGGGAAATGACTCGTCAAATTGTTAGTGACATAAAATATGTTGTATGTAATGCTGATGAGGGCGATCCTGGTGCATTTATGGATCGCTCCGTTTTAGAAGGCGATCCTCATTCTGTAATAGAATCGATGGCTATCAATGGCTATTGTACCGGAGCATCAAATGGATTGGTTTATATCAGAGCTGAGTATCCACTTGCCATTGAACGTTTGAAAAAAGCAATCAATCAAGCTCGTGAATATGGCTTTTTAGGTAAAAATATTTTAGGAACTGATTTTACTTTCGATATATCGCTTCGGTATGGAGCTGGAGCCTTTGTTTGTGGCGAAGAAACAGCACTTATTCATTCCATGGAAGGGTTACGAGGCGAACCAACGTTAAAACCACCATTTCCATCGGTTCAAGGTTATTTGAAAAAACCAACCAATGTTAATAATGTTGAAACCTATGCAAATATTCCGGTTATTTTCAATAAAGGCCCCGAATGGTTTGCAAGCATTGGAACTGAAAAGTCGAAAGGGACAAAAGTATTTGCATTAACAGGAAAAGTCAATAATGTTGGATTGATTGAAGTGCCATTGGGTATAACACTTCGAGAGGTTATTTTTGAGATTGGCGGAGGAATAAAAAATAATAAGAAATTCAAATTGGTACAAACAGGTGGACCATCGGGTGGTTGTTTGACAGAAAAACATCTTGATACACCAATCGATTATGACAATCTCATTGCTGCCGGCTCAATGATGGGTTCTGGTGGAATGGTCGTGATGGACGAAGATGATTGCGCTGTTGATATTGCCAAGTATTTCTTGGATTTTACTGTTGACGAATCCTGTGGAAAATGTACCCCTTGTCGAATAGGCAACAAACGATTACATGAATTGTTGAACAAAATTGCAATGGGGAACGGTGTTAAAGAAGATATTGATCGATTAATAAATCTCAGTAATGTTATAAAAGATACATCATTATGCGGCTTGGGCCAATCGTCACCTAATCCCGTTTTAGCAACCATAAAACATTTTAGAGACGAATACGAAGCTCATATCATTAACAAAAAATGTCCGGCTGGGGTTTGTAAATCTTTAATAACCTATTTTATTTTACCTGAAAATTGTATTGGTTGTGCAGCATGTTCACGAGCATGTCCAGTAAATGCAATTAGTGGTGATAAAAAAGAGGTACACGTTATAAATCCAGAACTGTGTATTAAATGTGGTGCTTGTATCGAAAAATGCAAATTTAATGCTGTTATTATTAATTAAGAGGGAATCGCAACATGGAAAATATTACACTTACCATCGATAATAAACAACTACAAGTTCCCAAAGGCACAACGGTTTTAAAAGCTGCAAAACTCCTTGATATTGAAATTCCTTCGTTATGTTACATGCATCTCGAAGACCTAGGAATTGAACACAAACCAGCTGGATGCAGAATTTGTGTTGTAGAAATTGAAGGACGAAAAAACCTTGCACCATCGTGTGCCACTGAAGTTACGGAAGGAATGGTTGTGAAAACACATTCGTTGCGAGTTTTAAATGCACGAAAAACAGTGATGGAACTGATTCTTTCCGATCATCCAAAAGATTGTTTATCGTGTGCAAAAACAGGAAGTTGCGATTTGCAAAATGTAGCTCGTCGACTTGGCATTCGCCAAATTCCAAATCAAGATATTTCGGAAATGTCAACATATAAAAAAGACTTTTCTCCATCGATCATTCGTGAAATGGATAAATGTATCATGTGTCGACGATGCGAAACAATGTGTAACACCTTTCAAACCGTTGGTGTTTTATCTGCTGTAAATCGTGGATTTAATTCGGTTGTTGCACCAGCTTTCGAAATGGATTTGGTCGATTCTGCATGTACTTATTGTGGTCAATGTGTGGCAGTTTGTCCAACGGGAGCATTAACCGAAGTTGATCATACAAATCGATTGATTGAAGATTTGGCTAATCCTGCAAAAACGGTAATAGTTCAAACAGCACCTGCAGTGAGAGCCGCACTTGGCGAAGAATTTGGATTACCTGCAGGAACATCTGTAACGGGCAAAATGGTTACGGCCTTGAGAGAATTAGGATTTGATTATGTTTTCGATACCGATTTTGCTGCCGACCTAACAATTATGGAAGAAGGAACCGAACTTCTTGACCGAATAGCTCGCCACGTAAAAGGTGATACAACGGTTAAGTTACCAATATTAACGTCATGTTGTCCAGGGTGGGTCAATTTCTTTGAACATCAATTTACCGATATGCTTGATATTCCATCATCGGCACGATCGCCACAACAAATGTTTGGAGCAATTGCAAAAACCTATTTTGCCGATAAAATTGGAGTAAAACGCGAAGATTTGGTTGTCGTTTCTATCATGCCATGTTTAGCCAAAAAATATGAATGTCAACGCGATGAGTTTAAAACAAATGGTAATCCAGATGTTGATTACTCAATCTCGACACGTGAATTGGCGGCATTAATTAAACGAGCAAACCATCAATTACAATTATTTGAGGAAAGTGATTTTGATACTCCAATGGGTGAATCGTCGGGAGCAGCGGTTATTTTTGGCGTAACTGGAGGTGTTATTGAAGCAGCAACTCGAACAGCTTATGAACTATTTACGGGAAAAACACTCGAAAAGGTTGATTTTAAAGAATTGCGAGGACTGAAAGGAATTCGAGAAGCAACAATTGATTTTGATGGTACACCAATTAGAATAGGAATAGCTCATGGTTTAGGAAATGCTCGAAAATTGCTTGAAGATATCCGATCAGGAAAAAGTCAATTTCATGCAATAGAAATAATGGCTTGTCCTGGTGGATGTATTGGTGGTGGTGGTCAACCATTACATCATGGGAATTCAAAGATTATTCAAAAACGATTAGAGGCTATTTATAATGAAGATACAAGTAAAGTGATACGTAAATCGCACCTTAATCCATATATTATAAAGCTCTACGAAGAATTTCTTGGGAAACCAATGAGCGAAATATCGCATCGTTTGCTTCATACTCATTATACCGATAAACGGAAGAAAACCATTTATTTGAAATAGAGTAATAAAAAGAATTTGAACTTGAAAAAATCGCTATATGTCTGAGATAAAAGTTGAATTACGGCAAGACCAAATACTGAAGATACAAGAAATCACAAAATCGTTTAACAATGACGAAGGTGAATTAATTAATATTCTTCATGAAGTGCAAGGTACATTTGGTTATTTACCAGCTGAAATACAAGAAGTTGTTGCTGATGAATTACATATTCCGGTAGCTAAAGTGTATGGTGTTGTTACGTTTTATAGTTATTTCACCATGCTTCCAAAAGGGAAATATCCAATTTCGGTTTGTACAGGCACAGCATGTTATGTTCGTGGAGCTGAAAAAGTTCTCGAAGAATTTAAAAAAGTTTTAGGCATTGAAATAGGAGAAACAACTCGCGATGAGCGATTTTCAATATCGTGTCTCCGCTGCGTTGGAGCCTGTGGATTGGCTCCAGTTGTTATGATTGGAGATAAAACATTTGGTAGAGTCGCACCCGAAAATGTTCGTTCGATGTTGAAGGAGTTTATTTAAGGTAATATGGCTATTATTTGTCATTAAATGTCATTTAAAAAATCAAACTCTTAATCGTAGTTAAAATATGAATCCCATTTTTATTTCCCCAAGTATGAATAAATGTGTACTTTTGTTATAATAAAACAGATGAGCTATGAACAAAACAGTAACTACGTTCGACTACGAAGAACTTGTAAAACTCCTTGAAGAAACAGACGAAAAATATGTTTTTGAGAAAGTTAATATTGTTCCTAAAGATGAAGATTTACGCGATAGACTTACAAAATATGTGGAATGCAGTAGCATGAATCGCAAAGCTGTTTTAGGAATTGATATTTATAAATACAGCTCGTTTAAAGAATTTGAACAATCCTTAATCCCTTTTTTATTTAAAATTCTTTTTCGTGAGACCATTGAAATGTGTTTCAACAATCATAAATTTTTCTTTCAAAAATACACAAAACAAGAAATAGAAGACAGTTTCATCAGTACAGGTGATGGTGGTTTTGTTATTTTCGATATACCGCTACATGCACTCTTGTTTGCTTGTAACTTTTCTATCGTTTTACGTACTCATAACTCATATCACTTTTATCCAAAACTGCGTAAAATCATTGGTGGAATAAGTATTCGTTATGCAATTACCTATGACCAAATTTATTATTTCGACAAAAGCCATTATGGCACTGCCATCATCAATAATGCACGTATTTTAAGTCGCGATAATCTTAATCGTTGCTTAATTGATCAAAATGTTTATACCTGGTTTAGTACCAATATTGATGGATTTGAAAATCTTCAAATACTGACTATCAGTGATATGGCAAATATTTACGACTTCCAAGGTAGTTACGATTATAGTATTCTTAAATCATCACCCGATGTGCTGTTCGACGAACAACCAACACGTGAACATGGAATCATAAACTCTGATGTTTTGAAAATTGGCGAAATTCATTCAAAAGAAACCGTTTTGAATATTTACAATGTTCATCTTCAGGTTACTACGCATTGGCAGCGCAAGGATATGCGAAAAGTAATTACTATTAGTATTGGTAATTTGAATACTTCGCATTTGATGTAAAGGCTTCTGTTTTAGTTGGATGATTTGAAATTTCTGTAACAAGTCTTCCTTTTTTTCGACTAAGCAAATATTTTTACCTTTGCACAAATATTTAAAATGAATAATCATTCAATAGAAATAATGTCGCCGGTTGGCTCTCGCGAGAGTTTGATGGCGGCAATTCAAGCAGGAACAGGTTCGGTGTACTTTGGCATTGGAACCTTGAACATGCGATCGAAATCGTCGGTCAATTTCACTGCCGACGACCTTAAAGATATTGCAGACCTGTGCAATCCACTTGGAATAAAGTCATATCTAACCATCAATACCGTTGTATATGAGGACGATATTGAAACAATGCATGATGCGGTAAATGCTGCAAAAGCAAATAACATCACAGCAATTATTGCTTCCGATATGTCGACCATTATGTATGCTCGCAGTCAAGATGTTGAGGTGCATATTTCTACACAACTGAATGTAAGTAACAGTGAGGCGTTGAAGTTTTATGCTCAATTTGCCGATGTTGTAGTTTTGGCTCGTGAGTTAACAATGCCACAAGTGAAAAAGATTTATGAAACCATTCAACGTGAGCAAATAAAAGGTCCACATGGTGAATTAGTTCGTATCGAAATGTTTGTTCATGGTGCTTTATGTATGGCTGTTTCGGGTAAATGTTACCTAAGCCTTCATGAGAATAATCACTCTGCAAATCGTGGTTCGTGTTTGCAAATGTGTCGCCGAGCATACACCGTTACCGATAAGGAAACAGGTCAACAATTAGATATCGACAACGAATATATAATGTCACCCAAAGACCTTTGCACAATTGGATTTGTTGATACTTTAATTGAATCGGGAGTGTCGGTTTTCAAAATTGAAGGTCGAGCTCGTGCTGCCGAATATGTAAAAACGGTAACTTCTTGCTATCGCGAAGCTATTGATTCTTATTTCGAGCAAAGTTATACACTAGAAAAAATTGAACAATGGACAGCAAAATTGGCAACCGTTTTCAATCGTGGATTTTGGGATGGCTATTACCAAGGACAAAAATTGGGTGAATGGAGCGAAATATATGGATCGGCTGCTACGAAGAAAAAAGCATACATTGCCAAGGGAATGAATTATTTTTCGAATCTTGGGGTTGCTGAATTTTTGATTGAAACTGGAGAACTTGCTGTTGGTGATGATATCATAATCACCGGACCAACAACTGGAGTTGTTGAAATGGTAATTGAAGAAATTCGTGTTGATCTTAAAATAGTTGATAAAGCTGTGAAAGGTGAACGCTTTTCAATGCCAGTTCCCGACCGCATTCGCAAAGCCGATAAGCTCTATAAAATGACTCAAGCCTAATCGTTTTGATAGTTGCAAATCATTGATTTTTCAATACCTTTGCACCGCAAACTGGTTTCATAGTTCAACGGATAGAACAATAGTTTCCTAAACTGTAGATCTGGGTTCGATTCCCAGTGAGACTACCAAGTATAGATTAAACCTCAAAGCTGAAAATGAAACATCATTTAGTCTTGAGGTTTTTTTGTTTAATACATCTTTGTAAAATCAATATAAAACTAAGTTCATCTTTATTTGTGCAAATTTTTTGTGTAACTTTAACTATAATTGAGAATCACTTAATTACAGCTATTTTATGAAGAATTTTATTTGTTTCGTATTTCTTGCTTTTACATCAACTTTATATGCCCAAGATGCAAAAGACATTGTGCGTTTAGCTAATGAAGCTTATCGCGGTAAAACCAGTGTTACACAATTTACCATGAAAATAGTTCGTCCAAAATGGGAAAGGTCGTATACCATAAAAAGTTGGTCAAAAGGCGATAATTTATCTTTGGCATTGATACTTACACCTGCAAAAGATAAAGGTCAGGCTTTTTTGAAACGAGGCAACGATCTTTGGAACTGGATGCCAACACTGAATAGGATGATAAAAATGCCACCATCGATGATGTCGCAAGGCTGGATGGGTTCTGATGTTTCGAACGATGATATGATGCGGCAATCGTCGCTGGTTGATGACTACGATCAAAGAATTGTAAAAACAGAAACAATTGATGGGCGTGAATGTTGGAATATCATTCTCACACCAAAGCCAACATCGAATGTTATGTGGGGGAAAATCGTTCTGTGGATTTCGAAAAAAGGCTATCTGATTATGAAACAGGAATATTATGATGAAGATGGAACCTTAGCACATACCGAAAATTGCTCTGAAGTAAAAACAATGGATAAGAGGGAAATAACCTCGAAAATCGAAATTATTCCTGCCGAAAATCCTAGTCAGAAAACGATTCTCAGTATTGACAATATCATTTTTGACAGGCCAATAGACGATTCGTTTTTCTCCGAACAAACCATGAAAACGTTAAAATAATAAAAGCATGAATGTTTTTTTTGTAGCATGGCGAAATATTTGGCGCAACAAACGCCGAACAATTATCACAACAGCAAGTTTTACGTTTGCTATATTTTTTGCCGTCCTTATGCGATCGATGGAAGAAGGAACCTATGACCGAATGCTCAATAATGTTATAAAAATGTATATTGGTCATTTACAGATTCACGCCCGCGGATATTGGGACGATAGATCGCCCGAAACATTTTTTGAATATAATGATACTGTTGCGAAAGCCGTTGCCTCAATTCCACATTTGCAAAAGACATACAAGCATCTGGAATCATATGCTTTTGTTTCGACCGGAGAACTAACGAAAGCTTCTATATTTTTGGGCATTGAACCTGAAAAGGAATATCAATCGCTCAATATTAAAAACAAACTGGTAGCTGGTTCGTTTATTTCGCAAAATGACAGTTCAATTGTTCTTTCCGAAGGACTTGCCGATTATCTAAAAATTATTATTTACGACACCATTATTACCAAACACGCAAAAGCAAAACCCGATACAATAATAAAATCGCGAATTGTTCACGATAGCGTTGCAATTATCAGTCAGGGTTATAGGGGAGAATCGGCAGCAGCTCTGTTTCGGGTAAAAGGAGTGGTTACATTATCCAATCCCGATTTGAATAAACGAATGGTGTATGCTCCTTTGCGATTGACACAAAGGTTTTTAACGGCTCCAAATATGTTGTCGTCGGTATCAATTATTGTTGACAATAAAGATGATATTCCTGCTATAAAACAACAGCTCAAAAAAGAATTGAATCAAAACGAATACGAAATTATGACTTGGGATGAAATGTTAGTCGAATTGGTTCAGCAAATTGAATCGGATAGGGGATCGGGAATTATCATGATGCTTGTACTGTACGCTTTGATTGGGTTTGGTATTTTTGGAACCATTGTGATGCTCACTAATGAAAGGAAAAAGGAATTTGCCGTGATGATTTCTATTGGTATGCAAAAATCACGATTAATTAGAAATATGATTATTGAATTGCTATATATGGGTATAATTGGAATTGTAATTGGCTCTCTTTTGACTGTTCCTTTTTTGGCCTATTGGTACTATCATCCTATTCGATTTTATGGTGAAATAGCAAAAATCACTGAAAGTTATGGATGGGAAGCTATAATGCCCGTAACGATTAGGTTTTCAATATTTATGTGGCAGGCAATTGTGGTTTTAATTATGTTTGGAATAGCTGCTTTTTATCCAGTTAATAGAATCAGAAAAATGGATCCTGTTAAAACATTAAGAGAATAAAATGGTGATAGCAAAAATCTCTTGGAAAAATATTTGGCGCAACAAGCGTCGAACGTTTATAACAACTGCAAGTGTCATGTTTGCAGTGTTCTTTGCTATTGTTATGCGGTCGTTGCAAGAAGGTGCTTTTAATAGAACGCTCGACAATATTATTCAAATGCATGTTGGTCATTTGCAAATCCATGCTCGAGGTTATTGGGATGATAGATCACCCGAATCGCTTTTTGAATATAACGACACAATCGAAAAAGTTATTGCCGATATTCCGCATGTGCAGAAAATATATAAACGACTAGAAACCTTTTCCTTTGTATCAACTGGGGAGCAAACCAGAGTTGTGGCATTTATTGGCATTGAACCTGAGGCTGAATATCAATCGCTCAATGTAAAACATACGCTTATTCTGGGATCATTTATCTTGGGAAACGACAGTGCCATAGTTCTTTCCGAAGGACTTGCACGTTATCTGAAGGTTATAACCTATGATACTATTGTTACAAAACAACAAAATGCTATTGCTGATACCGTTATCAATTCACGATTTATCCAAGATAGTGTTGCTGTAATCAGTCAAGGTTATAGAGGTGAATCGGCTGCGGCGATGTTTCGTGTTAAAGGAATTGTGAAATTGCTCAATCCCGAATTGAATAAACAAATGGTTTATGTGCCATTGAAAATGACACAATCATTTATGTCTGCACCAAATGTTTTGTCGTCGCTTGCTATTGTTGTCGATACTAAAAATGACGTTCCACAAATTAAAGAAATACTAAAAAAACAACTCAATCAAGACGAGTTTGAAGTTATGAGCTGGGACGAAATGATGCAAGAATATGTGCAACTGATCGCATCGAAACGATCGTCGGGAACTATTATGATGCTTGTGTTATATGCACTTATTGGCTTTGGAATTTTTGGAACAGTTGTGATGCTTACCAACGAACGTCGCAAAGAATTTGCCGTGATGGTGTCAATAGGAATGAGAAAGACGAAATTGATAAAAACGGTATTGATAGAGTTATTTTATATGGGAATTATTGGTATTCTTGCTGGAATAACGTTAAGTATTCCATTTTTGGTTTATTGGTTTTATAATCCAATTCGCTTTTATGGAGCACAAGCCGAGGCAATGGAGCACTATGGCTGGGAACCTATTTTACCTGTTGAAATACGATTGGATATTTTTATGTGGCAAGCAATTACTGTTTTAATATTTTTTGGAATATCGTTGTTGTTTCCGATAAATAAAATTCGAAAAATGGATGTAGTAAAAACCTTAAGAGAATAAAGCTATGATAGCGAGTATTTCATGGAAAAATATATGGCGAAATAAGCTTCGAAGCAGTATTGTTATCGGATCTGTCGCTATGGGTGTAATGTGTGGCACCTTCATAATGGCTCTAATGAATGGCATGGTGTATGAACGAATTGAGTCGGCAATAAAAAACGAAACGGCACATATTAAAATCACCTTACCATCTTACGATAAAGACGAAGACGTATCAAAGACAATTGATGCTGATTCAGCAATTATTGCCCAATTATATAATATACCCGATATTAAATCCGTCAGTGCAAGAACAAAACTTTCCGTTATGGCAAGTTCGGCTAAAGCAAATACTGGTTTTGTTTTAAGCGGGATAAATCCTAAAGCAGAAAAGCAAGTATCTGAAATTTATAGATTTATAAAAGATTCTATGGGTTCCTTTTTCGGGAAAGAAATGGTGAATCCTATTGTAATTAGTGAAAAAACGGCAAAAGATCTGAAATTTGATTTTTATAGTATCGATTCAATATCGCTTATTAAACTGAAAGAAGGAAAAATACCCGATTCAGTTCTTGCTATTTTACAATCGACAGAAAAACAGCTATTTAAGTCAAAAAAAATATTTCTCGATTATTTGTATAAACATTTACGTTCCGACGATTATTACGAGTATAAAGATCAGATTTTAAAGAAAACGATACATTTTGCTTTAGGCAAAAGGATTGAAATTACACTCCGTTCAGTAACTGGTAAAGAAATGCGCGATGTGTTCCGCGTGGTTGGCATTTTCAAAACGTCAAATGGAATGTTCGATCAAATGAATGCCTTTGCTCTTAATGCCGATTTACTGCATCTTACCGAACTTCGGGCCGATCAATGTCATGAAATTGCAATTATGTGTAAAAATGAAAAGGTTGTCGATTCGGTGGTTGCAAAAATCAAAAAACGTTTCCCTCAGTTTACGGTGAAAACATGGTTGCAAATTCAGCCCGAAAGTGGCATGATGGCCGGCATGACTGATTTGTATAATATCGTCTTTATGTCGCTCATTCTCTTTGCTCTTGGATTTGGCATTGTCAACACCATGCTGATGACTGTTCTTGAACGAGTGAAAGAACTTGGGATGCTTATGGCAATTGGCATGAACCGACGAAAAGTGTATCTGATGTTGCTGTTCGAAACCATCTATCTCTGTTTAACTGGTGGATTTATAGGCATGATACTTGGCTATTGTATCGTTACGGCAACAGCTTCAGGTATTTCATTGGAAATGTTTGCCGAAGGCTTTGAATCACTCGGATATGCATCGGTTATTTATCCTTTGATAGATACGCGATTTTATGTTGAGGTTACCATTTTAGTAGTTTGTACAGGAATTATTGCATCATTATATCCAGCACGAAAGGCAATCAATTTAAAACCTGCAGAAGCATTACATACAGATATTTAACATCTAAAATTTATAGCAATGAATGTTATAGAAATTCAAAATGTACATAAAATTTACGAAGGAGCTGTTCCCGTAAATGCGGTAAATGGAGTCAATCTTTCTATAGGACGAGGTGAATTTACCGCCATTGTTGGTCCTTCAGGTTCGGGCAAAACAACCTTGCTCAATCTCATTGGCGGACTCGATAAACCAAATTCAGGAAGTATTACCATCGATGGTGTTGAAATTGGTGGTTTGAAATCATCGAAACTCATCGATTTCCGATTGTGGAATATTGGTTTCGTGTTTCAGGCTTACAATCTGATTCCAGTGCTTTCGGCAAAAGAAAATGTGAAATTTATCATGGAACTGCAAGGAAAAACGTCTGCCGAATGCGAAGATCGGGCAATGAGTTTGTTAAAATCGGTTGGACTCGCCGATAGAGCCAATAGTCGTCCGTCGAAATTATCGGGTGGTCAGCAGCAACGAGTTGCCGTGGCACGAGCCTTAGCTTCAAAGCCAAAGTTTATCTTAGCCGACGAGCCCACAGCAAATCTCGATTCAGCAACAACTGCCAATCTTTTGGAAATAATGGAAACGTTGAACAAAGAAGAAAACATCACCTTTGTTTTTTCCACACACGACAAACGGGTGGTTGATAAAGCACGACGAGTTATTACTATTGAAGATGGAAAAATTGTGAGCGATGAACATCGATAAAAATGAAAATCCTTTGTTTATATAGTATTCTATTTCTTTGTTCGATGCACGTTGCTGCACAAATCGACAGCGTGGTTGTTAAGCAAAAACGATTCGAGTTGAACGGTTATGTTGATTATGTTCAAGATGTTTCGTTATTACATTCGTGGATTATAAATAGCACTATTTTAAACCGATTGAATCTCGAAATTACACCCTTCAAAAATGCAAAAATAGAAATCAGTGATCGAAATCGATTATTGTATGGCGATGCTGTAAGATCTGGTTCTTCGTATGCAAATCTGATTGAACAAGATAATGGATTTTTACAGCTATCGAAAAATATTTATGCCGATAAAAATGTAATTTTCAATACTTCGATTGATCGTTTGTATTTCGATTACACACACAATAAATTACAATATACTATTGGACGTCAGAGAATAAACTGGGGACAAACCTTTGCATGGAATCCCAATGATGTATTTAATACTTACTCGTTTTTCGATGTTAATTATGTTGAACGGAAAGGTTGCGATGCACTTCGGTTACAATATTTCACTGGAGTTTCGTCGCATGGTGAATTAGCGGCTAAACTTGATTCAAAAAACAAAACGACCATTGCCGGATTATATAAATGGACACCATACAATACCGATGTTCAGTTTCTTGCCGGATATAAACAAAACGAAGATCTTTTTGTCGGTTTTGGATTTTCAGGTTATGTTAAAGGAACTAGTTTACGAGGCGAACTTACGGCTCTGCATTCTGTTGTCGATAGTGTCAACACAAAGGACGTTGTTGTAACATCAGTTGGTTTCGATCATTCGTTTCGCAATAGTCTATCGCTGCAAGGAGAATTTTTGTATAATTCCTATGCCAAACAATTCTCTTTGAAAAATATCGCAGATTTTTATACGCTCGATTTATCGGTCAAAACCTTATCAATCGATAGATATTCGATACTTTTAAGTGCACGCTATCCACTAACACCACTAATAAACACTTCGCTTTCGGGAATGTATTTTTTTGACTATAGAGGCTTTTTTATTAATCCAGGAATCAGCTTTTCATTATCCGATAATATTGAATTTTCGATAATTGCACAATATTTTAATCTTGAAATTGTAAGTCAACGAGTTTCTGCAACTATTGTTTATGGTTCGCTAAAATGGAGTTTCTAAGGGTCAATAAGGGTCAAGTTGAAAAGTTGGGGAGTAAAAGGTAAAATAATAACTTTGTATTCAAGACTTTCCTTTACGAGGTAAAAAGGTTCTCCTTTATATTAAACGACGAAGATGGCTTAAGACAGAGACTAATGATATTGTATTAAGAGAT
>Ga0302296_1000078_pt1 | contig 82462 bp, 78 predicted proteins | sample III_Fen_N3_1_FD_194546 | JGI IMG/M metagenome (GOLD analysis project Ga0302296, IMG submission 194546) | Peat permafrost microbial communities from Stordalen Mire near Abisko, Sweden - III_Fen_N3_1 | ecosystem: Environmental > Terrestrial > Soil > Wetlands > Permafrost | place: Sweden: Abisko... | reverse complement strand
ACCCTTACGCAGAAGGATCAGCTGACGACCTCATCAAGATTATCGATGAATACGCAACTGAGATTGTTAACAAATTACCAAGATATGTAGATATCATACCTCGAACTACAGCTGCAGTTCTTCTACCTATATCCCCCATATTCACGGTCGTCGTGCAAAATACACCACAAGTGCGTTTGGGTGTTACCATGGGATATGAACAAGAAAGGAGTGCCGATGAGATTGCCAAACTAGAAAACAGAAAGAAATATGGAATTTACATGCGCAGTGTAATTAAGGGACTGCAAGGTGTCAATATTGGCACTGAGGGGCAAGAATTTGAACGTGAAGATAGATTCTTTGTACATCTCATGAAAGCTATCGCAGCTAAGGTATTCACCGTGATTGGCACCTACGATTTACTCGAAAGACCAGGAGAAGTATTGCCAAGTGCATCTACTAGACTCATTCTTGGTGGTTCTGAGGATAGCATTTTCAGTGGCGGATACGATGTACCTATGATTGACCCCGAAGCACTCGACTTGTACGTTCGCATTCCACTTCTGGTGCAGTTTTACAAAAAACTATTTAGCCCTGATCGTGGAAATGCAGGAGATTATGCTTCAGTCGACACACATAAGATTGGCCTCGTTGCCGATTCTGATGGACCTTATGGTCAGTTGTTGTTTATGATGTTCCATAAAATCTCAGTTTCCGATATCTCCACATTATCCGATGTTGAAATTGGCGAGATTATCAAGCAAATCAACGTTATTTACCAGGAAACAAAGAAAGCAAATGGATCTAACTTTGTTAAACTCGCCATCGACGGACTTGTAAATGAAGTCAATCGTAGATATGGTGTTGTTCGCGCCGATTCTGTTGACAAATACAATAAGCAGTTCGTTACTGAATCAGCTACTCTCGACACCACAATCGAACGAAACTCCAGAAATTATGCGATTTTGCCCGACGAGAGCGCTGACTTCTCTTCTAGTGGTATTCCACCAAGCAGAACATTGTCAGGTCTTGCCTCAATGGGAGTTGCAAAACAAGAAATGGAAAATCACGACATTTTCCGAGCACATGAATATCTATTTTATAAGTTCAGGTCACTGCTCGATAAACAATTCCTTGAGTCAAATACCGAAATTAAGGATCTTGGAGTAGACAAAGTCATGCGCGGAAAGGGAAAGCCAACCAGTTTCAAGAGTTCGATTTATGCGACCAAGAAGAAGTTGCTAAAATCGCAAGACCCCGATGAGAAATTTAGAATTGTTGCTGGTCTTCTCAGAGGTTCTATTACCCATAGCAGATACGATAGAGTAAAGATTGCTACTTACCATGAAACAGTAGTTGCCGGTACTAACGCACTTGCAGCAGTCACAGCGCTACTTAATCAATGGAAGGCTCGCGTCCTTATGCTTGACATTGACATGCTGGCTAAAGAATTGCACAATGCGTTCAAGAATTTCCCTAATACAAAACCCACAATTACTGGGGGTGTGCCGGCAACCGATAACGATAATGGTGTTCTAGCTAATGCTGGCGGACTTCGTTCAGTTCTTGTTAAGATTGTCGCAAGTAAGTTCTATAGGGGTAACTTCGATGGAATTAAATTAACTTCATCTCAAGCAGAGTTAGCCACATATATTCTGTCTGATGGCGCCGGTACACACAATTCTGCCAACAAGGGTCCTGAAATTATTTCGGAAGCGTTCTACAAGGGATTATTCCGCAGCTCGGGAACGGCTCCACAAATCGATTCGACCACTTCAGTTGAAGGTATTAAGGAAATCATCTTAGATAACTTTGATATAAGTGGACTCTTCTCGGAACTTTACAGCCTTCTCAGTGGAGTTAGCAACGATACTATGGACCTAGTTAAGACGACCGTGTCAGATGGACATGTATATATAAACTTCGCGGGACTCCGAGGTGCAGTACAAACCCTTTACGAAGAAACAAGATACTTCTACGAAATGTTGCGACCATTCATCGACCCCGAAATCCTGAATAAGATCGCAGAGAAAACTAGAATTGGATCTATTTACAATGTACGCGAACAACTCATCGATAAATTACTTATCGGCCGTTCATCTATCGAGGCAGGGACATCTCTCAATATATATCCCAAGTTAGAGGAATTAGCTAAATCTCTCGACTCTACTTTCATCTCATTGAAGGGCAAAAATGCATCATCGATAGTTTCCAGGATAGCAGGCGTTCGTCAATCTGTAATCGATCAACCGGCAGTTTGTGTATCCCCGGATACGTTGTTCGGAAGACTATTCTTCCTCAATACTGGTACAAGTGTGTCAGCTCCCGCAAGAGCTTTATTGTATAATCCAAGTCTATATACCTGGAATGTCAATGAACTCGGTCCAAGTCGATCCATCATGATGGTGTTTAATCAGTTGATAGCCAAATACCTAAATGCATTCATGGATCCAAGTAGTGAAAAGATCTACTCAGCCACAATCGACAGAGTTGTTTATGGAACTGCTAATAGCATTATTTCAAATCCAGACTTGGCGTATCCCGATGGAGCATTGAGTGGCGCAAACTCTATTAGAGTTACAGTCGCCGGTTCAACGACCCCTATTATTGTGACTAAGGATACCAGATACGATTATATCGTCTCACAAAAGGCATTCAAGGACATCTCAGTAGAATTTATGCCTTCTAGAAAGAGTGATGCGTTCTTTAAAACTCGAGCTCCCCCAATCCCGAGTGCCGCAATCTACATGAGTCTTGCTACAATTATCAACAATATTGTCAAGAGCAAACATTCGCTTACTGGAGCCGACATCTATAAAATCACGAATATCGCAGATGTGCCCTCATTTCTCCGAGATAGATTCAAGAGCCATATGCCCATCTTCAAGAATCTATTTAAGGAAGTCATCGCACAATGTGAGCTATTGCGCAACATTATTAAGAACTTTGGAATTGTTACAACAAATCTTGACGTTTCCAATGTTGCAATCGATAGAAATTCAGGAAACTACTTCAAGCAACTCATGCCTAAAGGTGCAAACATGGACTCCAAGAGCTATGAACTCCTTGGAACAATCATGGATATTGCGGGTAACTTCGTGCAATGCATCGACCAGGTCTTGAGTGAAGTAGCCGACGACCCAAAGTATATGGAGATCAGCCCTAATTTCATCAATGACTATAAATCGGCAAACAAGGGAAAGGAACCAATTATGCCCTTGTCATTCGCGTTGAGATTCCTCATTGAAAATCGTACAGTTGAATCTAAGCCATTCCTCGGTTTGACATTATATGGCACGGCAGCTGATAAATACATGTATGGCATGAGAGGCTTACTTGGACGATTGACTGATAAATTCTCCCTAGCCAATGCACCTTGGATGAAATCACTGTTAGATGAGTTCAATTCATCTATCGCACTATCCCGCGCAGGATTTGACAAGAATCGATCAGAAGCATTTGTCGCGAATTTCGCCGCAATCACTAGATATCTATACACACTTGTGGGTATTCGGGCAAATCTTACATACACGAACGCTGATGGTCTCGGAGTTGAAATGACAAACATCGAACTGGAGAAGGAGACAGGTAGAGGGATGTATAATGGTTCGTTCTTGAGAAGCAGATTATTCAATGATAATCAGACTCTGAATAATAACTCTGGAACTCTGATCAGCAAGGGTACTGCCAATAATAGAACAGTAGTATTTTCACTAGCTCCCAATAACACATTCGACTCCATGATTTCCATTCTTACTTCGACGGATCAGGATGTTGCCCTCAATGATTTGGTGAAGAGAATTACCAAGGATAAATCAGTACACGTACCTAACCCAGAAATAATAAATATCATGGATCTGAACATCGTACCTATCAACGTACATGCCTTGATGCGGGATATTCCCCTGGTCAATATCTACAACTATTCGTACACGTTTGATAGACTTCTCGTGGAATTGATGTACAATGTCAATAACGATTTCGGAAACCTACTGATTCATCAGTTGAATCAGGACAATTCAGGTTCATTTGGCATGCGTGGCATGGAAAAGAGAGCAGGATTCACAGAAGTGGGATTCACTGAAGATGACATTGTCGGTAGAGTAACCAATACTGTTAGAAGTTCCAAAGAACTGTTCTTGGCTCTACTGATTGACCCGTACAGAAAGATCATCACTGATGATGAATATGATTTGGTTAAAAGGCTATTCATCGGTGACACTAATCTTGAGTTATCACGACCCAAATTCCTGAGCGATCAACTGTGGAATAAATCTATGTTCCGCAGTTTGGAAGATACTGATTATCAAGAATCGGGACCTCGCCACAACCGAGATAGCACCCATAATCTCGAGATTGGATACCTAGATGAAGGCAAATATTCCAAGAATGAGCGAGATGAAGTCTACGATGAGGATAAACTGAAGGTGTTCAAGATTAACACTGAATACAATACCATTGTTCAGCTTATTGGCAGACTTAGATTCGACACCAAGTTCATGAGAAATCTGATATTCTTGGTTAACATCTACCGAGTCATGCGTCTGAAGATGCGAAAGGATCTTAGCGATCAGCGCAAAGTTATCAGCCGCGGACATGATGTCACTGCCGAAGAGAATACCGAGTTTGTAAGAAATCAAGTCCAAACTCAGAACATTCCTAGCCGTCGCCGCCAGAATTAATCAAAAACTATATTCGGGTTTACAGACGTATTTTTTTAATTAAAGGGAGTCCAACTTGGGTAAGATGATAGGGTACGTGCGCAAAATTGAAAAAAATAGAATCGAACTTTGGTTCACGGATGATGAAGCGATGCAAGCAGCTGAAACTGAAGTCAAAAATTGGTTATCTGCGAATGGTAAAGCTCATATGTGTTTCTTTGCGCTGCCCATTGATAGACACGGACATTGTTTTTATCTAAACTTTAAGCCCAGTGTCGTCGGTGTGTACGCGGCTCAATTCAAGACTGTCGAAATTACAGATTTTAACTGTTTTTCCTATACTCGCAAGGGATTTCGTGGCAAGCCAGATGTGCAAGCAGTAAAAGTCTACTTAAATAAAATTGATTGTATATAGGTAGTTTACAAATGCAGACCGATACCAACGAAGTTAAAATAGAAATTTATGACGAACGTTATCTTTTTGAAGCCAAAGGCCTGATTAATTCTGGCAACTATTGTTGGTTGCTAAGTTTGATTCAGGCACTCATGTCTTGTCCATTATTTAACTACACTGTATTCGAGTCCAACAACAGAAACCTAATCATATCTAGTTTCAAAGAACTGTTAACTGCGCAAATTACAGATCTCGACATCAATCCAGACTTCCGATTTCTATACGACACACAAATCGCAGCCATGTCGGTAAAGATTATCGGCGCATTTCAAAAAAAGGTTAACAAACTCAAATTGGGATTTGTCGATGGATCACAAGATGGCGCCGCAAATGGATTCATAGCGCTACTTCAGGCAATAGATGATCAACTTATCGATAGTTTATTTAAAATACAAATTAAAAGAACATTCTACTGCAGGCAATGTGGAGCAAAAACCGATGTCTATGAATCTAACATGATATTGCAGATTAATAAGCTGACCCCGAGAGCCCAGAATAGTGAGTTTTGGGTGCGCTTGACAGTGCGAATTTTACGGTGCACTAACTATACATGTCCAAAATGCAATCAAGTCAATGATGAAGTTCTGATGTCTGAAACTTTGCACAAAACCGGAGATATCCTATGTGTGGTTGTCCCGAAAGAGATGTCTAAATTCACTCGCCTGATCGAGTTGCAGATGTGTGAAGGTGATTCTGATGTGGTCAAAAAATATACATTCAAGCTCGTTGCTCAAATTGAATATAGGGGTGATGGCGAAAACGGGCATTATACCGCAAATGTATTGCGATCGGGAAATGAATATCATTGCGACGATAGCCGTGTAAACAGAGATGCACACATAGTTGACAGCCCAAATACACATATGTTATTTTACCATCTCATAAATTAGCATGTTTTTTATAAAACATATCTAACACTGGGTTCTTGCAGTCTATCATATTCGCTGGGTTCTTGGGATGGATTTCCTACAGGTACAGGTTTGGATGGTCTCCGCAGTCCTACCCATGGTACTGAGCTACCCATCTCTAACTCAGTGTCAACTGCCATTGTCGGTCCCGTTTTTACCATGCTTCCGTAAACTGCACGATCTTTGACCCATTCTTGGTGGTTTTCTTTAACTTTCGCGTCAACGAACCTGGTCCCTATTTCTTCACTCCATGGTTTATTCGAGGGTCCACCTGCGAATCCTTCAGACAATGCACTTCTAATTTTATCATTATACGAGCCACCTCTAGCTGTCATACCCTCTGAACTTGCAGATTTGCTAGCGGAGCCATCGGCATTATTGACATCTGGCTGGCATGTTAAGTGTTCTTTTCTAAGGAAGAACCAATAAAGAACGACCAATACCAGAACTACAGCTGGGATTGCTACAAATAGATTGTTCATGACTATAATGACTCGCAAAAAAAAGAGTGAACAATTATTATATTATTTTAAATGTTTTTGGTTTTCTGCAATGTCATGGAGATACGCTTCAGCCAACTGATAGTTGCGAATAATCTTATTGCACAAAGGCTCAAGTTCGACTGTTAATTCCATATTGATAGAATCGGGATTTTCAGAAGCTCCATAACGCTTCATCTCTACTTTGTGACTGACATGTTGATAAATCGGGCGAGTTCTCTCGATCAATAATGTAATAGAATTGTCGAGTTCGGACATCGTCTCTCGATATAAAGTTCTGATTATTTTACCAGACGCCATACACTCCTTCATGTCCATTGATGGATTTTCACAGACGGGGAACTTACGCTTATGATAAGTTTTTGTGGGATCGCGTAATTTCTCGAACTTGAATTTATATTCGTAGATCAGATGAGCCAAACAAGGTGTTTGATCTACGAATAGCTTAGACATGTCGATGCAAGCATTTTTGAAATATTGCTTATATAATTGTCCTTGGTTTCTGATCTGCTGTTTATCGGACCCGCACAATTCTGCATACTTTTCGATAACGTATTTTTTAGTTCTATCTGCGATTTGCTTCTTGCGTTTTTCAGGGTCATTACTGGTACCTTCGAGGAATTGAGCTAAATTTGATAAGAATCCCGCGAACACACCGGAAATCTGATTCTTCAGATAAACACTAATGTTCAGCTTATCTACAGCTGGATCAAACAGATGTTCATATTTAACATAATCGGATACTTTGTGTGTCACTTTGAGACCCTCAAGTGTGTAATCTGAGCCTCTACCCATCTCTACGAAGACGTACTTGAACTTATCTCCGGGAACAGGAGGATTGTATAACTCGAGGTCAGTTCCTGTAACTCCATCTCGACGCTTGATTTCATATTCTTTTACCATTCTTCGATGGAAGTCAATACCCAAACCTTGCTTATTGCCTGGCTTGTACTTACCGAAGATAACGAAATCTTTGGGGTCTTGTGGAGAATCTCTTAACTTTCCGAGGAAATGTCCAACAATTTCACTAGTTGAGGAAGTGTCGTGTATACTTAGGATTTGCCGAACAATATCCATGCCATATTTCTTGATTAATGCGATTTTGCCCTGTTTGATAAAGTCGAGTCCTCTGATGAATGGTTTTTCGACCGGAAGTACCACTCGTTCGATGTGAGGTGCACCAAAGTAGCGCTTTTTACCGAGAAACATACAGGGGCATAATACTTCTTCATAAGCCACATTCAGGTATGTATTCCCATTCGCGAGAATAAGCTGATTGTTGATGTCATTTTTCAGATGTTCTGCGTAATCACGGGCAATTTCAATAATTCGAGTAACTTTCATTTGCTCGATTCTCTCACTTCGGAAACATGCTTGTGACGAAGTAATTTCACCTCGCTCGTATAAGTCGCCCACAATTTTGTTAGCCTTTTTAGCCCAAGCATGTATAGCTTCATAGATATTCTTTGGACATTGGACGTATACAGAGTCGGTATCTCCATAAACTGTGGTACACCCTCTCTCTTCAACCTTTGATTTGACGAATCTGAGCTGAATTTGACCAGAACTAGTGACGGTTCCAGCAACCAACAACACATACATTGGGCTTAGACAGTTGCCCATTTCACCATAAGTGGAATTAAGTAGCAATTTGAGCACATTTTGGAATGTATTGTATCGGTTTTCGAGGAATTTCACCAACTTTAATAACTCGGGTGATGCGGGTTGAAAGGATATTCCCGTAGTTTTGAAGTCGCTTTCGACCAACTCTAGATTATCTGAGCCACTCGTGCGACTATTATTGGAAGTTTCTATAGTTCGTGGGAAATCTTCATCTTCAGGGTATATTTCTTCGGCACCATTAGTCAAACTTGCAGTTTCTTCTTTGTTTCTGATACCAAGAAGTATTGCTGATACCTTTTCAGACAGTTTACAACACGCGGACCATGCATTCTTCTGCAGTTTTCGGGCATCGAATGAATCTTTGAGCATAATGACACCAGGTCCTGCAACTTCATTTGGTAGTTCGGGGCGAAGCAGTTTCTTTTTGGCGATACCTGTTTCATCGGCCTCATAAGTACTGGCAAACTCACCCTTTTTCATGATGTTATTGTGGTGAACTATATAGCCACTGTATGTAACTCCGGCTTCTGTAGTGAACTCATGATAATCTACGCGGTATCCTAAAGCTCGAAGTTTTGCTACTCGCCTGGTTTTATGTGGTGGAATATATCGAGCAGATTCGAGACTCTTTCCAATGACCAAATTAGGATACATTGAACTAAAATCAATGCCAGTAGCTGGATTATCCTTATAGATCCCAGAGATGGGTTCGACTACTAAAGCTCCCGGAAACTTAACTTTGGGATTCTTGTCGATTTTTGTCGAATATAGGTAATTTAGTTTCCAACAATAATGTGCAAACCTACCATTAACTCTAGCTCCATTAGCCCGAATATATGTATCTCCTGGCTGCATCTTGGTAAGTGCGGCAACTGTGAAGTAATCCGAGTCCACACCGCGTTTAACCGCTAGAAGTTGACAAGAATGTGAATCATAGAGACAGTATTCAGAAGCTAGTGTCATTTCTTGCATATACGCATCTGAGTCCTTGGATAATCTATGAAATTTCCATAAATCCCTATAAGGCATATCTACTTTGCTCTCGAGGTCATTGTCGGTGAGATAGAAGTTGAGAGATGCTCGTTTGCTAACTTCAGATCTTGGGTAAATTCTTTTCATTGTGGGCGACATATCGATGTGTATGATACCAGGACAATCAAGACTGAATTTTAGATCTTCTGATTCGCCTGCACCTATTTTTACTGCTTTGACTCTCCACAGTAACCCTGGTTGTATTCTCGCTAATGGATTATTGACGAGGTATTCGCGGGATTTACGGATTTGGGGGATCGCAGTCAATGCTGCAAATAAATCATCGATGATCCCATATTGCGTGCATTTGTCAACAACACACATCCAATCAAAATTGGATCCGTTAAAATCACGAATCATGTCTGGTCGAAAAGTGTCCAAGCAAGCGATAAACTGCAACAAGATGTCTTTTTCAGTAGATACCGAGAATGACTTGATTGGGCAATTAAATCTGCTTTGGTTGAGTTCGTTGTGTTTTCTGTCACAGATCGTTACACCCATAAGAGCATTACTTTCGAAAGCCCAAGATAGCGTAAAGTTGATCATGAAAATACCATAGTTACCGCCAAATGTAGGCAAGTCACCCGACTCTTGATCATGATTGAATGTTTCAATATCCCAGTTCATACATAGGATTTTGGGACTCGCAAGTTCGGGATCGAGAATGTTATCCATTGGCTCTGTATCTTCCATTCTTGTCCGAAAAACATACTCGCAGCCTTGGATATCAATGCCCATTTTCTTAATCTGGTCCTTCGACACTTCATTATATCTCAATACACGATTCCACCCAGCAGTATTGAAATTGCTGTTGATGAAATAAGTGGCGTGAAATGATAAATCATCATTTGCGGTTTTATATGATTCACTCTGCAATAATCCAATTGCCGTTTTACGGTCGGATATCGAGTCGAAATGTAATCTTGCCCACGACTTGGGTTTACTTTGGAACTCCTTGAAGAAGAATCCATCGAACTTATCGACTGTAACATCGATGTCTTTTTTTGATGTTTTCAACAGATCTTTGATACTGCTAATAATTAGATCGTCCCTTTCTGGGCACTTAGGATAATTCTCGGCTGATAAACGCACATCGCAGTATAGGTCGATTTTATCGAGGACCATACACGCTTTTGCTCCATTTTTCAGGATACCAAAGACGAAAATCCTATACTCGCCCTTGGAAAACACAAAATTCGACGCAGTATAAGAAACTGGGTGAAATTCGAAAGGACCACTGGGAACAAAGGAATTGATTAATTGACTTCTGGAGAGCATCGAGATACATGTGGTTTTATAACTTTCAATTAAAAAATAAGAGTATCTTGGAAATAAAATTGAATGAAGTGATTTAGGCGCTATGCAAGTTAACGTCGAATAAAGGATTATAGTTGATAGACATTCCACAGTATGCAACTGGTGATTTGGCATAATCAACTGGAGTGTATATACCATAATCAACTGCATCTTGCAGGATGGTTTTAAAGATGGGCCAAAAGTCATTGATCGAGTGACCCCATTCTTTATTGCCGATATGCGCAATTTCATGCAACATCACAAAGATGATCGTATTATTATCGTGGATTTTACCTCCCTGTCCGCGGATACATACATACATTTTTTCACCTTTGCCAATAGTATAGGAAGTATCGCCTTCACCCGAACCTAGATGTTCATATACCTGAGCTGGATTAAAGTTCTTTGCTATTCTCGACATAACATTGTCGATCTCTCCATCTTTGGGAGTATATTTTTGGTCTAAATATTTGATGAATGTTTGAATATCATTGGACAACTTAGTCACGACGCGTTGTCCCCGATGTGTCGACTTTTGCCTAAATGCGATCGAACCCAGAAAATATAAAGCCAGAAGAATGGAGCCGATCAATATATAGTTCATCTTATTGAAGTTGCCCGAAATATGAACTCAAAAAATAATGACTATTCCGTAGCAAAATATCTTATTAGCTTGGGTTTCTGAGGTGCATAGTAAACTTTATTACCGAATAATTCTGGCAGATCGAAGTTGGCTCGCGGACGCAGCCGATACTCTAAGTTCAGATGACCACACTCAAACCACTCATGTCCGTAGACACCGCATTCTATGCAATTCCCGAACAATGGTAGCGGCGCTTTGGCAAGTTCAGCGATTTTCGGACACCCAGGTCTAAGTGCAAGCAAGATGTGCATCCTGGCAAGATAACATAATCCAATATTAGGGTATCTATCTCCACGAACATTGTCTACGCCGAATAGAGCCATTAACCCATGTATGATATCGGGGTTGTTTTCTTTAATGTCATGAGACTCATAAAGTCCAACAATCGGATAAACTTGAGTCCAATAATATTTACCTGCATTATGCTCGCTGATATGTGCGTTGATAGAGGTGATGTTGCCGGAAACCCAAAACTTGTTGCCTTCACACTGCAGTACGTAGATCATGATTAGACCAGGTATACATTGTATGGATCGCGATTCAATTTTATAAAAAATAATTAGTCAGAATCGGTTTCACTTTCGGAGTTACTGTCAGTGTCACTTCCACCCCATTTTTTGGTTACTAGATCTACTTTGATTAGCCACTCTCCAACTTTGGAGTGTCCGTTGCGACATACTTGAGGAAATATTCTACGATCAGCATATTTTAACCTCTTATCTTTGGTTAGCAGGAGCCATTGTGCCATTTTAAGATATCCAGAGACATACGCCACGTAAAATACATCATCTGGGTTCGAGTTCATCTCATACATCCACTGTGCAATATATATGAGATTTGCCTCGCATGCTCTGTATAACGCAGATGGATAATACCCAGATGCGTCACGATTTTCGTATTTGGTATAATATAAATTAAATTCTTTGCGAACATCAATTTTGCTAACTTCGGGGTCCCACTTATGACACACTTTCATGACCGCGTTTATATCGTATTGCTTAGTGGCTGATTTGCGTGGGTAGTCGCTGTGTTCAGCAAATTCGATATCAGCTGTTCTAAGTGGAGGACCTTTACTGAGTCTTTGAATTTCGATAAGGTTAAAGTTACTCGGATTGGTGTTGGCCTTCGGATACCTGCGCTCGGGACTGTCATATTCATTCGCCCAATATCTCTTGTGTGTGTCGCGGTTCTCAAAATGTAACGTCCATCCGTAAATATCACTACCTCCACTAAACCCGTACTCATACTTGATATCCCATCTGACCCACCGATTATCAAACCGAGTCAAATATTCCGTATGTTGCAGATTTATACGATCCTTATCAATAACGGGAGTTGTAGTGTATTTAGCCAAGTAGCCATACTTAAGTGCAAACTTACTTCTTGGGACATGACCTCGCTCTAGGCAACCAGGTGTTTCATCACGCCATTCTGCGGAGCCTCCTCGGTAACGCATGTCACTCCTTTCGAGTATATTGATGAGTATCGGGGTTATTTTCTCCATGCCCTGGTTCCAGACAATACCCACCTCGTAGGCATCCAGAGCTCGATGTGTGTTGCTCGATAACTTCTGTTAACCAGATCTACTACATAGTCTTTCCATTCACCATGTATCGGTACATACAATCTATATGAAGCGTATACGTTTTTGGAAAAGGAGACTTCTGCGACATATCCGAGTTTAGGCTGCGAACCTGTAACTGCCATGCGCAATTTGAATTTATCGAGATGTTCACAATAAGACAACACATGGTACACGACGTCGGACTGAAGCACTTCTTGCATTCTGGTATTGAACCCCGAGTTATTTTCAATTAAAAAACACATGACTTATTTTTTGCTGTTGAGCCAATCTACCACTTCAGTGTGCCCATTTCGGGTAGCTACATCAATCGCGGCGTTTTTATGCAGATCCGTGATGTAAACCAAAGTATACAACCATTGAGCTGTTTCGAGACGTTCACTTTCACAAGCCATTGCGAATATGACTTCGGGTCTCGGACCATCAACGGGAAAGGGTCGATCTTCGAGTACATGTTTGTTTGCTTCGTATAACCATTGAGCTACACACAATTGTCCCCTCATACATGCGGATGCAAATGCCCAAACAATTTCTCTAGGAGAGAATGAATGATACTCACACATCCATTTAACGACATCTACGTGACCATCTCCACATACCTGTGATAACAGTGCGGAATCCAATAATATGATCCCATTACTCGCTTTCATTAACCATTGTGCGGTCTCAAGATGCCCAGCTCTACAAGCCTTTGTGAACCCACTTCTAATTTCTCCGCGAGAGACATAACCCCGGTAGTACATCCATTGTACGATGTAGATACGACCAGATTCGCAAAGATCTCGAAACCAGCTATGGGGAAAATAATACTTCGCGAATTGCTGATAAATGGGACTTTGAACGATAGCTGCATTCTGTGATCTACAAACTTGGACAAGCTTACCAAGTGTTATTCCATCACAATACGGGACGATCATATCCGCGAATATATCGTTGACATTCATATTACCTGGTTGATAATTATATCATTCATTGCTTTCATTTTTTTACTCGTATTATAGCATGGATACACCAAAAAACCATTTCTTGGAAACCCCAGTTGTAGTGAAACTTTTGGATCCTTGGGATTTTAGCACAAAAGCAACCTATCTTTTCTTGGGTGCTGTGCCGAAACCTGTGAAATCTGCTGTAAAAAAGGCATATGACAATGATTTTAGTGGCTCTGATGAACTCGAGTCGTATTATGGGAAATCTTATAAAACCAAGTTAGGGCTCATCGATAGGCTAAAATCTAATGTTGTCGGGGGTGATGGTAAATCTGGTATTCGCGGCATTGACTTGAATGACATTACGATTACTGAGGAAGACCTAGAGATAGAACCCAAATTTACTTCTACATCTTTGCCCGATATTTCGACCAGCATCGAACATATAAGTTATGAGATTCCCACATCTGGGTTTAAAATGATTGCTGATATTGATGTATTTCCAGAAGACCGAATCATAGATTTGCGAGAAAAAATACATGCAGCGATAGGAGTGCCATTTTACAGAAATCACCTGTTTTGGACAACGAACGGCGCAGTCAAAGTTCCCTATAAAATCTATGCTGATGGTATTTTCGAAATCAACATACAAAAAATCCACGAGTTATCTAATAAAGTCTCCAATATTTCGATTGATCTTCGACTTCATTCAGTTCGTGACTCACTCAGAGTAGACCCCGATGATTATTTTCTTACAGTAGATGCAGCCGCTGCCGACAATAATACATTTTACCTGATTGATCTGGGTATGATAGTTAACAAATACAGAAGTTCCATAGTAGATTCTGTTCGGGATTCATATAGATTCGAACTACTATATTATGGATTTATATTGAAATTCTGGCCACAGCATAGTCAAAGTTCATTTTACGATTATGTTGCATCCGAACGCGAACTTTTCGTTAAATACCCAGAACTGGCTAAATCCCGAACTGCGCTTGAAAGGCGATATATTCACGAAACTGCAATATTGCGGGAAATCTACGCATACACCGGCACAAAGAGAGATAACTTTATCGACGACGCAGGTGTTTCTGTATCTATCATGACGGTGACTAATGAAATCGAGGAACGTAAAAGTTCTATAAACATACGCAACCTCTTTGATCAACTACACACAACGAAGTGTATGCCCGAAATACATGCATACCTGGAACATGAGAATAAAAGATATTTTGCGAGAAAGACTCATCTCGTCGCAGATACTTCGGTGCAATTTCCGACAACTATGAGATCAGGAGTCATCATCGCAATTTCCCTAAATAAAAACGACCAAGAAAGGTTGCATAAACGGGATCTCGTGTCTACTATAGAAAATGAACAGATCAGGTATCTATTTGTTAACATCCTGTCGGACGGCACGTATCAAGTAAAATCGAGTTGGAATGAAGAATATTTGATGAACTTCGAGCGGATCTTCAAAGTTCTGAAACAATTCGTAGAACCACTGATTTCTCAGCGAGTCAATGTTCTTGGTAGATATATATTCAACTCTAACTTTTCATTTCCAACGCCAAACAAAGCCAACACCAAGTATGTAAACCTCAGTATTGGTATTCATATAAAGCGATCCATCGGAGTCACTTCATTCAAGACTATTCGTGAGGTTTTCGAGAGATTCGTACAAGCCGGTATAATGTCAGTAAGACCAAGTTTGCAACCTAATGTTTTTGAGTATGCTTTTGTTAAAGGTGCCACTGACTATTCGATTGACCAAATTGACCGAGTGTTAACCGTGAGCAACATTGAGAGTAATCACAACTTTTATGCAAATTTGACAAACAATACCATCAAACAGAAATGGGATCAACTATATTTTGGCAGAGTAGTGCGCGTCATCAATCGGACGGCCGATATTAAGGTAGAAATCTTAGATACCAACGAGCATGAGTTTAATATATTTTATCGATACATCATCTATCTGTTTCGGGAATTCCTCGCAAGAATAGATTCAACTTCCGGAAATGTAGATGCAACTCGAGGTTACGGAAGAACAGAGAAGCGTCTCAAAAAGTTACAAGAACTTGATCCCGACTTGTATAATCTGCGCAAATATGGAAGTCAGCGAGTGTATTCTATACTCTGCCAGAAAGGCAGACAGCCCGATATATTTACGGATGATGAAGTGAAAAACATGTCGACAAAAGAACGAGAAGCCAAGATTAAGTTTTGGAACTTCACAACTCAGAAGCCAGCATATTATTCATGTCCTCATAAAAACTACCCTTACTTATCGTTCTTGGTCGGCGCGCATCCGATGAAATATTGCTTACCATGTTGCAAAAAGAAGTTGACCAATGTTGAATCCAAAAAAGCCAAGATTAATGAAATTTGTCTGAAAAATCACACAATGGAAACCAAAAAGGCAGATGATAGAGTTCGACATGTGTTGAGTTATGGAAAAGTCATTGAAGACGGACGAATGTCGCAGATTCCTGAAGGTGCAGCAAGGTTGCTGATCAAAAATGGCGTGCTTGTCGGAGTTCGGCAAAATACAGTTTCAGACCTTAATTGCGGTTTCTTGTTCTGTTTGGAACTCTATACTGGAAAATCCATCTCTACTATAACAACCGATATAATCAACTTTCTCGAAAAGAGCAACAAATCGGTACTTTTCAATTCACTTATTGGCGGCGAATTAATCGGGGCATTCACATCTATCAAAAAGCTGCAAGATTCCCTAAAATCCCGATTCATCCAGGGTCAGATTTTCGATGAAAGGCCATTTGAGTACTGGAATGAACTTTTCATCGAATTCGCCGCGAAGATTTATGGACTTTACACTATTTATTTCGAAGACCAAGAAAATGCAACTGCGCCCATTTTATCTATTCAAAGCTCCCTTTATCAGGAAATTATACTTGGGCAGGTAGATATAGTGTTTGCGTCCAAGATTGGTAAAAAGATCTATCCACTTGTGGTTGCTGATTTATCTGATCCTGCAAGAAAAGGTATACAGATCATCAAAAGTGTATTCAAGGCCGGCGACCCTGAGTTAAAGGTATTGAAAGGCCTACTTGAGTATGAATATTCCGGGCAAAAGGACGCAGTTGGAATTCCCGCAAACTATAGACTTTATAAAGAGTTTTGCGCCGACTCTGGACCAACTATGAAATTGAATAAAAAGTTCGTCAATAAACACGGACTTTGTCATGGAATAGAGATCGGTATATGTTTTATCCCGCTAATACCCGAGTCTAGGACATATGATAATATTCCGGTTTCTTTTGATTTACCAAAGGGCTATGAGTCGGACCCCGAACAAGTCGCCAGAATTATGATAAAGTTAGAAGCATTTGTCGAAAATAATTACAAAGTTGCAGAGACCAGTTCAGAGAAAATATACAGATATAAAGTTCCAGCAATAGCTAACTGGGTGAGATACAATGGACGCGTCTTGGGTTTCGAAGATAGCAATAAACTTTTGTATCCAACAGCAGATATTTCGTTAAACGCAAATGTACCTGTAGTGGATGTGCCCGAAAACCCATTCGTGGTCAATGAACACATATTTAAGAGTAGTGCGCCAAAAGAGGATGATCGACATACCAAGTTGGGTACAGCGATATATAACAGTAACCTCTATCAACTGATAATACTCGAAGTGGTTAACTTTCTGATATCCGAGCGTGATCGAGAAATTAGACAAAAAGTAATAGACGCTGTACGTGACTTGGATGTTGGCGCAAAAGTTGGAATTGGCAACCTTGAAAAGTTCAATGAGTTCATAAATGTTTCATTCCAGGAATATCTAGAAGATGCTGCAAGGATAAAATATCAGTTTGGCGCTTCAAAAACAAAACAGAAATTCTTGCAAATATTTGATGAAACCGAGTATAACTTCGATAGAGTGACATTAATCAGGATCAAAAAGTCTAAATCTGAAGATGGGAAAGGGATTGTCCGAGAATTAGTATCGGGTTTACTGGAATTTAGGGAGATCGACACTGAAAATCTAAAAATTAGCAATGTATTCATACCCTGCGAGTTTTCGAGCAACAATCTGTGTTCCGCGAGAAAACTAATAGTAAACCAAAACATCGAGAAGTATGTACCGTTATTATATTCCGATCTTACGAACCCTCTCAAAGAGAAATATCTTCTAGCAGCAGGTAGTCAACTCTGGTTGGACTTCTTTGATTTTGAGCAAATTGCCGATGAAAACATATTTGTTTCGTTATTATAAACCAGCATATGGAATCCGACGCCACTCCAATCAAGGCAGACATCAATTATGATTCTGAGCCCACAAACATGATTTCCGAAATCAGCAATGCGCTTATGTCTTCTGGTCCTGAAATAAAAAAGATGCTCGGACTTATGTTCGTGTATGTAATTATGAATAGTGATTTATTCGTGAACAAGATTCTTGGATCCACATTCGGTGGCGCTGTCGACCAAATGGGTAATATTACTAGTTATGGCACTTTAATTCAGGCATGCTTGTTGGCGATGTTTTATATACTCGTAGTAATTCTTGTAAATACAGATCTACTTTAAGTGCCGATTCGCTATCAAATGTTAATATATATGGGGTATCGTACAATTCCGACAAAGTAGGAATAGGTGTAGGTGTAATTATGACATCAGCAGCATATGTTTCCATAATACTACCAATATGATCTCTTATTTTTTCACTAGCTTCGGCGCTGCTACCACCGAGTAAATGCACTCGAGAAACACCTCCTTTTGTGATGAATATCTTCGCAGTTGTGGTTTTGGTTAATTTGCTCGGTATTGGTGTAGAAAACTTGATTAGGATTTTGCTGCAGTTATCTTCACGATCGTATTTTGTATCTAGTGCATTCGCGGTATCTGAATTTGGTTGCCTGGTTAGACTGTCGCGTTCAAGGTGTTCTGCAAAGGCATCCATATTTAATCGTTCACCTGGCTCCAATTTGATGTTAAATTTGTAATTCTTCATCGAACTGTATAAGTCGCGGATTCTCACAGGCTCCGACACAGCGAAGTACTTGTTAAGATAATCGCACAATGAATTGAGCGCTTCTATCACTAATTCTAAATCTATTTTACCAGCTGGAATTTGGATGACTCCAGTTCTGAATACTTTTATCTTAAGTGGCTTATCAGAAACCTCTTTAAGCATGTGAAATGTAAGTTGACTATGGAATGCTTCACCAGTACCCTGAACTCGCCTTTCTTTCTTGGGTTTGTCTACTCTTTTGCGTCCTCGATTAGATTTCTTGCTTGACTTTTTCAAGACTTTTTCATATTCTGGGTCACAAATATTACCGAAGTTGCAATGAATCCGTTTAATTGCACCTTCAACTCTTAAAGTTTTGATCATTTCTTCTTCTGTGAACTTTAAGCCAGATAAAACACCAGCAACTGAGAGAGCTGTTTTCTCGAATAAACTTAAGCGAGCCGTTTCTGTTGACATCGGTAAATGCTCGGAACCGACGCGTTCAAAGTCACGATAATAGATCTCTACTTTGGACTTAATTGGTTCGGATAATACTTTCTGGACTTGTTGGACTGTAGTTACGCTTGTCGTGATAGTTTTTGCGCTGAGCTCAAGCTCGAGGTCCAATTCGTCCAAATAAGAATCCAAACTCATTATGTGATTTTGGAGCAACTATCTTTAAACTAAAATTCAATTTTAACAAATTATCGCTTTTCACGCTTTTTCTTGATACGCCTAAGCTCGGATTCTCTGCGTTTCTCGGCATCTGATGTATTTTTCTGCATATGGAATAACAGATTGGGGACAAGTTCAATACAGATCCTAGCACCGCTGCCCACGTTATACTGATCCATGAAATTGGAAATCATAGATGATAGATCCGGTTTCAATCTTTGCAGTTTACCTGGTAGACTACGCTCGGACCATCCAGTTGCATCTGGTCGCCATCTTCCGAAATATGTCTTACGTCCGTCAAATGCGAATTCTACAGCTTTTGCGCCAAGTGTAACCATGTTGCTAGCAATATCGCAGAATCTTTCTCTTTCGAATTTGATTCGTGTCATCTCATGAACTCTATTAATTTCTTGTGGGTTTGAGTGAATCGAGACCTCTGGAATGTGACCCAATTCGATGCCGGCGCCAAGTAAGTAATCTCGCATAGTAATAATAGATTCTAGTTTATTGGCAATCTGATCATTATCTACAACTTCGACATCAAATAGTTGACTTGCTGCTTGTCCACTATTAGCCAGAGATGTGTTAATAATCGAATGATATTTCTCTTCTTGAGTAGCACGTGTAAGGTCAGTTCCCATTTTTGGCTTTACGGTTGACGGGATAACAGGAGCAGTTTCTTGACCCATCGACAACTGTAAATGAGACAGAGGATTCATTGCAATGTTATTGGCAACATCAAACTCTTCACGCTCCGCATTTTCATCATCTTCCTCTTCATCATCGTCTCCACCTTCATCTATATCGTCGATGGCTTTCTGCAGTTCATCACACTGGTCTTCGGAAGTATCGTTATTTTCAGTGTCAAAGTCGAACTCAAATGTTTCTTTTTCTATTTTTTTGATAGTTGAAGCATCAGCCGATTTTGCTGGGTCAGCCAATAAACTCGGATCCATCGCCATCAGAGAGTTGTTCATCTTTTCTATAATTTAGCCATAAACATATCTAAATAAACATTTATGTTGGAGAGATTTTTGAGCTTTGATTGCGGCCTAAAGACAATAGCTATCGCTGACATCTCAGTTGATTGGGAAATCTCAAAAACTATGAGTGACTTTTTCGAAAACTCACGACTTGGCGATATACCCAAGTTTGCAATCTTACATAGACTCCAGGTTATTGATTTGATACCTGGGATATTGGTCTCGAAATGCGGACCAAACAAATTGGCGCGTGCCCTTAAAAAGTATCTCAATGAGTTGAAGTTACCAGATTGTAAATTTAAGGTTATTATCGAGCGTCAAAAGAGCGTCAACAGGAAGAGTTCCGCAGTTCAATGTCAGCTAGCATATCATTTCTGTGACATTGCTGAAGATGTTATCGAGATATATGCGAGTTGCAAAAACAAGATATTCTTCGGTCTCGAAGTGGACGATTTCTTGACGGGACCCGAAAAAACCGAGTCTAGAAAATATGCAGCTCGTAAAAAACATGCGATATATAACGCCGGAATTATTATTCCGATGTTAGAGAATGGTTCCGACTTATATAATTCCATTAAACCCGGACTAAGGAGTCATGTTGCTGATGCCGTGTGCCAGATGTGGTATTATTCTAGTAATCATTATAAACATACTTTATGACTTTTCTTGCCTGAATGTATAGAATGAATTTGGATATCGGTCTCGGGATTAGCACATTTAAAAGCGTGCTTGTATTAACTTCAGCTTTAGCCTGGAATAGCGCAATCAGAACATCTATAGATTATATGTTGCCACAAATGGAGAAAAAGATTATCGCCGAAATAGTATACGCGTTGACAGTGACGATATTTGTCATTGCGACGGTCTATATTATTTCTTTGGCAAGTGAACAATTAGAGAAATTCTCTACCTTTCCGAAAACAGCCGATCATTAAGAAGCATACGATCAGTGAAGTCATGTTCGCTTATCCCTGAGCTACCTTCAAATTTCCGAAGTCTATATTTGGAAATCGGACTCGGGTGGACAACCGCAATCTCGGCAGCTTCGAGGAATTTATATAACTTTCTCAGGAGCATCTCACGCTCGAAGCTATTACTATGCTCTCGTCGGGTAAACATGAACGCGCAAGTAAATGAACAAAAGTATCCATCGAATTTCCATTTATCGGCATTGTAACTAGAAGGTATCGTAATCAGTCTACCTGGAATATGACAAGAGCATTCCCAGCAATGGAAGTTTTTATTCATGGGCCATTTTTCATTTTTTGAAACTTCCCTGATCGTCTCGGAAATGACATGTTCGACAGTTTCCACTTCAACTTTGACTGGTCTAATAATGTCTGCATAAGTGACACCCCTCAGATCTAGTATTTTGTAGCTCATTTAGTTTTTAATAAACTTCCTTTAATATAAAATGGACGAATCTTACACTGTGGATTCCGTTTCAGTCGAACCCATGTATGGAAGTATTGATTACTTTTCTAACGTACTAGTACCCAAAATGGCCGATATTCCAATTCCGAAAAAAGAGCCATTTACAGAGCCTCTAGCAAACCAAGCAGTGCCAAATACAGATAGGAACTTTATAGAGATTCCTATTTCTTGGTTGTATTTTGGTTTATTGCTTTTCGCGGCTGTCTATTTGTATGGACGAGTCGTTCAATTAGAGAGAGAAGTATCTATATTATTCGGGCTCCTCAGGAACAACCAAAGTAGATAAATATTCTGTCATTACACGTTTGCGCTTTGATGATAAAAATGGCTGCCACTTTATGTATAAACAATCTTGTTCTCGGTTTATCCGGACTGATATATTTTTATGATTGTTGAACTTATTTACCAGTTCGAATAACAATGCTATGCGCGTATCTTCCTCGCTGGCTCCCTTTATCTCATAATCCGGCACTATATATTCTAATTTCGATTCACCGCATCTATCGATCATTTCGATTTCCTCGACTATTTTCCTAAATATTTGTGTGGCTAATCGACGCAACTCATTCTCCCGTTCTTGACCTAGAAACTTCAGTGATGACATAATCTTTGATATCTCCGAGTTTGCCTTTATATAATTTATTCGTAATTTTCTCAAATGGAATTACACTTTTTTGCTTCCCATTTTCAGCCCGCACACACAAGAAGGCATTATCATCGAAATCCACAGTAACGCAATAATCAAGATTTGTATGATCAATACACCACAATGCATAGATCAATGCATACTTGGTATTTACTTGAGCTGCTTTTTCGCAAAAACTATGACCATGCAAGAGAGGGCTAATGTTGCAAATCACGGCGGCGTCTGCCTCAATCGCTTCGTATTCAGAGGAGTCGACCGAAAGAATATGGACTAATCGATCAATATACGATTTATATCCAAGATAGATTGCGACGTACTTGATGTAATTATACAGCAGTGTTTTATCTGTTAGGGACTCAGCGATCTTCACCATCTTGGTTTCTTGTGATTTGCTGCGAAATTGCATCTCGGCAACTAATTCTTTACATGTCATCTCTTTTGGGTTTTTCGAGAAATCGGCTACTTTTCGACGACCAAGTGTGGTTGCTAAATCATAGAACGCAGAAGTGATTTCTGAATATTCGGTGTCAGTTTGGGTAACTTCGGAACTTGTTGTTTCGCTGCTCATCATGTATTTTTGGGCTTTCTTTTTTAAGTCAAAAAATGGGTATTCTGCGCCGATGGTTGAACTTCCAGATATACATCGTTTATGTAGTGTATCTGACAAGGGCAGTTCCATCAGACACGAGCAAGAAGTTAATAGCGATGGCAATAACAATGAGTCTTGCTGTATTTGTCTGGCTGATCCAATCACTAGAGTAAACAAGGTATGTTTCGCGAGCACGAGATACGTTGAAATGACCAGCAGGTTGATAACTACCAGGATACATCGTGAATGTCAACATGAAAGTGTCATCATCACTGGGTGTAACAATATTATGTCCACCATACTGGAATGGGATATAGCTGTTGAAGAATGATGTAGGCATTTCTTGGTACAGAACGACACCTTGTGACTTAATACCAGCTCTAGAGATAGTTCTTCCATGTTCGGGGTACACAGACCTCTCAGCGAATCTGGACTCTGCGATATTGGCAGAAAGTGTCGTGGGAGTCAATGCTGTTGGATCTGCATTTGCGATAGGTGTAACCATACTGCTGCGACTTACAGTGTAATGATCCTGATCAGTAACTGTACTGAACTTATACCAATCACGAGGTTGATTTGGATTGGTTGCCGATTCATTAACAGTGGGTCTAAAGCCGAAGTACAGAGTCTCAATTGGCCATTTAAGATTATTCAGCAGAATCTCAGCAGATGCTTGATTCATGATTTGGTTTTGGGGTCTGTGCAGGCGAATGAGGGTAAATGCAATCTTCTTGATGTAAATATCATGGACTTCGGGGTTAATGAAGATGTTGTTGATATATAGAGTTGCATTTAGAATCTTCTGTGAAGTATTGACGGTAGATCCAGAAACCAGAACAGGTCTCTTAGTCACATATCTGCGATATCCTGTAACTGCAGTACCAGCGGCAGTACCAGCAGAATTATCGAACTCTTCCACTGTAAGTTGCAAAAACAGATTACCGGGAGCAGTGTATACGATCTTGTCTTGGCGCTCGAATTTGGCGGTGATGTATCTTTGTCCATAAGGAATGGCGACACTGGGTACTGCCAAACGTAGATCGCGACTGAACCAGAAGAGAAGAGGAATCCAAAGCTCCAATTCAGGTTGTGAAACTTTAGGTGTCTGATAACCAGAAACAATAGACTTAACTTCGCGAACACTGGATGAAGCGTTGCTCATAGAAATAGTGCTAGCACCATTAATGTCTAGGAGCCCAGTTGCACCTGCAGGGAAAAGACTAGCACCAGAAACAGAGACGAGATGAGAAACGGATTCTCGAGAAACTTCCTGACCGATGAGCTTCATCCATCCAGCTCGCTTATTGGGAGTCAAACGGAACTTCTGATACATCATCATCACATCAGCGTCATACTCATCCAGGGGGTTATTGTTAACGTCGAACTTCATCTTGTTGATGAGTCTGCAGCCGGGATAATCGCAATAACGAACATAGTTAGCCAAAGTTGCAGTAGTGCGATCGATTGTATTGCCAGCAGCATCAACATATTTATAGGTGTACTGGGTATATTTAGATGTACCAGCAGCACCAGATACACTAGAGGTTGCGGTAGTAGCTTGTCCAGTACCACCGATATAATCAGGGAATGCGGGAATCGAGCCAGCTGCACCAGTAGAAGCGGAAACTGCCTCTAGTTTGGTGTATAGGACCATGTCATGGAAGAAGTCGCCAAATAGGGGAATCTGGAACTGCACTTCTTGATCGAAAGCGGGGACACCATTCTGTGGTTGTTGCTTAAGATATTCATGGGTAATCGTTACATGTGGCTTGAAATGGGCATTGACATACAAGATATGGGTCTGTTCGATTTCTGCCAATGTCGGGAGGTCATCAGCAAGACCCATCTTTCTCTTGGCACATCTAAGTTTATTGATTCTATCCGAGAGGATATCTGACGCGCAAAGGATCTTATCGATCTTGCCATCATTGTTGACCATCTGAAATATGGCTCCAGCAGACATGTTGGTATATAGAGATGCCGACAAAAACTGAAAAAAATAAAATATTCCATCGATCGCAAAATAATCAAAATTAGAGGAAACGCCAGAAATGGGCAAGCTGCATATAAAGTATATGCAGCAATTTGGGGTTGATCCAAGTTCGATTTAATTGAATTCCCGAAACGCGGACGTTAGACAGTCAAGATGTTAGATGTATTAAGATCATTATTATGCTGTTGTTATCCCCGATCTAGACCCAAACTCGAAATTGAGCTATCCAATTTTCCGCCGCTACCTGAATTATCAAATATGTCAGATGAAGTCCGCAAGAGGGAGATTCGAGCGATGATTATCGCATCTGGTTTAATCAAAGATCCGGATGAGATTAAGAAAGAAGGAATAGAAAGGGCAAAAAAGACACGCGATGAACTAACCAAAAATAAGAAAATCATTGATCATTTGACCAGGGCTGCTGCTGAATCGGAAATCTTATGCGAAGAGGGTGGCGATTTACCAAGAATTCGTGTTATGTCAGATGACCCCAGTCAGAAATCGGTGCATATGGTTGCATATTTACGGAAAACTCCTGGGTGGATATTCCGTTAAGAGAGGCTTCTCTTTTCTGACGCAACTCTTCAAGTCTTTTTTGGAGTAAAACTGTAGACATAATAATCCTATCAACTTTTCCATCACTATAAATAGGTACAAATACGGTAAAAGGTCTTGGAGGAAAACTCATCGATCTATTATACTATATCGGGTTTCCATTTAAGTTAGTGTTTGGTCTCGAAAAACTTGAGATCCCCGGGACACTCTACACACTCTACTATTTTCCTATAGAGAATGTCATTATCCTTGAGGGTAGATGGACTTTGGAGGTAAATATAATTCAATAATCCCGTTTTCTTCCATTGTGGTAACAATTGCTGACCAATCTTGTAAATAAAATAAGGATAGTTTTTTACTTTTTTGAGATTGTTCGAATCTACGCGTTTATAGGTTTCCAATATGAGTTCGAACTTTGCACGAAACTCATTCTCTTCAGGTACCGTTAATTGAGGTGGGGCAATTTCGCTCATCTTATATATAAGACCAGCTGCGTATTTATTATATTCTGTGGTTTTCTTCAAAGTTGACAAGATTGATCTGACTTGTTTAATCGTTAGGTGTTTTTTGGAGAGCCCACGGTTATCTATCTCTTGCTTGAAGTTTGCTAAGAACTTTTCAGGGAAATTGGGCATTTCCTTTGCTTGTATGAAACATAACCACTTATCGAATTGCTTCATCTGGTTGTTCCTCGATCGGGTTCCAGCAATTTCACTACTTTCTTCTGGATCTGAATCCGCAACTGTATTCATTTTACGACACTCTTCACACATAGCAGTGCCGGGGCCAATTTTACATCCACACATACATACATCGAATTCCTTGCGTTTTCCGACAACCCTGATTATGGGCTTTGATATAGCATCAAGTTGTTGAATATAAGCAAGTTCTGTAATACCCGTTTTATTGAGATAATTCCTTATTCTGGTTTCAATATCCGTGAATTTTCCCGGTAAATCTAGTGGTTCAATGGAGTCATAGTATTTGCCAAAATCAGGCTTGATGTCAGTTTCTGAAAAATAGACTCTTAATACAGCTGAACTCTCGAGCAGATATTCATTTCTCAGTGCCTTCAATTGTTGCCCAGTATCTGCAAGTACACCGGCGTCTATATTCAGGTCTTCGGCATATCCGCGAATCCAGCAAATGAGTTCTTGGAAATCTTTGATTTTTTTGACAATTCTGGCGTGATATGTGTCTATGGTAAAATCCCAGATATTGCTACTCATTGTATGTTTCAGAAATTTGAGTTCTTAATTTAAAAAAAGTGAAGTGTGCTATTATATCCAATGTCCCTCAACATTCGCGAAATTTTGAAGAAGATCGTCGAAGAAGGTGCTGACCCTAACGATGTACTTGGAGATGATTTTGAGACGTTCCAGCAAATCGATAAACAGTCTGCGGTTTATGGAGCTGTTCCTCAAGTAAGATCCAAATATGCAGTAACCAGCAACTGTTATCATAGAGAATCTTACATGAAACGATTTATTCTTACGAGCATGGTTGCGTTTTTGATGAAAATTACAGAACCATCTGACGAAAATGCGGACCCTGACTCTGCAGCTGCAAGACGATTCATCACAAAGCAGTTTAAGTTTGATCCAGAGCGTCATCTTCGCAAAGCCACAACGCTAAATCCTAATGATCCTCAATCAGTGAAGCCTGATTTCGAATTTAATGAAGCCCCCGCTGAGGTGTTCTTTAATTTCGAGCGATTCTTGGTTGCAAACTTGAAGGATATGAGAAATTTGACAGAATATTTGTATCGCGACAAGCCCCAACTCATTTACAGTAATATTATCCATGACGTTTTTGACACCGAAGAAGCCGCAATCGAATATGTCAACAAACATAAGTCAGCTTTCATGTTCCCCGTTGAGGTTGTCAAAACCGGCAAGTGGCATGTAATGGGTCCCGAGAATGATAACCTGGATCAGATCAAGTATTTCGACGATCGCAAGCAAGGTGTATTGAAGGCATTGTTCGATCAACAGAAGGCGGATATGGAGCTGGGTAATGAACTTATGCAACATAGAGCCAAGAAACATAAGAAGAGGGATTTATCAGAACATGGACCCGATCATCCTAGTTTAGGTGCATATGCCAAAGACGTTACTGAGACTATCGATAAATTTGAGAACATGACTAATATTGATGGTGAACAACGAGAACTCCTTCGTCGGGCTTATGAACATAGGAAGGCACTTGAGTTGAGTCCCGATCAGAACATGGTTAATGTTATTTCATTCGATAAAGATGGTAATATAAAGCGAGGTGACATTATCTTGAACGCAGAAGGACTGCCAAATACACCATCTTCGTAATGCGCGGGTTGGGGAGATAGACTTGCTGGAGCACTCTCAGTTCAAAATCAGATTGATTGCTATCACGGGGTTGACCCCAATACTCGTCCGTTATATATCTAGGTTGCCAAAATGTAGATTCGAGAGTATTATCGGCAAAGCTAGTATCAGCGACAAAATGGAACTGTACAATATCCAACCTACATTCGTGTGGAAAAAAGTGGTTGATTAATCAGTTAAACCAAGGTCTCGATTGCGAAACTTAAGTTCGGTAATCATACAGTCCACAACATGGAACTTATGCTCGGCTTGTTCTTGTTTAAGGCGATGTTCATGTATCTCTTCGAATACGAGTTTCTGTTTTTTCTTAACTTCTAAGACAGCGTTGTTGTGGTAGCTGCCTTCATCTGTTGGACAACCCCAGTCGCGGACGATATCGAGCAAAACTTCATGTGGTAACGCGAAGTGGCATCTGGGACAAAGATTGTACATAAGGCGACATGCGATCTGTTCGTCCATGTTACGAGGTGCACTATCTTTATTACAAATGTTGTTCAGGGTAGTGGACAATCTATCCTTGGCGCCAGTGACAAAGTCACCTATTTTTATTTTCCTGATCGGGCATGTCTCGGGATTGTTACATTCGGGACATTGATTAACATTGCGGTTTTCTATGATGCATCTCTCACAATACAGAATCTTCGCACATGAAGTGGGCTTAACTCGGTAGTCTTCTTCGAATACCGGGCGATAGACTGTTATCTGACATGAAATGAGTTCCTTTCTCCGATTGAGTATCATTCCCTTGCATTTAAAGAACCCCAACCCATTAGTTGGAAGTTGTTCCCGGACAATCGAAGAGCATGGCTCATATTCACAGAAGTTACACTTCTTATAAATACAGTCAAGGCATTTTGCAGCCCTGCAACCGATACAAGTCAAAGACTGGGCATCTACTTTGAATAAACTCATGCAACCGGAACATCTGACTCTATTGAGCAAACATCTACTTTTGCGATCTACAGGTAGTTTTTGGCAAATGAAGCAAGGCATTGAGGCTAACAGTATATGATCTCCGCGAATTCAATTAAAAAATACATTTATACACCATTCCGATCGCGATGATACATCTCCAACTCGCCAATCATACAATCAACTACACAGAACTTATATTCAGCTAATTCCTGGTTCAAGCGACGCTCACGAAGTTCTTCACATACGCGTTTTTGGACTTCCTTTATCTTATCAATAATAGTTTGACACGGTCTCTTTCCATTCGGACTGTTTATACGGGAACATCGCTCAGTGTTGTGATTGCCCTGATTCCATCGTGGACATTCAGTTTGATGATAATAGTCGATATCCCTAACCCAATGCCTATGGATGTCATCGTAATCTTGCCAGGGTATAGCATCTTTACAATGAGGACAGAGCCCATATATGTGAAATTGGAACATCGATCTCAATAAACATGCGTCAGGATTTTGACTGTCGAATGCGAGATATTCACCACTACTCGATCTCCACATGACACGACTCTGAGGTCGATGAAGAGCAGGAAAATATCCAACATCCATCAAAACTTTTCTACCCCGATGGCTCGCCCGATACTCTAAATGTGCTTGATTAACCGCATCATGTGCAATGCGACGCACAGTCAGACTTACTCTATCAGTAACTGGTTTAACTATTTCGATCGGCTTTGAATTCTTTGTGGGGCAAGTTTCTGGATTATCGCATTTGGCGCATGGTCTATATGAATGTAAACGACAATCATCGCAGTATAATACATTTCGACAAGGAATCGGACCATTAGGTGTCCTTAATATAATATCGGGATCTTTGCGTATCCCTGGGTATAGATCCTTCTTGCAGATTACACAAGCTCGCGGATATGGATCTAAGTCTGGGGTTTTGTGGAGTTTCCCGTCAATGATGGCACAAACGGTTTCACAGGGATCATATCCGCAAAATACACACGTTTCCAACCTACAATCCCTACATCGGAATCCATCACATGCTACACAACAATTTAGCCTACCCTCTGCATATTCATTGCAATTGGGACAAAACGCATCCAAGGTACTCCAAAGTTGTCTGGATGGGCGATCAACAGGTAGTTTCTGACAGACAAAGCAAGGCATCACTCTTTAATTATAAGGGTTTCGCTATCTTCAATTAAATCAGGTTTTACCAGTGCCTACTTGTGGTTCACCATCGGAACTCATAAGCTCAGTTACCGCAACCGACAGTGTATTAATAAGCATTTCTGGGTTTTCCTTTTGCATCCCAAGTTGGATATTGATCTTATTATACAGGTTTATAGCCGCAGTATATTTCATGGTATAATACTTCTGATTGGATTGGAAGCCAACTGCCTGCGAAATACCCGCAACTGTACCACTGATGACTGTAATGGAACCAAAAACATAATTAAGCCACGTCGGCTTATCGGCAACCAAAACAATGCAACCAGAAGCTGCAGACAATAATAATGAAATTACGCTGAACACTGTATTGATTATTTGATATCTTGTTTTGAGAGCTTTACAGGAAGCGGCAAAATCCTTAATTTCCGACATCCAAGTAGTTAATGTACCTTTTTGGGCTGATGTCCATGTGGTGCTTTCGGGCTCCATCATAAACTTCTATAAAACTGCTCACTTTTTATATTTAATGTAATATTCATTCGTGCTACTCTCGGGTTTATCAGAGTACAATCTTTCAGCCCAAGCATCGTATTCTGGCGAGAAGAACCTAAATGGTTTCATAATCTTAGTTTTAATACTATAAAGTTCGCCGCTGCACTTGTATAAGACCTTTTGCGCCATGTCACGCGGATCCCACTGATTACCAAATTCTTTCGCTTCCCGAACAATATTTGAGGGTAATTGATTATTACCTCCCGCGAAGTAAGTCAACATTGAAGCCGATCTGCAGAAAATAGATACGTGTGCATTTTGTCGCTTATCCTTATCCAGTGTGGTGTCAAAATGTGAAACGACCAAAAGTGTGATGTGGATATGTCTGCCTTTTGTGAACATCTCGGAAAACATCTTCACGACTGGGTCATTCTTCTTCTTGCTGGCAAAATATTCCTTTAGAAACTCAGTGCAATCATCGAAGATAATCAATATATTTGGGTTGATGTCTACATTTTTAATAAAATTGTAATAGGGCCGTAAACTGGGCATGTTCAATAAACTTGCACGACACGATGCAATTACATTCTTCAACACCTCCATTTCTATATTATCGAGTTTGCCCAGTTCAAGTGTCGAATCTACAAACTTCTTGCGGATCTCGGCTACTTTACGAATCTTGTCTAACAGTTTTTCGGGAATCATTGAAGGTTGGATGAAATTGGCAACTTCACGGAGCTTGGTTAAGTCGGACACTTCCTTGTAAATTTGCGAAATACCCTGCTGACGTTTATATATCTCAATAAATCTTTCGATGTGTTTCGTGTCCATCTCATGCCAAACGAATACTTTAGGAAAAATAGCCGAATATTCACCATTATCCTTATCGGTCGGGCAGAAAACTATAGCTTGATTGTATTTACCGCGAAGTGGATAAATCACATTGCGAACAGTAGTTGACTTTCCCGATCCACTGCCGCCATATAGTACAATAGTTCGTTTCATAATTAGCTCTGGTGGAAATCCTTCGTGTTGTTTCATTAGCGTATAACTTCCCACTAAATTTCGAAAAAAATAATATATCTGCCCCGGTAATTAAGGCATAATGAATTCGCCAAGAATAGAAGGATTGAAAATATCCTGTCTCTGGCTATCAATCAGCACTTTATTGCTAATAAAAATAACTACAATGCTGAGCAATGTCGTGTAAACAGCCAACCTCATAGAATTATACAATACTCCGTCTGTGTGTCCAAAAATGAGAAGTGCCACTATTAATACGAAAATACCGATACTCAAGCTGAGTGAAAGGGGTCCACCAAAGAATAGATTAAATGCAGCCGATTTTTGCAGATAAATGGACGTGTCGTTGATCGCATCGGAAACATTAATCGGCATTTTATAATAATTACCCAAAAAAATCTCCTCGAATTAATCTCCCCCAGTTTTGGTAGTTTACGTGATTCGTCGTCGTGACTTGGGTTTATAACCAACTTCCGGATCTACCGAAACCACAGAGGGTTCAGCTGGAGTAGCCGGAATTACAAAGTCGCTAAATGGATTAAGAGACCCATTTTCTTGGAATCGTTTGCGGTCTGACTCCATTTCAGAAATGGTAGAATTCATAAATGCATCTAGTTCAACGCTTGATTCCGGAAGATTTGTTGACTCAGAAACCGGAGCTATATACTTGGGTTCGGCAACATTACTTGTTGGCGTGGATGCAGGCTGCGATTTGTGTGAAGATGCTTTAATATTGAAAGCCTTCATACAACTCAGGGCTCGACTCAATTTCGCCGATAACTCAACACATTTCCCCTCGGATAAATCGCATTTTTTCTGCAACATCAATAGTTGTTTCTTGAGTTCAGCATTTTCCGCAGTTGCGCGCTCTAATCTCTGAATTGATGCAATTGAATTTGGCATGTCATCCCCAACAAAACCCGACGCGCTGCCATTAATTTCAATAGAATTCTGCCGAAGTTTCTCTAAAAACCCATTGCGGTATTGAAGAGAAATGTCCTTGATCGCCATAAGTATGCGAATTCTACCTGGTTGATCGTCCTTCATGAGTTTGCGATCTGCATCAATAATCATACTTAAATGGGAACTCGACAAATCGCGCACGAATCGACCGATAATCGAGTCAAACAAGTTTGAGATGATAGCTAATCTTTGATTTCTTTTGACACTCGCCTGCATTTGAGTAAACAAGAAACAATCACTCAAACCAGTAATGTATTCTTGCATACTTTTTGTAGACCCAGTTGCTTTGTTATATGACTCTCGGCAATTCTCCATGAACTTAGAGAATAAATTATTATTCGGTTTATTCCAAGCTGTCACGAGACCTAGAGCTAAATTTGTATATGTTTCTGTAACCGATTGACTACCACATATGGTTCTGGATGCTTCATAATAGTCGAAGTAAAATAGATCAGTGAAAACTCTCGCAACCGAGTCTAGATGATTATTCAGTTTCGGCGAATCCATGCTTATATAAAAGTAGCTGAATCTTTAAATATCTAGTGATTATTCAATTTTATGCAAAAGTAGTTGAATCTTTATCGAACTCAGAAACCTGCAGATATCTCGATGGTTTTGTTTTCATCGCACCATGAGTAAATGTTAAATCTGCATGGTCTTTGCCGATAATGTCTATATTTCCGACTCTGGTTGCAAATGGGTCTACTCTAGTTTGACCAGTTTTTCTACCAAAATCTAAAGAACTATCTGTGATCGCTGCATCTCCAACTTCACCTCGTGTATTTCGGGTTAGTGCTTTCTTGATGGATCCAGTCTTATAACTTGCTTCTAGCCCCTCTCGCGCAAGAGCTATACCCTTCGTGTCCATATTTTGCATCTTGGTGTTGATCTTCTTGATTATGTTTTTATGCGACATCAACATACTAGAATCAGTGCTCGGTTGCTCAGATGAATTTACATTCAACTTCTTCTTGGGTTTGGGTAAAATCCCCTTACTGACAAACAGCTCTCTTATAAGTTGACCAGGTGTGTCGAATTGTGTACTTACTTTTCCAGTCAATCTTTTCTGCTTCGAGGATTTGTTGTTAGAGAATGACTCCGAGTCGCCAAAAATAGTGTCCCGTGAAGTACCATTTATAGCCACAAGTAGTCGAGCGCGAATATCAGACATCTCTATGTTTTTGGCTGCAATAATAGCATCAGACTCGGGTCCACGTTCATGGTCAATAACTGTGTCTCCCATTTTCATATTACTTAGTGCCTTAATTAGAGATACAGCGCGCTTCCTGTTATCATCAGTAAACTCAAGGCTGACTGTGTTAGCATCCCCAGATAATAGATCAGCAGCTGAAGCACGAGTATCCATAGCTTTGGTTTTCCCAGTCAGCGTCTCGAAATCTCCGATCTGATATTCATGGTCCGGCACAGATGCGTGAAAAAACCAATCAGTAGATATAGGATTAACTGTCAATACTGTGCTATTTCTTTGGGTGATATCCCTGTAGATTTCGGCATCTTTGGTGTCTGATTTTATTTTTTTGACGGCAGCCCCTTTTCCATCAGTCTTATACTGTGTGCGACCAACACCTGCCCCAGTTGCTAGACCTTCTCTACTAGTGCCAAATATCCTGGGCATTTGACTGAACCTCGCTCTGGTTTCTTTCTCATTTTGTTTAGCTTTGCCGGCAGAATAGCCACGCTCAGGTGTGTTATGACTTGAATCGGGGTAGGCTATCTTATATTTCATGCGAAATTGCTGAGCGTCTCTCATTTTAGCGAAATTGTCACTTGGGGGCTCTATTTCCCGATCAAATAGGTATTCTCCATCTTCCATTCTTGGGTCGGCAGTTCCTGTTAGAGAACCGTGATATGCCAAGTCTAATTTCATTTTGGAGAACTGAGTATTGTCACGAGGCAAGTCTGCTTCTGTACTCGGTGTATCGGTCCCAAAATCAGCTAATACACTCTTCTGGTAATCGTGGATGTCTACATCATAGTCAAGCAGATCGGTCTCACTCGTGAACTTCTTAGCGATGATGTGATCGGGGATTCCACCAAATTGTGAACCTCTACCAGATACGAAATTACGCCCGGAGAATCTACCTGGACCGCAATCTTCCGCTGTTAGATCATAATTTTCCATCGAATTCTATAATTATGAGTAAAATTAAATTAAAGAGCCAAATAAACCACGATAATGTCAAATTATTTTCTTATTGCTGATTCCAGGGAACGGAAGGTGACTGCTTTTTTAGAGCCAGATACATTTGTTGAGAAACAACTCACGATTGGCGATTACAGTATTGTTGACTCTGATGGAAGTATTTATGCAGTTTTTGAGAGAAAGAGTTTATCGGACTTCAGCGCTAGTTTGAAAGATGGTCGATATGCGAACAAGAACAAAATGCTCGAGTTGCGCAAGAAATCACCCAAAATTAAATTACTTTATATAGTCGAGGGTGAGATTCCCACAGACCCAGAAGATAAAATAGATGGAATCAAGTGGTTGCAGATGGAAGCGGCTCTTGATAAAATGTTAATGGTACAGGGTATTTGCACTATTTACACAAGAAGTGCCGAAGATACAGCAGGTAGATTAAAGAGATTTTTGCGAGTAATGGACAAACATGTCAAACTTCGGGAACCATGTGTTGAAGGTGCAGATGAAGCCAGTTTGCTCACCGAACGACCAACCAAGTTGACTGACCACGAAGTGATGATACAAATTCTTACTGGTATTAAGGGAATCGGTGGGAAAACAGCTAAAAAAATACTATCTGATTTCGAAGATCGTCCATTTATTGATGCTGTTATTAACGGGAAATCCAAACACCTCAAGCTATTTGTTGCCGATTGTAATATTACGGCGTTTCTTAGGTCTATTCCTGGAGTTGGACCCAAAACAGCGAGTGATATAATAAAAGAACATGGAACTGATTTGAAGAAATGGGAAGTTCCCGAGTCTGGGTTTACAGGAAAAATGCGAATATTTTCAACTTTGATCGAAGTGCCCGAAACTGATTAAACTTATTTATACATTTCGGTGAACGACAATAACTCAGAAATATGGATACATATGCGAGCCCAAGTTTCACATTTTTACCCGATCTTGGATCAGCCGAACTTCCAGAAGTAACCGATCTTTATGATTTGGTATTTTGGATGCATCCGAAGAAATCAGTATCGGTTGATTGGTTTATTCCGAAAATAGAACCTGAAGTCGCCGATGAGTTTATTCCACACCAGTCATGGTTTCTACATGGATAGCATTCCCGGTTTCCTCAGAATCGGAACTATCAATATCTACATCAAAATTATCCATATTCATAGCATCATTCGAATCTTCGTCTTTGGATTCTGCCATTATAGTTTCTTCACTGTCTACACCCAGACCAAGTTCATCGTCATAATTACTATCATATTTCTCGGTATCTTCGGCTGTTGCTATTTCCTTATATAACATACGCATACTCACAATGTGGCTAGTCGTGCACAATTTTTCATCATTCAGGGTTCTTCCAACTATTTCCTTGATGTATTTTTGGAATACACCAGATGTAGATTTAACCAAATATATTTCGGAACATATCTCACAAAATGATTGTTTCGCGAAATCGACAATCTCTCTAGGTTTCTTGTTTTTTAAGAACCATCTAAACTTATTTTGATAACCGTTACTGATCGTAGCGGGTGTCGGTCCTGTAATTTTACCATAATCTAACTTCGATACATTGCTCGATTCCAGCAAGTATACAATATCATACGGCAACTTAACGATTCTACTCAAGTTTCGTAGAATAGAATAACCAATGAGTACTTGTCTGGTATATGAATCTATAAGCATGGCTCGCTGCGAGAATTTGTCTTCCGGTTCCGTTGGAATGTATGCTCCTGATATAACAGCATTATATTCTACTTTTTCAGTAGCCCCCAAACAAGACAATGCCTGTACTGGTACATTAAGTTTAGTTGCAAGATTGCCGATAATACCAAAACTGAGTGTATATTTATCGAACTCGGGATATCTGTTTTTGTCTAACTTGGACTTAAAGCGATTACTCGAATCTTCACTAGGATTTAGACGGATAGATTCCATATGTTCATCAAGTTCATTGTTCTCAGCATCAAACTTTGCTTTATTTGCCCTGAAGAAGATCTGCGCTTCTCTAGATTCGGTGTTTCCGATAAAGCTCATTTTCAGATGACATTTCTTGCATTCGGCATTTTCAATCTCATGTTGTCCACCACGCAGGCAGCGATTTTCATAAAACTTAAAGAAGTTATCAACAGTCGACTTGAACATGATCACATCTTGGACCTTGTTATTGTCAAATTGTTTAGAAACCTGACTCATGATAGCCCCAGTATTAGATGCTTTTTTGTCTACTATTTTCGGGCGACCCTCCATTCCTGGTCTAAATTCAGTAAGTTTATAATCTTTGCCATCTGCGCCTACTAAAATATCCCACTTATGTCGGATCCCCGACTCATCGAATATTTCACAGAGTTTTACTTCTGGTACCTGTATGAGTTTATGTATTTTTGGCGCCGAGTACAGCAACTTTCGTTTTTGGTGCACATATTCAAAAGATTCTTGAGCTTCCCGATCGAGTATTTTCTGCAATCTTTTATTGTGTTCTGCCCTTTGGTCCGCAGCCTGAGACAGTAGTATATCTTGTTGGTTGGTCTCAAAATATGCCTTCACTAAATCCCAAGACTCGACTATATTTGGTGGAGCATTTTTGGTAAACTCGAGCTTGCCGTTCAACACGATATTTAACTTCGCTTTATTTCTGGTGTTCATCTTCATGATGAGATCCGGGCAAAGTTGTTCGATGTAGTCGATAGAACTAGGAACACCATTTGCTACTTTTGGAGTCTTTATTCCAGTGCCGGCAACCAGATTGACCACATACAGAAAGTTATAAAATGGATCAGTTGCGACTTCCAGGAACATTTCTTCATAAGGATCAGTGTACTCTATTTGGGTTCGGCTGCCCACAACTAGCAACTTATATGCTTCGAGTAGTTTGGCTTTTATGAAATCATTGCTAACTTCGGGTAATTTGCTGATGAGCACTGATCGCGTGCTGATAATTTTGGATACAGCGTGATTTAGATATTGCAGGATGTTGGGACTCGGGTCCATATCACGGAATTCAATGTCGTTCTGCTTTTCTTTTGGACCACGTTTCATGGTAGTAATGAGAGCCAAGAAATAGGCAATCACGTAGATAGACATAAATAATTGCTTCTTGGTCTTGAGTTCATCGGTCGTATTTGTTCTAGATTTCGAAAGTTGCCGTTCTACTTCTTGGATGTGTCCATAACACTCGGTGATAACTGAGTTAACCAGCTTCTGTACATTTATTAGACTTTTGAGTCTGAACATTCCTACCATAACTGTCACTTCAGACCAAATCTGCTGTCTGAGTTCATCGGGCATTGTTGCATAGTTATTGACATCATCTTTAGTCGTCATCTCGGAGTATACCTCAACATCGGCAATAACTTCGCTGCAGATGCGACATGTATAATTACCCCCATTGGGTACATCACTAATAAATTCAGACATTTTCGCCCTTAATTCAGCATACTTTTTACCTGCGAGTTCCATTTCTGTCTTCACCTTCAGATGTGGGCAAATAAGGTCAAAGTTACAGAGTTTACATTTGTATATATCTTTGGGGTTTCCGGAACTTGCCGGCATATATTCTAGTATTTTATGGAAAGTTTCACGTACTTCGGTATTACTCACGGCTGCTCGAAACTTGGATATGATCTTTTTGTGCACACACTTGTTGGATATCGTGGCTTCGATGGCTTTGACTCGTCTATTGTATTCCAGTAACACTTTCTCTTTTTCTGCGGGAGTCAGCTGTGCCAATATACTTATGGAACTTTGACCTTTACCTAGTTGCTCAAGAATCTGTTTAAGCCTGGGGTCGCCGAAGAACTTAGATATTATGTCTTGGTAAATACCAGAATTATATTGTTCTTCATTGGTAATTTGGCGAATCTTATTGATCATTTTGGCGCGAACTTTGATGACGTCTAATTCCTTCAACACAGTGTCTATACTCTTTTGATCGGCTAATTCGACATGCGTATATAGTCGTTGGTTGGCCAGTTCAAGTTTAGTTGCAGATTCAGAGCAACTCGGATATTTAATACCCAGAGTCACCTCGAGTTGCTCTAAAATCTTAGATTTTCGTTTATAGTAATCTGATATTGGCAGTGGCTTTATCTTATCGGTCATAAATTCAGCTAAACTACTGTCTGCGGGGTCAATGCCAATATCCAAGAGCTCATACAACTTAGATTCATACATCAGTAGTTTCGGGACGAGATAATAATTATACAGTTCCATTAACTTCTTCTGCTCGGTAACTTCTATTTTATCATGAGGTGGATTTTGGGTCAACAGCCAATCAGCCAAAAGTAAAGCTGTTCTATAGGAAAGTCTACCTAGTTTACGTATCTGTTCAAGAGTTTGATCAGGAACTAAACGCCCATTGTTCGGATCTTCAAACTGATATTTATTCGCGATGAGACCAGTAATATGGATGGTTGTAGAAGTGTCTGCCATAAAATCAATTGATCTATCTTTGATTCGCAACTGACACATTACTGGCATTTCTGGCTTCAACTGCATTGTATGTCTATCTGGCTCCCATGTAATAATTGGTACAATAGAACCGGCAGCTAAGTTAATGATTTTGCGAATAATAATCTCCGAAATATTAGTATCCAATCTAAGATTATCGTATTCTGTCATTTCATCTAAACCTTCATTGATCAACTCCACTATAGCCCGATTATATCTAGTAGGGTCTATATTCAGTAGAGTTTCAACCAAGTCAATGCGCTGCTGCTTATCCAGGTCTCGCAGACGAACACTCTCGGAACTTTCTATAACGTCGATTTCAACTTCGGACATCTGGTGGAGTAATATAAAGAATTAGATTAATTGTATAAGTCTTAATAAATGTCTGCCTTTGATTTTTTCGAAAAGTGCTCTGAATTCGCTAATAATGCCGAGGACATTTTTGACCAAGCTAGAGCTATGAAAATATACGCCCGTGTTGAGAAAGATCAAGATAATAGACCTAAGCGTATATTGTTAGATCATGGTGCTGATTCTGGTATCTATAGAATGGACGAAGGAGGAGTGTATATGGTTTGCAGACCTACAATTCACATAGATGCAATCAAACCTGCAGTGAGAAGAGTGAGTCGTGTATGGGAATATGGTACCACTGTACACTTGTATTGGTATTCTGGTTCGTGGCAAATGTCTACCATTAAAGGATATGATGTGTCGAACTATACATTCCTGAGTAATAAGACATTTCGCGAAATGTTAGCCGAATCTACTGGGGATTGGCTGAACTTAGATACTCTCAACAAGGAATTCACACATACTATCTTGTTCAGACATCCTGACTTGAACGGAGAAGTAAGCCCCAGCAAAACTGGATGGCACATTGCGAGCAAAGATAATATCACCGGAGATGTGGACTTTGAAGGCACTAAGTCTGGACTCTCAAATGTTCGAAAGTTGCCAATAGTCCAAGCTCGAAAGGCGGGATACTACGTTGAATTGGCTGGCGGACACATTCATGTCCATGAATTAGACTCACATAAATTCCTGCGATTGTATGTTTTCAATATGCCAAAAGATAAGACAATTAACAGCGCCGAAGCTAGATTGAAGTTCATTGCAGTTCAGGCTTTATGCAATCCAAGATGTAGCAGTACTATTCTAGGTTATGTACCTGGTGCTAGAAAATACTTTGTAGAATTTAGTCAAGTACTCAAGACTATAAGCAAAAATATCATTACTCGGGCTCGTCGCGTTACTGAAAGTCCATTACCCGCATTTCAAGAAGACCTATTCCAGCAACTCCAAGCATGTAGATTGCTCCATCCCGATAACTTGGGTGAAAAGATTATCAAAGATTTCATCTGCGATCCCAGGAAGAGCATTGCTCTGTGGAATTATTTAATAAAAAAAGATTAGAGATAGTAGATATAGATGGACAATTGCAGCCTGAATGAGTTGAGAAATGATAAATTCGTCTCTTACGCTAAAAAAAGAAATCCCGCTGAACACGCAACAGGATATGACCCCAGACGCGCAATGGCAAATCATCAGTATGACGGTCTAAATTATAAACCAAAACAGCATTTTGGGGGTCTGGGGCTCGGTAATCGGACGTCAGATAATCTTGTAAATACTCGCAAACTTCAAATGGAAGCAGCTAGATCATTCAAAGAATAGAGCATCTGGATCATAGCAGTCCACCTTGTTTTAGCTTCTCGGTCAACATTTTAACTGTTCGCTCTAACATAGCAATCTTATTGGTCGAATCATCTGCCCGCAAGGATGTTCTTACATATAATGCTGTAATATTCTTTATCAGCATGGGAAAGGTTTTATATCCTTTTTTGTTTGTATCTCCAGGGTAATTTTCGATCTGTATAGAAGTACCGTTCCTGGTAGGCATAATTGCTTTAACGAATCCGTAACCCCAAGTACCTTTGCCCGTCTTCTTGGAAAATCTAATATAAGATCCGGGTTCAATGGTTTCGTACTGAGTTGGATCAATACGAATAAAATTAGTTAGATCGGGCTCTTCGTTTTGCCAATCCTTTTTGACCGGGGCACCTCCACTTACACGAGATGTTTTAGAACTTCCTACTGAAGTCCGAGAATGATTAGAAGCACGAGACCCAGATCTAGATAATGAACTCGAATAATCTTGCATGATATAACTGGCGATCAAATTGTTTAAAACCAAAAAATAGAAGTGTCACTCTCCTAATATTAACAGTGACATGAAGCCTTAGATAGTTTTTCAACTTACCGATGAATCGGCGATAGATGTCTTCAGGCTGGCGCGTGGAGTTTGAACTTCTGATAATCTCGTTTTCGGTAATGTTTTTATATTACCGGGCCGCGAGCCATATGTATTAGTGCTGCATTCCGGGCGGAGTCCTTGTCGAGCATCATGAGTTGGTGTGGTAACGTTTCAGTCTCAGAGACTTATTACCTTAGTTGGGGGCGAATGTGTTGCGTGATCGAGCCAGTGGCTATAGACCTCGCGTCTAATTTGCCTCCAGTAGTTTGAATGTAGATGATTTGACCTATGCCACGCATATTCCCTATATGATTTAACTTTAGATTTAAAAAATTCAATTTTATTTTATATAGTCAATAGAGTTAACCAGGAAGTATGGATAAGGATATAGACCGTGATATGGCATATGGGGTAGTCAAAGATTTTGCTAATTTTCTGAATTTGACTGAAGCTCAGCTCGAACTTTTCTTGGGAGGTATATCTATTTTATTTAGACATAGTTATGGATTTGTCAATTTTCGGTATGACTTGTTGCTAGATAACGCGGGTTACATAACAACTACATTCAATTTAACCCAACAATACGAAACATGTATTTACGCATTTCTATACAGCAATGTGGTAAATTCCAAGGTAATCCATAAATACGTGTGTATGGGACCATCACTCAAATCCCATGATGGGGAATATAGAGCATTCGTGCTCAAATATGATGAGTTCATGGATATAGTAGCAGAATTCGAAAATATATTCGATCCGATGAGGGAAGCTATCAACAAAGAACTGAGAATCGGACATTATACTACTGAATGTAAGTCGTATTTTCCCCCAGACATTGGATTCATTCCAACTTTGAAGACCGAAATGATGGATATGTCTCTTGATTCTATATTTTTGGCAATGACATGTATGCATGACTTACGCAAATTGGCAATGGGTACTCTGGAAAATCACATCAATCCAATGTATCATAAATTTGTGAACAGCGCACATCTACTCAAGACCTTCACTGATATCTTTGGGTCAGATGTAGAATCACATCCATTTCTTTTGGTTTCTTCTAGTTTAGGAGCCAGCGCCCCGGATATAAAATTAGATATAAAAGAAAATAAATCGAACGATCCTGATAGAGGGGTTTCAATATTCAAACCAGCAGTAGTGGGTCAGAAGATATTTCCCGTGACTATTCACGAAGCGAGTAATCCCGATAATATCAACTTTGATGTATGGCGCGAGATTCAGTTTACTGGTATGTGTTCTAATTTGGCATTGAATTTCATCTCGCCGTCATTCCCACTCATCAATAACTGGTTCTTTATCCAGAATGCAACTAAAGATCTTTTCGATAATGCCGTTCAACATAAAAGATATGCCAACAGTCAAGTTGCCCGAGCTATTAACAAACAACTCATCGACGCAAATACATATAATTTTGTAGGTCGCGATACTTCACTTGGCCCTCTTAACTCAAAGTTCAAAAACCTGAGCCAGAAGATGATGAAGGCTGTCAGATATTCTGAGCAAGATATTATCCTGACAAATCTATGTATCTGTATTATGTCTGAGAATGTAGGTAGGACAATTCGTGATATGCCCCAATTCGCCAAAAGTGGTAAAGAATGGCAATATGCTGACTTTTTCTTAAACTCTGATATATTCAAGAAACACATGTTCGAGCTTAACTATGCACTTTATTGTATGAATACTAAACTAAAGCTTATGCATGGGGATCTTCACTTGAATAATGCAACTATCAATCGTTATATTATCATTCCCCAGAGAATGGAAAACGCACAAGTAGTATTCTACATATCTGGTAAACAATATGTTCTCCCACATAACATGGCTTATGCGACCATTATCGATTTCTCACGATCAATTTATGCAGATAGAAACCAAATTATAGAAGATTCTGGAGAAACTTTCGAGAAAACCTATACGAAAGAACAGAATTATCGTATCTTGCGCATGTTGAACTTCTATTTACCCGACTTTGTCGAGAATAATGAAGCCAAGTTATTTGCCCTTATCTTGGGCAACCCAGATCTCACATTCAAGATAATTACTGCAGTTGATTATTATCGTATTTTCGGTAACATTGGCGCACTGGGCGAAGAAGAATTCGGCAGCAACTATGCAATATCGAAGCCAGCAATCGAGTTGGCGAAGACAGCCCATGATTATTTAATCGATAACCTCAAAAAAGCCATTGCTGGGGAAATCGAAGTACCGGAAGATATAGAGTGGATTGGCGAAATCATACTCGATCGCCATTTTGCTGAATTCATCGTTCAGGGGAAACTTTCAGGGGTTGTCGCTGATTACTTTTTCTATGACCGTAATATTGGTGTGTTGATAGATGATCCATATACATATCCCGGATTCATGCAATTAGATACATTTATAAAGGGAAATGAAGAAGGAAAGGCATTCAAGAGTCGATGGATGTCATTTATCAAAAAGAAGCAGAGTATTACCCGTATATTAGACTCGGTTGCATCTTTGGCGCAATCTTCAGGTCCCGATGAAAGTAGCTGGAAGTTCGATTGAGTTTTGAGGACTGATATTTTTTAATTGAAAATTACATTATCATATATACCTGATCATGTCAAGAAAGTTCTGCCAAGAATGCGGATGTATTTTGAAAGTCGAGACCGGTGCCGACGGATTATTATTCGCGTGTAGTAAGTGCAACCAAGAAGTGGAGTCAAATCCAACAGATACTCTGAGATATGAAGTGTCGCTTGAAACTTCTGATTCCCTGTACAAACACAGCGAGTTAATCCGTTATGCGGGTCGTGATCCAGTCTCTGTTTATGTCAAAAAATCATGCAAAAAATGTAAGTACCCTATTCTGGCTAAAACATACCTTAACAAACTCCAACGACCTACATTCGTATGTAAATGTACAGCGACTTATACTTATGCCGAAGTATACGGAAATGGACTTGATGCATCTGGGTCTAATTACCAGGAAGGCAGTGCAAGTTCCGATATTCTCCAAGCTTCTTCATAAATAATCATCTTTTTCTCGACTTTATCATAAACTGGACCAAGCTTGCGCAATAATATTAGTGGACTTCTTTTTTCTGCTAATTCCTTTTTAGCCATTTCAGCCGGATCTGTCATACCTGCAACCGACTTGGGATCACACATGGTGAATGAGTTTTTTGAGATCTGATCGATACGTAGACTCAGGGCTTCAGTATATTCCATCTTGCTCATCATGGGGCCCGTTCTACGCTGATCGTCAGGAAGACGAATAGTGACAGTCTCGGTTTCTGGGGCAAGTTCGGATTCATACTCAATTCTACCTATTTCAACATCTTCGTCTCTATCTTTATCTGAATCATCATCAGATTCGGAGTCTGAATCAGTCGAATCCGCAGAATCGACATCAGACTCAGAATTATCGGCAGCTTTACCCTTCTTGGCGACTTTCTTCAATTTCTTAGCACCCCCTCTTCTTTTGGTACCAGAACTAGAATCTGACAGTGGACTTGCTACGCTAGCGTCATCAACACTCCCATTGTCGGAATCAGAATTATAGTCTTCAGAATCACTCATTTTTATATAAAGGCTAAACTTGTTAGAATTATACTTTAAATGACAATTGAACTTCAATTAATTTCCACCCTATACCTGATATATATTAAAGTCAAAGACGTCATGGTTGCGATTATCACAGATTTGATGGTATGGTCAATGGGATTGAGACTCAATTTGTGCAATCAGAGAATATCTATCGGATTACGACTCTACGTAGATGAGAATATATCGATGACCAATGAGGTTGAGTTTCTGAGACTGGTCATGAAAGAATATTATGCTGATCGGAATATAGATTTATCGTATATGCTCAATACACATAGGCACATATTTTACAACTCGGCCGGTCCCGTGCTCACAAATTATCTTGCAAGTTAGATAAAATCCAGAGGACCCAAACCCAATGTGCGCATAGTTTTTACAGCCATAAAGTGGGAGTTTTGTTCTTTGGCACCTTCTATTATTTTTTGATCTAGTTTGCGAATATCGAATAACTTGTCGACATCTACGCTAACTAATGTTTTGATGAATGGGTCGACCTTTGTGAAAATCGCGCACATCCTGTAATATTCGATGATCTCGGCTTCCATGCGTTATTCGAGGCTATTATATATAAAATCGGGATCTATAAATATAAACCCATCAGGTACAGATACTTTGGATGCGGATGCTTGATATTCGTTAACATTCTGCTTAAACTTTATATCCAACTTATTAAACAAAATATGATGGGGACGCGCTGTCATATCTATCTCTATTCCCCCTTTCTTGGCTGATTGCACTACTTTGTCGGTAATCCAATGTACAGTCTTTACCGAAATGCCACTGTATTTGTAAGTCTTCTCTTCATTGGACCAAAACGCCAAGTTACATCTGAATGCGTCGTAAATACAATATTTGAGGGAAACTAAGATTTTCATGAACTCATCGATAGACTCGGATTCAATTAGGCGTCGACGTCCATCAAACGGATTTATGTGTATGTTCAACAATGCTTCTATTAAATCGTCCCTATATTCAATACCGGTGCTCATCTTTTCCAAATTCAGATTGGCGTCTTCCAGAAACATCGTGATTTTGGACATAAACTTGCTCCCTTTGCTGGCTGCCAACACTTGCATCATCGACTCGACCAAGAAAATACCATCAATAAGCTCGTCGCACATCAGCATTTTTAACCTTACTTCAAGTCCAACAATATTAGTGGACTTTTTGAAGATGTCGAATGTAAGCGCAGTTTCATAGATCGATTCCCATTTAATCTCCTTCTTCGGGTTTTCGCGGAAGCTGTTGAACGCCTCATTTGCAAATGCGCATATATTGATCAAATCTAAAGTAGACACATTCCAGAAGCCGGCAGCCAAGAGTAAGCGTCTGTGTTCTAATGACACTAATGGTATTTGATTGGCGAGTGTGCCCATTCTCGTTAATTTAAAGATGCTTTCATCTCCTGCGATTCGTTCGATGAACCCCAGAGCCAAACACTTTTCCATACAATTCACTATACTATCACCAGGAATAGGGTCAATCAAATCGATGAGTTCGGGCTTAAAGTGTCCATTCATAGTCTCCTGTATTTTGACAAGTTGCAAGAAATGCATAGAGACATCCGAAGTTACCAAATCTGAGTATCTATTTTCCTGTAACTGGTCGTGTACATCTTTAGGATATAGGTAATATGCGTGTCCCGGGAATACACGTCCTACTCTACCTCTTCGTTGCTCTATGCTAGACTTAGGTGCAGGCTTCAGCATAACTCCTGAGCCATTAACGATTGGATAGAATTCACTGCTATTGGAATACCCATTATCGATAACATAATACAGGGATTTTATAGTTAAACCAGTCTCAGCTACTGAAGTTGCTGCAACTACTCGTCGAAACGGCGCTCTGCTTTTTCCACCAACCTGAACACGCAATGATTTGAGAGGTCTATTGATGTTTAAGATTTGATCTGAGCCTGCCAACACCTCTCGCCGGTCTACCAGAAGATAGATAAATGGGGGATGCCCATCTTTTACTAAACTTTCATTTAATTCTTCGATAAGTTTATCGAACACTTCCGAGCGACCCGGTAAGAACATCAATATATCTCCTTTCTCTTCTGGGTCTTCTAGTCCATCCAAGTGTATCTTCTTTATCAACTCTATACCTGCATGGATATAGTCCTTGACTGGCAACGTAAATGGATAATGATCGTATTTTGGCTGGCTGAACCCAATTACGCGAATCAAGTTTGGTTGCAAATCTCCGATAAAGTTGCGAACATGTGGTCGATTTACGCCAAAATAATCTAGGTACTTGGATGTGTCAAAAGTGGCACTAGTTAAGATCAAGAATGGCAATTCAGGTCTATCCTTATTGCGCAACATGAACGACTTCAACGCATACAGAGCCATACATAGTTCGACACTTAATTCATGACACTCGTCAATAACGATAAATCTATATTTTTTCATAAAGTCAGTATCTTCCATTGACCCCAATTGCATGCTAAGTACACCAATCGTAGCAAATAATATACCATAATTCGGCACGTTTTTGGAATTCCCCGTTTGCCAGCCAATATTGACTCCTAATTTCAAGTTTTCGTTATATGCAACTATATCTTGGGGTATCGTTTGAGCAGTCAGCACTCTAGGTTGCGTGACAATAATATCTCCTTGACCCTTCTTATAAAACCTGTTGTACAGGAATGGTGGAAATACTGTACTTTTTCCAGAGCCAGTATCAGACTTGAAAACTAATACTCGATTTTCGATACCTGTGAGTTCTTGAGCTTTCTTAAACCAATCCATAGTATATTCGATCGCAACAGGATATTCCTGGTCTATTCTCTCTTGAATTGCCGGGTCTACTGCTGCGATTTTCCTTGCTTCGAGTAAAGTTGGCATCTATACATTTACGAAATTTAACTTGAAAATATAATTACTCAGATCATTTCGATGTCTCTATTTCCCGATCTTGTGCTAAATTATATATCTGGGTTTTGCCAAAATCAGGAGAAGTTGCGATGGAGTTTGGTGTCTCGCGAACATCGGCGCAATACTAGTCCTGTTTTCCTGGAAGTTGCAATCAAGGAAGTTCGCAAAATTTATGAAGCGAAACGAATATCTGAAACTCCCTATTTGCTCAGCTTTAAATGGGGTAAAGGATTCTATGCACATCATACGCCAATTATATCACGATTAATGGGAATTTCTATAGATCAATGGAACTTAGGTAGACGCAAACCAACAACAAGTATTCACTCAATGTTTTTTAATCGAACATTGACATTTAACCTGGAGTACGGGGATCTCCATATCTGTCCATCGGGTGGATTATCTGTTGACCAATACATTGAGTTTAATACATTTGACTGTCAGATATTTGAGCAAACTCCGAGTCCATTTCGACGCAATAGATCGACTACCAAAATAAAGAGCAAGTCACGTGCTGTTTACGAAATTTGAAAAAAGAAGAAAAGATTCATAAGATTAAGCTGACAATTCACTTGCCTTGATGAATGCCGGCAAACAACTAGTTGTAGGGACTGTTACAGACAGTTTCACACCATTGCTGTTGTCATATTTTGCAATCTTGAATGTTGTGGTACTTCCATTCACAGTTATTTTACAAAAGCCGTTTAATGGAGTCCAATCAAGGCAGTATGAGGTATTAGTTTCACAAGCTTCTATCAATAGACCCCAGTCATGGATTTTATATTCAGGTTTGAATGTAAATAGATGGGCGCCGTTGAAGCTGCATTTGAAGCTAAACGTTGACATTTCTGATTCTGAGCCATCAATGACTAATTCGACGGATGTTCCAAAGTCGGACATCTTATAATACAGAATGGTAGATATTTAATTAAACGAATTTATACATGCTCGATCTGCTCCATAAAACAAGAACTTAAACTGTTTTTCCAAGATGCGAAATCTGAAAAAATAGCAATCATCACTGAGGAAGATTCATATCGCGAAAAAGCCACTTGAGTTCCTGTATCATGCAATCAACCACGTGATACTTGTGGGGTATTCGATATTTCTTCAGGAAATATTCAGTTAATTCTTCATGTACCGACACAATGCGAGCTTTGTAACTTTCACGATGCATCATCCGGTTATCGTCAGAATAATCAGGGTCCCAATACAATCTGAGTTCGTCATAAATATCAGTGGGTAACAATGTTTGACAAATTGGACAAAGATTATCACTCCCAAAGACCCTACTAGTCACCCACTCAGCATCCCTATGTATATCAGTGCAGCCTTGTACGGTTACGCTCATCCGATCTTGCGCAATAATGAGAACATCATCAGGTTTCACATATCTGATTGACCGAGTAAGCGGATCTGCGCATTGAGAACATGATGATTCTTTTCCACGTGCGATACATCTTTTGCAATAATCGAGTTCAGTACAGGTCACGAGTCCATTATTCGGAGGAATAAATTCTGACATACATCTGATGCAATGAAATATGCCTCTCGTTGGATCGAAAACGGATCTGTGATAGCTGATAATATGTTGACATGGTTTATATTTGCAAAATCCACATTGACCTCTAAAGCAGGAGCTGACTTGATAAGCTCCACAAGAGTAACATCCGCGCTTAATATTCATCCACTGTGGAGTATCATCTTTCTTGAAGCAAACTGAACATGTGTAAATACGGTCACTCCTAGGATGAGATCTACATGGGACGGAGAAGTGACACTAGTTGGCTTCAGATGTACTTTTAACAACACTCATCTGTTCACATTCGAGTTTGAATCCGAAACAGACGAATGGGATTCTTTGATAGAAGCTTGTGAAACTGGTGGTTCATACTGCCTTGATTGGGCTCCATCAAATGGTTCGTGTAAAATAACTGTGAGTGGAAATAATACAACATTCGTAGTCGGGAAGTATGGAGACGGTAATGGCGGCGAGATAACCATAACACTCCCCACAAATATCTGTTTGCCAGCATTCATCCAAGCAAACGAATTTTCGTCTTAATTCCGAAAAAATCAAACAATCTTACTTTTTTGCGCACAATCCCAACTTCGCAAGTACATCTTTGGCACTTTCCGATAACTGCAGTAAATTGTCATCAAACTTATCGTTGACTATAACTTGATCGACGGGTATTGAGTTGATAAACGTTTCTGAAATATGGTTGGAGTCACGACCATCATTTAGTTGCATTCCTGGCCCTTCGATTCTTACTAGGTAAGCACCCATTTGCTTCAATCTTTCGGCTTCGTTGGGAAATCTTACATCGGAGACCACGAATATTTGCTTGTATACATCTCGCATTTGGCGGAGTAGGATGTCAACAAATATGTCTTGTCCTAAAACATTTCGATAATGGGTAGCGAGTTCTTGAAGCATGACTCCAACAGTCTTTCCATTGAATGTAAGACCTTTGAACTCATTACTCAGTGGGTCTACATTACTGATACCAAGTGCATCGGCAATGTTATACTTGATCCACGCAGCAAATGCAACTTCACCAACTGGATAATCTTGGCAATTTTGGTTTAATAGTTTAGTGAATGTACTTTTACCTGCGCCCATTTTCCCGATAAGCCCGATGATGATAGGAGATTGCATTGGTTTAATGAATAACTTTGTTCAATTTTTAATTAAAGATTTCCTCCACGAAGCCAGACATATCCAGGGCAACAACGGCGCCCGACCACTGAGTAAGTCTACCATTCTTATCTTTTCGAATAACAGTCGGATAAAATTGGATATAATCAGTCTGCGCGACATCTTCATTGATTTCTGTGAATTTGACCCTAGATGCATACTTCGCCTTCAGTTTCTCCCATTCTGGTTTTGAACTCTTACATGCCCCGCACCATGGAGTAAAATGTAGTCTTACTTCGGGCAAACCCGCATCCTCTGTAGGTAAATTATATTCGGCCGAACCAGTAACTGTTTTATCAGTAAATCCACTTGTTCTTCGTTGGATAACTGCCATAATTAATACGAAAACTAGAATGAGTCCAATGATAGGATCAAGCATTTTATAAATATCTCGCCATATTTAAAATCACTAATTAAATAGAATGAGTTCCGAAACTAGACCCGTCGTACACATTTATATGGTTAAATGGTGCAGATTTTGTCGCGGAGCCCTCGAAGTGTTAAGTTCAATGAAGGATATTTTCTTGATTTCCACAGACCTGGAACTGGAGAAAATCAGTCCAATTATCAAAAAAGTGCCATATATTATCATCTACTATGGAGGTAAAATAAAACGATATACTGGGCCAATAACCGCCAAACATATCAGGAAGTTTATCGATGAAACTTTCAAAACTCCTACTTCCGGGAAAGAAACCCATTAAGCAATCGGAAGTTCACGCCCATCTTTGATGAAGAACTCAGGATCCAACTCTATTTCTCGATCAGATTCTCGCAGTCCTCTACTTGGGTAATAATTCATGGGAAGTTTAAAGGGCGTCTCTTTCTGACTCTTGGTATGATATGCGAGTTCGGTTTCTATAGACCTCAATTGGACGCGCATAGAATCGGGCATATTGTCTGAGCCGTACACTTTGTGGGTCGGGAAAAATGGAGCAGACAAAAGTAGACCATTGAAGATTTCATCGTTCCCGGACTCATGAATACCTACAACAAGCTCATCTGCAACTTCTATCATTTTCAACACGCTTAGGTAAAGATGTGCATAAATAGGTTTGTTCGTCACGATATACTCGGATACAAACTGCATCAATAAGTATTGACAAGACACAGTTCTATAAGAAACTGTATCCGAGTAATGATACGAATGATAACATACTAGTCGCCTAAGTGTGCTGTTTATGATGTACCTGTCATTGGTATATCTTGTTGGTCGATAATGGAAAAGTGGGGCAAACTTCTTTAGGACAATTCCAAGTTCTGAGTATGTTTTTTCCGGATTATGTGAAACCAACTCAATCATACCTTCAAGGCTGCCCAATTTCAGCTTCAGGGGATCCACTTCTATTTTGACTACTTCTTTCGGCACTTTTGGACTTGCAGGTGTTGCCTCTAACATGCGAATAAATGCGTCGTATACCAAAGAATATGCGGGAATTCCACAAAGCACCAATCGCATTTCAGCTGGTCTGAGTTGAATAGGCTGGAATTTCTGTATATTTCCGGTTGGCGGCAAAAGCGGATAGTATTGATACAACTTATTATACCTTTGGATATCTTTCTTCCACCTACTCAGAATAACTTCAGTGGGTGGGTTATCATAAGGAAAAGTCAAGCTAGAGTGCATATCAATATATTGAACCCAAGGATGCACTATTTTCATGGATTCATACTCAAGTGTCTTTACATAAACGCCTTTCGGCGCATATGAGATATCAGCAACATAATGTCCATGTCCTATATCCACTCTCATAGTCTGCACGTAAAATGCTCGAATAACTCTGGTGTCCTTGAATCCAGCTGCATATAATAGATTAGCCAGTTCATAGGCGTCGGATACATGATTTTCAGAGTAAAAGTCCAAGTCTGGAATTGCAAGAGTTTCCTCTTTATAAATGGCATCTCCGTGCAATCGAAGTGCGAAGTCAATAGCAGTTCCTCCATAAATCACGAGATCTTTACTTTTTATGAATTTGCGAACAATTGTGATTGCGCTTTTTGCGTCCTCATACATAGGGTCCATCTTCTGGCATACTATCTCGTATCCCTTAAATAGCCCATCTATGATATCTCTGTCAATTTCGACATTTTCCTTCATTATATTAAATTGAACAAATCCTTAACTGATTATTAATCAATGGCAAGTGAGTTTAGGCACAATTTCTGTGCTGATTGCGATGTTCCTATGGAATTCAGTTCTGACCTATACACGTGTCCCCAATGTAACAGAATATCTGATATCGTAGGGACTGCCAGAGATACTACCAATGAATCATTTGGGTTTAGTGGTATCTTCCAAATTGATTATAGCCAACATCAGAGAAAGAACCTGAAGACAGGATTGATGATCCGCAATGAGTCTTGTGGTGGTAAACTGTCCGAAGACATCATTGATATCACTGTGGAGCAATACAATAAACTTCAGCAAACTAACATCGAAGTTCGCGGACCAAGTGGAGATCTGCTAGAGTCGCGCAAATTCGTTAAACGAGGAAATGTCAAGAATGTAATTCTGGCTGCCATACTTTATTATACCTGCTTGGAACATAAGGTTGCGTTCACTAGACCAGAAATAAGTAGATTTATGGGCATCGAGTCTGGGTTTTCAGAAGGTGAAATTATACTTCGACAATTAAAAGCTGAAGGTAAAATAGAGATAAACTTGGGTTTACATGAATTGGAGACGATGTTTGTGACACGAGCGTTACTTGAACTAGACTTGATGGCATACTTTGGGTTTGTGGTCGAATGTCTCAAGAAGATGTACGAGTATAACCTAGGTGCTAATGTATGTTCTCGGACCAAGATTGCCGCATTAATATACATTGCCGTAATTAAGCAAAGATTGAATGTGAGTGCTGCTCGAATTCAAGCAGCAGCAGCTGACATTAAATACCAGACTTGGCAGAAACTGGCTAATGAGCTTAACGATAAACTTTATCTGTTTGAGGAAATCTTAAAAAAATATGACATCAGAAATGAATATTCCAAACGAAAGTCTAGAAAATCCAAAGATTCCTAATGAACTTAAAGATATCTTTTTTTTATTATACGCGATATGAATCTCATCTACGAAGGACCCAGATCTAAAGTTTACGACAATGGAAACCATGTTGTCAAAGAATTTCCCATGAAGGAAGCCAAAGCATACATCAACGAGGTTATCATTAATAGTCTCAAAGTTGCGGGTTTGCTGAGATCAACGGGGACTTATACAAATTTTGATGACGATATTCCGAAGTTATGTATCGTATATTCAAAATATGACATTACGTTAGATAACTTCGCAGAAAATAGAGAAAACATGACTTTCGATAACTTCAGGAGAATTGCATATGCCATGTTCATCAACTTGCGTGAGATGCATTCCAGAAATATATGTCATCGAGACATCAAACCCCAAAACATCTTGCTAAATCTGGTATATCATGAAAATGAAACCATTGTCGATATGGGAGAATTAATATTTTGCGATTTGTCAGATTGTTCTATTAACGGCACTGGACCAGGTGGACGCGGCACTGCTGGTTATTTAAGCCCGGATAAGATGTTGGCAGCCGAGTTATGTCATGAAAGTTCCGATATTTGGTCTGCTGGCGTTACACTTGTAAGTATACTATTGGGAGAAAATCCATTTGATGGAGCAGATGTTAGTGATTCCTGTGATCCAGAATTAGACCACTACAGTGTATATAATATTATTCGGTATATTGGTCCCATTCCCCAAGAATATAGGGATTCTGAAGATACAGAAGAAGATAGGTTATTTAGCGGGACTCATCTGAAGTTTTGCCCAAGAGGTCAACCAAAGTTCAATAAAACTCTGCTATATAGGCGAATTTTCCGAGCCACCAAATATACCAAGCCAGAAATGAAATTGGTCATGAAGTTAATCAAGTCGTGCCTAAAAGTCAGAGCCGAGAATCGACATTCGGCAGCCGAGTTAGTTCAACTTCTTGAGAAGGGAATCTAATACTTTTCTAGCGAGACTCATATTAAACGCACCCACTTCTCGGTTTACGGTTGCCGGTCCAGTATACCCGACGCTGAGAAGTTGATAAGCCACAGATGTAGAACTTTTCTTGAGATTATCGATTTTTTTGATAAATGGTGCGATAACTCCTTCTGACATCATTCGCTTTCCTTGTGATTTGGTTAAAGGAATAAGCATCTTGCCGTCGACCACATGAATCTGGGAAATGCGCAATACATAAGCAGCATAAATCTGTACGAGCCCCAAGTACATAGATGGAGCACTCGCAGTTAGTTCGATATGATCTGGGTTCATGATTGCTTTTTCCACAGTCACTTCACGGGCAGCCCCAGATGACTTGGTAGGTTCGGGTTTGAGAGCTTCCTTGCACTTTTTCATATCTAGGTCTTCTTCGGTAAACTTAACTTTGCCAGCAATGGAAATAGTCAAACTCGAGTTGATGTCAGATGCAATATTATTAGCAGCCAAATCGAATGCATCGCGATCAGGTGCAATTCCAGCAGCTCTAACAATACCAGAATATGTAGCATAGAGTTTAGCTGGAGCAAGTGCTTTGAACACTTTCTTAATTACTTTTCTTGCACTTGTCGCATTATTAGCCCCACTACATAGGGAAATAATAAATTCATTACCATCAAAGTTGCAGTTAGCGCACATTATCTTATTCTTGGCTTTTTCGGCCACATTGGTCATGAGAGCGTTTTCTACAGCCGAGTATACGGAATACCAAACTGCAGTACTATCTATGTATTTGTTGGATAATGGCATTGTTCCATGCTTAAACTTCTGCAACATCCAGTAATCACATTTACTCTTCTTGATTCCGATACCAAACGCGAGGATCATCCCTGATTCAGTTGCGCATTGGATTACTTTGACAGAAACCATAACTTATAATTCATCGAAAAAAATAATGCAGATAAATATTTAATGGGCAATAAGTTCCCTGCATATTTGCTCGGCGCTCGCAATCCAGTTGCTTAAAGTCAGATTGCCAAAATTCACCCAAACAATAGATCATTTTTTGCGCAACTTCCCGACTTGAAAAGATTTCTACTACCTGGATGATATAAATTGGGCTTTTTCTTTAAAGCAAAATTTCTGTCAGAAAATGATTTTTATACAAGGTGCCCATCAATGTCTTATTTTCGGTATTCAACAGAACGAGCTTGTTGCCGTTAAGCTTTTTATGCATGGTGATCCGGGAATCTCCTGATGTAAAATAAGGTTTACTCAAAATTGGATTCACTACTTTGATAGGCACTTGGATGTTATCGACTGATAGGAAAGATTCGCCGGATTCTTTGTCTATAAACATGCTCATACTCTCGATATCTGCCTCGTGGCAAAATACCGGATCTGCTTCCCAAAAACCTTCGAGATGTTTTGCGTCTCCTAAGTAAAAGAGTATATAGACTACCCAAACTATAATGAGGGCGGTTGCGATAATACATATGTTAATGATTTCCATCGATATATAATATGGAATTAAAAAAAGAGAATTGTTAAGGACATTCGCGATACTTATTCGGTGTCAGAGTCCAGTTCGGAAGCTGAGGAAACACCCTCAGTAGGTACATAATCTGGATCATTTTCATCATCTGATACACCTTCTATAGTTAAAGCAGCTTCTTCAGATTTCTTTGGACTTGCAGGTGCTTCTGCTGCAGCTGATGTACTAGCCACAACTGGTTCAGGGGTTTCGGGCGTTCCGGCAACGATAGGCGATTCAACCTTCTTGGATTTAGCCTTTGATTTCTTGGGTTTCTCATCGGATTCTTCCGAGCTTTCAGAGGAGCTCTTGGGTTTAGCCTTTGATTTCTTTGTCTTTGACTTTGATTTCTTGGGTTTCTCATCAGATTCCTCTGAGCTTTCAGATTCAACGTGTTCTTCAGCCTTCTTATTTTTCTTGGACTTGTGTTTGGAAAATTCATCTTTAGATGCAGTCTTCTTACTCTTTGATGCAGTTCGCGGCTTCTTGCTCGCGAGTTTTTCTCGTTTGTAATCTTCGGATGCTTCTATTTCGGCAAGTCTGTCGTCCAAATTGACCATGCCTGTAAAGACCATGATTGTTTTGAAGACTGGAATGTCGAACTTGAATTTGCGATAGATTGTCAGTACAGCAGCATAACCCGCCAGACATCTAAATGCATTCTGCGTGAATTCAGCGACGAACTCAACTAATCTCTTAGGTCCGACACTTTTGGGTTCAGCTTTTGTCTGGAGATAAGTGAAGATAAAATTACCGCCACAGCTCCATAGAGTTGTGCCAGGAATAAGAGGAATGATGTTGCAAAGGTTGCAAGCAGATCTCAATAGAGATTCATTTGTACTCGCATCTTTGGCAACTGTGACAATTCTGAGCATTTCTGCCCATCTGTTTGCATCACGCACCTTGTTCATCTCGATAAATTCAGCGTTTGTCATATCTGAAGTCTTTTCAGGCAAATCAGAGTTATAAACTACAGATTCTTCGATTTCTCCGTCAAGTGCGTCGTCACACTCTAAGAGTGCGTCTCGCAAACGATAAACATAAGAGATCAATAACCATTTAGCATCAGCCGCAATAATCATTGCAGCCTTTCCTTCAGTTTTAGCCTTAGAGTCATTGTACTTGGCCAAGAAGGATTCGTACTTAACCATGTCATCCAACTTATCTTCGTCACCGTCAGTCGCATCTCTGGTATTGTCCCTGATATAAGCGAGGTGGCAAAGTTGGAAGAACGAGATGATTTCGGAAGGAGTTGCTGTCATTTCTAATTGTGCTTTTTCTGTGTAATAACTTGTATAATATTCAATTTTTAATTAGATGTCAAAAAAGGGACTTTTGTTGCTTTTACCCACATTTATGCATTATCCACTAAGGACAGCACACTTGGCTTATAGCACTCTCCAACACTGGGTCTATCCTGAAATCTGAACTCGGCAAATGAACCAATGACAATTTTGAATATGTCACTCTCTGGATTTTTCGGATCTCTCAATTTCCACAAGATTCCATAAAACGCGCCTGTAATCACATTAGCCGATTTCACGAAAGACAGAATATGAGCTCGGACCATTTGTGGTTTATTCTCTGGGGGTAGTCTACCTGTCATTAATCGCAAATTGGGGCGTCTAAGACCAAGGAGGACCAAGCAACGATCCAATTGTTCCTGTGTACTTTTATATACATTATCTCGCTTAAGTTCATCATACAGGGTTCCGACATTTACCCAACTTGGGGTATCCGGCATTTTGTTAAGTCCCGACCATTTTAACATCTTTACACAGAAGTCGTGAACTTCGTAGTAATACCTACGAGATATTTCATAATATTGTCTAGTTTTATCTACTTGACTCGAAAGTATATTGCTACTTTCCTGCACTTTAATACACCTCAATGATGTACTCAAGTTATCTGTTTGCATGATATCGGTTAACGCCATGTAACGCAATTTTACATGACTGTGATTGTATTTGCCAACGAACTCAGGAGTAATATTATTCCCCCCGACTCGATAATACTTGCGAAGTTTGTATTTTTCATATTGCATGCGTTCAGCTCTCGTTATATTGATCGTCTCGTCACCTGACGCTCTTTGTAATCTATCTTCGTATTCTCTTGCCGCATCGGGCGACAAATCGATACTTTCCGCGATTGCTACTTCCATAGCTGCGTTAGCGGTTTTCACGCAACAAGCGAACTTCTCTTCACTTTGGCGAATTTCATCCAGATCTTCATCATCCAGAACATGTAATTTAGCGCCGATTGAGTTTACATAAGCTAACATTCGTTGTATAAAATCATTACGACTAAGATTATTGATTCTGGTATTTTCTAGCCAAACATTGAAGTACGGCGTTATGTAATATTCCAGGCGACCTTGGGCATCATATACTCTGGGAACATTTTCTAGCATCTTAACGTCAATGGTATACTCGCGATTGAGATACAGATAATTCTTGATACTTTCGGTTGTTACAGGTAAATTATTACCTAAACACCGAAAATATATTGTTAGTTCTTTTTGCCGCAAATTTCTGACTCGCATAAGCATCTGCATACAGGTCTCAACCGAACAAGACATATCTGTAAACATTCCGTAAATAGAATCGTAATGATTCCGTTCGAACGATACACCTGCAGATACTGTTGGGGTATAGATAAGTACATCAAATACACTCCAAGCTTCATCAACATTCGCAAATGTGCGATGTTTATCAGCATTTTCACTCAAGCTGTTAAAGATTCCTACACTTTTGTTCGGGAAATCCTCTATCATCATCGTGTAAATAGCCTCTGATAGTTTAAGGCTATTGGTGGGAATCACAACTTTGTAACCCCGAATGACATCTTCGGTCAGATTGAATATGAACAATCCCAGATTATCCGTGAAAAAGTACTTATCCCTAGATGCATTTTTATGTGTATTCCAATGTAACTTGGTTTGTTTGTTTGGTCTAAGAGTATTCATGAGGTTTATGGTTCTCGAGCCCAAGTGCGCATCCATGCAGATTACCCGGTCTGCGTACTTGACGAGCCATTCAAATACTGACCATGATTGTGACGCCGATCTACCAAGACCTGAACCAAATTGTTCGAAGATGGATTCAGATTCGTCCAAAATAATTAGTTCGGGACACTCGAATTCATCCGAGACAGGGATTCTATGTAAGCTCTCTACTTGCACAATCAGACGATTCTGATCGAGGGGTCCCTGAACTTGGCTGTAAAGAGTGAAATCATCGAACTTTTGCTTGATGTTTGCCGAGAATGTTTGCCTGAATGAGATGAAAATGATTTTGTTGTTCATCAATGTGTCAGCATAATGGGTGTCGATATAAGCCTTGAGTCGCTTTGTTTTACCCATCTTCATTGCAGCCCGCACTAGTAGTGTTTCGGCTATCTCGAAGTTTGCAATTTCGGGGCTATCGTATTTGTTCATATCGGGTAATTCGGGATAATCTGGCATTTGTGGGTTTTCGAGAATTCGTTCAAGTTTAGACTTTTTTTTAGGAACCTCAGATTGTTCTGGTGCACCGGGAGCAATACGATCATTTTCAGAAACTTCACCAATGTGGTTGCCCTTCTCTACCTTCAACTCACCAACTTTGATCTTTTGCTTGGCTCCATCTCTAATACATCGAAAGAATACAATAATCTTGTCATCATTGTTTGGTTTGTACAAATTCAACATAGCTGAATTTTCATTTTCATGAACTCTATTACATATGTGACAGTGTCCTGGTTCCGTGCGGTTGAAAAAGATCCAATTTCCTTTTGGTTTCGAAAGAGTACATCCATCCAAGTATTCGTATGCTAATTGAACTGCTGCATTTACGGTTTCCCCGTTGTATTCAATAGTGTTGATCTCATCGATAACTCTCGCGGTTCTACGTTCGAGCCCATAACAATAAGGTATATATGTTATGGTTGCGTTGTTAATAGTATGTGGTCCATTCTCGCCTGTTGATATAATCTTCTTGACGCGATTAGTACCTTCTTTGATAGAATCAGTGAGTCGAAAGTTCTGTGTGCGTTTGTAGACAGCCCAATCTATATAAATGCCTGTACTGGGATCTAAAAGATTTCTGAGGAACCTTGAAACGGCAAGTGCATCTTCGTGTCCACTCAGGTAATAGTTATCTACAATTATATGGATCGATAACTTGCCATTGCCGGAAGAATTTGTAACAACAAAGTCAGTTGGTTTTAGCGAAACGCCCCACATAACCGCAAAGGTGTTTTCGATTCCTACTTTAATGCGATCCAAGATAGGGTCGAATTCTGCTAAAGTACCTTCCCAGGTCTCGGAATCAATGTCAATCTTGAACTTTTGTTCTTTGAAGCCAAAAATTACTTCGTGGTAACATTTTCTACTCGTTTCACACGCGTTCAAGTATATCTTAAACGCGTCGAATGATTTGAAAACGTAATACCTACGATTATCGAGAGGTGCTTGAACGACAAATTTGTCTCCAAGTTGAGCAAGATTTGTATATTTGTCATCCAGGCACAACCCATCAAGTGTTATACTATCTCCTTTTCGATATAATTTGGAATATTTCTCCATTTATACAATCGCTGTACTTATTCTTTAATTTTCAATTTTCTACGTAGGTTCAGGCTCGGCAAACCCGGCACATATGACAATCCTATGTTTGCAATTTGTGTGTTTGGTAAACATCACATTACCTAAATGATCTCTCGTTGGAGTCCCTAGTCTGCGCTTGAGAGCCCCAGTGATATATCGAGAACAATAAGCGTCCAAAAGTCCCATATGTGCTCTGATGGCTTTTACTACAAAATCACGATCTTCTGGAGGAAGTGTTAGATTTAATTCATAATCTTCTTCACCAATGGCGAATCCAATGTAGAAATCGTGCCCATCTGACATTCTCACGACCTGCATACCTCCATCGGGGTTAATCATCAAAGTTCCCATATATTTCTGGTCGATTCCCAAACATCGCACTAAATATTCTGAGAGTACCTTAGACACCATTTGGATTGCTAGTTTTTCAGTTTCTTTGACATCAGTTCGAGACCAGAAGTCCATTCTTATTTTAAAAATGAATTTAAGTTTTAATAGATATCCCGAAGATCGATGTTTAGTAACTTCTACAAATTACAAATTTCAGCGCCAGTTCCGTTCATTATTGGTAAATGTGATTATGAAGCATATCCCGAGTTCGATGATATGAAGACATCTCTCAATCGGACTAAGTCCGAAATGGATAGTTTATTTACTGGACCTTATGCAGCCAATGTGTCGACTCTCAGTAACATGTTTAGACCCACTTCTGGCATAGCGATCGAACTCACGACCAAGTACAATGCACAAATTGTGACACGGGCTTGGGTCAAATTTTACGAGATTTATCATCATTTTGCCGATAAACTGTTCGTCCCATTCACTGGCATCAATGCATTTTGTAATGCAGAATTACCCGGAGCTTCTGTTTGTGCACTCAACCATTTCATGAAGACAAGATATCAGCCAAAGTCATTCAACTGGAGAGCTAACTCATTAGTACCCGAACGTGAGAGAAATGCTCTAGAAGATAAATACGGGTTGTGGGAATGTAATCAGGCAAACTGGTTGATGGACAACTCTAACAATGGCGACACTACGTCACAACACAACGTCGAAAACTTTGCTGCCAAGTTAGATTCCTTCAAACCCAACTTGTATACCCATGACGCCGGTATATCTGTGGAAGACAGCCAAGATCCGAGTAGTTACAATAAACAAGAATCCAAGAATGCAAAACTTCATTATGGAGCAGCTCTTGCTGGATTGTTAACATTATCCAAAGGAGGTAACTTTATTGCAAAACAATACACTTTGTTCGAACCAGTCACTGTCTCATTGCTGGTATTCTACGCGAGCATGTTCAGCGAGTTCTATCTCGTCAAACCAAGTTCGAGTGGAATGAATAACTCAGAGTCCTACTTGGTAGGTATCGGATTCATGGGTCTGCTTCCGCAAAATCGAGAATTCTTGTTAACTAACTTGGATAATGAGATTGACCGTCCAATAATCTCACGCCGAGAAATCTTTGATAGAGCACCACACGCAATTGGGCAAATCAGACAATTCAATACCAAACGCACCGACGATCAGATAAAAAGTATCAAAAAAACCATATCCCTCCTAGATAAATACAAAGACAATCCAAGAAATGCCAATAGAGAGAAGTTCCAGTTGTATGAGAGCTTTAACTCCGCGTTCTTCAAGTCAGTTTTGGTCAAAAAGATCCGCGAAGATCATAAAATTCCATCAAAGTCCCGAATAACCAATCGTAGTAATTCACGCAATTATCCGCGCCCAAGCACCTCAACAAGCATCCAGGGTGTCGACGGGTGGATCACAAAAACACGTTAACTTAAATGTTTAAGTCTCGAAGAATAACCCCAGCTGGTTTATTAGATATATTTTTTAGCATACGGCGGATATAAGAACCATCCATTATGTCTACATATTGTCGCTGGTCTTCACACACCTTCTGGAGAAGTAGTTTATCCTTTTTTGCCATTGTTGACAATATCTCATATGCTGTTTTGAATGATAATTCTGGTACTTGGATGTGAAAATCAGAACTATCAATTCCATAGTAGTGTTCATATGTATCAGCGAATGTACCTAAAAACCTCTCACATTTCTCAAAATGCAACAAAAATGAGTTCAATGACGCTTCTGTAAATGTAACGATGCGCATATATGTAGGTATACCAGGAATCTCAGTAATATAAATAGTCTTGGTTCCGGGTACATACCATTTCTCGCGAAACAGTTCCCTGTATGCTTTATCTTTTATACCAAGTGAGTCTATGAAATGGTTAGCTGTTTCATAACTCTGGTCTATGGTGATAGTCTCATTTTTGATCATTCTGTATCCATTATGCCCGACTAGTAATTTTGTCGCTAATTGCACGCGACCACCCCCAGTCTCAGATACGCGCACATATCCGACTTCTGTTCTATATTCGGTTGTCGGGACTTCTATCATACTGTGGATTTTCACACCACCAATCTTCTTCAGTATCTCTGTGACCCCAGCAACATCGATGTTCAACAACTTAATTTCGAACTCTATTCCTGATATATGAGCGGTCGATGGCATATGATGTATCTATAAATATGACCAATAATTAATCATCATCAGAATAATCCGATTCTTCTGCATATACTTCGGAACTCATTGTATAACTGGGATTAAATCTAGTGAACATCTGTGTTTTGCCCGTTAATTCCAGCAGATCCATAAAACGCAACCTACTCTTGGTGTGATATTTTTCTGAATACCCACATAACTTGAGTCTATTATCAGCCAATTCCTCGATAAAAGACATAGCTTCATCTAATGAAAATCCTAGATTCGCAGGTCCAACATCAGCTGGAGGATTCAAGATACCATGTAGATATACTCGCACAGCTTCCACAATACCCCCAATAAGTTCATGTGCACGTTCTTGGCTAACTTTTTTGTCTGCAGGTACATATGTATTGTACAGTTCGGTGCCGATTTGTACATGCAAGTTTTCATCTCTGTTAATCTCCCCATTGGTCTCTCTCATCCCCATGAATTTATTAGTATCCGAATAAGAGAAGATAAGAACGAACCCTGCAGGAAATGCGATACCCTCAATGCCGAGTGATATTAACAAACATTCAGCCAAAGACATATTAGTACGGTCCAGTTTATCAGCCCAATCACGGAGACCCCTGATCGCAGAATTGGTCGACCAAAATGCATTGACCTCAACTAGGTCTTGTGGGTCAGTAAAAATAGTTTCATTCATTCTTTCGTATGTTTCTTGGTGAATATGTTCCATCATCTTAGAGAAAGTCAAAGCGATATCTACCTCCAAGTGATGTCCAAGATCATCAAGGATAACGCGCTCGATGTATTTGGCGATCTCTGTATCCATGCCGCTAAAGAAACCTTGATTGCATTTAATGGCATATTGGTTACCAGGACACTCTGCTTGGAAGTCGTTAGCATCTTCCTTGAAAGATACCTTCCCGGGCACCCAATACACATTTCTCTGTTTTTGATGAAGTTCGAACAGATCGCGGTTACGGATGGGGAAGATTCTATCAGGGTTAGACATCGCAGTATAATGATCGTAGTTTTTTCCCTTAAAGTTAAAAAAATTAACTCTCAAACCAAGCTATAGTTCATCTGGTTTGGCTGCGAGAATTTGCAGTTCGGCTAGTTTCGGGAACATCATGAGTTTTCATCTTGTCGAATTCCATCATGAGCGTGGGATAGTTAAGGCGATTCCAGTTTACCGATTCGATAGAATACTTTTTGATTGTTTCGATAGCACTCCCCTGTCTGGTATCTATGATGCCAACACCCTCGTCAAAATAGCTGAAATCTTCATCTAAATTACTGACTAACTGAAGCACAAATCCACGCAAACCAAGTGTCTGATCATAATTATCTTTATGATACATGCCAATGCTAATACATGGAGCGCTGCCTACCTGAAAGATACCATTGGGGGTTAAGAACTCGAACTTTGGTGGACAGAATGGGAATGAGTTTTGCGCGGATGTACCAATTAGTGCAGTAATTAGTATTATGTATTCGGCTCCTTCAAATATCCCGTTCTTGCCGGACAACCCAGTTATGCGAAAATGGGCTTTAGGACTTTCTCCATCCCAATGTACTTCAATTCCATGAAGTGGATCTTTCTTGCAGAAAAGTACATGTCGGGCGAATATTTTGATTACGTTGGCTTGGACACTTGTCATTTGCTAAAATTCGAGAGATTATTCAATTTAATTTTAGACAACCTTATGTATAGCGCGATGTATAAACAACTCCAAGAAAAGACAGACTTTCTGGATTATCTGATATCTAAGGGAAGTCAAACGATCCTAAATGTCGATAGAGAGTTGTATAGGAATGTTTTTGCCAGAATAGAGTCTTTTTGCGCCGAACGCAATATAATCGTCACTGAACCAAAAGTTTACATGATGCCAGCGTCAGATCGGCAGTTGACTCCTAAAGATTATGCCTTCGATATATTGTCGGAAAATCCAATGAAGGATGCGAGAGATATTGCCGATTCTATATATGAAACGCATGCACCACATCTGAATAAAGAACTTATATATGTGGAAACTAACATCAAAAATATGGAGTTTACTATTTATCTGGCTGGTCGACTAATCGCCAAAGTACATAGACTCAATCGATATGGTCAAACGAGTTTATCTCGCATCATGAACTTGATTGAATGTCCAAAGTTATTTGGGTCCGTCGATGTCACGATCAAATTCATCGATCCTTTGCTGCTACTTATCGATATATATCGGAAAATGGCATCAAGTCCAAAAGCAGATGCAAGTTTGCTAGAATTCGAATCCCTTGCATATCAGAGGTTTGTAATCGGGAAATCCATGAAACGTCCTAAATTCGGCATTGACGCCGATTTCAAGAAAGTTCGTAAGATCCGTAACTGCAGTTTTGCTATAGTTGGAGATTACGCCAGCCATACACCAGTTGGGGGAGAACCCAGACTCCAGATGATAATAGACGGAACAGTAGATGAATTCAAGACAAAGTTGAAGAGTGCATTTGACTGCAATTTTGAAGTTATCGAGAGATCATTAGAAATTCCGAGTGACTTTCAGATAAAAAAGTATATATTCCAGAACACCAAGACAGGTGCTGCTATCGATGTATTTAATTCTGGACAATATGATATGGTTCCATATTCAGAGCTTGGTGAGGTCAAGATAGCTAATATATTCTTGCTTGCCCGATTCAGACTCATCGATATTTGGAGTTTGCAGATCGTGGAGAAACTGGGTGGAAAAGTAGGTAAACGTATCGAGCACATCTTGGGCAGTTTTCTTGTACTTCGGCAAATGATCCATGAACTCCTTGTTAACAATCCACAAACGGCAATCCAGGAAAATAAGTTTATGGGACATTGCGTAGACGAATATGTGGCAAAAAAGAAGTTGATTAGGGAACAAAAAGATAGGTTTCCTAAGTATTTTCCTGGTGGTAAAGTTAATTAATCAGAGTTATCTGTTTCCAACTCACTCTTGTCAGATTCGTCAGTTTCACTTTCCTTAGCCTTTTTCTTGGAGCTAGAGGATTTTTTAGTGCTGGTACTGGCTTTGGGTTTCTTCTCTGATTTCTCAGAAGATTTCTTGGAGCTAGAGGATTTCTTTGTTTTCTTGGCTGCTGGAGCTTCGACACTTCCATATTTCTCAAGGAGAAGTTTCACTGTAGCAGCGTCATCTGTCAAGAATTTGATTGCTCTGGTGTAGAGTGTAACACCGGCTTTGGCACCAGGTTGCTTCCATGACTTAGTTTCAAATAGATCAGTGATGATCTGTTTCGAGAATGAATTTTTGATGAATTTCTCTACAGCATCCTTTTCTTCCGAAGTAGATGCGTCAGTGAGGTTCATACGAACCTTCAATATTTCCTTGAGTTTGGCAATGTCGTCAGCTGATGCTTTGTCAGATGCAACTTGCTTAGGCGAGGAAGTGGAAGCTTTGCTTTCATCATCGTCTTCTTCAACTTCATCTTTCTTGGATGAGCGTTTGCTTGCTGCAGCTGCCTTGGTTACTACCTTTTTACCAGAAGAACTACTAACAACAAGACTGTGAATGTTATTAAGAACAGCAGTTATATTGCCAACGTTCTTGGCAGTAGTATTATTAACCTCATCAAGGTTGTCCATGCGTCGTCTCATTTCGGCATTATCAGCGGAAAGTTTAGAGATTTCAGCGAAGAGTTTGTCGAAGTTTTGTTGAGATTCAGCCATTTTTATGTTAATGAGAGCTATAATATGAGATAATGTAGGTTTGTTTAAATTCAATTTTTTATTTATAGATTCACCGACAGCCTTATAAATGGATACCGCCAACTGTGGAAGAAAGAGAGTTATCAATAGTCAAGGACAACAAGAACCTATGTCCTTCGATGTTATCCTGAATAAGCTCAACCGCTTATCTTACGGACTTGATAGTTCCATCGATATCACATCTATTACCCAGATAGTGATCAATAAGCTGATCGATCTTATTACAACCGAAACTATTGATGAGCTATCTGCTAAAGAATGTCATTTGCACGGTACCGATCATCCAGACTATGATATACTTGCTGGGCGTATCGTGGCTGATAGTATGAAAAAGCGTGTTCCAAGTACTTTCTCGAATTATATGGAATTTGTCAAACAAGCCGATGAACGCAATCTAAATGAGGATATTATGGCATTTATTCTGGAGAATAGAAACGTTTTAGATGAAGCTATTGTAGATTCACGTGACTTTATGTACACTTATCCCAGTATTGAGGCATGGAGACGCAGTTACGCCATCAAAATTAAGCAAACCCCAAGAGATAGACCACAGTATATGTATATGCGTGTGGCTTGTCAATTAGGGTATAAGTCGGGTCTAGAGACGGTTATCGAGTTTTATGACCATTTAAGTAGGCGTGATGTTATTTCAGCAAGTTCTATCAACTTTAATGCGGTCAACGTAAACTGCCAAATGTATAGCTGTTTTATGGGATGCATGGACGATAGTACCAGTCATATCATGAAAACGGTCAAAAGGGCTGCGATGATTTCACGTGAAGCTGGTGGATTTGGCGTGTCTGTATCAAGACTCCGCTGTAAGGGCTCACCTATTCGGTCAATGGGAGGTGAGAGTTCAGGAATCGTACCGCAAATCAAGATTGTCGAAGCGACTAAATACGCCTATAACCAGAGTGGGCGACGTGAAGGTGCTATTGCTGCTTATCTAGACGACTGGCATGGAGACATACTTAGCTTCTTGATGATGAAAAATAACAACCTTAATCCCTCAAATACCGCACCTGGTTTATTTTATGGCATTAATATCTCTGATTTATTCATGAAGCGGTTAAAGGCAGGTAAACGATGGACACTCTTCAGTTCCCCATCTGTACCCAGACTCATAGATACTTATGGCGCTGAGTTCGAAAAGTGGTACGAGTACTATGAGTCCCAAGGACTAGGAGTCGCCGAATTAGATGCTAGTAAATTGATGTCAGCAATCTCGGATGCTAGATTGAAATCAGGCAGCCCCTATATTATTTTCATTGACCAGGTTAACGAAACATCAAACCAGAAGAATATTGGTAAAGTTCCATGTTCCAATCTATGTACCGAAATCATGCAAGTATCTACACCTGATAAGTTTGCATCTTGTGTGTTGTCTAGCATTAATCTCAAAAACATCTTCCGAAATGGTGATGTTGATTATACTTATCTAGATAAGTTGACTCGTATCGGTATCAGAATGTTGAACAATATCGTAGACTCCAATTATGCGCCAATCAAAGAATGTCTAGAGTTTTTGGCTGAACATCGCTCAATTGGGTTAGGTATTATGGGACTCGCCGATTTACTAATCTTGATAAAGGCACCTTATACTAGCTCGATTGGCAAACGCATCGCTCATAATATCCACGAACAAATGTATTATTCGGCAGTTTCCGAATCTTGCAAAATTGCCAAAGAACGTGGACCCTATAAGTACTTTGATGGCAGCCCATTGAGCAAAGGAATTTTCCACTTCGAGATGTTCAACAAGAAGCCTTCATTTGTTTCAGACCGCAACTGGGATGAACTAAGAGAAGATGTAATATCACACGGAGTAGCGAATTCCCTATTATTGGCCCTTATGCCGACAGCCCAATCAAGTGTCATTGCTGGAGTTTATCCTTCCTTTGAGCCCATTACAAATAATCTGTACCGAGAAGAAAATGGCAAGGGTGATTTCCAGAGATATAATGAATATTTGATCCGAGACTTAATCAGATTTGGTATCTGGAACAATGATCTGAAGCGCAAACTCGCCGTTAATGGAGGTAAACTTTCAAAGATTCCCGAAATCCCCGATGATATCAAGAAGTTATACAAAACTGTATGGGACATTAACCCAAAAACACTAATCGATATCCATAGCGATCGTACAGCCTTTGTAGACCAAAGTAGTTCATTCAACTGGTACATCAAAAACCCCAAAGAGGAAAGGTTGACCGAACTTACAGTTTATGCGTGGGAAATGAAATTGAAGACAGGTTGCTATTATCTAAACGTAGCGAATCCTAGTCCCAATTTCAAAATACACCAAGAAGTCAATGGCAATAAAAAGAAGACACGAACCCAAACCCCAATACCTGAAGTAGCTGCATGTGCGCGAGGTTGTACGAGTTGCTCTGAATAAACATAGACATTAGTTATTTTAAAAGAACCCTTTTTTTACTCCAAATATAGATGGAAGTGATCCCGATTATCGCCATTATTCTAAGTTTGGTCTTACTTGTGGCTGCATTACAAGTGAATCCCACAAAGAAAATAGAAACCCTAGAAGTGAACTCAAAGCGTTTAGGCAAATATAACATGGATGAGATTGCCTTACTTAGTTGGGATGAGGTTGAGAGACTTTCAGAAGATTCTGGTTACCGTATGCCACTTAAACACGATGCGATTGAATACTCACTCAAACATGAGTTGCCCGAAGATACATGGATTGCATATACTGGGAAACGCAGAAACTCATGGATCAGTGGCGCGGGTAAATACAGAGGTCGGGACCGTAGAGAAATAGTGTTAGATTTGACCGAAGAAGGTCCAAGTAAGCTGAACGCAGTTATTTATCTCAAGACCGATTAATATTTTCACAATATTTTACTTTGGTATAGGTACACTTATTAATGGGCAAGAGCAAGAAGTCGAGAAAGAGTAAAAAAAGCAGAAAGACCAAGACGTCGAGTAAATCGCAAATGAGCAAGGTAAGTAAATCGCTCATCAAGTCAATGCCCGATATACTTGATGTTGGAAATATGGAACAGATGCCGCTGACCTCTTTGCAAAAAATAGCCAAAAGTCTAGGAATCCAGTTTGGTGGCGCCGATAAAGCCAATCTCATAAAAAAGATTAAACGTTACGTCAATATGAATATTTAGTCCATTGCTGGGCATAATCCATATCTGACATTGGCACCCATGGCGTTAAATCCATTCATAAGCAAATTTGCGCACCATGTTGTGGGCAGCTTCACAATATCAGCATCATCTCCACACTGTTTACATATGTATATAGATTTGGCTTCATTGACAATAGCCTGGTAGCTGCAAATTCTACACCAGTAGCTGATAATACCATCTGAGTCTTTACCAAACTTCTCACTTAGTGCACGATTTGCGCCGTGCCCGAGAATGGTATCTTTTTCCATTTCTCCTATTCTCTGCCCGCCTTGATGACTTCTACCATCTGTGGGTTGTCTGGTTAAAGCGGCAGTTGGACCGGAGAACATAGCATAAGACTCATCAGCAACGAACTTTTGCAATCTCTGATAGCCAGTAGGTGCGAGGAAAATCCTAGCTTCGATCCAATCGCCAGTAATGCCATTATACATTCTCTTCATTCCCGCATCGACAATTCCATATTTTGCAAGTTCTGCAATAATGTCTTCTACATTGGCTCCTGAGAATGGACCTGCGTCGTAGTAAGATCCCTTTCGTGCAGCCAATTCACCCATTAGACCGGCAATCAATTGACCGATAACCATACGAGTGGGCACTGCATGTGGATTCAAGATGACATCTGGGACAATTCCATCTTCTGTGATTGGCATATCCTGTTCTTCCATCATAGTTGCCACGATCGATTTGTTGCCACTTGTGCTGGAAATCTTGTCTCCAGGAACGATGTTTCTGCTTTTGCGCATAGAAATCTTGTAAATTGTATTACTTTTTTCGTCAACTGCTTCTCGGACATCAGTGATGCGGGCAGGTTCAGAACTTGTGTATACTACGCTTCTATCGGAATATAGATATTCATTGATAGGCTTACTTAATTTTGTGCATTTTGACACCATTACTTGGTTCTTTTGGATCATTGTACCGGGTTTCACCAAACCACGTGCATCTACATACTCGTGAATGGCATTCTTTTTGATATCTGTGGTCTTCGATTGATTAAGTGGACCCACAATTTCACCTTCCTTTCTTGGGATTTTCTCAGCAATAAAGGCACATCCCTGGAAAAGTCCGCGTTGTGCAGCAGCTTTATTGATAATAGCTGAATCTTCTTGGTTCATCCCACTGTAAATCATATAAGCCAGCATAATATTCTGACTATTGGGTAAGGTGTAAATATCTGCTGGTGATCGCGCAATCGGATATTCGCAATTATATTGCAAGAATGAGTGCTTGTCTGTTCGATAAGGCCAATTGAGTGCAAACCATCCACATGTTTGTTTCTTCTGATTAGTGAACATAGTAATACGCGCGCTTGGTGTATAGTTAATGTTAGGAGCACTCAAGCTGACAATTCCGAAAAGACTAGCTTCGATCTCACAATGCGTATATTGATAGCATACGTCGTTTTCGCGTTCACGTAATTCGTCGAGGTGTTTAGCGAAGAAGCAATTCGTCATCTCATCCGGGCTGATATATTCGATAACACCTTCGTTTCTGAGAGTTTTCATAGTAACAGATCCATCTAGGATACCGTAAATATGATTACGCGTTAACTTTATCCATTGTGTATATGGGATAGGATTTTCAGTGTCCTGTGATTCTACGAATTCTTGTAGGTTATTATAAACAATTAACACGGGTCGCAACAATCTACCGACATCAACCCAGAACTGTATTTCTTGAGATTTATCATCGGTAACAATTGTTGTACGAGGGTCTATTCTCTGTGATTCATTGTCCGGAAGTCGTCTGCGCTGTCGATAAACATAAGCAAGCTCCAACTTATCTCGGCAAACTCCAATCCAATCTCCATTTACGAAGACTTTGCAATAATTATAGAAACCTATTTCTTCGGCGGTCACACTGTCTAATGGGATCACTGAACCAGAATAAGCATCGGATTCATTCGGTCTTTCAAGCAAAATATGTTTGAGTAACGCGGAGTCGCCCGCAGGTGAAATACTAGTACTAAGTCCCATTTGCTTGGACATTCCCACTTTTTCACCAGTATCAGCTGATTGAGCAATGTCAATAAATCCTACATAACTAGGGTGAACTCTACGCATTTCATCGGCGCGATCATTCTGCTTGCTCGCATTACTGTTCGGAGTATTGATATTACCAAGAATGGAAAAGACATTGAGATCGTTTTTGCGAGTAGCTTGCTGACTGCTGAGTCTGTTCGACACTTCTTGTCTATTAAGAACAACAACCTTGTTGCCGGCTGTAATCGCTTTAGTAATGGCATCTCCGAAGTTAGTTTGCGAAAATGCACTTTTGACAACACTTGCCAGGTCTACATTATCGAATGGATTATCGATGAATGTTCGAGATAGTAACTTTTTGACCTTTCTCGCAAACACGGCATTGAATTGTGTTTTGAATGACTTTGCGATAGATGTACCAGATGCAGCGATTCTCTTATTTCTATACGAGTCTCTGTCTGTATTAGCGGTAATTTCCATGCTTACCTTGAGTACCTTGTTGATAAGATGTCCAAGATAGCGTAACTTGCGAATTCGCACATCTCTGCCGGATCCAATATGTGGCAATATAAGATCGTCGATACTACGTCTGGTGTCTTCATTTACGAACTTAATTGCTTGTTCATCCTTCTTATACTTTTTGTCCAAGTTCGTATTCAGCTTCTCGGCCAGAGCCAAGAACAGCACATTCGGGTCAACTGAATCTTTTAACACTTGGTCAACTTTGTTATAGGAAGCACCAATCGAGTTTATGAGCATATCGATCATTTGTGTCTTCACTTCATCTGCATCTTCGATACCATAAATAATATGGTTAATGATATCTTCGTCAGAGGTCATCCCAAATGCGCGGAATATGGTAAAGAAAGGTAAGTCTAACTTCTCACTTTTGCCAATAGTCAGTTCAATAGTGATCGCGCCGTCGTTCAAGTATTTGATAATAATCTGACGTGAGTTTTCATAAGCATCACCAGGTTTCGAGATAAAATTACCTCTGACAATCTCATTGTTGAACATATTTTTATACACATGAAACCCATTGTTAACAATAGATTCCAGTGTGTCGATTGCCCATTCATTTCCTGCGATAATAAAGTAACCACCAGGATCGCGAGGATCTTCTTGTATATTTCTTAGAGATTCAGCATCGAGGCTGCTAGTGATGCACATATCAGATTTAACCATTGCAGGAAATGAACCCACATGAATTTTATCTAATTTGGCTGTTTTTTCTTGAACTCGTCCATCTTTATGATAGGCCTTAGCGATGACAGTGGCTCCCATATATAAACTACAAGAGTATGTTTTATTGCGAAGTCTCGCATCATTGGGAGTAATTGCCTTTTCGTATCCGGCTTCACTTCGCTTCATCTGGCGAGCCAGGTCTACGTCAGTAAAGTTTACCTTATAATAGATGGATTCGATCGAAAGATCAGCTGGACTCTTCTTACGGGCATTCTGAAAACGCTGTTCAACAGCGAAATTCTGCTCGATAATCTGCTTAATGCCACGTTTATAGAATTCATTCATAGAATTGATATGGTGGCTAGCATGCCCATTAGTTTTCTTCTCACAGTGTAAAACTGTAATAAGATGCTTTCTTTTCAATTCTGGATCAATTCTCGACATTGGGGTATAGGTATATATATTCCTTCAATTAAAAATTGAATAAGTATTAAATAAGCGTATCAATGAGCTTACTTGTAGCTCGGCTTAGGTCAAAAGAATTGAAACTTCGCAGATGTACCTTGGAGCTGCATTTAATATCCCAGAATATGTACGAATCTATATTGGTGGAGAACGTGAACTTGCTTCGAGATTTGGCGAATATCCTAAATGAATTGGAAATAATAGAAGTCAGACCCCAGATTAATCCCTTTTTCAATATATGTCCCGAGTTTGGTATCAAGTTTACTCAATTGCATATTAATGATCTCTATCTCGGGTATTATCGAAAAAAGATGAACACTGATCTTATAAGCGCAGATGAGCTCAGAGATGGAGTTAGGGCTGCCATCCAATTGCTGGAATTTATGGGATAAAAAACATAATTGGCTAGATTTTTTGACAAACCAGATCAGCCAAGAACTCTATATTATCGACGTCTATTTCAGTATATTCTTCTCCCAATTCTCTTAAAATCCCACGAAGTGCTATGTCTATTTGCTTGGATTCATCTAACCCTTCTAGACGACCTTCTTGTGAAAATTCGAATGGCTTTCTTATGGGGCAGACTACAATATTCCTGAATCGGTTGTAATATTCGATGATATTTGCATCTATTCTTTGATAACTACCTCCATTTCGCCGATTATAGTACATACCGTTAATCAAAGACCCATCTAGTACTATGACTTTAACTTGGTCTACAAGAAAATCTAACTTCTGTATTTGCCCGGCAAGCACAAAGTCTTGATTGGCTAATGTCTTGAAGTCGCGTTTCCATACAAGTTCTTTAGCATATTCTTGGACATGTTCCACCAATATGCCCCTTTTTTTCAAAGTAGCGAACAATGCCGCAGCAAGTGTAGATTTGCCGATTCCCGGACCTCCAACAATGTTAACAATTAAAGCACTCATTAATACGGATACTGGCTATTTCAATTAAAAAAAGATGTGTGTTGTTGGCGAATATTTATCATTCGGCATTTTGGTGTTGTTTGATACCAGTTGATCCAAATCCTCCAACATTTCGTACAGTTGGCTTCAATGCATCCATAACATCGAAGTTTACAGTATTATACTTGACGATCAGCAACTGCGCTAGTCTGTCTCCGGCATCCCAAGAAAAGTCTTCATTGCCGAAGTTGCGAAGAATAATACCTATATTTCCGGTATAATCTTCATCAATAACTCCGCTAAATGCTTCAATTCGATATTTATAGGCCAATCCTGATCTACTTGCGATATATCCATAATACCCAGATGGGATAGATAATTTAACACCAGTGTCGACCAATTGTTGACAGCCAGCAGCCACAGTTCCACCAACAAGAGCACATAGATCATATCCAGCAGCACCCGCAGAACCACGAGTAGGAAGTCTAGAACCTGGCGCTAATACAATTGGTACGTCCATGTCGGAATAATACACCATTTACTGAATCTTTAAAATAACAAAATTGAAGGGACATTTATCTACTATTAGATGAACTTCTGTCAAAACTATAAATACCTGACCAGGGTTATAAGCAAAAAGTTAAGGAGTTACAGAAGGACCGATAACTTGAGATTTCCATTTCCGGCAACTTTGCAGAGAGCTGAGATATTTGAAAAAATAACTCCACATTGTTGTAGATGTGGCGTCGAGCTGATATATTATGGTTATAAACCGAGACAGGTGAATCAGTTTTCGGTTGATAGAAAAAATGATACTTTACCTCACACGGTAGATAACTGTGTAATAACTTGTTGGAAATGTAACTACTCGCATAGAAAAGACTTCTTATAATTTACACTTAAAGGTCTGATTACATATTATGGGATGTATAAGTTTAATTTTGCCAATTGCGAACCTTTGGTTACTTTTTTGAAGAACAATCAACTCGATACCCCTGAAATCGACGTCGTTAAATTCTTAGAAACTTTACCTAACTTGGATATTCCCCCAGAAGCTCATGTATTTTGTGAATTGTGTTCGCAGAATTATGTGCAATTTAATAGGGTAGTTGAGAAGACCAGATACTTTAATCATCTACTTCCTTTTACGCTGCAAGTTAGTGAGATTGGCACAGATTTCATAAAATATGAGCCATTTAAATGTACACTTTCGGAGTATATGAATCAGAATGACCTAGATAGACGTGAAATAGATAAAATTAGGGAAATTCTGTTAGATAATGCAGATACGATTGATATACTTGGCTTTGGATTATCGTTCAATATGGCCAAAATTGCAGTTATCGGAAATTCAGTAGATAAAATCTATAAGTTTATCGTAGATGATTCGTGGGCACAAAAACCATCAAACTTCCCAGAACCCCCAAATATGGATTGTTCATTTGCGATTGACTTCGAGATGCTTATGGTGAAGTACTCGCTAAAATGGCAGAAAAAAGAGTTAGAGAAATTCTCTAAGCTGGGATAAGATCATCTCTGACTTTAGTTTGCAATCGCGAACTCTGAGAAACTCTTCTGAGAATGGAGCTGAGTTTGAAGTTTTCAACTTAAGGTAAATAAGCTCCGAGATATTATTCGTCTTACTAGCGACTTTGTTCTCTGTATACATTTCACGGTCTATGTTAAAGCAAGCCAAGTCTGGTTCGAGTATCGGCAAATATGCCGTCGTTAGGTCCATCTTGAGTTTTTCGGCATCTGGACTTAATTGCATCTCCATATTCTCACCGGTTGAATCAAATTCAATCCAATCGTTATGACACAATGCACGTTCAGCCGATATCTCCACACCAGTGAAATATGGAATGTTTGCTCTGAGAAGATGTTCATTATCCAACTTGGTTTTAAAATCTAAGCCAGTTGGGCAAAGCAGTTTAACATGCTGAACGGCGGATCCGACACCCAGATCCAACATAAATACCTTGCGATGGGGAAATTCCCGAGAACCCCACTTAGACCACAAAGTGTTTTTTAAGTGTTCGACTGTCAGATTTCTGACAACTATCGTTTTTGCGCAACTCAGATTTCGCATGTAATTCTTGATTATGGTTTTTTGCGCTGCCGATAAACCAAGAATATCTACGGGTTTGTGTGATTTGGTCAATTTTTCATGATCATGCATAATATCGGTGAATGCTCTAGTGAGCTCTGATACACTTCCTCCTTCTTGTTCTAGCCACTCAGAGAGTCCTATGATCACTTGTGCTTTGATCTTCTCGATCGATGAGCTACTAGACATTGCTTACTTCGGTTGATTGTGAGTTTCAATTAAAAATAAAATTGAAGATCCTCGCTAGGTTATCATCCGATGTCCGTAATAGTTTACCAAAATATTGATAACCCCGAAGTGCCCATCATCATCGATGAGGACTATGTATCTAAAAATCCTCAAATGTTCGATAGAGCCGAAATCATCGACTCAGACACATTTGAGGCTTTAGCTTCTACATACCCGCATTTAGACCCTCAAACCACCTATATTATTAGGGGTAATTTTCCAGTTAGCCACGTACAGCTCGTAGGAAAGGTCAATCTGTTTAGGGCTAAATTACAGGCAATTCTCGTTCAAGTGACATACACTGATTCGACGGATTATTATCGACAGTGGAATATAATGCGTGATTTATATGGACTCTTCGATGATGTTTATGGACGATCTGAATACTTCTCTAAAGGACAATGGTCTTCAAAGATGAACCTCAATGAAACTTTCCATTATGATGGAGCTGCATCTTCTAGTACAACTACGAAACCCGAAAGCACTGCTTGTGGTAAAATAGTTAACGGTTATAAGTTTAACTACCATGTAGTGGATTCTGTGACCATTGATATTTGTCGCAAGATCCTGAACATAATCGGAAATCCAACAGAAGTAGGAGCTTGGAATGGAAGTGATTTTCTCGCAGTAACTGTCGACCCAGAACACAGATGTGGAGTTTACAACAAATTAATTCCATCTGAGTACTTTGACCTGAAGGAAAGTAAGATTCTCGAAACGGGTCCATACGTATTCGTTGAACATAATAGAGAATACGTAGGATACCTAGATGAGTTCATTGGATTTGATTGCGCTTATCTGAACTCTCCTGATTTTGGCATCACTGGATCTGCACTCGTTTACTCCTTGAGTGAATACTCCGATATGGATAGAAAGAGATACTTCCCGATAACCATCACTAATTATGATAGATCAGATTGTAAGGATTTCATTATCTCGGAGGATTTATTCGAACTTAACCACGAATTAGCCACACTTGCAAAATTCCGCGTTATTGACGAGGGTGCCGACATTGACATACCAGTATTCAATCATGCGCGCTTCGATGAAATCGTACACACTATTCATAAAATCTTTGAATTGCATAACAATGCAAAATACACTTGTACATTAGCAGGTATCAAAAAATGGGAACTCAGATCTGCCGGTCGCCGAGTTGTGCAAATCTATTTATCCAGCAAACAGCAAGTACTTAACAACCATTTACCTCCAGTTCGCGGCTTCTATTCTGACGGTAAATTATTGATTACCGCGTCGTGTAAGTTTAGCAATCTGAGAAAGGTAATCACATCTTGCACCTACTTTAACAGCAAGAAATCATTGCCGATAAAAATCATCACCAAGTATTGGGGCAGAGGATTCGATATCAAACTTGGTCAAGACATTAGCAGGCAATTGAAGTGTTATCTTCAAACCAAGTATGGACATGATATCAAAAATCTGTACATTCCTCGCAATATAATCTTGTATGATATGTTCTCCTATTGATCCATCTCTATTTTTTTGGTAAAAAACTAAACATTCCAGAGATTAAGCACCTTTATGGATTTATAACTTTTATAATATTTAGCGGTTTTCATTGCCCACTGAAATGGAATATCGCGATGAACTACAAGAATAGAAGATAATATATCTGAATGGTCAGCTTGGATAATCCCCTCCAACATAGAGTTAGTAACCCCGACTATTCCAGTCTCGACTAGATAACCCAGAATCGGGGATCCATCTTTTGCTAATTTCATCAAATCGGAACTATCGATCATTCCCGGCTTCAATATGCCTTTTTCGCAGAACAATTTAACAAATTGCATCGACTGTTCTCTAATCGCAATTCTTACACAGTATCTCCCAGGTTCAGTGAAAGTATTGAAATAGAGGAACATCTCCATATTTCTGGTCTTACATGCGGTTTCCAGTATTTCCTGGAGTAATACAGTTGGTTTCATATTACCGCAAAATACATCTAAATGGTGATGGTACAAATACTTGACAATTTCAAAGTTCTTAAAGTATTCCTTTTTTGCGGTTGGTGGCATGAAGAAATCTACGATGAGATCATTGTCGAATACATAAGTGAGAACTTCTGCATCACCACCCTTGATTGCGGCTTTGAAAGGAACAGTCAACCCTGGTACCTTCTTGTGGACAAGTTTCATCAAACTAAGGTCACCACACTCGACTGCAAATGTGAGAAATTCATCATCAAGTCGACACTTTTCAGATATCGCCAATTTACATAATTCAACATATTGTTCTTTGGAACGCTTACCCGTGGTTGAATCCCGCAGATATTTAGAGCGCAACTTGTATTTTTGGTCCTTCACCAGGTATTCGACTAAGTCATAGGAATATTTACAACTATCAATTGCAGATAAGATCAATCCATCCGCAGATATTCCTTTATCTTCAATCAGATATCGAATATATCTCATCCGAGTATCACCAAATAGTTTGACGATGTTTGTCAATACTTCGGGTCCATTACTGCGTACAGATATCATCTTGGTATGAAAGTCTCTAATTGGACCTGACTCATGTGGGTCGTGCCTGAACAATTGTTTAAATACTCTATATTCATCGGATTCAACAATATTCTCGATAATGACGTCCACACTTCCCACAAATACATAACCCCAAGATGTCAATAGCTCAATGATCCGATAAGATTGGTGTTTAATCAAATTGTCTGTGAAAGTCGATTTGAAAGGATTAGGTCTCATATGAATGGTGGGTAATTTGATTCCTAGACGTTTAATGTCTCGGAGAAACTGTACATTATCGGCTTGGCAAATTGACTTTAAATAAGCCTCCCCGAGCACCAGGTCGTAAAGTCCTTCAATGACATATGATTGTCGCACCAAGAACTTAAATATCGAGTGATGGTTGTTTATGATGCAGTGAAGGAAATCGTATTCTCTTAGCCAGTAATAGGTGTCGTCTGTTTCCTCGTCACTATCATAGTCATCAGAGTCGTCTAAAATTACCCTAGTTCGTGGAAGTTTTGGGTGCATTTCATGTAGTTTTTCGGCAGCCTGTAGAGTCTTATTAATTAGGTCTTTCTTTCTAGTAGAAGTATCCGAGTCATAATCGACTGGTTGATGGTTGTGAGAAAAGGTTGCGTTATGTTCAGTCCAAATTTGAGTATAATATTCCGGGAATGTCTGCAAAAGTTTCATTGAATGAGCCCACTTTAGGACATGGAGCTGCACGTGCAATACAAATCAATTCTGATCTATTATTGGGAGTATAAATGGATTTAATCACTTCTAGATTTCCATGTTCTGCAACTCTCTCGATATTTACATATTCGATTCGGTCAGTAAATATATCGAATGCATTTTCGAAAAACCAATCATACGCAAAAGATGACCTTTCAACCAATGAGCAAAATCTATCCTCAAACCCAGCAATGCTATAGTAGAGATACTCTTTATTTGCTGGTTTATTGGATTGAGCAATCTGCCACATGTAGTTGAGGGCAAATGCATCTTGTTGATCAACGGCATCTCTGATCGTCATTTCGGTTTCTGCAATTCTGCGAATGTGTAGAAATGGCACCACATGTGTCACTAAGAAAAACTTGAAATATTCTTCGTATTCTGCTTTCATTTGCTGGGGATATATCCATGTAATGCCCTTCAATTAAATATCGTGTAAAATACGGTAAGCTCCACAGTACCGGGTCTCAGATTTATGTACTTATAGGTCTTATCTCCATTTTCCGCAACCGCAGTCGGCTCCCAAACCAGGCATATACTCGGACTTGTCTGCGGTTTCACAATCTTGGCAAAAAGAAGCGACTTTGTTTTTTGCAAAACAAAATCAAACTCATAAGCTTCCTGTATAATCGGGAAAGTCTCGAAGTAAACTATATTTGGCATTGTTAGTTTACATGTGTGTCTTTTTAATTAACTCTCATTGGACGACTTAGGTTTCTCTACTTTATCCTCTAACCCTTCTTTCATATACCTAGAAATAACTCTTGCCCAATACTCGTGTCTTTTTGCCCCCCACTGTCCTGCACTTTCAGTTTCCTCTTCGCGAATTTGTTCCATACATTTTGGGTCATATTTGACTGTGACTTTCTTTCCTTTGGAGTCCATCTAATATAAGCCTATACACTCATTCAAATAAAAAATTGAACTCATAAAAGTAAATATTCCAGAAGTAACCCTCAAGATGTATATTATTGTATGGGATGAAAATGTATACTTTTTCGAGTATTATCGCAGTTTCTACTCGAAATTTGCTAAAATTCTATCCCTGTATGCAAAGATAGATTATACTTGTGAACAGTTCTTGGATTATGAGCCGACAACCCAGTATATTATGGATCACGGGGGGTTCTTTAAAATTCTTGACGTCGGTTACGATTCGGGACCCCAACTCATCAATGTCCGTGTCTTTGAGTGGGAGAGGGGAATGCTCGAAGTACCACATTTCGGAGACGAAGTTCAGCTACGACAGCGACCAAAGCTCCGAAACCTAGACTGGTACCTTGCAAATCAACACTTATTTTTTGATCCACACAGTGTCTAATTTCGGGAATCATTAAAATTAAATTGAATATGTATCCACAGTTACTATCAATGGAAGCCTCTATTAATAATATCCTCGCACTCTGCAACGGTGAACTCAACGCAATCGAAATCTTCGAAGCGCTCGCAGAAACCAAAGAAACCAAGAATATCAGAGCGATGTGTTTGGTGTCTAAGTTCTTACCTGCCGATTACAACAAGACAATGACTTTTGCTGTAGATATTCCTGATGCATTCCTCAAGCATAGAAAGTTCGCAGAAGGCGACTGTGAGATCTTCGAATACCTATTCTTAGGGGCGAAAGACTCTCATATCCTTATTGTTGACCGCCCAACTGATGTATCATTCACTGATCTTGGATTACCAAGAACAATTCCCAATAGACACAATACTTATGAAACGGCTCCTTACTTCGAGTTCGAGGGAATGGAAACTAAAGCAAAATATTTCGAAATGGTCCAAGAAAACGGGGTAGCCAAAGGTGAGCCAATTTGCGTAGATGGATTCCTTACATTTACTGTCAAAAACTTACAGATGTGGAACGATCGCCTTATTATGTAAAGATTGCTCGAAAACCCCATGTATGTATTTTTTCCATAAATCCCACAAGTCCATTTTCGGGCCAACCGAACCTACACCAAGTCGGGTATAAATTATAGGTCCAACTTTGCGAAAGTTCGTGCATTTTGTGCAAATGCTCAAATTGCATCCATAGTACGTCAAACGCCAATTTAAGAAAAAGCACAAAAACCGAGCAACGCGCTTACACCAAGTCAGGTATAAAATTATAGACTTGAGTTGGCGAAAGTTCGTCCATTTTATGCAAATGCTCAAATTGCGTCCGTGTCATGTAAAACGTTAATTTAAGGAAAAGCAAAAAATGCATAAAAGTGCGCACGAAAAACCTAGAATATAAGTACACTTTTTTCAGACGCAACTTGTCGAATGTTTGCTCGATTTTACCAAATGCTCAAATTGCAGTTATAGCGCATCAGACGCCAATTCACGCAAAAGCAAAAAATGCATAAAAGTGCGCACGAAAAACCTAGAATATAAGTACACTTTTTTCAGACGCAACTTGTCGAATGTTTGCTCGATTTTACCAAATGCTCAAATTGCAGTTATAGCGCATCAGA
>Ga0302296_1000073_pt1 | contig 83712 bp, 49 predicted proteins | sample III_Fen_N3_1_FD_194546 | JGI IMG/M metagenome (GOLD analysis project Ga0302296, IMG submission 194546) | Peat permafrost microbial communities from Stordalen Mire near Abisko, Sweden - III_Fen_N3_1 | ecosystem: Environmental > Terrestrial > Soil > Wetlands > Permafrost | place: Sweden: Abisko... | reverse complement strand
ACGGTACCGTTATGAAAATGGATACCTACATCTGGAAAATCGAAGCTACATTCCTCGATGGTACCTCTTGGAAAGGACAATCATCATCGGTTAACAATAAGAAATTGACTTATGGTAATATCTTGCTGGTAAGATAAACTGAAACATAGAGAACATCAATAAAATAGAGAAGAAGAAGTGAAGCCGACCGTTAAAAGTCGGCTTTACTGTTTTATTGGAAATAATTGCAAAAGGAATATCTTTGCATAAAATAATAGAAACTATGAATTTTGTAGAAGAATTACGTTGGCGAGGAATGATTCATGACATCATGCCTGGAACTGAAGAACAACTGAAAAAAGAATTAACATCGGCTTATGTTGGGATTGATCCAACTGCCGATTCTCTCCATATTGGACACATGGTTAGTGTAATGATGTTACGCCATTTTCAGCGTGCAGGACATAAGCCAATAGCTTTAGTTGGTGGTGCAACAGGAATGATTGGCGATCCATCAGGAAAATCGCAAGAACGTAATTTGCTAGATGAAGCAACATTGCAACATAATGTAGATTGTTTGAAAAAGCAACTATCGAAGTTTTTAGATTTCGATTCACAAGCACCCAATGCAGCAGAGTTGGTTAACAACTACGATTGGATGAAGCATTTTACCTTTCTCGACTTTATACGCGATATTGGAAAGCATCTAACCGTTAACTATATGATGGCTAAAGACAGTGTAAAAAAACGTCTTGGAGAAGAAGCTAAAACAGGGATGTCATTTTGTGAATTTACCTATCAATTACTACAAGGTTACGATTTCTTGCATTTATATAGAACCAAAAATTGTCGTTTGCAAATGGGTGGTTCCGATCAATGGGGAAACATTACCACAGGAACAGAACTAATTCGAAGAAAAGAAGCTGGCGAAGCATTTGCTTTAACATGTCCATTAATTACTAAAGCCGATGGTACAAAATTTGGTAAAACGGAAAGTGGAAATGTTTGGCTTGATCCGAAATTAACAACTCCCTACAAATTCTATCAATTTTGGTTAAATGTTAGCGATGAAGATGCTGAGCGGTATATTAAAATATTTACAATGTTAAATCAATTGGAAATTGAGCAATTAATAACAACACATCGTGAAGCACCGCATAATAGAGAATTACAAAAAGCTTTGGCTCGTGAAGTAACAATAATGTGTCATTCGCAAGAAGATTATGATGCGGCTGTTGACGCTTCGCAAATTCTTTTTGGCAAAGGAACTGCCGAATCATTAGCTAAACTTGATAAAGAAACATTCCTTTCAATTTTTGAAGGTGTGCCAATGTTTGAAGTAACTCGCGATAAAATAGCTTCAGGACACAATGTTATAGAATTATTGGCTACCGAAACCAAAGTGTTTGAGAATAAGAGTGAAGCACGTCGATTAATAGATGGTGGTGGTTTAAGTATTAACAAAACCAAAGTTGAAAGTCAACAAACAAATATTGATGCATCGTTCCTTATAAAAGATGAATACATGCTTGTTCAAAAAGGCAAGAAGAATTATTATATAATTAGAATTTGCTAAAAGCCCCGTAGAGACGCAATTTATTGCGTCTCTTTTTTTTGATTGATTAACCCTTATTCCTTAACCACTGTCCCCAACCAATATCCCTTTTTATTGGAAACCGAAATCGAGTAAATTCCAGAAGCATATCCCGAAAGATCAAAATCGACAGATTCATTTTTTGTCTTTCCCGTTTGAAGAATTATGCCAAGGATGTCGTATAAAACAATAGTTGTTTCACTTTCTATATCTCCTAAAGTGATGGTAATAATACTCGTTGTAGGATTTGGAAATACCTTTACTTGTGATAATATTGTGAAATTTGATTTTGTGTAAGGTTCTAATTGTACCTTTTGAGTAAAAGTTAAGCTTTGACCGACACAAGTCTGTGAGTCTTTAGTTATAGAATTTTTATATTTTATTGCTGGAGTTACTGTAAATGTATCTATACCTATACCTTGAGGATAATAATCAAATTTCGTTCCTCCCGATACAATTGAATTATTCAAATACCATTGAATACTATCACATTTAGTCGATACTTCAAATGTTTTATGTATGCCTTGATTATAACACATTGGAATGGTGTCGCTTACTAATGTTGGTTTGTTTGGACTTTTTATTGAGGCCAATAACGTTTTTCCTGTATCACTAACACAGCCATTTTCCTTTTGTACAGCTCCAAAAATTACCGAAGCTGTGCCTATTGCAGGAATTGTTGGTTTATAAGTTAAACCTGATGCTAACGAATCTTTTGTTTTTATGTTAACCCATACTATTGTGCCTGTAACATTGCTCACTACAAAATCGGGAGCTGTTGTTGCATAATCACAAATAACTTGTGGATTAGAAACAAATGGTTTTGCTGGTTGTGGAAATAAGGTATAAATAACCGTTGCGGGATCACTTATACAATTATCTCCACTTATTTGTGTTGCTACAAAAATATTGGTTGGTTTTGTTAATCCACTTGGTTTGTATTTCAAGGTCTTAGCCAAAATCGGATTGCTCGTATTATCTGCGTACCAACGTACATTATTACCTCCTGTTGGCTGTGCTTCTAATTCAGTATATGGCTTATTTTCACATGAAAAAGCTGAAATCAATACAGGAGGAACAGGTTTTTGAACTATAGTAAAGCTTACAGGAGTTTTTGCACTTTGACAGCCACCTATAACTTGAGATGCGTAACGAGTATATTTTCCATCTGCTAGAGTATTGATACCCAATAGGCAATATGGGGTTCCTTTATTTATAAAATTACTTCCTAATGCTTCGGCTGCCGTATTGGCGGTATTATCATACCAATAAACATCTGCTGCAGTCATTTGGTTTACGTTTAAGCAAAGCATGCTCAATGTACTTTGACAGATTGGTGAATTTGTTACAGCTACTGGAGCTTTAGTTTCTTTTATCATTAAACTAAACTCGGTTCCTGGTCCCATACAATCATCATCTAGATCATGCTCAGCTACCCAATATTTATATATTTGAGCACTAATGGTTGTTATTGTTGGTGTAAAGCAGGTTCCTTGGATTACTCCTAGCTTTTGTGACATTGAGGGATAACTATAAGGACTCATATTATACACCACAAATTCATACTTATGAGCATTGTTCGTTGTACGTGTTACCGTAAAACATGGCAGTGGGTCATAAATACATATTTCCTTATTTAAAATCGTTGGTGCTTGTGCTAAACATTTTGAATAACAGAGATCAGCAGAAGCTAAGGCACTACTACATCCAAAGTCGTCTTTTTGCAAAACGTTATATGTATAGCACATATCACTTGTAGGTTCAGGTCCTGGATGTGTGTAGGCAGTTGCAGTTCCTAATGGTGCAGGTATTTTTGTTCCATTCTTTTGATACCATTGCAATGAAGTTGCTGTTAGTGTTGCCGTTGCCGATGGTTTTGGCTTACCATATCCAATTATTGTGGGTGCTGAAGCTACAATAGCAGGAGCTTCTACATAATGAATCGTAATGTCTTTTGTTATTGAGTCTTTACATTGTTTATCGGTTGTTCTTACGTACTCTACAATATACTTTTTATCGGCAGTAAATGTACCAAATATGATTAACGATTGTTTGGTTGTTACACTTCCTTCGGTTACTTTAAATACATCGGTTCCTGCTAATAATTTTGAATCGTATCCATTTAAGTCGATTATTCCTGTTGGATAGTTATAACAATAATTGCTTAATACATTAGCAGCAAATTCTGGTTTTGGTTTCGGGTTAATAGTTAAACTAAGCAAACTTATTGGGCCATAACATTTATTTACATTGTCAAATTCAGCAATATAAAACTTGTAAATCCCTTCTATAGTAAAGGTTGATGTATAGCTAGCACTTGGCGAACCTAATTTTGTAGCAGTTGTAGTGTTATCGCCATCAAACCATTGTAATTTGCCACTACCTTTAGCTGTTGCTGTTAAAACGGTGTTTTGGTAGTCTATACATTTGGTTATATCTGTTACATCAGGAGCTAATAAACTTCCACACTGTGCAAACGATTTGCCAAAACTAAAAATTAATAAAAGGGAAATTGCGATTGAATTAAACTGCTTTCTCATGGCTAAGTTGTTAACTGTAATATGCTCGCAAATATATAGTAAGATTTAAATATTTGCAAAAGGAAATATTATGACAAAAGGAAAATAATTGTTATGAACGAAAATGCCGTATAGACGCAATTTATTGCGTCTCCTTTCTTATTATAAATCCCCCCTTATTCCTTAACCACCGTTCCCAACCAATATCCCTTTTTATCAGAAACCGATACAGAATAAATTCCAGTAGCATATCCAGAAAGATCAAAATCGACAGATTCATTTTTTGTCTTTCCCGTTTGAAGAACTATGCCAAGGATGTCGTATAAAACAATAGTTGTTTCACTTTCATTATCTCCTAATGAAACGGTACAATTGCTTTTTGTAGGATTTGGAAATATCTTTACTTGCGATAAAGTTGTAAAATTTAAATTTGTGTAAGGTTCTAATTGTACCTTTTGTGTAAATGTTAAGCTTGGACCTACACATAAAAGAGTATCTTTTATATTGGGATCACTAAATAATAAAGCCTGAGAAACATGGAAAGTCTCAATCTCTATACTTTTAGGGTAATAGTCATATTTACTACCTCCTGATACCACTGAGTCGTTCAAGCTCCAAGTCAAGCTATCGCCTTGAGCAGTTACTTCAAATGTTTTATGTATTCCGGGTTCGTAAACCATTGGACTGTTATCGGTTAATAGTATTGGTTTTTTGTTTATTCCTTTTGCAATATGGTAAACCCCTACAGTAGAATCACTCAAACATCCACTTTTTGCAACTTGTTTTACGTAATAATTCATAATACCATTTGCAACCGTCAGATTAGGAACAAAGAATTCTTTTGAGGTTCCTGAAATAGTACCCTCGGTTGTTATTGGAACTCCTGTTTTTCCATTATACCATTGATAGCTCATTCCTTTTGTTACTGGTGATATTTCCAATGGCTCAACATTATTATTAGCACAAGCTAAGATATATGGTTTGTTTATTGTTGGCTGATCAGGTTTTACATGAATCGTTACCACAATTGTTCTTTCAGTACTTTCACAGCTTCCTGTTGTTGTTGATTGTGTTACATAGAATGTGGTCTTAGTTTCAGGCTTTCCTGCATTAGGCATTGCCAAATAAGAGCTTGGATCTAGACTATTGCCACTAATAAAGTCGCTAGTACCTATTGCCGATTTCGTCAAATACCATTTGAGGACATTACTAGTTGATGTTGTTTGAGCATATAATAGCATCGACTTCTCATAAGAACAAATAGAAAAATCATTCGTTGCAATGGGAGCTAATAAGCTTCCACACTGAGCAAAAGATTTGCCAAAAGTAAAAATAAATAAAAGAAATAATACGATTGAATTGTAATGCTTTCTCATGGCTTTGTTGTTATCTGTTTTATGCTCGCAAATATATTTAATATGATTTAAATATTTGCACATAGAAACATAATAACAAAATACAAAGAATATCGAAAATTCTGTAGAGACGCAATATTTTGTGTCTCCCTAAAAAAAAGAGACGTTGCGTGTAACGTCTGTACAAAAACCGATTTATACGGGAATTTTGAATACAATTTTTTTTACCAAAGATGCTTTATCTCCTTTGCGTATGCATGGCATGTGGGCATCGTGAGGAAAGAATATGGTAAACATTTCGGGTTTAATGGTGAAATACGAAACCTTTCCGTCAAGTTTTTGCAAATCTTTTTCGGCATCGTATGCATGAGCTACACAATCGCTTGTTGGGCAATAACCAATATGTTCTTCACCTTTTGTTATCATTTGAATGTCGATGTAAGCTTGGTGACATTCAATAAAACAATCGGCTTCGAGTTTGGTTTCGTATTCATTTACCGATGCAAAAGCTCCTTTTCCGTTTATAGGATGTTTGCCATTTGGAAGATCTTGTAGATTTGTGCTTTGGATAAACGATACAACATCGGTAAATTGTAAATGACACGATGTGTAGTTTTTAAGATTTGAAAGACTGTCTAAAATCATAGTTCAATTTTTTACAAAGTAAAAACAAGATTTGTAATTATCTATCAATTTTTACAATTTAGCTGTAAAATATGTACCTTTGTGTTCATAGAATAAAAAAGAAAGTTTTTAATGTTTAACGACGTCAAACTTTCTCACAATAAAATGTATTGAAAATGCAAATTACAAAAGACCAAATAATTGAATCCTTAAAAAAAGTTTTGTTCCCAGGTTCTAAAACCGACATTGTTAGTCAGGGAAAAATTAAGGAAATAGACTTTAGGGAATCGAAAATATCGCTGCTTATCCTTTCTACAAACGAAGAGTCTAAATTTAACACCGCTATTGCTGACACAATTCGTCATGCAATTCAAAAACAAATAGGTTCGTCAATTGATGTTGAAGTTCGATACGAAATGCAGCAAACGTCGGAATCGGGAATTGCTAATGTTAAAAATATTATTGCTATTGCTTCGGGCAAAGGTGGTGTAGGGAAATCAACAATTACTGCAAACCTAGCTGTTTCATTAGCTCGAAAAGGATATAAAGTTGGTTTGATCGATGCCGATATTTTTGGACCATCGGTTCCCAAAATGTTTGGTGTAGAAAATGAAATGCCATATTCAAAGGCTGTAAACGATAAACATATTATTATTCCAATTGAAAAATATGGTGTAAAGCTTTTATCTATTGGTTTTTTTGTAAAAGCAGATGAGTCACTTGCTTGGCGTGGACCAATGGCAAGTGGAGCTTTAAAACAATTGATCAACGATGCCGAATGGGGCGATTTAGATATTCTTTTGTTCGATACTCCTCCAGGAACGAGTGATATTCATCTTACCATTCTTCAAACACTTCCATTGACTGGTGCTGTGATAGTTACAACACCACAAGATGTTGCAATTATTGATGCCGTTCGTGGAATCGATTTATTTAAAAAGGAAAATATCAATGTGCCAATACTTGGGTTAATTGAAAACATGTCGTGGTTTACACCTGCCGAATTACCTCAAAATAAATATTATATATTTGGAAAAGGTGGTGGTGAAACATTGGCAAAAGAACATGGAATAAGGTTGTTAGGACAAGTTCCAATTGTGCAAAAAATTAGAGAAGGTGGCGACGAAGGTGAACCTGTTTCAATAAATGAAGAAACATTACTACAAGAAATATTTTCGGAAATAACCGATAAATTGATTGATTCGCTTGAAGAACGAAATCACAATTTACCTGGCACCAATCAAATTCATATAAAATACTAAATGGATAAGCAATCGATTTTATCAAGAGTTGATTCTGCAATTGAGATATTGCGACCATTTTTGCATGCCGATGGTGGCGATTTGCAAGTGGTAGATTTGACCGACGAAATGATCTTGCAATTAAAACCTTCGGGAGCTTGTAAGGAATGTCCACACATCGATCAAACGATACAAAACGGTATCAGTGATGCAATTAAGAAGGAAGTTCCAGAGATAAAAGACATTGAAATATTAAACTAAGTTTTAATTTGTTAGAATATTTAAAATGGTGATATTTGAAAACTATTTCAATCTTTAAAACAATTTGATGATGTTGGTTTTAGCATGGATATTATTCGTTTTGGTAATTTTAGTATTACTATCTCTCGATCTTGGTGTTTTCAATAAAGGACATAAAGTAATTAATACAAAACAAGCTTTATTGTGGACTGCTCTATGGGTGGGTATAGCTTTGTTATTTAATGTTGTTGTTTATTTCGCCTTTCAAAACGATTGGTTGGGATTAGCAACCAACTCACATGATATAAAATCGGGAAAAGATGCTGTATTAAAGTTCTTTACTGGTTATATTATTGAAGAATCGCTGAGCATGGATAATATTTTTGTTATAGCCATGCTATTTGCATACTTCAAAATTCCATTAAAATATCAACATGGTGTTTTGTTTTGGGGGATAATGGGAGCTTTGATATTCCGAGGTTTAATGATTGGACTTGGAACTTCGTTAGTCAATAAGTTTGAATGGATATTGTATGTATTTGGTGCATTATTAATTGTTTCTGCAATTAAAATGCTTTTTGGCGGTGACGAAGAATTTGATGCAGATAAGAACTTTGCTGTAAAAATTATAAGGAAATTTTATCCCGTTTCGAACGAATTAGACGGAGGTAAATTTTTTACAATTAAAAATGGTGTTAAGGCTGCAACTCCTTTGTTTGTAATACTTATGGTAATTGAAACTACCGATATAATTTTTGCAGTCGATTCAATTCCTGCAATTTTTGGAGTAACGACCGATTCATTTATTGTATTTACATCTAATGTGTTTGCAATTTTAGGACTTCGATCGCTTTATTTTGTATTAGCATCGTTCATGGAGAAATTCAAATATTTAAAATATAGCTTAGTTATTTTGTTATTGTTTATAGGTGTTAAAATGTTGGTAGCTCATTTTGTGCCAATATCAATTCCTGTATCATTAGGAATTATTGTTGTAATATTGCTTTCGGGCGTTATTGCATCTATACTGTTAACAAAAGACAGCAGTCATAAATAAAGATTAAAATTGATGAAAGAACTTGACATTAAAAGTAGTATTGGAACATCGAAAATACTTGTTGGCGAATCGATTAAAAACGTTTCGAACTATTTGCCACTAAACAAAAAAATTGTAATAATTACCGATTCAAACGTTCATAAACTTTATGGAAATGATTTCCCTCAAGGAACTGTTATTGAAATAGGAACTGGGGAAGATAACAAAACACTTGATACTATAAAAGTTATTATTGGTAAATTACTTGAATTGGAACTCGATAGAACGTGTTTCATTCTTGGAGTTGGTGGTGGTATTGTTTGTGATATTACTGGTTTTATTGCTTCAATATTTATGCGTGGAGTCGATTTTGGTTTTGTAAGTACCACACTTCTTGCTCAAGTTGATGCTAGTGTTGGAGGCAAAAACGGAGTAAATTTCGAAGGGTTTAAAAATATGGTTGGCGTTTTTGCTTTACCAAAATTTGTGATTTGCGATACTAAAATGTTGCAAACATTACCAAGAGAAGAAGTATTGAGCGGTTTTGCTGAAATAGTGAAACATGGTGCAATTGCTAGCGACGAATTATTTCAATATATCGAACAAAATGTTGAGAAAGCAATGGAGTTAAATCCAGAAGTAATCGACAGGTTTGTTTATGAATCAAATCTTATAAAATCGACTGTTGTAAATGGCGATGCTCGTGAAAAAGGCGAACGTCGAAAATTAAATTTCGGTCATACATTTGGACACGCTATTGAGAAAGTTACAAAAATTTCGCATGGTAAAGCCGTGAGTATTGGAATGGTTGTAGCAGCTGAACTTTCAGTTAAAAAAGGCTTAATGCAAAAATCGGAAGCTGACCGATTGCGAAATGTTTTAAAGAAAATGAATTTGCCAATTGATACAGCAGGTTTAGATAAAGATAAAGCTCTTGAAGCAATGAAACACGATAAAAAACGTGAAGGCGATTCAGTTCATTTTATCTTGTTAGAAAATATTGGAAAAGCTCAAATACAAGGAATTACTTTCGACGAATTAAAAACGATAACCGATGATTTGTGTAGCACTACAGGAAAGTAATGTTGAAAAATGTCTACAGATTTTAACAACTGTAGAAATGGCCGAAATCAGAATTGATTTGGCAAAGTTATCGAAACAAGATGTTGAAGTAATATTTTCGAAATCGCCATGTAAGTTAATTGCTACATGTCGTCCCGATAATCATTCTGATGCAGAACGTATGGAATTGTTAAAAGCTGCAATTGCATCGGGAGCTGCTTATGTTGACATTGAAATAGAAAGTACCGAAGCTTTTACAAAAGAAATGGTTGCTTTTGCAAAACAGCATAATACAACGGTTATAATATCATATCATAATTATGAGGTAACTCCATCGTCAAATGATTTACAAAAGATTGTTGATGGATGTTTTGCTTTGGGAGCAGATATAGCTAAAATAGCGGCGATGGTAAACACAGTACAAGATAATGCTCGATTGATGAATATATACAATACCGATAAAAAGGTAGTTATTCTTGGTATGGGGCAAATTGGAAAAGTATCGCGTATAATGGCAACATTTTTAGGATCTCCGTTTACTTTTGCAGCCTTGAATGAAGAATCGGCAACTGCTCCAGGACAAATAACTGCAACTGAATTATTGCAAATTCAAAATAGAATTAATTCATTGTAAAATAATTTCGGAAAATTAACGTTTGGTTTCAAATTTGTAAGGCTGAATTAAACTTTTAAAATCTAAAATGTATGAAACGATTTGTTCTTTTTTTAACATTAGCGATGTTTGCTTCGACTGCTACTTTTGCTCAATGGGGTGGTGGAGGCGGAAAGCTTGAAACATCTGATCTTAAAGCTCCAGTTGTAAAATGGTCGAAAGAAAGTTTCGATTTTGGTAAAATCAAACAAAATAAACCCGTTACTGTTGAGTTTGAAGTAACCAATATTGGTAATGCTCCTTTGTTACTTGTAAAAGTTGAACCAGCTTGTAATTGTACAACATCAGATTATACAAAATCACCAATTATGCCAGGACAAAAAGGAATGGTAAAAGTTGTTTTCGATGCTAAAAATTTGGGGAATTTTTCAAAATCGGTAAATGTGACAACCAATGCTAAAGAGTCGCTTACGATAATTAAATTCTTTGGAACGGTAGAAAAATAATAAACTTGATATATTAACAAAAAGGCTGAATTTAATGATTCAGCCTTTTTTGTTTTTACAAGCTTCTTATCCAAGCTTGTTAACTTCATCTATTGAAAATTCCTTAGCTAATAAGGTTTAAAAGTTCAATATTTCTTTTAGTTTTTTGTAGCCTGACTTGCTAACACTTAATTTTGCTCCAGTCAGAGTTTTTACTATAAAAGAATCTTTTTCGTATGGTTCAATTTGCTTAATTTGTTCGATACGAACAATATACGAGCGATGAATGCGAATGAAATATGCCGGATCTAAGCATGTTTCATAATATTTCATGGTTTGTTGTTTAAGGAATTTTCCTTCCGACGAATATATCATTACATAATCGTCTTGAGCTTCAATGTATTGAACAGAATCGATTGGTATGATTTTGATGTTTGATCCATTTCTGATAACAATGCGATTAAGCTTTTCGGCATTTATTTGTTCCTGAACGTCATCAATTTTTGCTGGAGCTTTAACTTCAGTTTCGATATGTGCAATGGCTTTATTGAGAGCCGAAGCAAAACGTTCGCGAGAAAAAGGCTTCATTAAATAATCGACAGCATTTTGTTCAAAGGCTTTTATTGCAAATTCGTCGTGAGCCGTTGTGAAAATAACTTCGGGTTTCGAATCTATTAATTCAAGAACTTCAAAGCCATCGAGTTTAGGCATTTTTATGTCGAGAAATAATATTTGAGGTTTGAATTGTTGAATAGCTTTTATGCCTTCAAATCCATCGGCACATTCGGCTACAATCTCAATTTGAGGAAATGCTTCAAGATATTTTTTTGTGATTTGACGAGCTAATTCTTCGTCGTCTAAAATTATTGCACTAATCATTTCTGTAAGATTTTGATTAACTATTTGTAGCTATATTCGATTCTGGAAAATATAAAGTTACAGTAAAAACATTTTTAACCTTATTTATTTGAACTAATTCTGTTGTACCATACAGAATTTTCATTCGTTCTTTGATGTTCGATAATCCTATTCCTTCGCCTCGAGAACCAACCGATTCGGGATCGAAATTATTGGCGATAATAAGTTTTACATAATTATGTTCCTTATGAGCCGAAATGGTAATTAATGTTTCTTCTGTATTTTCGTGAACACCATATTTAATCGCATTTTCAATCAAAGGTTGCAAAATCATTGAAGGAACCATTATAGTATTGCATACTTCTGTAATTTCAAATTGTACTGCCAATCGTTTACCAAAACGTATTTTTTCTATTTCGAGATATCGTTGAATATTTTCAATTTCTTTTTCAAATGTAACTTTATCATTAGGTTTAAATTGAAGCGAGAAACGAAGATATTCCGATAGTTTAATAATCATTGCTTGAGCTTTGTCGGCATCAAACATTGTTAATGAACTTATTGAATTTAAACTATTAAAAAGGAAATGAGGATTTATTTGCGATTTAAGACTTTTAAGTTCTGCATCGCGAATAAGAGTTCGGAACGTTTCTTCCCGTTTACGATTATCAATATTGGTTTGATAAAATATTAATACATAGTAAAATAGAACGATAATGACATATCCTAAATATCCTTGAATTACCCGTAGATAAAGGAATTTATTGAGAAAAGTATTATAAAGAATATCGTCGGAAATAAAAAAGGTAACAACAAACCAACTTTTAACAATCCAAATGGTAACGACTAACGAAGAGGCTATTAAGTGAGATAAGGCAAAAATATAAATATTCTTTTTTTCAATATCATTATAATAAACCATGAACCAAATGCTTAGTCCAATAAAACCATAGATTGAGCTGTAAGTAATACCATCGACAATTGCTGTATTTATATCGATTTTAAAGAAAAGATTGAGTATTAAAGTTTGTAGTACAGCAATAACACCACTAATACAAGCGTAAATTATTAAATTAGATCGTTTTGAGAGTATTGGGTGACTCATTGTTTATAGCAACTAAATTGAAGTAATTTCACCACCGCCAAAAATAGCCACACCTTTAATAATGAGTGTTTTGTCTGAGTTTTCGCTGCTAATAATGATTCGTTTGTCAACAAAACCACCAAATATTGAAACAGCATCGACTCTTACATTCCAATGGCTTGGAACAATTAGCTTACAGCCTCCAAAACCAATAATTAGTTCTAATCCATTAACGCCAGGAGCTAGTTCAGCTTTTGTTAAGTCTACCTTTAAACCACCAAAGAAAGAAACTATTTTCCCGCCTTCGAATTGTTTTGAGTCGATTACTTTTTCATTGCCAGAAAAGAACAATACATCTTCGATAAAATTGTCGTGAACTTCTGTCTTTTCAAATTTTGCGTCAGCCCAGATATCATGTTTTTTTTTATAGCTTTCATCAGAATAATCTGCTGCGTGATATTTATACCAATGTTTATGTCTTAGGCGATTAGGATAACATCTTCTTTTATGGTGGCGATGAATAATAACTTGAATACCACCAAGAATTAATAAAGCAGGCCAAAATACTTTAGTAAAATCAACTTGAATATTTGTAATTAATGGGAAATAAAGTAAAAATGCTAGGAAGAGTAAAATAGCACCAAAGAAAAAATGATGTCGTTTAGTAATAAAAACTATACCAAAAATAACGAGTAAAATTTTGGGAGTAAAGAAATAAGCTCGTAATTCAATTGGTAATATTCCTAAATTAAATCCGAGTAATAACAAACCGGCACTTATTAAAAGTGTTCCAATGATTGCTCTTCTGAAAAAATTTCTTGTGTCCATATTATTTTAATCTAGGCTTTTTAAATTCTTGACAAATGTACGGTATCAAATTACGTACTTTTATCGTAAATCGGTGAATGGCGACTTTACATAGGTAAAATTGAAAATAGGTTTTGTTAAACAAAAAAGCGAGAGTACTTTTATGGTTTACTCTCGCTTTTTGTTCGTTAAAATTCATTATTTAAATCAATATATACCAAAATCAATCTCCCAACCCTGTTGACTTCGTCGATTGCTTCGCAATTCATCAAGAGGGCTTAAACAGCCAGTGACGCCAAGCCCCCTTGGCGAAGGGGGACGGGGGATTGGTCTGATTTATATTAAGTTTTGGTATATTTTATTGTTATATCACAATATTTACAATCTTTCCTGGAACTACAATAATCTTTTTAGGTTGTTTGCCTTCGAGCCATTTTGCAGTTTGCTCATCGTTCATTGCAAGTTTTTCTACTTCGGGAGCTGGTGTTCCAGAAGCTACTTCAAGATTGAAACGAACTTTCCCATTGAACGAAACGGGATATTTAACCGAATTTTCTACTAAATATTTCTCTTCGAAATTGGGGAACGTAGCATCGCAAACGCTTGTTTTCTTTCCAAGTTGATGCCATAATTCTTCAGCAATATGAGGTGCAAAAGGAGCTATGAGTATTACAATTGGCTCAAGAATAGCATGTCTGTTGCATTTTAACGATGAAAGCTCATTAAGGCAAATCATAAATGCACTAATTGAGGTATTGAAAGAGAATGCCTCGATATCGGAAGTGATTTTTTTAATTGTCTTATGTAAAATCTTAAGTTCGTCGGCAGATGGTGTTGCGTCTGAAATTGTTAAAATATCATTATTATAGAATGTATTCCAAAGTTTTCGCAAAAATTTGTGAACTCCTTCAATTCCACTAGTATCCCAAGGTTTTGACATTTCCAATGGGCCAAGGAACATTTCGTACATACGTAATGTGTCGGCACCATATTTTTCAACTATCAAATCGGGATTTACTACATTGTACATCGATTTAGACATTTTCTCAACTGCCCAACCGCAAATGTATTTTCCATCTTCAAGAATAAATTCTGCATCGTTGAATTCTGGACGCCAAGCTTTGAATGCTTCTAGGTCGAGAATGTCGTTTGTTACGATATTTACATCGACATGTATTTCTTGCGTATCGTGTTCGTTACGAAGATTGTACGATGCAAATTTGTTTGTTCCTTTAATTCTGTATACAAAATTCGAACGTCCTTGAATCATTCCTTGATTAATCAATTTTTTGAATGGTTCATCTTTTGGAGTTAAACCAATATCGAAAAGGAATTTGTTCCAAAAACGACTATAGATTAAGTGACCTGTAGCGTGTTCATTTCCACCAAGGTAAAGATCAACATCTTGCCAATATTCAACTGCTTCTTTCGAAACTAAAGCTGAGTTGTTTTGTGGATCCATGTAACGCAAATAGTATGCACTTGAACCTGCAAAACCTGGCATAGTGCTTAATTCAAACGGATGTCCATCTTCTGTTTGCCAATCTTTTGCACGACCAAGCGGTGGTTGACCATCTTCGGTTGGTAAATATTTGTCGACAGCTGGTAAAGCCAATGGTAATTTCGATTCGTCGAGCATTACTGGAAGTCCATCTTTGTAATAAACCGGGAATGGTTCACCCCAATAACGTTGACGACTGAAAATAGCATCGCGTAAACGGAAGTTTACTTTAACTGTTCCAATTCCTTTTTCTTTAACGTATTCTTTTGTTTTTTGAATTGCTTCGGGAACGCTTAAACCAGTTATAAATCCTGAATTAATCATTGTTCCTTCTTTTGAATCTTTCGATTCATTCCATGTTGCAGTATCGCTAACTTCTTCGCCACTTGGAACTACAACTTGTGTAATTGGCAAATTGAAATGACGTGCAAATGAAAAGTCGCGACTATCGTGAGCCGGTACAGCCATAATTGCTCCAGTTCCGTAGCCTGCAAGAACGTAATCGGAAATCCAAACAGGAATTTCTTCGTTTGTTAATGGATTAATAGCATACGCTCCTGAGAAAACACCTGATACACGTTTCACTTCAGCAATTCGCTCGCGTTGTGTGCGTTTTTTAGTATCTTCAAGATATGCTTCTACTGCAGATTTTTGTTCGGCTGTAGTTAATTGTTCAACCAATTTGCTTTCAGGAGCAAGAACCATAAATGTTACTCCAAAAACAGTATCGGCACGAGTTGTGAAAATATCTAAAACGATATCTGAATTTTTAACGGGGAATTTCATCTCAGCACCTTCGCTACGACCAATCCAGTTGCGTTGTACTTCTTTGATGCTTTCGCTCCAATCAACACGGTCGAGTCCTTCGAGTAGGCGAGGAGCATAAGCCGAAATACGTAAGCACCATTGTTTCATTTCTTTTTGTTCAACAGGATGTCCTCCACGAACAGAAAGACCGTCTTTTACTTCATCATTAGCCAAAACAGTTCCTAATGCTGGGCACCAGTTAACCATTATGTTTGCTTGATAAGCAAGACGGTAATTTAATAAGATGCGTTGTTTGTGTTCATCGGAATATGATTTCCAATCGGTAGCCCAGAACTGTTCGGTTTGATTATTTGTTGCATCAACAGTGCTGTTGCCATCAGTTTCGAATAATTTTACTAGTTCAGAAATTGGCTCTGCTTTTTGTGTTTTATTATTGAACCAATGATCGAACATTTTGATAAATGCCCATTGTGTCCATTTGTAGTAATTTGGTTCGCAAGTACGAACTTCACGACTCCAATCGTACGAGAATCCAATTTTGTCTAATTGTTCGCGATATCTTGTAATATTTTCTTCAGTAGTAATAGCTGGATGTTGACCAGTTTGAATAGCATATTGTTCAGCTGGAAGTCCAAATGCATCGTATCCCATTGGATGTAATACATTGAAACCTTTCATGCGTTTGTAACGAGAATAGATGTCGCTAGCGATGTAGCCAAGTGGGTGACCAACGTGTAAACCTGCACCACTAGGATAAGGAAACATGTCGAGCACAAAATATTTAGGCTTCGATTTATCTATTTCTACTTTATAGGTTTTATTGTCTGCCCAATGTTTACGCCACTTTTGTTCTATTTCTCTAAAATTATATTCCATAATGCTATGTTCTTTTATTCATTGAAAAAATGTGTGGCGAAATTACTAAACTAAAGCGTATCGGCAAAATATCTTGTGTTGTAAAAAATATTATTACATGTATTTATAAATGTTGCATGCTTTTGAAAACTGAAACCATGTAAGATTCATATAATCAGTGTGATGATTGAAGTGTGTTTGTTGCGATAAGATTTATATATATGCAATATGATACTATTCGCTACGGTCTTTATGTGATTTGCCATATATATTTGTTATCGATAAAATATGCATTGTTGGGTAAGTCATATTTTTTGTTTTAAAGTAGGTTGAAAAATAGTAAAGAATTTAAAATTACTTTTTATGAAGATGAATTTTAGAAAATCAATTTGTATTGTAGCTTGTTTCTTTGCAAGTGTGTTTCAAGTGTATTCGCAAACAGGAGCTTACTATACTGGAGTATATCGCAATTTGTTTAAGGAATATTTAAATAAAACTGATGCTGAAGTTCAAACTAAAATCAATAGTATTTGGGATCACTTTTTTGTAAACTCTACAAATAAAGTATATACTGAAGTTGGAACTGATATGGCTTATATTTTTGATACAGGAAATAGTGATGTAAGAACTGAAGGTATGTCATATGGTATGATGATTTGTGTTCAGCTTGATAAAAAAGCTCAGTTCGACAGAATTTGGAAATGGGCTAAAACCTATATGCAATATGGTACTTCAAGCAGTTATAATGGTTATTTTGCTTGGCAATGTAATACTGATGGAACAATTAAAGGAAATAGTCCTGCATCAGACGGAGAGGCATATTTTGTTACAGCATTATTTTTTGCAGCACATCGTTGGGGAAATGGTACTGGAATATATAATTATGAGGCAGAAGCTCAAGATATTATCGCTAAGATAATGAATAAAACAGGTAGTGGAAGTGTTTATCCATATTTTAATACAACATCGAATTTAGTAACATTTGTTCCTTACGGCGATTCATATACATATTCTGATCCATCGTATAATTTACCTGCCTTTTTTGAACTTTGGGCAAAATGGAGTACGTCGAATCAAGCAGCATTGGCTAAAACACCTGCAACAGCTCGTATATTATTGAAAAATGCTAGTAATACTACATCTGGTTTATTTCCCGATTATTGTTCATTTTCGGGAGCACCGTATAATCCATCATGGAAAACGGATTATGATGCAAAACAGTATAAATATGATGCAATTCGTTGTGCTATGAATGTTGGTATGGACTATAACTGGTTTCGTTCCGATAGTGTAAATCAGGTTTCAATGATGACAAAACTATTGACCTTTTTTCAAAGTGATGGTTTTGCTCATGGTTATTTCGACTGGAATGGAACAAACTCTTCTGGTTCATATTCTGAAGGAATGGCTGGAGCAAATGGCGTTGGTGCTTTTGCTGTAAGTTCAACGTTGGGAAATACTTATACTCAAAGATTGTGGAATGTTTCGCCTCCCACTGGTACGTATCGTTATTATAATGGAATGGTTTATTTTCTTTCAATGCTTCATGCATCGGGAAATTTTAAAATTTACCAACCACCAGTAACTGGATTTCCTGTTGTGAGCTTAACATCACCAACTACAACTACATTTACAACACCAGCAACTGTTACAATTTCGGCAACTGCAACCGATGCAAATGGTTCGATAGCAAGTGTCGCATTTTATAATGGTTCAACATTATTGACAACGGTTACAACAGCTCCTTATACTTACACTTGGGCGAATGTGCCAGCAGGTTCCGATACAATTACTGCTGTTGCAACCGATAATTCGGGAAATAAAACAACATCTTCGCCAATAGTAATAAAGGTAACAGCTCCAGCACTTACAGGAACAATAACTATTACAGCAAAAGGTGTGACAGGAACTGAATCAATAAATCTTGAAGTTGATGGAACAATAATTAAAACGTGGACATTAACAACCGATTATGCCGATTATACTGCAACGGCAAATGTAAATGGTGTAATTAGGGTTAATTATACAAACGATGCAACAGGTATGGATGCTCAAGTTGATTATATTGTTGTTGCAGGAACTACGTATCAGGCCGAAGATCAGGCAATAAATACGGGGTATTATGCAAATGGATCGTGTGGTGGAGGATCGAATAGTGAAATGATGCATTGTAGTGGTTATATTCAGTTTGCAACAACACCTATTTCGGCAATTGTAAATGCACCAACAGTTGTAAGTCCGCTTACTTATTGTCAAAATGTTACAGCGACTGCTTTGACAGCAACAGGAACTGCATTGAAATGGTACGCAACTTCATCGGGAGGAACAGCTTTGGCTTCAGCACCAGTTCCATCGACTACTACAACCGGATCGATAAGTTATTATGTATCGCAAACAGTTGGAACAACAGAAAGTCCTCGTGCAGCAATAGTTGTTTCAATAACAGCTACGCCTGCAGCACCTACTGTTACTGCTACAGTAAACTATGTGCAATCAGCAACAGCAACAGCTTTATCAGCCACAGGTACTGGATTAAGTTGGTATACGGTTGCAACAGGCGGAACAGCAAGTACTACAGCACCTACACCAACGACTTCATCTGCAGGAATAACTGCATATTATGTGTCGCAAACTGTTAATACATGCGAAAGTCCTCGTTCTACAATTTCGGTAGAGGTTTCGTCAGCACAATCAGTAAGTTTAAATGCTGGATGGAATTTTATTGGTTGTCCTATTTCGGGAAGTACAGCTATTGAAAATGCTTTAGCAAGTATTTGGACAAATGTAGAAATAGTAAAAAATATGGATGCATTTTATTCATCAATAAATACACCTGCATTAAATTCATTGAAAACAGTGAATTGGGGAACAGGTTATTTTGTGAAAGTAACGAATCCTTGTGTATTAGATTGGATAGTAAAATAAGAGTTAAAATCTCAAAAACGGTATTTGTTAACAGTAAAAATCCCTATCAGAAAATGATAGGGATTTTTTTATTGAAATAACTCAAAAATAGATGAGAATCGTGTTTGTTTAAGGGTTGAAAATGAGTATTTTGAGTTGTGTTATTCTTGTTGTGAATTTTTTTATATGATAAATGAAACAATATTGTACTATCATTTTTTTTAGATGCATATACATTTGATCTCGTTGATGGTTGAGGTAAATGAATAGTAATTTTAAAATGTAAAATAGTGTAAAATGAAACAAAATCTACTTTTAAAAAATGTAATGAAATTGCTGTTCTTTTCAGTATTTTCAATTGTGTTGCTTATTGCACATAAAGAGTCAATAGCTCAAACAACGATAACATCCAATCAAACGGGCACCAGTGGGGGATGGTATTATACTTTTTGGAATGAAAACTCTGGTGGATCTGCATCGATGACTTTAGGAACAGGTGGCAATTATTCAACTACTTGGACTAATATTGGTAATTTTACTGCTGGTAAAGGTTGGGCTACAGGTAGTGCCGATAGAAATATTTGCTTTTCTGGAACCTTTAATGGTGGTAGCAATGGATTTTTAGCTGTTTATGGTTGGACAAAAAATCCTTTAATTGAATACTATGTTTGTGAAAACCATGGATCATGGACTCCTCCAGGTAATACCAGTGATATAAAGAACAAAGGAACCTATACTTGTGATGGAAGCACATACACAATGTATACTGCTACTCGAACAGATAAACCTTCTATTGTAGGAACGGCAACATTTCAACAATATTGGAGTGTGCGTACTAGTCCTAGATCAAGTGGAACAGTAACATTTGCTAGTCATGTTGCAGCATGGAAGGCAGCTGGTATGGTAATGGGAACAACATGGGATTATCAGATAATTGAAACCGAAGGATATGGAAGTACTGGAAGTTCGAATATGACTATAAGTGAATGTACTGTTGTGACAGGACCATCAGTATCGATTACTGCACCAACAAGCAATGCAACTTATGTTGCACCTGCAAGCTCAATTACTTTTACTGCGACAGCGACAACAACCTCGGGCACTATTTCGAAAGTTGAATTTTTTAATGGAAAAACGTTAATAGGTACTGCAACGGCATCTCCCTATACTTATAACTGGACAAATGTTGCAGCTGGAAGCTATTCAATTACTGCTGTTGCAACAGATAATTCATCAAAAAAGGATACGTCTGATGCAGTAATAATTAAGGTCGTTGATCCATTAAAAATATATAAAACACCAACTGCAATTACTATTGATGGAACGGCTGACGCTATTTGGTCGAATGCGAGTGTATTGCCAGCTTCGGCAGCAAAGCTATTGAGTGGAACGGTAACTAATGCTGCTGATTTGTCAGGAACTTTTAAAGCATTATGGGATAATACCTATTTGTATGTATATGCAGATATTAATGATGAATCATTGAAAAATGAAAGTACAAATGCATATGACGATGATGGAATTGAAGTATATGTTGATGGTGATAATACCAAAGCAACAACCTACGATGCTAAAGATGTACAATATTCGTTTGATTGGAATGATGGTACAACAATTGGATCAATTCCTTCGGCCTATTCAAAAACTGGAATAACATATTCTGCGGTTGATAAAACTGGTGGTTATATTGTAGAGACACGTATTCCATGGACAACATTACAAGCTACTCCAGCTGTGGGAAAATTAATAGGTATCGATTTTATGATAAACGACGACGATGACGGTTCAACCCGTGATGCAAAACTGTCGTGGAATGCAGCAACTGACGATGCTTGGGAAGATGCATCATTATTTGGTCTCGCTGTTTTAGGAGATGTATTGGCAAATCCATGTACAACACCAAGTGCACCAACAGTTGTTAGTCCAGTATCGTACTTTGTTGGCAATACAGCAAAAGCTTTAACTGCAACAGGCACAAGTTTATTGTGGTATACTGCTGCTACGGGTGGAACTGGTTCTGTAACTGCACCAACACCTTTGACAACTGTAGCTGGAACAACAAATTATTATGTGTCTCAAACGGTAAATACTTGCGAAAGTACTAGATCTACAATAGCAGTTGTAGTATCTCCATTATCACAAACCGTTTCTTTAAAAGCTGGATGGAATTTAGTTGGATGCCCAATTACCGGAAGCACAGCTTTAGCATCGGCACTTGCAAGTATTTGGACAAATGTAGAGACTGTAAAAAATATGGATGTCTTTTATTCCTCAGCAAATGCTGCCAATTTAAATTCGCTTAAAACAGTTGAATGGGGTAAAGGCTATTTTGTAAAAGTAACAAACCCTTGTGTGTTAGATTGGATAGCAAAATAAATGAACTGGTTAAACATTAATTATTGAATTGGATAGGTCGTGTAAATTTTTTGCATGGCCTATTCTTATTTTAAAATGATTTGTATCTTTATGAAATAATGAAATCTTGAATTGTGTTGGAGCGTATCTTTTTTAAAACTTTGATTTTATTGTTTTTTTGTCTTTCGGCTAATGCTCAAATGCAATTTGAACATTATGATGCCGAGCAAGGTTTGCCCAATAACCAATCGGAGGCTATTTTTCGCGATAGTTATGGTTTTTTGTGGGTAGGAACTTACAATGGTTTAAGCAAATATGATGGAACGCGCTTTCAGAATTATCCGGTAATTGATAGTTCAATCGGAATAAAGGGAAATGCAATTTTTTCAATATTTGAGGATTCAAAACGACAAATTTGGATTGGTAGTAATAAGGGATTAAAACGATATAATCGTTATTCCGATTCGTTTACAACTGTATTAAATGAAACCTGTATTCAAGATATTACCGAGAAACAAGGGCAATTATGGGTTACAAGTTTCGATGGTGTTTTTGTGTTCGATATTAAAACAACAAAGCAAATAAAGCGATTTACAATCACCAATGGTTTGTCAAATAACATTCTATCGAAGGCTACTTTCGATAAAAAAGGAGATTATTGGGTTGGGACTCAAAACGATGGTTTAATAAAAATAAATCCAAAATCTGGAAACGTAGAATGTGTTAATTTAACTATTGGCAATGGAGTATTAATGAGTAATCATATAAAAACGATTACTGTCGATAACGATGGCTTATTGTGGATTGGAACTACCGATAAAGGCTTGTTTACATACAATGTTACAACTAAAAAATGTATACCATTTACCGACGATTTGGAAGTATATCATACTCAATTAAGTAATTTTATCACCTGTATTTTTGTTGACTCAAAAAATAATATCTGGTTTTGTCAAAATGGTAGTTTAAACAAATATGACAAGAAACGTAAATTGCTAAATCACTTTTATCCTGAGCAGTATAATACTCATTACATTCAAACAGAAAATGTGTGTTTTGTAACGGAAGATCAAGATGAGAATATATGGATTGGTAGCTATGGAACAGGAATATTTTGTTTAAGTAAAGAGCAGAATAAATTTCATATATTATCGTCTATTCCTGAGAAAAAGAATAGTTTGAAAGGGAATATTGTTACTTCCTTTGTTGAAATGCAAAAAGGTGAAATTTTACTTGGAATAGATTATAAGGGATTACAATATTTTAATCCCAACACAAATTGTTTTAACGATTTTGGAAATACAAGGTTTGCTACAACTCACATATTGAGTCTTATTAAAGATAATGATAATGTGTGGTGTTCAACCTGGGGTGAAGGTTTGTATAAAATTAATGTAAAAACAAATACAATATCAAATTATATCCACGATGTAAACAACCCTAAAACGGTTTCGAATAATAATATAAAAACGGCCACAATTATAGATAATACTTTATGGGTAGGTACATGGGGAGATGGATTAGAAGCTTTCGATTTAAAGGGAAATGTGGGATTTTTAAAACATCAACAATGTACAAATCAATCAAAAGTATTTACAAGTCCAAGCTGGATAAACAAAATTATGAAAGACTCCAAAAATAGAGTCTGGATAGCAACCATGAGTGGTCTTTTAGTAAAGCAGGGAAATAAGTATAAGAAATTTATAAATAAATCGGACGATAATGCAAGTTTAATAGATGATGTTGTATATTCACTATTTGAGGATAGTAAGCATCAAATTTGGGCACTTACAAATAAAGGAATCGATAAGTACATCGAATCGAATGCTACGTTTCAGCATTTTAGTGCCGATAAAAAATTACCATCAAATCCAATGTCAATGCTCGAGGACGATAGGCAAAATCTTTGGATAAGTTCGTTGAATGGAATATATCTTTTTAATGAGCAAACGGGCAAAGTACGACGATTTAGTTCGCAAAACGGATTGACAATTAATGAATATAATTCAAATTCGGCATTTAAAACATCAGATGGATTATTGTTTTTTGGAGGAAAAACGGGGTTTGTCTATTTTAATCCAGAACAACTAAAACCAACGTTTGGTGTTCCCCAAATAGCATTCAGACGTGTATATGTAGATAATGAATTGAAACACTCGCCCGAACAGTGCGATACTTTCAAAATACAATATTCAAATTCTGTAATTCAAATCGAAATTGCAGATTTAAAGGATATTGTATCGAATTTTGCCGCATTTGAATATTCATTCGACGAAAAGAATAATTGGAAAACAATTGACGAAACGCATAAAATAACCTTTTCAAACAAAACCCCAGGAACATATGTAATACGAGTAAAAGCAACTTACGATAATCAGAAATATTCGCAAAAAGTACTGACTTTAATTGTACTTCCACCTTGGTGGATGACTTGGTGGTTTAGATTTTTGTGTTTAAGCATCTTTTTGTTTTTGTTATATTCTATTTTTAAAATTCGTTTGAAAGTAATTAAAAATCAAAACGAATTGTTGACCAAGTTGGTAAAGGAAAAAACCAGCGATTTGGTTGATGCAAATGAGGAATTACATCAACAAAATACGGCTATAGCTGAGAAAGAAATGTTACTTCAAATCAGGCATGATGAGTTGCAAAAAACGAATGTAACGAAGGATAAACTTTTTTCCATTATTTCGCAAGACTTAAAAACACATTTTACAGGTATAATGGAAAATTCAATGAATTTGCATCGATCGAAAATGATTAAAAATGAGAAAGAAAGGCAAACATATATCGATTCAATCTACAGTTCTTCGAAACAAATAAATGCGCAAATTGATTTGTTTTTACATTGGTCGAAATCGCAAACAAAATCATTGCAAGGTAATCCAATAGAAATTGATGTTGAAAGCTTGATTCGTGAAAATGTGTCGTTATTCTATAGCAAGGCAATGACCAAACAACTTGATTTGCAGTTTTCTCTAGAACATAAATTCGATGCTTTTGCTGATATTGAAATGATTACAATCGTACTCAGAAACTTGATTAATAATGCAATAAAATTTACACCCAAACAAGGTAAAATCAATATTCAAACGTCGAATACTGCTGATTATACGGTAATTCAAGTTATCGATAATGGCTTAGGAATGAGTCAAGAAGAGATAAATGCTATTTATACAAAATCGATTAATGAATCGAAACCAGGAACTGAACAAGAACTTGGAACAGGGCTTGGCTTAGTTATTTGTCGCGATTTTTTGAATTTGAATAAAGCAAAAATTGAGATTTCATCGAAAATTGGTGAAGGAACTAATGTTTCGATATTTTTACCCAAAGGAAATGTATTGCAACAAGCAACTCAATCAGAAAACGCTATAGTTGCTTTACCCTCAGAATTCGTTTTGCAAACTGTAGACGAAGAATCGGAATCGAAACAACGATTATTAATTGTTGAAGATAATGACGAGATAATGCAATATATAGTTGGTATTTTTGAGCCATATTATATAATTGAAACGGCAGTAAATGGTGAGGAAGGTTTTGCAAAAGCATTAGCATCTATTCCCGATTTGGTTATAACAGACATTAATATGCCAATAAGAACTGGTTTAGAAATGTGTTTGCAATTACAAGCCAATCCAATTCTACACCATGTTCCGGTGATTATTCTTACAGCCTACAATAATTTAGACATGCAAACTAAAGGTCTGCAAGCAGGAGCATTTGATTATGTTGTAAAACCATTCGATAGTACTATTCTGTTTTTGAAAGTTCAAACAGTTCTTGAGTCAAGAACAAAGTTTAAGGATTATTTGAAAAAGCAGTTTATTCAGCAACCATCATCGGTTTTAAATGAAACACCCGACGATAAATTTATGTTGATGATGCATAATGTACTTGAAAAACAGTATTCTGATGCCGAATTCTCTGTTGAAAAATTTGCTACAGAAATGGGTTATAGTCGTTCGCAGTTTTTTAGAAAGTTGAAAGCAATTATTGATACTACCCCTCTTGAATATTTAAAAGTCTTTAGGCTAAATAAAGCCAAAGAAATGCTTGAAACTGGTAAATGGACTGTATCGAATGTTGCATATGATGTTGGCTTTAACGATCCCCATTATTTCGGTATATGCTTCAAGAGTCATTTCGGATTTCCTCCTAATCATTTTACGAAAAAGTAAAAAAACATCTCTTTTCTTTAAATACGACAATTGAGTATATACTATGCAACAAATTTTAGTATAGTTTTCTGGCCTTTACTTGTACATTTGATAATCAAATTAATGAAGTTACATTTAAAGTTGTAGTTATGGTAAAACGTCTTTTCGTAAAATTGTCAATAAGTATTGCGATTTGTGTTGCAGGTATTGCTGAACTAAATGCTCAGATTGCAACAAACTATGAAGTTGGAACATGGTATGGTTTTAAACCAGCAGCTTTAACCTATTCTTTTGATGACAATACTAGTTATCAGTTATCGGTAGGTATGCCAATGTTCGATAAATATGGTTATAAAGTATCGTTTAATATTGTTCCAGGTTGGAGTCCCGATTGGGCAGGTTTTTTAGCGGCATCGAAAAATGGACATGAAATTGCGAGCCATACCGTTACGCATGCAACGCTTAGTTCTTTATCGGCAACAGCACAAGATCCAGAATTGAAAAATTCACAAGCAACAATCAATTCAAATATTACAAATGCTAAATGTTTAACTATTATATATCCGAATTGTAATATTGGAGATATTCCTACTATGTCAAAATATTATATTTCGGGTCGTACCTGTAGTGGACAAATAAATGCTAATAATTTAACAGATTTTTGGAATATTAGTTCAATCATTTGTGGTACACAGGGAATAAATACTGCACAAGGATTTAATGATAAAGCCACTGCTGCAAAAAGCTCAAAAGGTTGGTGCGTTTATTTAATCCACGGTTTAGATGGACAAGGAAGTTACTCACCTTTAGCTTCGTCTATTTTAAGCACACATCTTACATGGGTAAATACGAATGATGCCGATTATTGGGTTTCGTCTCAAATAAATGTTGTTAAGTATATCAAAGAACGTACTGCAGCAAAACTTGTGGAAACAACCATTTCGAGTGATTCATTGCAAGCAGTTATTACCGATGGATTAGATAATACTATTTATGATGCTGCTTTGTCGTTTCGTAGGGTATTTCCAAGTGCTTGGGCGGGTGCAAAAGTATATCTTGGCACAACTCTTTTAACATCGACAGTTACTACCGTAAACAATGTAAAATATGTTAATTTTAATGTTGCTCCCGATAAAGGAAATGTATATATTGTAAATACTGCAAGTTCTACAGTTGTGGCACCAACGGTAACAAGCCCAGTTACGTATTGTCAAAATGCAACGGCAACTGCATTAACGGCAACCGGAACAGCATTGAAATGGTACACTGTATTAACGGGAGGAACAGCGTTAAGCTCTGCACCTATTCCATCTACTGCAACAGTAGGTTCTACAACATATTATGTTTCGCAAACAATTGGTGGAAATGAAAGTCCACGTTCAAATATCGTTGTTACGATAACAGCTTCGCCCGCATTGCCAACAGTTACATCACCAGTTAATTATTTGCAAGGAGCAACAGCAACAGCACTTACGGCTACGGCAACTACACCTAAATGGTATTCTGTTTCAACCGGTGGTACAGCATTAACCACAGTTCCAGTACCTTCAACCATAGCAACAGGAACAACAAATTATTATGTGTCGCAAACAACAAATAATTGCGAAAGTGCACGTGCTATAATAGTTGTAAATGTTTCTGCAGCTCCAGTCCAAACAATAAGTCTTGTAACTGGTTGGAATTATATTGGCTGTCCTATTTCGGGAAGTACTTCTATAGCATCTGCCTTATCAAGTATTTGGGCAAATGTAGAAACAGTTAAAAATCAAGATGCATTTTATTCAAGTGCAAATAATGCTAACCTCAATTCATTGACCAAAGTAGAGTGGGGACAAGGTTACTTAATAAAAGTATCGGCACCTTGTGTGTTGGATTGGACTGTTAAATAAAATGCTGTAAAAATGCTTCGACAGGCTCAGCATGACGAAGACAAACCGACTGTCACCCTAAGCCTGTCGAAGGGTTTTATAATTTAAATAAATATAAGCGAATGAGACATTTAGGCAAAGTAATATTATTCACGATTTTCATTGTGATGCTTCATTTTCCAATGAATAGTTTTTCGCAAGATCCTAATGTGTACGTTTATCTGTGTTTTGGCCAGTCTAATATGGAAGGACAAGCAACACCAGAAGCTCAAGATCAAACGGGAATTGATGCACGTTTTCAAAATATGTCGGCAGTTTCGTGTTCACCACCAAGTCGAACTCAAGGTACTCTATATTCTGCTGTTCCTCCATTGTGCCGTTGTAATACAGGTCTTTCTCCTTCCGATTATTTTGGAAGAACAATGGTTACAAACCTTCCAACAAATATTAAAGTTGTAATAGTAAATGTTTCGGTAGCTGGTTGTAAAATTGAATTGTTTGATAAGGTTAATTATGCCTCTTATGCCTCTACTGTTGCTGCTTGGATGACAACCATAATTAATCAATATGGTGGAAATCCTTACGGCAAACTTGTAGAAGTTGCAAAACAAGCTCAGAAAATTGGTGTTATAAAGGGAATTCTTTTACATCAAGGTGAGTCGAATACTGGTGATGCGACGTGGCCTACAAAAGTTAAAGGAATATATGATAATTTAATTACCGACCTTGGACTTACTGCAACCAAAGTACCTTTATTAGTTGGCGAATTGCGATATCAAGATCAAGGAGGTTCGTGCTATTCACATAATACCGTTATTGCAAAAGTTCCTGCAACAATACCAAACTCTTATGTTATTTCAGCTAGTGGAATTCCTGGTACTACTGCCGATACATATCATTTTAATGCTGCAGGATATCGCACTTTAGGAATAAGATATGCTCAACAAATGCTTGCTTTGATGGAACCGTATGTGTCGATAACAAGTCCTGTTAACAATACTACATTCAATGCACCAGCATCTATTTCAATAACTGCAACAGTAAAAAATCCAAATCCTAATGGAACTATTACTAAAGTCGATTTTTATAATGGAACAACCAAAATTGGAACATCAACTACATCGCCATATTCGTTTTCGTGGACAAATGTAGCTAAGGGAACTTACTATATAACTGCTGTTGCTACGAATAGTAACGGCAAAGTTGGAACATCGATAAATGATACTTTAATTGTTAATGGTACAAATGTTTCGCCTACCGTTTCAATTACATCTCCTGTAAATAATGCAACATTCACAGCACCAGCTTCTGTAATGATTAATGCAAGTGCTACCGATGCCGATGGAACAATATCGAAGGTTGAGTTTTATAATGGAACAACACTTTTGGGAACTTCAACAACTTCGCCATACTCTTTTACATGGACAAATGTTGTTGCAGGAACTTACTCAATTACTGCAGTTGCAACCGATAATTCTACAAGTAAAACAACGTCATTACCTATATCTATTGTTGTATCAGCTGCTCCAGTAAGTACTGTTTCATTAGTTGCTGGTTGGAATTATATTGGTTGTCCATTAACGGGGAGTACTCCTTTAGCTTCAGCTTTAGCAAGTATTTGGGCAAATGTGGAAACGATAAAAAATCAAGACGAATTTTATGCAAAAGCTAATCCTACTGTATTAAATTCATTAACACAAGTTAAATGGGGAAGTGGGTATTTGGTGAAAATTACAAATGCTTGTGTGTTAGATTGGATTGTTAAGTAAAAATCAACTATCGTTATAATTCTAATTTAATTAAAGTTAATTCCTAATACTTGTTATTATGCAAAAGTTTACAATCATTACGTTTTTTGTTCTAATTCTATTTAAAGGTTACGGACAAGATTACTCGCAAAAATGGACTGATGTAAATTATGTTGGTGATGGTCAGGTATATCATAATTTGGATATTTATTTGCCGAAAGTTGTAAAAACCAAATATCCTGTTGTTTTATACATTTATGGAAGTGCTTGGCAGAGTAACAGCTCAAAAACTTCGGACATGAATACCGTTGGAGCAGCCCTTTTAAATGCAGGTTATGCTGTTGTTAGTATTAATCATCGCTCTAGTTCCGATGCTAAATTTCCAGCTCAAATTCAAGATGTTAAAGCAGCAATTAGGTTTATTAGAGGAAATTGTGTTAAATATAACTTTGATACTTGTTTTGTTGGGATTTCTGGAAGTTCATCGGGTGGTCACCTATCTTCTTTAGCTGGAACATCAGGGAAAGTTAAAACATTTACTGTAGGGAGTGCAACTATGGATATTGAAGGAAGTTTAGGCAGTTTTACGAAATTTAGTAGTTCTGTAAATGCTGTCTGCGATTGGTTTGGCCCAATGTATTTGTTGAAATTAGATTCTTGCGGAAATACCACACAACATGGAGCAGATAACTCTCCCGGCTCATTAATCCTTGGTGGACCAATAAAGCAAAATTTAGATAAAGAGGCATTACTCGAACCCAAAACATATATAGATCCTACTGATCCACCATTCTTGATTTTTCATGGTACTGCCGATAATGTTGTTCCTTATTGTGCAAGTGTTTTCTTTAATAAAGATTTGAAAGCCAAAGGTGTGCAAAGCGAATATGTTGAAGTACCAGGCGGACAGCACTATACAAATGTGCATATCGCAACTAATTTTGCAAAAATGGTGACCTTTTTTGATGGAATAAAGAATGTGATTATATGTTCTGCATTACCTGTAGTAACGGTAAAAATCACTAGCCCTGCTAATAATTCAGTTGCTACATCGCCTGCCTCTATTACAATCTCTGCTTCGGCATCGGCTACTGGAGGAACAATATCGAAGGTTGAGTTTTATAATGGGACAACTCTTTTGGGAACTTCAACAACTTCGCCATACTCTTTTTCATGGGCAAATGTTGTTGCAGGAACATATTCAATTACCGCTGTTGCAACCGATAATTCTACAAGTAAAACAACATCATCACCAATATCGATTGTAGTCTCAGCAGCTCCAGTAAGTTCTGTTTCATTAGTCGCTGGTTGGAATTATATAGGTTGTCCATTAACTGGAAGCACCAACCTTTCTACAGCACTTGCAAGTATTTGGTCACAAATAAATACGGTAAAAAATCAAGATGATTTTTATTCTATTAATAATCCAACGAATCTTAATTCACTTAAAACCGTGGAATGGGGACGAGGATATTTGATAAATCTAAAATCGGCTTGTACTTTAACTTGGAAATAAAGAATGATTTAAATATATCGTTGAATTATATCTCTTTTGAATATAATTGGTTAATTTCTTCTAATGTAATTACCAAAATATTGACACAAAAGTATACCTTGTTTTTATCCAGTTCATATTACATTTAGTGTATCGTTTTGTAATGATACATTAAAGAGTTATATGTAATGAGAAATGCCTTTTCTACAGTTTTAACCTACACCATTGTTTGTGTTTTACTGTTTTGTGTGAAACAATCTAAGGCACAAAATCAGCAATTTGCAAAAGGAGCTGATATTAGTTGGCTTTCGGAAATGGAAAGCAAAGGACAAAAAATTTACAATGATGCAGGAAATCAGCAAGATTGTCGATTAATTCTAAGAGATCATTGTCTTAATTCTATTCGTTTGCGAGTGTGGGTTAATCCTACAAATGGATTCTGTGGTAAAGCAGATGTTGTTGCTGCTGCTTTAAAAGTTGCAAAAATGGGATTTCGAATCATGATAGACTTTCATTATAGCGATAGTTGGGCCGATCCTGGGCAGCAAACAAAACCATCGGCTTGGACAAATTATACGACTACCCAATTAATTCAAGCAATTTACGATCATACTTTTGATGTAATGTCAACGCTTGCACAAAATGGAATTTATCCCGAATGGGTGCAAGTTGGAAATGAAACCAACAATGGAATGCTTTGGGATGATGGAAAAGCATCGACCAATATGGCAAATTTTGCGAAAATGATTTCGAGTGGTTATCAAGCCGTTAAAGCCGTGAGCCCCAAAACAAAAGTAGTTGTTCATTTATCGAATGGATTTGATAATGCTTTATTCCGATGGATGTTTGATGGCCTTAAATATAATGGAGCCCAATGGGATGTTATTGGAATGTCATTTTATCCAACTACAACAGACTGGCAAACATTAATTACACAATGTTTGTCAAACATGAACGATATGGTAACCAGATATTCAAAAGAGGTACTCATTTCTGAAGTTGGATTAGACCAAAATGCACCACAAACAACCTACGATTTATTGACCGATTTGATGACAAAAGTTCGTTCAATCCCAAACAATAAAGGCTTAGGCGTTTTTTATTGGGAACCCGAATGTTATAATTGGAATGGATATGGGAAAGGTGCATGGGGAGCAAATGGTCGACCAACATTAGCTATTGATGCTTTTTCATTTGAATGCAATGTATTTAAAGTATCCCTGAAACCCGGTTGGAATTATATTGGTTGTCCAATTATTGGAAGTACTTCCTTATCTTCTGCATTGGCAAGTATTTGGACTAATGTAGAAACAATAAAAAATCAAGATGAGTTTTTTGCAAAAGCTAATCCTTCGGCATTAAATTCATTAACACAAGTTCAATGGGGAAGAGGATATATGATAAAAGTTACGAATTCTTGTGTGTTAGATTGGATTGTTAAATAGAGATTACGTTAGTTTTAATGCTTTTGAAACTTTGATGTATTTCTCTATTCTAATTGTATTATTTATAGATTTAAAATCAAATTCAGAGTTCTAAAAAATGTTCTTTTAACCTTTTTTAGAAAGATATTTTCATGTATATTTGAGAGATTAAGAGGTGGATTTTGGTAGGGCTAGATCTGTTTCGGAATTTGTTTGTTTTATTATTAAACCATTCTGTTTCTGAATCTCAAATTATGAAGAAAAGTATACTTGTTTTTTTGTTATTATATTTATTATCATTTTATTGTAGATGTCAAACAAACTACAGTTTTACAACTATAAACAAAGACAACGGACTTATCGATAATTATGTTGAACAAGTCTATGAAGACAGTCGTGGATTTATGTGGTTTGCCACTCACGAAGGTCTTTGTCGTTACGATGGAAATTCATTTGTTTACCATGAAATGCCCGAATTAAAAGGTTATTATAAGCCGAGTATTTCTCGAAATTTTATAAACTCACTAGTCGAAGATGTGGACCATAACCTTTGGATTGGAACACTTTCAGGTGTTTATATTTTAAACCAATTAAAAGGTACTTACAGTTTTTTGAAAAAACCTTTTGATGGTAAAATGCCATTGGAACATAATTTTATTGAGCAAATAGTTTTTGATAAGTCAAACAACGCATGGATTGGTACTCGAGGTGGATTGACCTTTTATAATCCTAGAACACAAAAGTCAAATTATTTCATTCATAAGGATAACGATAAATCGAGCATATCAAATAATTTTATTTATTCTATTTGTGTCGATTATAACGGTGAAATTTGGATTGGTACCCGTGATGGAGGTTTGGATAAAGTAGCAAAAGATCAAAAATCATTTATTCATTGTAATTCTATTCCCGATTTACATATTCGTTCTGTGTTTGAAGATTCAAAACAAAATCTATGGGTTCTAACAGCTCAGTCAGGTTTATTTTGCAAGAGGAAAAATCAACAAAATTTCGAGAAAATTAAATTAATTAATAGTCAAAATAATCGTGAATTTAAGTCGCTTTTCCAAAATGTAAATGAAGATACTTATGGAAATATATGGATAAGTACAGCTTCCGATGGTATAATAATTTATAACACAAAAAATAAAACATGTCAAACGTATAATGAAAATTCAAGCTTTCCACATCGAATTTGTGGAAATAGTGTTGAATTTATTACACACGATAGTCATGGAAATATGTGGCTAGCTACTCATGGCGGAGGTGTTAGTATGTTTAGTCCTACCAGCTCATGGTATTCACATTACTGTAAAAATCAAAATCCTAAAAGCTTACAAGGGAACATCGTAAGTTCTTTTTGTGAAGATAAAAATGGATCGATATGGGTTGGTACCGATGGTAATGGTTTTGCTAAATGTAATTTTGGCGATGGATCTTTTGATACATTTAATAAAGAAAGAGGATTGGCTTCGAATGCTGTTCTAGATATTTGTCAAATAAATAATAATATTTTAGCAATTGCTACCTATAGTGGTGGCTTAAGTTTGTTTAATACTAAAACTAAAACATTTAAGCAATATCTATATCAAACATCGAGAGCTGATGGTAATTTGCAGAATATTTATGGTTTATTTTTTGATGTGAAAACGAATCTTTTGTGGTGTAATACCTTTGGCGATGGTGTTCGGATTTTCGATTGTAATTCATTGTCTTTCCTCAATGATAAGTCCAGCAATCTTATATGTAAAAATCTGAAAGTATCAACATTCTCAATTAAAACTGTCTTTGATAAAGCATCGAATGTTTGGATTGCCGATGGATTTCAATTTTATAGAATAAATGGAAACGCGATATCAAATTATTCAAAGGTCGATAGTTCAAAAGGATGTGAATCTGTTTTTTTTGTTACTGATGTTTTAAACGACTCAAAACAAAATTTATGGTTAACTTCTTATAAAGGTTTAATGAATTATAATAGAAAATCAGATTGTTTTCGATTTTTCACTAAACCTAATTGTAACTTTTCTGAATCGCGTGCTCTACTTGAAGATTCTTTTGAAAATATTTGGATTTCAACAATAAATGGACTTTTCCGTTATAACAAGTCGAACGACCAAGCTCAAAATGTTTCGCAAGAATGGGGAATGCCTCAAATGCAATATTTTCGAAAATCAGCGTATCGCACTCACGATGGTCGTTTATTCTTTGGAGGTTTAAAAGGATTTGTTGTTATTGATGAAAAGGCCAAACATACATTACAACAACCGCAATTATATATAACAAAATTGTTTATTAATGATGTTGAACAAAAACCTACAGATAGTAATGCTGTAATATCAAAAGATATTTCATTTTTAACGGAATTGGTTTTAAGTTCAAACCGCAATTATTTAATTCTCGAATTTGCAGCAATGAATTTTGTCGAAAATTCAAAATCGAGGTTCAAATACATGCTCAAAGGTTTTAATAATACTTGGATTGAAACAGCAAAAGATCGGAAAGCTCAATTTACAAATATCCCTCAAGGCGAATATGTGTTTTTGCTTAAAACAACCGATAGCTTTGGTAACTGGATAGATAAACCTGTTCAATTACAAATTACTGTTTTACCTCCTTGGTGGAAAACATGGTGGTTTCGCATTTTTCTAGTTGTATTGCTAATATTGATTGTATGGAAAATTATTCGTATACGCGAAGACCGTATTATAAAAAAGAACAAAGAGCTTGAGGAATTAGTTCAAAAACGCACAAGCGAGTTAAAGGAAATGAATGAAGATTTACGTCAACAAAAATCAACCATTCAAAATCAATTTGAATCGATACAAGAAAACCATTTTGTAATTGAATTGAAAAATTCACAATTACAAGATGCACTTGAAATGAAAGATAAGTTACTTACCGTTATTGCACATGATTTTAAAAATCCATTAACATCTTTGCAAGGAATGATTAAAATCATTCAAGGTAAAGTTGATCAAAAAGGCTATACCGATATTAAGAAAAATGTTGATTCTATTGCTAGTTCATCGACCAAATTGATGGAACAAATGTTAAGCATTCTCGATTGGTCTTTAGGTAACGATAAAACCATTATTCATATACCAACCGATACCAATATTGCAAATGTGGTTGCCGATGTTTTAACACTTGTAAGCGAATCGGCATCTCGAAAATCAATCGCAATTAAATCAAGTTCAAAATGCAAAACAACAGCTTGGGTCGATCAACGAATGATAACAGCAGTAATTCGCAATGTAATTATTAATGCAATTAAATATACCGAAGATAATGGTAAAATTTCGGTGCGAATTCTTGAAACTGAAACTGAAGTTATTTGTGAAATTGAAGATACTGGCAACGGTATGGAACAAGAATATATCGATAAGATAATGTCGACGACTGATTTAGTTGCTGAGAATTATCATACAGGATTTGGTTTGATGATTTGTAAGGCATTTATATTGAGAAATAAAGGTACACTTGAAATAAAAAGTGTAATAAATCAAGGTACAATATTTCGGATTTTGCTACCGAAAGGAAATCCAATTGTTAAGAACGATGTTGAGATAAAACCAGAAGTTGTTGAATTGGAATTGGAAAATGCAAATGCAGAACTTTCAATGTTGATAATTGACGACAATAAAGATATTATTGGATATTTAGGCGAAGAATTTGCCGATAGTTATTCTGTATATGGAGCATACGATGGTAAAAAGGGATTACAATTAGCTCACAATATTGTTCCCGATATTATTTTATGTGATGTAAATATGCCAAACATTGATGGTTTGACTTTTTGTAGAATGATAAAATCCGATACCTTAACAAGTCATATCCCAATTATATTAATTAGTGCAAAAACGTTGCAAAATGATCAAGTTGAAGGTTTACAGAGTGGTGCCGACGATTATATAACAAAACCTTTCGATATAACCATTCTCAAACAAAAAGTTAATTCGATTATTCTGAATAGACAAATATTAATTAAAACATTTAAGTCGAATATATCGTTGCCCGAAAAGGTTGAACTTCCTGTATCTTACAATGATAAAATTGCTAATGATGCTACTGCGTTAATACTTGCAAATATTAGTAATGTCGATTTTTCGGTTGATATGTTAGCAAAAGAATTGCATTTGAGTCGATCGCAATTGTATCGTAAATTTGTGAGTGTACTTGGTCAAACGCCAAAGGAGTATATTCTTACCCTTAAATTTGAAAAGGCTATCGAAATGCTTAAAACAAAGAAATATAGGGTTGCTGATATAGCTTATGAACTTGGCTTTACCGATTCACATTATTTCTCAGTATGTTTTACGCAACGATATGGCATTTCACCATCGAACTATTTTCCTAAAGAGAATAATAAAGAATAAGAACTTAGTCGATATTTACTTCCGATACAAATTCCATGAATCGGTCATATGAAAAAGGAATACCCATTAAGCAAAATGCACGTTCAATGGTTGAACAATAATGACTTAGTTCTGGTGTTGCTTTTGTGAAAATATGTGCAAATGCTGTTGCTATTGGTTCATCTACAATCCAAGCTGTACAAATGTGATTGTTCTCTTGTGGAGCATACGAATAAATTTCCGATAAGGCAGTTAATTGCTCTTTTGAAAATTCAGGCACACAGTTATTAAGAATGATAAGTAAATAGTGAATTTTTGAGTAATCCTTATCTAATTTATATTCGGTATTTAATCGCTTTGATTCATCAAATGTAAAGCAACCAGGTTTAAACTTTACAATTGCAAAGTGTTCATCGGGGAACATTTTATAAAAGCTACCAACCATAGTTTGTAATACTTAAATGCCTGCACCATCAACCAATTGGAATGATTTAGCTTTCGATTGCATAATTTTTGAACCTGCTGGTACATCTTGTGTAATCCAAACGTTACCTCCAATTACTGAATTTTCTCCAACGGTTATTCTTCCAAGTATAGTAGCATTTGCATAAATAACAACATTATCTTCAACTATCGGATGACGTGGAATTCCTTTTATCGGTTTACCATCATCATCAATCGGGAAGCTTTTTGCTCCCAAGGTTACCCCTTGATATAATTGCACATGTTTACCTATAATACATGTTGCACCAATAACAACTCCTGTTCCGTGATCAATAGTGAAATATTCGCCAATTTGAGCTTCTGGATTTATGTCAATACCCGTTTCAGAATGAGCTAACTCACTTATGATTCGAGGGATTAATGGTACATTTAATAGGACTAATTCGTGTGCTATTCTATAATTAATTAAAGCTTTAATAACGGGATAGCAAAAAATTATTTCGCCATAAGATTTTGCCGCTGGATCGCCATCGTATGCTGCAATAATATCTGTAGCAAGTAAATGACGTAATTTGGGTAATTGTTCAATAAATGTTGCAGCTAAATGTTCAGCTTTTCCTGTACAATCATTACATTTTATTGGAGTCTCGTCTGTAAAACAATCAAAACATAAACCACGTTTTATTTGTTCTACAAGCAATCTATTCAGAGAATCAATATTTACACCTGTGTAATATTGAATAGTATCTTCTTCTAAAATATCATTGCCAAAATATCCTGGAAAAAGAGTTTCTCTTGCTATATCTACAATTCGTTTTAAATCTTCAGTTGATGGCATATGTACGCCATGACTAGGCGTGTGATATACCTTGTTGTATGATGTGGGATTTGAAAGATCGTTAATCGTTTTCTCGATTCTCGACTTTATATCTTTTTTCAATTTAGAATTCATTGTGTTATTTTTTGATGACAGATCGGGTATTGAATCCGATTGAAAGTGTAATGTTGTGAAAACCACCTGTTAATTCTGATGCTTTGTCTTTAAACATTGGAATTTGATAATCGTATTTTAAACGGAAAAACTTGTAATGATTGAAGTCGCTATGGTTTTTGTATATTGCATAAACACCTTGTTTTATGAATTTAAAATCAAGAGCAAAGCCAATTCTAGTTCCGTACGTATCAATTGTAATTTGTTCCGACTTACTTTTTTCTTTATTGGTAAAGTGATTTACGTTAATTGCATTATATCCAGCACCTCCAAAAATAGAAAATGATGTTTTTTTACCATCAAAAATTCGATCTCCAATATCAAGCCCAACGGTATATGTTCTGAATATTTCGTCTTTTTGAACATAGGTTGAATTTATTTGAACCGAATCAATTAAATATCCGGAATACATATTTGCAGAAAATCCAACGAATAAGTTTCCAAAATAACGTCGATAGTCAATTGCTAAATTATAGCTGGTCGATAAATACTTCCCTAAGTTACTTCCTGGTACAGTTAATCCTCCACCAAATAGTAATTCATCAGCACTTTTTAGTCCAATATATTCTTTAATAATATATTTCTTTATCACTCCATTGTTTTGAGAATTTGAGTAGTTTGAAATATAATTGTTAGCTAAAGTATTTATTGAAATCTGAAGTGTATCTTTTGCTTCATTACTTTTATGAATAGAATAATATAAAACTACATTTAAGAAATCTTTATCTTTTTGAGATAAATTCGATTTTGTGATTTCGTCTTTAATTGTTTGATTTTGTTCGCGAGTTGTTTTTCTAACCTCTTCACCCATATTATCTAAAATTGGATATGAAATATAAGAGTTGTTATATTGATTCGTATCGCTTAGAAATTTATCATTTAAAATGTTTGTATAATCTTTAGTCCATAAACATAATAACCAATATTCGGCAGGGAAAAATGCAAGATGATTATCTGTTTCGTATACAGCATGTAACGAGTCACGTTGAACTTTTATCTTGCGAAAATCTTTCTTATTAAAACTTTCAAGAATACTTGTTCGTGTATTTAAAATCTCAAATGTAGATTGATCTATTTCCGAATTACTTCTATTTGATTGAGCTAAAGATTTATATGATGTAGCAAACAAAAGACATAAGATACAAATCGTTGCTGAGAATGTTCTATTTGTGAGTGTCATATTCCGAATATATTTAAAATATTGAAATACAAACCTAGTTAATTTTTCTGTAGTTTCCATGTTTCAAGTCGTGAAATTTTGGATTATGAGAATGAAAAAACGACGATAAAACGTTTTTATTTTTGCTTAAAGTCATTTTTAGACTGTTTAATATTACTTTTGCACGGTTTTAAATAATATTGGATAATGGCATATACAGATATTCGTGATTTTCAACGAAAATTAGAGAAAAAGAATGAATTGATTACAATTAAACAATTTGTTAATCCAGAATTAGAAATAACCGAAATTGCCGATAGAATGTCAAAATCGGGTGATGGTGGTAAGGCTCTTTTGTTTGAAAATACAGGGACTCAATTTCCTGTTTTAATAAATATGTTTGGATCCTACAAACGTATGTGTATGTCTTTAGGTGTCGAAAATCTTGATGAAATAGGCGAGGGGATTGATGAATTATTTAAGCAACTTACTTCTCCTAAAAAAACATTTTTAGATAAATTAAAAACGCTACCATTACTTAAACAGGTATCTTCTTGGATGCCAAAACATGTTTCCGGAAAAGGAGCTTGTCAAGATGTTATTTTGAATAATCCAGATCTCTCAATATTACCCATTTTAAAATGTTGGCCTGCCGATGGTGGACGTTTCATTACCTTTCCAATGGTAATTACACAAGATCCGATAACTGGAATCAGAAATGTTGGGATGTATCGTATGCAAGTGCTCGATAAAACAACAACGGGTATGCATTGGCACAAACATAAAACTGGTGCACGTCATTATCAAGAGTATAAAAAACTAGGTAAACGAATGCCTGTTTCAGTTGCATTGGGTGGCGATCCTGCTCTTACCTTTGCCGCAACTGCACCTCTTCCCGATAATGTTGATGAATTTTTGTTTGCTGGTTTTCTGCGAAAAAAACGAGTGGAAATGGTCAATTGTATAACCAACGAATTAGAAGTTCCAGCTTGTGCCGATATTATTATTGAAGGCTACGTCGATCCTACCGAAGATTTAGCTTGGGAAGGACCTTTTGGCGATCATACTGGGTTTTATTCATTGGCCGATTGGTATCCTAAGTTTCATGTAACGAGTATTACTCATCGTAAAAATGCAGTTTATCCCGCAACAATAGTTGGTGTTCCTCCTATGGAAGATGCTTGGATTGCAAAAGCTACAGAGCGTATATTTTTACCATTGATTAAAATGTCGATGGTACCCGAAATGCAAGATATGGACATGCCGTTTGCTGGTGTTGCTCACAATTTAGTAATTGCTAAAATTGAGAAATCATATTCTGGTCAAGGATTAAAAGTGATGAATGCACTTTGGGGAGCTGGTCAAATGATGTTCAATAAAATTTTAGTCGTTGTTGATGAACCCAAATCGCTGAGCGACTATTTGGAAGTGGGTAAGGCAATGAGCAAAAATATTAATCCATCTACCGATATTCACTTTTCAAAAGGACCTCTTGATGTTCTCGATCATTCAGCTTCAAAGCTTGCATTTGGAGGAAAAATGTTTTTTGATGCAACAACAAAAACTGAAGAAGAGTTGCCAAAAAATGGGGTACAAACTGAGATTTTGTTCAATAGCGAGAAAATAAAAGAATTATTCCCAGAAATGTTGTTTTATAATTCGGCATTAACAAAAATTGGAATCTCTCTCGTAATTATTGCTATAAATAAAGATAAAGCTGATCAAGTAAAAACACTTTCGAAAGCGATTCTCAATTCAGGATTTTGTAAAGTAAAAGCATTATTGTTTGTTGATGCAAATGTAGAGGTACAAGATTTAACAACAACATTTTGGGTAGCAATGAATAATATGGATCCAGAACGCGATAATTTTATTGATAAAACGAACAATTGTTTAGTTATCGACGGAACAAGAAAACGTGTTACTCTTGATACTTTTGAGCGCGATTGGCCAAATGTAGTTACATCTAATTCAGAAACTATTACATCTATCGATTTAAAATGGGAGGCGTTAGGTTTAGGTAAAATGATGTACTCTCCCTCTACAAAATTTGCCAAACTAAAAATATGTGATGGAGCTATTGCTGAATCATCAAAGGCCGAATTATAATGTCGATTCAAAAAAAATAGAAGAGAATGTATGATGTCTAAAAAAATATACATACATTAGCATTCTATGAGGGTATTGTTTGGTCAAAATATAAAATATTTTTTTATTGTTCTTGTTGCTTTGATGACAGGAATGAGCTGTTTTTCTCAAAATGGCAATGTTACATTCGATACATATACAATAAGTGATGGTTTATCGAACAATACCATATCCTGTATTTTTCAAGATTCAAAAGGTTTTGTTTGGATTGGTACTCCATCTGGTTTAAATAGATTTGATGGTAGAAGTTTTGTCCTATTTAAAAATGATCCACTTAATTCTAGCTCAATATCGGGAAATTGTATCAATGGAATAAGTGAGGATAAAGCTGGTAATCTTTGGATTGCAACAGATAATGGATTAGATGTTTATAATCCCAATACAGGAAAATTCAAAGCCTATTTTTACAACGAAAAAAACATTAATACAATTAAGAACAATTTTGTATACAATGTTTTGGTCGATTCAAAAGGTAATGTATGGGTAAAGACATTACGATTCCTCGACAAAATAGATCCTAAAACAAATATTGTAAAGCATTACGAACACTATTTCGATATTTTTAATCCATATGCAGAACATGCAAATTATCCCATTTTTGAAGATAGTTATGGTTTGATTTGGGTTTCAACAAACGATGGATTAAATTACTTTGATTCTGATTTTGAGCAATTTGTTCGTTTCGATAGTGATGAAACAAATTCAAAAGCATTGTGTAATAATCAAATACGATGTATTTACGAAGATTCTAAACGTCAACTGTGGATTGGTACAGGCAATGGTTTTAGTCGTTTCGATAGAAAGAAAAAGGTATTTGAATCATATTATTATCAAAATCCTAAAATTGGTCAAAGTAGTGTTAATGGAATTACCGAAGATGCAAATAATAATCTTTGGATAGCAACAGAACAAAATGGTTTAGCGAAATTCGATATCGATAAAAAGACATTTTCCTTTTATAAACAAAATGGACAAAACGATAAAGCAATGCCAAGCAATTTTGTGTATCGTTTGTTGAAAGATAAAAGTGGAATACTATGGTTAGGAACTCGTATGGGGCTAACGAAACTCGATAGTAAGAAACGCAAATTTAATCTTTATAGAAACGCTCCCAATAGCGATTATTTATTGTCGAGTAATGATATTACAGCCATATTAGCAGATGTAAGCGAAGATGTTTTTATTGGTACTCGTAATGATGGTATTTGCCTCGTAAATCGATTAAAAAAAACAGTAAAATATTATAATTCAATAAATAGGAAATCGCCTAGTGATTATATTTATACCATTTATAAAACAAGAAGTAAAAGAATTTTAGCCGGTACGGAACTTGGTTTATGTTATTATAATGAAACAAAAGACATTTTCGAACCCCTATTAACAGAGAAAAGTTGCAAAAACTATAGAGCTATCAGTGGTAAAAGAGTTAATTTTATTCTTGAGGATAAAAACAATGTTTTATGGCTTGGTTCAAATCAAGGATTATTTAAATATAATCAAAAAACAGGTCAAATTGTACCATATTATTATGATTTTTATATCAGTGTTTCAATCCCTTCAAATATTATAAATGCAATATATGAAGATAAAATTGGAACTATATGGGTTGGTACAGAAATTGGTCTTGCAAAATACAATGCAACGCAAGATGTTTTCAATCGAATGGGTAACGATAAAAAGAATAATTACGGTTTAAGCAATTTGCGTGTAAACTCTATCGAGGGTGATGAAAATGGCGTATTATGGATTGGTACTGGAGCTGGTTTAAATAAGTATGATTTAAAATCGGGAGTATTTACCTATATAACCGAACGCGAAGGGTTGCCTAATGATCAAATATTGAGTGTTTTAAAAGAAGGTCAAGATTTGTGGTTAACAACCAATAAAGGTATTTGTAAATATGAAATTGAGAATAAAAAGGTTCGTTCATATATTCAAAGCGATGGAATGCAGGGGTATGAGTTTAATCAAAACTCAAAAAGTGTAAGTCCTCGTGGTGAAATATTTTTTGGTGGTGTAAATGGATTTAATTCATTCTTCCCAAATCAAATGGAAGATAATCAGCTAATTCCGAATATTGAAATAACATCATTCGTTTCATTCAATAGCTTCGGAAAGTCAATTCATTTAATTGATGATAAACATGAGGTTTTATTGCATTCCGATACTAAAACAATCTTAATTGAATTTGCCGCACTTGAATATTCATTTCCAAAACAAAATAAATATAAATATTGTCTTGAAGGACTTGATAATAAATGGATTGATGCAGATAATAAAAACTATGCTAGTTATTCGAATATACCTCCAGGTGAATATACTTTTAAAGTTAAAGGATCAAATTGCGATGGTGTTTGGAATGAAAAAGGTGTATCGCTTAGAATTGTAATAGAAACTCCAATATGGCGTAATAAATGGGCGTATGTTGCTTATTTATTGTTTATTGCATTAGTTATATTTGGGGTAATTGAAGTTCGTACTCGTTCATTGCGAAGAGCAAATAAAATACTGCACGAGAAAGAATTAGCGTCTATTGAAATTGCAAAGCAAAAAGAAGAAGTGTCTATTAAAAATAAAAATATAATGGATAGTATTACTTATGCTCAGCGTATTCAGTTAGCTATTATGCCGAGTATAAGTAAATTTAAACGTCTTATTCCCGAATCGTTTATATTATATCAACCCAAAGATATTGTTAGTGGCGATTTTTATTGGATTACCGAAATTGGTGATAAATTGTTTATTGCTGCGTTCGATTGTACTGGTCATGGTGTTCCAGGAGCATTTATGTCGATTATTGGCTATGATTTACTTCGAAATATTACTAAAGAACGTGGTATACATCGTCCGTCTGAAGTTCTCGATCAGTTAAATAAATCGCTTATTGAACTTTTAACTAAGAATAATATTGCCGTTGGTCAGGTAAAAGATGGAATGGATATTACTCTTTGTGTTTTTCATAAAAGCAAAGGAATTATTGAGTTTTCAGGAGCGTTGAATCCACTTTATTTGATTCGTGATAATAAAATCGAAACTATCAAAGGCGATCGTTATTCTGTTGGTTTAGGAAATGAACACCCTGATGAAAACTTTAAAAATCATATTATAAAATTACAACTAGGTGACAGACTCTATATTTTCTCTGATGGTTATTCCGATCAATTTGGTGGACCATCGGGTAAGAAAATGAAATTTAGACGTTTTCGCCATCTTCTTTTGTCTATTCACGATTATCCTTTCGATCAGCAGCAAGATTATCTTAAAAATCATTTTGTTGAATGGATGGGACCTCATGAACAAGTTGATGATATCTTAATTATGGGTATGAGTTTCGATTATTATATCGAGCAAATACCTGAGGATTCTGAATACCATACGATGACTTAGTTAACGTGAGTTTGATGTAAGAGAAAAATGCAACTAATTGAAGTATAGCACATTAAGCGTTTTATGGCAAGCCTTTCGGTTTGCTATATTTATAGAAAATTAATTTTTATTAGTTATCTCGTCCCAATAGGGACGAGATTGTCATTGAAAACGTCTTTCTATAAATATATAATCACTACGTGATTGAAATACAATAAAATACGACATACCTTACATCAAACTCACGTTAATTATATTGTGTAGATTTATATTTCTTCAATCTTATCTATTTATTTGTTTTGTAATGTGATTCTTATTTACTTTGCTGATAGAAATATTATTAATTGAAAATAACATATAGCCAATTCGATCTTTAAACATTATTCAAATGAAGAAAACATCACTTTTAATTGCCATACTATCTATTAGTTCTGTGGCTTTTTGTCAAAAAATTGACGATCCCGAGATTTCTTTTACCTATGTGAGAAATCCATTAACTCCACTACAAAAAACGGTAAAGAATTATCAGAGTTTTGCAGTAATACCTTACGAAGATGCTATTATTGCAAAAGATAAAGAAGCTCAAGAAAAGTATGCAAGAGAAAAGGCCGATTATCCTAAAGTTCTTGCCGATGCCGAAGCTCAATATCAAGCAGATTTGAAAAAGTATGATGCCGATATGGAAGCCTGGAAGAAAAAATCGTATGGCGAAAAATTGCTCGAAAGTCAAGTGCTTAATGAAAATAACAAACCAGTAAAACCATATTACTCAAAACCACAAGAACCAGTTTTAGAACTAGAAAAGCATCAAAAAGTATTTAGCAAAAATATGCTTGCTTCAACATATTTAAAGCTCGATGGATTTAATAATAATGCACAGCACGCTGCTATTATTACGGTAAAACTTATGGGTTTTGAGAATTCAGAACCTGAGTTAATAAATTCACCAATGAACGTTTATGATGTTAAAATAAAAGCTACTCGTACGGTATATAAATATTGGTACGAAATGCAATACAAACATCCTATTGAGTTGAAAGTTGAAGAACCAGGTAAGGGTATTGTTTTAGATGAAATTTTACCTCAATTTAATAATTCTAAAACAGCGACGACTGATACGTATGAAGGAACATATCCCCCTTTAGATCGTGATGCATTTATTGGAACGTATCAAGATAAAATTGTGACCGAAAATATGAAACAAATAAGTGAATATATCAATGACAGATTTGGTTATTCACCAATTAGCAGAACAATAACACTATATAGAGTTGATCCAAAGAAATTTACCTACGACGATTATCAACAAGCTTTTGAAAATACCGTTTCGGCTTTAAATAGTTTAACTTCCGATTATAAGTCGGCCGAAGAAAAATTAAAACTTAGTACCGATTTATGGGAAAAAGCTTTAACCGAATTTGATCCAAAAGTTAAAAAAACTAGAATTGATGAAGATATTGCTATTGTCACTCATTTTAATTTAGTTGAAGCTTATATCTGGTTAAATGATTTTGTTAAAGCCGATTTGCATTTGAGTAAATTGCTAGGCTTAGATCCATCAAATAAACAAAAGAAAACAATTGCCAAATTACGTGAGCTTTTAGTTGATCAAAAGAAACGTTTTGAAGCTCAATCGAAGTAAAAGAGTATCTAAAATATAAAAACAAAAAAGCCGTAGATTCTACGGCTTTTTTTGTTTCTATTTCAATTGTAAAACTGATTATTGTTAAGCAGCAACCAATTCTCAGCTACAGTACGAACAATGTCATTAAGTTAAGCATTTTTTATTGCCGTCTGCTTTAGCTGACGGTTTATATAAATTAGGCAGAGGCTTTAGCCAAATGAAAAAAATGTTTTGGCTAAAGCCTAAATTATTACATTCTTAACCGTCAGCTAAAGCAGACGGCAATTTAAAACCTGTAAACCTTTTCTATATTGCTTATTCAAATTAGCCCCCTCCTTATTTACTATTTCTTTACAATTATTTTCGAATAGGTTTTTTCATCAACCACAATTTGAACAAAATATATTCCCGATGGTTTGTCGGTGAGTGAAACAGTAAAGCTGGTTTCGGTTGGTGAGCTGTTTACATAAACCGTTTGCCCCAATGTATTTACAATCTGAATTGATGATGGTGCATTACCTTCGTTTATTTTTATAATGAGATTGTCGATTACTGGAATCGGATACAATGCTATTGTGCTATTGTTGTATTCAATTTCGACATTTGTGTTATTTATAAAATCAACACCATTTTCGTTAAAAACAGAAACGCCACCTTTCGTTCCAAACCATATGTTTCCTTGGGCATCTATGGCTATGGTATGAACCCAATTATTTGCTAAACCATTTGCTGTTGTATATGTTGTCCAATTGGTTCCATTAAATTTTGATATACCGCCACTATACGTTCCAAACCATTTGTTTCCTTCGGCATCTATGGTGATGGAAGAAACCCAATTATAAGCTAATCCATTTGCTGTTGTATATGTTGTCCAATTGGTTCCATCAAATTTTGATACACCACCACCATCCGTTCCAAACCATTTGTTTCCTTCGGCATCTATGGTGATGGAAGAAACCCAGCTATAAGCTAATCCACTTGCTGTTGTATATGTTGTCCAATTTGTTCCATCAAATTTTGATACACCATACGTTCCAAACCATTTGTTTCCTTCGGCATCTATGGCTATGGAAGAAACATTATTGTAAGCTAATCCATTTGCAGTTGTATATGTTATCCAATTGGTTTCATCAAATTTTGATACACCACTACCAAACGTTCCAACCCATTTGTTTCCTTGGGCATCTATAGCTATGGAAGAAACATAATTACTTGCTAAACCATTTGCTGTTGTATAGCTTGTCCAATTGGTTCCATCAAATTTAGATACACCACCATCCGTTCCAAACCATTTGTTTCCTTGGGCATCTATGGCTATGGAAAAAACATCATTGCCTGCTAATCCATTTGCTGTTGTATACGTTGTCCAATTTGTACCATCAAATTTTGATACACCAGCATCAGTTCCAAACCATTTGTTTCCTTGGACATCTATGGCTATGGATCTAACATGATAATTGTATGCTAATCCATTTGCAGTTTTATACGTTGTCCAATTTGTACCATCAAATTTTGATACACCAGCATCAGTTCCAAACCATTTATTTCCTTGGGCATCTATGGCAATGGATCTAACATTATTGCCTACTAAACCATTTGCTTTTGTATACTTTGTCCAAGTTGTTCCATTAAATTTTGACACACCACCCTCAGTTCCAAGCCATTTGTTTCCTTGAGCATCTATGGCTATGGAATTAACAGTGCTATCAGCAAATCCATTTGCTTTTGTATAGCTTGTCCAATTTATACCATCAAATTTTGATACACCTTTATATGTTCCAAACCATTTGTTTCCTTGAACATCTATGGCTATGGAATAAACACAGTTATGAGATAATCCATTTGCTGTTGTATACGTCGTCCAATTGGTTCCATCAAATTTTGAAACACCATCACCTGTTCCAAACCATTTGTTTCCTTGGGCATCTATGGCTATGGAAATAACTTCATAGCCTGCTAATCCATCTGCTGTAGTATACGTTGTCCAATTGGTACCATCAAATTTTGATACACCACTATACGTTCCAAACCATTTGTTTCCTTGAGCATCTATGGCTATGGCTCTAACATCATTACTTGCTAATCCATTTGCAGTTGTATAGCTTGTCCAATTTGTACCATCAAATTTTGAAACACCATCACCTGTTCCAAACCATTTGTTTCCTTGGGCATCTATGGCTATGGAAATAACATAATTGTCTGCTAATCCATTATCTTTAGTATAACTTTGCAGTATGTTTCCTTGTAAATCTGATTGATATACTCCTCCTCCTCTTGTTCCTACCCACATTGTATTTCCATTGGGTACAATGCATTGCACATAGGTTTTTGAATAATAGTTAACCCATTTTGGTTTTGCCGTTTGCCCCAATGTGCATAAGCTTAGGGTAATAAAAAGAAGGGGTAGTAGTTTTTTCATTTGTTTAATAGTTTTACTTTTAAAGGTATACCTGTTTGGGGGTAAAGGTAAAAATTAATGGGCAATAATTAAAAAACGTTTTTGTGTTTTTTCACATGCTTCCCAGCTATTGCATGAACAATGTCATTTAAGTTAAGCATTTTTAATTGCCGTCTGCTTTAGCTGACGGGTTACATATATTTTAAAATATATTGGCTTTAGCCAAAAAATATGTTCAGTTTTGGCTAAAGCCAAGTTTTGATACTTTTTAGCAACCGTCAGCTAAAGCAGACGGCAATAAACTGTCCAGCTACAACACGAACTATGTCATTAAGTTAAGTAGATAATACTTGATATATTGAGCCCTGAAGGGGCTGAATTTAAATAACCATGGGTGTAACCCATGGAATTTGTGTCAAGGAATAACAACCCCGAAGGGGTTGAACCCTTTCAGGGTTCAGAGGATTGTCGTTTATTCCCCCTCTGGTTTCACCAGAGTTTATTCAAATTCAAGCCCTTCGGGCTTAACTTAATGACATTGACCGCACGAATCCTTTCGTGTGGTGATTTTAACATGTACAAATCAAACAAATCAATTCCTCGGCTACCGCACGAATAATGTCATTAAGTTATGACGATTCTGTTTAAATCTAAGTTAACTGAGGGCTTGACTCAAAGTCAAACCTTCAGTTAGCAATACAAAATCGGCATAACGTAGAAAATGGGATTTTTAGAAATCCCGATAAAAACAAAAAAGCCGTAGATTATACGGCTTTTTATTTTTATATCGTTTGTTAAACTGATTATTGTAAAGCCGAAACTAATTCGCTTGCTTTTATTTCAGTTTGTTCACCACTAACCATATTTTTTAAAACAACAGTATCGTTTGCTATTTCTGTTTCACCAACTACTACCACAAATGGAATATTGCGACTGTTAGCATACGAGAATTGTTTTTTTAGCTTTTCTTGTTCTGGATAAATTTCAGCACAAATACCTGCTTTTCGTAAAGTTTTTAATAATCCTAAACAATGCATTTCTTCGCCTTTACCAAAGTTTACAAACAATGCTTTCGTGTTCGAAGCAACTTGTTGAGGAAATTTGTCGAAATGACTTAATACATCGTAAATGCGGTCGGCACCAAATGAAATTCCAACACCCGAAACATCAGGCATTCCAAAAATTCCAGTAAGATTGTCGTAACGACCACCTCCACAAATACTACCTATTTGAATGTTTTTAGCTTTTACTTCCAGAATTGCACCAGTGTAATAATTCAATCCACGAGCAAGGGTTTTGTCGAATTCTACTGTGTTTTTAATCTTCAAATAATTAAGATAACTAAATATTGTAGAAAGTTCCTCAATACCTTTTAGTCCAGTTTCCGATTCAGCTAATATTTTCTTTAGTTCCGAGATTTTTTTTGAATTTGAGCCTAAAAGATTAAAGATTGGAGTAAGCTTTTCAATACTTTCTGGCGATAAACCTTTACCTATAAGTTCTTCTTTAACTTTCGATAATCCTATTTTTTCAAGTTTATCGATAGCTACAGTGATATCAACTATTTTATCGGACTCACCAATATAATCGGCTATTCCGCTTAATATTTTTCGGTTGTTGATTTTTATGATAACTTCGATTCCTAATTTTGTAAAAACCTCATCGATGATTTGAATTAATTCAACCTCGTTAAGTAACGAATTGCTACCAATAACATCGGCATCGCATTGAACAAATTCTCTGTAACGACCTTTTTGAGGTCTATCGGCACGCCAAACAGGTTGTACCTGATATCTTTTAAAAGGGAATGTAATTTCGTTTTTGTGCATTACCACATAACGAGCAAAAGGAACAGTAAGGTCGTAGCGAAGTGCTTTCTCACAAATTTTATTTCCTAACTTTAATGTGTTATCCTTTGATAATTCTTGATCTGGAACATCTTTAAGATAATCGCCAGAGTTTAATATTTTAAAAATTAAACGGTCGCCTTCTTCACCATATTTACCCATCAATGTCGATAGATTTTCGAACGAAGGAGTTTCAATTTGTTGAAATCCGTAAATTTTATATACTTCTTTTATTGTATCGAGGATATAATTCCGTCGTGCCATCTCCCCCGGTGTAAAATCTCTCGTGCCTTTTGGAATTGAAAGTGATACGTCTGCCATTTTTTTAATCTACATTTTGTGCAAAAATAGAGAATTTGTTTGATGTAATTGCAGTTTTGTCTTAAGAATTTGTGGAACAAAATGTACTTGCTTTATTTGCACGGTTTCAAAAAATTCTAAATGTGAAAAAAAATTGTACTTTTGCCCAAAAAGCGTTAATGCAGTTTACGATACAACATAACGACAGCCAATCATCGGCTAGAACAGGACAGATAGTTACCGATCATGGAACTATAAATACACCTATATTTATGCCAGTTGGCACGGTAGGTTCGGTAAAAGGAGTGTTTCATCGCGATTTAGTTGATGATGTTAAAGCTCAAATAATTTTAGGAAATACCTATCATCTCTATCTTCGTCCAGGACTTGATGTAATAAAAAGTGCTGGTGGTTTGCATAAATTTAGTGGTTGGGATTTACCAATATTGACCGATAGTGGTGGATATCAGGTTTTTTCTTTGGCTGCAAATAGAAAATTGACTAACGAAGGTGCTGTTTTTAAATCGCACATCGATGGATCTAAGCATCTATTTACTCCCGAAAATGTTGTAGATACTCAAAGAATAATTGGTGCCGATATAATTATGGCACTCGATGAATGTACTCCATATCCTTGCGATTATAAATATGCTAAAAAATCGATGGATTTAACGCATGCTTGGCTTTCGCGTGGTGTTGACCATTTTAGAAATACAGAACCAATTTACGGATATAATCAAACTTTCTTTCCAATAGTGCAGGGAAGTACCTATAAAGATTTACGTGCACAATCGGCCGAATATATTGCAGGAACTAACTGTGAAGGAAACGCCATTGGTGGACTTAGTGTTGGTGAGCCCGAAGACGAAATGTATGCAATGCTCGAAGTTGTAAATGCTATTTTACCCAAAGAAAAGCCTAGATATTTAATGGGTGTAGGAACTCCTGTAAATATTCTTGAAGCCATTGCTTTGGGAACCGATATGTTCGATTGTGTTATGCCAACTCGAAATGGTCGCAACGGTCAATTATTTACATGGAATGGTATTGTAAATATCAGAAATGAGAAATGGAAAAAAGATTTTTCACCTCTCGATGAAGCAGGAACATCTTTTGTCGATTCTGCTTATACAAAAGCATATCTTCGTCATTTAATTATAGCCGGCGAAATGTTAGGATGTCAAATAGCAAGTTTGCACAATATTGCATTTTATCTTGATTTGGTAACTGTAGCTCGCAAAAAAATTGAAGAAGGTGTGTTTGCCGAATGGAAAACAAAAATGGTTAAGCAATTACAACAACGATTATAATGCAATTTAGACTTTTAAATAAACTCGATTGGTATATTATCAAGAAATTTCTTGGTACATATTTCTTTTCTATTGCATTGATACTAAGTGTTGCTATCATTTTTGATATTCAAGAAAAGATTGAAGATTTTATTAAAAATAATGTGTCATTACATGAAATTGTTTTTGACTATTATTGCAATTTTATTCCTTATTTTGCTAACTTATTTAGTTCTCTATTTGTATTTATAGCAGTAATATTTTTCACTTCAAAAATGGCTGCTCATACCGAAATCACTGCAATGCATGCTTCGGGAGTTAGTTTTAATCGTTTTTTACGTCCCTATATGATTTCAGCAGGGGTTATTGCATTTTTTTCTTGGCTATTAATTATGTATGTTATTCCTAATTCAAATAAAGTACGTCTTAATTTTGAAGCAAAATATATTTATGGAAATTGGGAGAATTACGATAAAGATATTCATCGTCAAGTTCAACCGAATATTTATTTGTATATTGAAAGTTATAGGGCTGAACCTAAGTATGGATATAAATTTTCGCTAGAGAAATTTGAAAAAGGAAAGTTAGTTTCCAAAATGATTGCTGATGCCATTCGATGGGATACCGTTAAGAAAAAGTGGAAAGTAATGGATTATTATATTCGCACTTTTAAAGGTAAAAAAGAGAAACTTACTTGGGGTCGAAGTATCGATACTTTGTTTTGGGTAAAGCCCGAAGAGCTTGCTGAAACTGATGTTAATGTTGAGAAAATGACAATTAATGAGTTAAATAAGTTTATTGCGATAAAAGAAATGCAAGGAGCCGATAATGTTAATTCATACAAAGTGCAGAAATATAATCGTTGGGCTTGGCCATTTTCTACATTTATATTAACACTTTTAGGCGTTTGTATCTCAAATCGTAAACGTCGAGGTGGTATTGGTGTAAATATTGGTATTGGGCTATTATTGAGTTTTACATATATCTTGTTTATGCAGGTATCTACTACGTTCTCAATAAATGCAGGTTTAAATCCTATTATATCGGTTTGGATTCCCAATATGATATATGGTTTTATAGCTTTAATTCTGTATCGACGTGCAATAATTTAATTTTAAGTCAATGTTTAAACGATTGCTTTTCTTTTGCCTTATATTGTCGTTTTCGAATTCTATTTATTCGCAGATAACATATAAAAAAAATGAGGAACATTGGATTCCTGAGGAATTTAATCCTAAAACAGATTTATTGCTGATTCAAGAAAGTGATTTAAATGAAAGAGAAGAAAAAGCTGTTCTGAATTTTTTAGAAAAAGAATATCCTCATTCTTATGAAATTGTGGGGAAATTATATAATTCCGATTCAGCATACAGTGACAGACAAAAATATAGATTCGCAGCTGTAGTTTCTAAATTAAAAAGAACAATGCCGTCAAAATACGGAAGAAAGGATTTGATATATTATATTTTCGATGTAAATTTCTACGATAGACTAGAAAAGAAAACATATCCAAAGCCTGGGTTTAAATCGGAATTTGTTTCAATTTCTCTTACAAAGTTTCTGAAGATTATGCTGCAGAAAAAAGCTAAAGCTGAAAAGGAATAGGTATTTAGTTTCTTAAATTTCTATAATTTATAAGTATATTCTAGCCCAAGAATATAACCTGTTCCAGGATCATCTACATCAAATTCTTGTTGAATTAAATACATTATTCCAAAGCTATGTTTCTTGTTGTATTCATAGTCGATTCCTGCATATGTCCGAGCTCTGTGCCAACCATAGTTTGATTCAGGAAAACGAGGGTCTATAATTTGATAGCGAACTTCCGTACCAATGTATGGTGTAAATTTCCCTATTTCATAACCTAAATCTAATTTGTTTCTCCAGTAAAATTCTGGTTGTTTACCTTGTGGGTCAGAATTGTAATCACGAACCTCTCCTTGTATTCTCGATCGATAACTTAAAACTACTTTTTTGAATTTGTATTTATATGAAATATCAAACATCAAACGGTGTTTATAGCTAAATCCCGATTCTTTGTACATGTATTTGCTTATAAATCTATATCCTAGTCCTAGTTTTAATCTTTTCTTTAATCTATATGTTATGTATGGGTTTGTGTAAAATAAATTAAGTCGAGAGTAGTTTTCTCTGAGTCTAATTTCTTCATTTATCCCAATAGTGAGTTTTTTAGTAAATTCTTTTTCAACGGTAAATGTACACCATAGACCAGCATCGGGTTGAGTCTGTGCTTGAGATTGAGAGAATATTTTTATGCTAATTATTGTAAATAAAAATAAAACAAAAAGCTTCTTTTTAACGGATTTATGTGAATTCATTGGTCTTATTATATGCAATGTGAGATAAGGCTAAGATATAGAATTAATGTACGTAAACTTGTGTGAAAAGGAATTGAATTGAATTGTCTTATTGTGAATAGGTATGTACACTAAATTGTGCTGTTGGTAGATAATTTACACCAAACCAACACATCAACATAATAATAAAAGCTAGAGCTAAAACCAAAAGTGCTTGTTTTGTATATTGAGGTTGAAAATGACGAATGTGAATGTAAATTAAATATCCCATCCAAGTTAAAAAAGCCCATGTTTCTTTTGGATCCCAAGTCCAATAATCGCCCCAAGCTTCTTTTGCCCATAAAGCTCCAAAGAGTAAACCTAGTGTTAAAAAGGCAAAGCCATAATAGGTAATTGTATCGGCAAGTTCAATGATTTTTATATCGAATGACTTTTTGTAATTATAGTATAAACCCTTACAAGCAATCAATGACGATGCTGCTAGTAACGCATATGCAAAAATGTAAACTATAACGTGTGGCACAAACCAAATACTTTGTAAAGCTGGCATTAAGGTTTTTTCGTGGGTTTCGGGTTTTAGTAAATTGATTAGTAAAAAGACTAATGCTAATGCCAAACTATACTGTAAAAACCAACGAAAACGCCATTTTGAATAACATAATAGACCAATTAAAGGTAGAAAAACAGAGTACCATAATCGAGTTTCACCTAAGGTACGTAAAGGTGGTCGATCAAGTTTAATCCATAAAATACTTGCAAATAATGCAATAGCAATCTGTCCAAATATGCTAAGACCAATTGCTATGTTAATCTGTTTATCTTTATTGAAGAATAATAGAAAAAATGCCACAAACCAAGCAAATGCTGTTATGTAGAAGAAATATGGATAATAAAACCAATTCATGTCTTTTAATTTAGGTTATATAATGTCTTCCGATTTTTGTTTTCTGAAAAACAATCGAATAGCTCCGAATATTAGCATGAAAATTCCGGTATAAACTACCGGTAACCAAGGATCACGAACAACTTGAACAATACTACTTGTTGACCATTTACCCATCTTTTCATCAAAACCAGTTTGATATATTTTCCATCCATTAACTGAAAAAGCTTGATTTACATAGATAGTAGTATCGATTGTTTTATTGTCTTGGGTGTAAATTGTAAGTTTTGAACTGTATTTTTTAGGGTGGGGTTTTGTCATTGCTAACGAAACAAAACTGTCGAGTCGAATGGTAATCATTGGCGACATATTGTTGCCACACGAAAGCCAACCTTTTATTGTATCACCTTTTGTATTCTTTGCTTCTACAAATGCAGCTGGAACACTCCCTGTCGATTTGAAATGTATAAATGTGTTGTTTGAAATTGTAGCATCAGGTAAAAATGAAATGATTTTAATTGTCCATTCACCCATTGTAATGCTTGCATCTTTTTCAATTAAAAATTGTTGGTTATGCTTCTTTTCATCGATTGCTTCTGCAGTTTTATTGTTAACCAAAACCATTGAGGGATTATAATCTTCAATCGAAAATTTTGTTAGCTTCATTGCAATAGGAAGTTCCGTAATTTGTCCGTTTTGATTGTATCCTCGCCATTCAACTTTATTCTCATGTAGTTGAACTCCAACTTTGGTTTTATCGCCAGCACCGAGTGTCATTCCCATTATGATCAATAATAAACCAAGATGATTAATCATAAAATCTATATTCTTTATTCGAAATGGAATCGAACGTTTTGCTGTAATTAAACCAAGTGTAAAAAGAAAATACAGCTCAGCAAAAAGATATTGCCAAGTTGTTTGAATATGTTCAAATCCTAAATTATGCAACGATTGATTCGAATTTTCTGATTGCGGAATAAATCCCATCAATAAGCTTAAAACTACAAAAAGAGTAATTGAACTTATCGAAGCTGGTATGCTTGTAAGCCATTGAATTATTTTAGATTTTCCTAAATAAATATGAAGAAGTATAAATAATGCTAAAATATTTATACCGAAAATAAGATTAATGGGAAATGATAATGCTGGTATTTTGCATGGTATAGCAAATTCTAATAATGCTCCACATAAGAATATACCTAACGAAATGGTGAAACTTTCTTTATACTTCCAAGGGAATTGCCACATAAATAGTATTGTTTGTTAAAGTATCAAAGGTATAAATAAATACAAAAGCAAAGTGAATTCATTAATGATACATTTAAAGAAAATAAATATGACGACATTGAATTATAAAGGTTTTCTATAGAAATCAATTCCACTGTGAACAAAAACTTGTCACGTTTTTGTTATTATGTAGTTATTAGATGTAGTTATTAGATGTAAATATTTAAGTAAATGACAATAAAAAATGTAAAAAAATGTAATTTTGCTTGTGGATATACACAAAAGAATGACGGTAAAATTTCTATGTTTGAGGTTTACGAATGTTAAAATGAATTTTTATAATTATGCAAAAATAAACTGGGAGTAAAATGGTTATTTGTTGTTATTAATATATAAGGTATAATTAAGCGGTGGCCGAAAAGCTTAGAGTAGGTGAAATTTTAAAAAAATAAACATGAAAAAAACAGTAATTACGTTTACAATAACGTTATTTGGTATGGGGCTGTTTGCACAAAAGATGACTTCTACAGACTCAATTAAAGCGGTTGTAAGTTCTTGGAAATCAGCTTTACGTAGCACACGAAATGTAAAACGTGTCGTTTTAAATTATTCTGATCCAGCTTTATGTCCAATTAAAGCTGCAGATGAAACAATAAATTATAAGACATTTGAAGCGTGGGGACAAGCAAATCAAACATTAAGGCCATATTATGATGAAACAGAAAAAGCTTTAAAACTTGATTACAATTGGGAAAATAGTGGTTTTGGTTTTGCAAATTGGGGTGATTATCTATATAATTATTGGATTACAAAACAAACAAGTAATGTAGCAGGATTTAATCCTTTTTATAATTCGGATGAATGGAAGGCAAAGCCTTCTGAATTAAAGGATTCAGTTGTAGGTGTAACACTAAATTTAACTGATACAATAAATAGAATAGTAAAAGTAGAATATAAAATTGTAGGTTTAAACGTTGGAGATAGTGCAAATCTTCGAATGGATTTATTAGATGTGAATGGAAGAAGTACTGGTGGACATTCTGCTAAAAGGATTATCGGTGGGACAACTTTACCTAATGATGGACAATGGCATACAGCTACATTTTATTGGAATGCAAGCAAAGATTGGGCAAACCTTGACTCAGAAGTAGGTTATCAAGGTTATGGTGATGCTTCTTTAAATGACGCTGCACAACAATCGTTTTCAGATGAATATGATGCAACATGGTTCACTGTTGCAAATGGTCGTGGTTGGGGTTCATCATCACCTGAAGCACCTTCAGGATTATTTGGGTTTATTCCGAATAGTAAGATTGGTATTGAAAATAGTAATTCTCCATTTATGGGCGATAAATATGCTATTCCCGTTGATGCTGCTAATATAGCTGGGTTTAAATTTATAATTAATGATGGCCCATCTGTTGCTTATCATGATAAGAAATTTTCATTATTAGTTAAATCAATTTCAATTGGAAATCAATCTGCAACTGGAGATGATTTATATAATCCATCATATGTTTTTGCTGATATTTCTAGTGTAACTCTTAATAAATCTAATAAATCAAAAATTATTCAGCTAAAGGATTATTATAGTATCGCTGGTGCTGTTTTTAGTTTTGAGCAACAAGCAAATTCAAAATTAAATGTTACTCAAACTGATGGATTATTAACTATAACATCAAATGATATTTGTGGCGTTTTTAATGAAGATATTATTGTAAAAGCAATTGCAAATGGTAAAGAAGTTTCAACAAAAATATCAGTATTCCAAATTGAACCAATTACTTCAACATTGGAATTTAAAACAATACCAAATCAAATAATAACCGGTAACACACCTGTTGTTTCATTCGATATTACACCCTTTTTAAGTAATAAATCAAGTAATCAGGTAATTACATATTCTGTAAAAAATGATGAAGCTTCTGCTTCTATTAACTTAACGAATGAAAATGTAATTGAAGCATCTATTACTAATCCTTTATGGATTGGAAGTGTTGTTGCAACAGTATCTGCAAAAGATCAATGTGGACAAATTGTTTCGACAAACGTTATATATTCTAAATCAATCGCACAAACAGCACCAACGACTTCGGAATTAAGTAGTGGTTCGCTTACCGTTTCAAAATCAATGGTTGAAAAAAATGAATCTATTCAATTATATCCATCATTAATAAATACGACTAATGTCTATTGGGAAATGGAAGGAGCAAATCAAACAACATCAACATTAATATCTCCTGTAATAAAATACAGTAAACCAGGTTTGTATAAAATTGTTTTAAATGCAATTCATTATACCGATACTTTAAAAATTGAAAAAACAATTAAAGTTATTGGTATCGATAAAAATACGACTCAAACTTGTATAGGTAAAACATATACGTTTACTGTAAACGATAATACAATGCAGTATAAATGGAGTGATGGCTCAACATTACAATCTATTTCTGTTTCACCAACCGAAGCTGTTTCATATTATGTAACAGCAACTAAAGATGGTAAATCATTTTTAGATAGTGTTACTATTAAAAATATTCAAGTTGTTCATGCTGATCCTTTATGTTTGGCAACGATAGATGAAACTGGAAGCAAAGTTTTATTAGCATGGGAACGTACTGCAAATAAAGGAACTTTGAAATATAATATTTACCGTGAAGGATTTACTAATATTTATACTAAAATTGGAGAGACTAAATTTGAAAGTATTGGAATCTTCGTTGATAGTTCTGCTTTTGTAAATAAAAGAGCTTATCGATATAAAATGACTACGACTGATACTTGTGGTGTTGAGACTCCAGTCGAATCATCGAATTCACATAAAACAATTCATCTTCAAAAAGTAATTGGAAATAATGAATTGCAACTTTCATGGACTTTATATGAAGGTGCTGATATTCTCGGATATAAATTATTAGAAGGATTGGATGAATCATCAATGAAAGAATTAGATGAATTTGGAACGGATCAAACGTCATATACTATTACAAATCCAGGAAATAATAAATATAGAGTTGTTTCGGTTTTTGCTAAAACAATTGATCCATCTAAATTAAAATCTGATGCTAAAACATTTAGTGAATCACTTTCAAATTACGCAAATGTTAGTGAAACATCGAGCAAAATTGTTGAAAATGATTTATACATAGTTGCGATTCCTAATCCATCAAATGGAACATTTAAATGTCTTGTTAAAAACGAAAAATGTTCTGATTTTAAATTGGCTATCTATAATAGCATTGGTGATGTAATTGTTGAAAAACAATATGAAAATCATTCAAGTATTGAAGATGTGTTTTCGCTTGCACCTGGGCAATATTACATCAAAGCTATTTCAGATTCTGGTGTTAAATGCTTGTCAGTTATTGTATATTAATTCAATAATATAGATTTATAAAAGGAGCAGTTGCTATTATGTAACTGCTCCTTTTTTTTACCAAGATAGGTTAGTTCCTCCAGAACAATTTATAAAATATCCTTTCCCCGATTCAAACGTTGTGATACTATTTGTTGAACCTGTTGGAATATAAAATCCGTTGAAATTCTTAATTGAATTAATGTTTGAAATTATGCTACTTGTTGCTGATGCAATATCAGAATTATTTTGTTTTGGATAACCAATTAAATTCCAACCAGTTTTTAATCCAATTTTCAACGATCCAACTAATCCACCTGAAATTGTAAGAGCAGAATTTGATTTTACCTTTACAAAATAGGCTTGCCCTCGAACTATCGATTTTAAACTATTCTGAAATACTGCTTGAGTGGGGTCATAAAAAGCATCTTGTGTTTTTACTGTTTCTAGGTTTGTTCCTAATCCACCAAATACTGATGAAATTGAAGAATCGGAAGGTTGTACGTAAAACGAAATGAGATTCCATCCGGTTTCTAATTGTATGGTTTGTTGTAAGTTTGATACGATTACTGCTATTTGAGATCGTAAACTTTCGCAATTGTTTACTGTTTGTGAAACATAATAATTACTAGTTCCTGTTGCTGTTGTAATTGGTACTGTTGCTGCCGAAAGTGCTGTGCCTCCTGTATTGTTATTATACCATAATAAGTTTAACCCATTTGCTGTTAGAACCGAAGCTGTTTCATTTAAAGAGTAGTTTATTGGAGTTGCAACTGTAGGTGCTGTAGGAATATCATTAACTGTAATTTTAATATTGTCGGTAGACATACAATTTAATGTATTTGTTCCTGTTACAATATAGCTTGTTGTGCTTGTTGGAGAAACCGTTATACTTGACGTTGTAGCTCCAGTACTCCAATAATACGATATACCACCAATAACCGAAATTGTAACTGATGTCCCAGAGCAAATTGATATATCTGCACCAGCATTGATGGTTGGTAAGGCATTAACGGTAACAATCACAGCATCGGTTGCCGAACAGTTTGCTGCATTCGATCCTGTAACAGTATAAGTTGTGGTTATCGTTGGATTAACTGAATTTGATGCAGTAGTAATTGCATTACTCCAAATATATGTTGTTCCACCAGTTGCGGTTAAGGTCGTTGCTTTGCCAGAACAAATAGTTGCATCTGCACCAGCATTTATTGTTGGTAATGCATTAACGGTAACAATTACAGCATCGGTTGCCGAACAATTTGCTGCATTTGATCCCGTGACTGTATATGTTGTGGTTGTCGCAGGATTAACTGAATTTGTTGCTGTAGTAATTGTATTATTCCAAATATAAGCCGTTCCTCCAGTTGCTGTTAAAGTAGTAGTTTTTCCTAAGCAAATAGTTGCATCTGCACCAGCACTAATTGTTGGTAATGCATTAAGGGTAACAATTACAGCATCGGTTGCTGAACAGTTTGCTGCGTTTGATCCCGTTACTGTATATGTTGTGCTTGTGGTTGGTTTAACAGCATTTGTTGCAGTAGCAATAGCATTACTCCAAATATACGCAGTTCCACCCGTTGCCGTTAATGTAGTTGTTTTCCCAGAGCAAATAGTTACATCTGCACCAGCACTAATGTTTGGAAGAGCATTTACTGTTATCGAAATTGCAGCTGATGTTGTGACTGCATTTGTATTATCGGTTGCTTTTGTTGTTACAGTATGAGTACCAACTGCAGCGTTTGTCCAATTATAAGAGTAGGGACTTGTTGTGGCTGTTCCTAATAAACTTGTACCATCATAAAATTCTACTTTGCTAATTGTTCCGCCAGTTACTGTGGTTGTTGCGGTTATAATTGTAGAATAACCAGAGCATATTGTGTTTGAGTTAGCCGTTGTTGATATTGTTACGGTTGGGGTAGTTGTTGTAGAAACATCTCCATAAACAATACCTACACCAACACTACTCATATATACACGTCCATAGGTATTCCAGTCTCCAATTACAAATTGTCCGTTTCCTGGACCACCAAATTCGTGATCTTCATCATTTATTCTTGTCCACGTTGCTCCCTGGTCAATCGAACGAAATATGCCTGTTACTGAATTCACGGTTCCCCAAATAAAAATGGTTTCATAACTTGCACCAGATGCCATCTTTCCAAATCCTACAGCAGTACAATTGCTAACTGTTGATAGTTTTGTAAATGATGATCCTGAATTTGTAGAATACATCAAACCTCCCGTCCCAACTGCAACCCAAATATGACCTTCACGACCAGGAATGGTTCGTATAATTTGTGAATTTCCTGCTCCCGTTCCAGGACTTCCCGACGCCGAAAAATTAGCCCCAGCATCGGTACTTACGTACATTTTACCGTCAGAAGAGTTATAAGCATAGTATTTAGATGAGTTTACCGGATCGGCAACTGGTACTGCATTTAAAATGTTTAAACCATTACAACTCGACCATGAACCTCCATTGTTTATCGAACGATATGTTGTGCTAGAACCTTCAGGACAATGTAAAATTGTATACACCTTTGTTGTTGTATTATATGATGCCGCAACTCGTCCTTTTGTACCATTTATTGCCGAAGTTTTTGTCCAAGTTGATCCTTGATCTGTTGAATAGTACATTGATGCTCCCACTCTTACTAAATAGCTTGTATTCAATGGAGCATATGCAAAACCTGTTGAGGTTCCCATTGCTGGATTGTAAACTGGTGCAAATGCTGTCATACTGGTGTGTTTAAATCCATCATAGTCGCCAATTACCGAAAATAATGGCCCACCAGGTATACTTGCAATATCTAATGGAACAACCTCTTCAATTCCTATTGCGTCAAATTTCCAAGTCATTGAACTTGCATTTACATTGTCACATTGAAACATCCCATTACCCGATATTACAAATGCTTGTGCTGTGTTTTTCGGATTAAATTGTATATCTCCACACCAATGAAGTGAATAACCTGGAATCCATGTGCAGCCATTTGCATCAAGTGTAATAGGTTTAGTAGGATTCGCACTACTTACTAATGCTGTCCATGTTTTTCCACCATCAGTACTTAAATAGAAATAATCGCCCCAAACGTTATTACCATTATACGTATATTGATTATTGTAAACATTGCAGGTTGATGCAATTATACGTAATGGATTTGCTGGATCTACACTAATTCCTCCAAATGGAGATGTTATACCTGAAGGAGTAATATTTGTCCAGTTTCCTGTTTTTAAACTGTATTTCCAAATTGCACCTGATCCTGGATTCCAAGGTCCTTCTTTGTCGGCATAGGTGATGTAAAGTGTACTATCGCTTGCTAAAGTAGCTCGTTGAGGCATTAAATTTGTTGGCTGACCAGACATCGCATTAAAAGTATTACCAGTATCAGTACTCATGTACATATTTGTTCCTGTTTGTGAAACTCCAAATATGATTGTTTTTGATTGTTTACCATTTGTAGATGAATTGGGATCAACAACAACAAAACATATTCCATTTCCATTTGCAGTTGAATTTCCAATTGTTGAAATATTTTTCCATGTTGTACCCGAGTTTATACTCATAAAAAGGCCATTCCATCTGGTTCCGCAATAGAGTGTTGTACTAAGGTTTGGATCTACAGCTAAGCGTTCTCCGTTTTGACGTCCCATGCCATTTCCATGTGCTTTAAATTGATTCGAAACATCTATAATTGAAAACGTTTTGCCTCCATCAGTCGATTTTAATATAGCAGAGTTTCCACTATTAAAATAACTTGTTCCAACATATAAATAAACAGTGTTGTTGTTCTGAGGGTCAATTGCCATTGATTCTACACCAAGGTATCCTGTTTGATCAATGCTAACCCAATCGAGCATTTGAACCCATTTCGTGTTTATTGAATCCCATCGATATGCTCCTCCAACATCTGTTCTTGCAAACATTACTTTTGGGTTGGTTTTACTTATAATAATACCATCGACGAAACCTCCGCCACCTATAGCAACATGATCCCATTTATATGTTTGAGAAAATACAGACTGACTGAGTAAAAGTGTAGTAAATACACTAATTAAAATTGATTTAATTTGCATAATGTCAGATGTTTATGTTATGAAAATACGAAAATAGCCCACTAGAGCTAATATAGGAATAAAATCAATATGACTTAGTTTTTAATGTGATTTTATAAGTCATAAATGTGCTGTATATTAGTCAGTCAAAAAGAAAAATACCCTAACACTTAATAGATTTTTAATATTGTTTTTTTTCTTGCTACATTTGTAACTGAATACATTTTGATATGATACTTATAATAGTTTTCTTTCTTTTAGTTATTAATGGCCTTTTTGTAATGGCCGAAATTTCTATTGTCTCTTCGAGAAAATCTAAACTTGAAATTGCTTCGCAAAAAGGTAATAAATCGGCTAAAGATGTGGTTCGATTATTAGAGCATCCATCACGATTTCTTTCAACGTTACAAGTTGGTATAACTTTAATTGGACTATTAACTGGTTATTTTTCAGGCGATACCCTTGCAGAACCTTTGCATTTATATTTATTGAAATTTCAATCTATAGCTCCTTATGCTAAAGAACTTGCCGTGATTATAGTTCTTTTCCCTATTACATATCTGTCTTTAATGATTGGAGAGTTGATTCCCAAAAGAATTGGACTAACTAATCCCGAAAAAATGGCAATGTATTTTGTTAAACCAATAAATTTTTTGTCAAAAATAGCATTGCCATTTATCAAAGTGCTTGAATGGTCTAGTGAATTTATCCTTAGCATTTTAAATATTAAGCCATCAACAGATGCTGAAATTCTTGAAGAAGAAATAAAATCATTGGTTGAAGAGGGAATGGCAAAAGGAACTATCGAAGGAATTGAGCAAGATATTGTAGAAAATGTCTTTTTAGTTGGTGATAGAAAAATTAGTTCAATGATGACTCATACCTCAGAAATAAGTTGGATTGAAACGGATTTTACTATTGAACAGTTGCAAGATTTATTGACAAATACTCGACATTCTGTTTATCCAGTAAAGGACTCACGAACTAGCGAAATTGTTGGAATTGTTCGGATTAAAGAGGTACTGTTAAATTATTTTCTTCATAAAGAGGAATTTGCAATTTCTAAATTTTTGAAGGACCCTTTATATATTCCCGAAACGATTTCAGCGTATAAGGTTTTAGAAAAATTTAGAACATTAAAAGCTCGTTTTGGGTTAATCGTTGATGAGTATGGTGCATTAACGGGAATTGTAACTATGCACGATATTCTTGATGCTATTGTTGGCGATTTAGATGCAATAGAAGGTACTCCCGAAATAACTAAACGTGAAGATGGTAGTTGGTTGATTGATGCTCAAATTTCGTTTGCCGATTTTTGTAGTTATTTTGATATCAATATGCAGTTCGTTGAGATTAAGGGATTTAATACTTTAGGTGGTCTAGTTCTTGAAATATTGCAACATATTCCTCAAACAGGAGAAAAAATGGTGTGGCGCGACTTTACAATCGAAGTTGTTGATATGGATGGTATGAGGATGGATAAGCTGTTGATATATAGGTCTCTGGATGAGTAGTCTTGACTTGTGTCTGATACTTAATGTTTTGATGATAGTTATTGTAAATAGGTGATTTACTGTTTTTTTGTTAAAAATATTGTTGTAAACATTATTTTTTCGATATTTGCGATATAATTAAGAATTGTATTCACGTAATTCATATACATGGAAATTTTAAGTTTTGTAGCAGCTTTAACAGGAGCATATTTATTGGGTTCAATACCATCTGCCGTTTGGATTGGTCGTGCTTTTTATGGTATTGATGTTCGTCAACATGGAAGTAAGAATGCTGGTGCAACAAATGTTTTTCGCGTATTAGGTGTAAAAGCTGGTATACCAGTTTTACTTATCGATGGAATGAAAGGTACTGCAGCTTGTTGCTTAGCATATTTTGTAAATGGCTTAATTCCTGAAACTCACGAATTTATTAATAGTCAATTTGTTTTTGGTGTTGCTGCTGTTTTAGGTCATGTTTTTCCAATCTTTGCTGGATTTAAAGGTGGAAAAGGTGTGGCAACAATTACTGGAATCGTTTTAGCTATTGCTCCAATACCTACATTAGTTGCTATGGGAATTTTTGTAGTTACATTACTGCTTTCGAAATACGTTTCATTAAGCTCAATATTAGCTGGTATTTCATTTCCATTTCTTGTGATTTTTGTTTTTAAAACACAAGTTAATTCAATGATTTTCTTCTCAATATTAGTTTCTATTGTATTAATATTGACTCATCGAAAAAATATTGAACGTCTTATTCATAAACAAGAAAATAAAGCAAACTTGTTTAAAAAACGCAAAACAGAATAATTTTCTACGATATATTTTGAAGCCCATTTAGTAAATCTAAATGGGCTTTTTTGTTTTAAATAATTCCTTTAGTTATTTGATTCAGAGTTGAGGCTTTTTTCTTTAATACGTTAAAATATGAGCCTTTATTTGTGACAGTAGAAACGCTTTTACCTCCTATTTGCATCCAATTTACACCTATAAAAGTATTTGTTTTTATACTTTTGATACTTAAAATATAATTGGAATGAGCAAATTATCAATAACTAAAATACTTTTGGTATTCTGTATTTTGTCACAAAGTGTTTTTGCACAACGTCAAATGGAAAAGCTAAATAGGGGGTTAATAGCTGTAAAAGTTGGTGCTGGATATTTTCTAAGTTGGCGTTTGTTTGGTACCGATACTAGTATTACCGTTTTTAATGTTTATAAGGGAATAACTAAGCTTAATGCAACACCAATTACTGCATCTACTACATTTACCGACAATACAACTACAAATGGTACTTATACTGTTAAAAAAGTTGTAAATTCTGTTGAGGTAGAAACTTCTGAAGCGGCTAAGGTTTATGCTAATAATTACTTTACATTACCATTAAATCGTCCAGCGGGTGGAACAACACCAGCATATTCAGTTACCAATAGTGGAACGTTAGAAGATTATCCAAGTGGACAAGCTTATACTTATACCCCAGGCGATTGTAGTACGGGCGATCTTGATGGTGATGGTGAATATGAAATTATAGTTAAATGGGATCCATCAAACTCACGCGATAATTCACAAGGAGGTTATACTGGTGAAGTTTTTCTTGATGCTTATAAATTGAATGGAACGTTTTTGTGGCGAATTAGTCTAGGAAAAAATATCAGAGCAGGAGCTCATTACACGCAATTCATGGTGTATGATCTTGATTGTGATGGTAAAGCTGAAGTCGTTTGTAAAACCGCACCAGGAACTAAAGATGGAAAAGGTAATTTCTTGAAAACAGGTAATGCAGCAAACGATAATGATACCTTTGATGGTAGAACTACTGGTACTTGGCCTGGGTTTGTAACTTCGGGGAATGAATATTTAACTGTATTTAGTGGTTTAACTGGTGAAGAGCTTATTACTACAGATTATGCTCCAGGTAGAGCTCCTTCCAACGGTTGGGGCAAAACGAGTGAAACAACAAATCGAGTTGATAGATTTTTAGCTTGCATTGCATATTTAGATGGTAAAATGCCTAGCGTTGTTATGTGTCGTGGATATTATGGTCGTATGGTTTTGGTGGCTTGGGATTGGAGAAGTGGTAAACTTACTAAGCGTTGGACATTCGATAGTGGAACTTCGGGTAATTATATAAGTGAAGGTAATCATAATTTGTCGGTTGCCGATGTTGATGGAGATGGCAAAGATGAAATCCTCTATGGTTCAAGTGCTTTTGATGATAATGGAACAGCTTTATATACTACGGGATTGGGACATGGAGATGCTATGCATGTTAGTGATCTTGATCCTAATCATAACGGATTGGAAGTTTGGGAAGTTCATGAGGAAAAAAAAGATACTCTCAAAAGTTCAGAAATGCATGATGCTAAAACAGGTGCAATCTTATTTGGATTGCCTGCAAATGTTGATGTTGGTCGTGGTTTAGCTGCTGATATTGATGCTACGAGTAAAGGATTTGAAATGTGGTCATCGTCGTCAGATGGAATTTATTCATGTAAAGGAGTAAAACTTAATGCAAATAAACCATCGGTAAACTTTAGGATTTATTGGGATGGCGATTTGCAAGATGAAATTCTTGATGGAACAAAACTCGATAAATGGAATGGTAATGGAGTTACTCGTTTATATACCTTATATAATTATTCAAATGCCAAAGATGTTAATGGAACAAAGGCAAATCCTTGTTTACAAGCAGATTTGTTTGGAGATTGGCGCGAAGAGTTAATCTATTATAATTCAGCAACAAGTTCCGATTTAGTTATTTTTACATCAACTATTGCAACTACAAATCGACTTTATACTTTGATGCACGATCCTCAATATCGAGAAAGTGTAGCTTGGCAAAATGTTGCATATAATCAACCTCCACACTTAAGCTTTTATATTGGCGATGGTTTGGCTAATGTTCCTAAACCTAATATTATTTTAGTATCTGCGGTTACTCCTAAAACACAAACAATAGCATTAAAAGCTGGTTGGAATCTTATTTCATTTAATGTTGTTCCTTCAAATATTTCAATTGATAGTGTTTTCAAAACAGTAATTGCAAATGTGAGTGAAATAAAAACATTCGATTCATTTTGGAGAACAGGGCAAAATACTGTATTTAATTCTTTAAAATCGATATCAACGGGTTCGGCTTATTTTGTTTACATGAAAACAGCTGGAAGTCTCTCTGTAAGTGGATATCCAGTGACGTTGCCACTAAATTCACCAATTAAAACAGGGTGGAATCTAGTTGGTGTTCCATCGCAATCGGCTGTTACTATCTCATCAGAAGTTAATGGAAAATCGGTTTCTATTGTGAAAAATTTCGATGGATTTTGGCAAGCAACTGGCACACCTTCTATTACAACATTTGATATTGGTAAAGGTTATTTTATAAAAGCTACGGGAAATGGTAGCTTAGATTGGTAATGGTTTTTGTACTCAGATTGTTTAGTTTATTTGTATAGAAGTAGAGTAGCAATTTTAAAAATTACAAATTATTGATACTACTTATTTAAAATATTAAAACCACCACCATTTTTTGTTTTTCTTTCGTTCTTCACGTTTTTCTTGACGTTTAATTTTTCTTTCTTCTTTTTCTATTTGGTGATTTTGTCGTTTAATTTCGCGAACGCTATCTCTTTGTGCTCGGCGTTCTTGTCGAATATAACTTCTGTCGGGATAATAAAGCATACAGTCCGAAATATTTTCAGGGTCGAGTAAGAATGGGGCAGTGTATTTACCTAAACCAGCTTTATTCATGGTCATAGCCCAAATTGGAAGTGATGTATTTGCTCCTTGACCTGTTTGAATATCTTGAAAATGTATCGCAGGATTATCAAAGCCAACCCAAACACCCATCGATAGTTTTGGTGTCGCACCAATAAACCAACCATCGGTATTGTCTTGTGTTGTTCCTGTTTTACATGCTACCTCATAATTGAATCCATATACATCGCGTAATCGGCGAGCGGTTCCACTATCTGCAACTGCTTCCATCATATCAATTAGTTTTTTGCAAGTATTTTCTTCAAGTTTTGATCCTAGCGACCGGTTAAAATGTTGATATAATACTTTTCCTTTTGAATCGGTAATTTTCGTAATTGCATAATTTGAATATGCATAACCTTTATTGGCTATTGTAGCATAGGCTTTTACCATTTCGTAAAGCGAAATACTTGCAATTCCTAATGCAATACTTGGAGCTTCGGGAATGTCGGCAGTAATTCCCATTTGACGTGCACTTGTTATTACATTTTCTAATCCTGCTTTAAAAAATACTTTAGCCGTAATGGTATTTACCGAATTGGCTAAACCTCCTTTCATGGAATAAAATCCACCATATTCATTATCGGCATTTCCTGGCGACCAATCATCGAACTCAGAATATGTTTCGCGTTCGTTTTTAAATTGTTCGCATGGTTCAATTCCTTGTGCGAGTGCAGTATAATATACTATTGGTTTGAATGTAGAACCTACTTGACGTTTTGCCAAAACTCTGTTGTAAGGTGCCGTAATATAATTTACCCCACCAATCCATACCTTTATTGCTCCATTTCGTGGATCGGTAGCAAAAACTGCAGCTTGAACTCTACTGTTTGCATATTTGAATGAGTCGATTGCTGTTAATCTTAATAATGTATCATTCATGCCCCAACTCATGTTCATCGGTTGAATGCTATCGATAGGAGTTGAATTTTGCAATCGGCTATGTTTCCATTTATTAATAAGTTCAGGATTATTCTTCCAAAATCGACTATTTGCAATTTGACTATTTGCAATGCGTTGAAGTTGTATAATGTGTTTGTTGGTTGCTTGTAGTGCTGCTTGTTGTAATTGAAAATCTAAAGTAGTTTCAATTTTCAATCCGTCGGTAAGTATATCTATATCGGTACCGTGATCTCTATTATATTTTTCGATAATTTCTTTAGCTTCTTGTTGCACAAAATCGATAAAATACCCAGCTTTCCTTTTATAATCCGATTCGGGTTGGTACTTTAATCGTAAAGCTAAACGTGATAATTTGCTGTATTTGTCAGAATTCAAATAACCATATTTTACCATCTGTTGCATTACTGTGTTGCGACGCATAATCGAACGACCAGCATTAATTCTTGGATTATATAAGGTATTAGCTTTTAATATTCCAATTAAAACAGCAGCTTGGTCGATACTTAGCATTGAACAATGTACTGAGAAATATCGTAAAGCAGCATTTTCAATTCCATAAACATTATCACCAAAACTAACGGTATTTAAGTAAAGGCAAAGTATTTCTACTTTCGTATAAATCTTTTCAATTCGTGAAGCAATAATCATTTCCCGAATTTTATTGATAGCTATCGAGAAGAAACGATACTTAGCTCTACCATAAAGGTTTTTTGCTAATTGTTGACTTATTGTACTTCCTCCTCCCGATGATTGACTTCCAAGCATTATCGATTTTGCTAATACTCGCGACAGAGCTATGAAATCGACGCCATCATGTTCAAAGAAACGAGCATCTTCGGTTGCTATAAGAGCGTTTATTACGTGACTTGGGATTTTACTATATGATATATTGCTACGGTTTACGCTAAACATTGTACCTATTAATTCTCCTCCTGAGGCAAATATTCTTGTTTCTTCAAAATTCTTATGCTTTTGAATTTCTTCAATGTCGGGAACATGTCCATAAACGCCAGCTTTAATTGCTGAAACTAGAAGTGTAATTGAGAGGATGGTACCAAGAAACACTACAATCAATCCAAGAATAATATAAAAACGAACTTTATTTTTAAACATAAAATGGATGAAGTTTTTAAATGATAATTCGCTTTTTATAATCTACTATTACAAATATACAATTCACTTTCATTATAAAATTAAAATATTGAATAATTGTTATTGTCTTTTGTTTTTGAGTGGTATAAAAAAAAAGCTGTCTTTAAATTTAATTGAGACAGCTTCTTTGCTTTAATTTTATGCAGATTAAATCATTCCCTTCAATACTTTATAATCAGTTTTTCCGGTTCCCAATAAAGGTATTTCGTCAAGTTTCATGTTCTTATTAACTTTTACTAGATTCGAAAAACCTGAATTCCGGAGGTAAAGATTTGCTTCTGCAATGTCAATATCTACTTTTGAAAACAGTACAATTTGTGGTGGCTCTATACTGTCGGATCCCTCTACAGCTAAAACAACATCTTCGCTCGAACCATATTTTTCCAATAATCTTTGTTCTATTGCTGGTAAACTTATCATTTCGCCGGCAATTTTTATAAAACGTTTCAAACGTCCAGTAATAAAAAGGAATCCATCGCTGTCGACATATCCAAGATCGCCAGTTTTATAATATTCTTTACCATTAACGGTAACAAAAGGTGAAGCGACTGTTTTGTCGAGATAACCACTAAAAACATTATCGCCACGAACCAAAATCATTCCTTCTTTGCCTTGTTCTAATGGTTCACTATTTTGTAAATCAACAATTAAATGTTCAACAGTTGAGATAAATGTCCCAACGCTTTTAAGTTTTTGTTTTCCTGAAGGATTGAGCGTTATTGCTGGTGCACATTCTGTAATTCCATATCCTTCAACAATTACAGCATCTTTGTTCGTTTTTTTCTTGAAATCGTCAATTATTGATGGTTGAAGACTTTCGGCTCCCGTTACAGCTAATCGTATGTTTTTTAAATCATCGGGAGTTGCTATGGCTAAAATCATTTTTAAGAATGTAGGAGTCGCAAGCATTGTGTTAACTCCCGTGTGACGAATGATATCAACAATCTCGCGAGTTGCGGTAGGGTCGGGGGTATAGGCAATTTTCATCCCAGTTACAAGTGGAACTGCTGTTAAAACAGAAAATCCAAAACTGTGAAATGGAGGTAAAAAACTTAGGAATATAGAATCATTTCCAACAGCAAGATGATTGAATGAACCTTCCATATCGCGAAGAATATTTTTGTGCGACAGTGGAACAGCTTTTGGTAACGACTCACTTCCCGAAGTAAATAATATTACCGCAGTATCATCAGGTTTAACCGAAAATGATGGTTTTATTTTTGAACGTAAAAGACCCTTAAGTTTAATTCCAATTGATGCTTCACGAACTTTTTCCTCGAACATAATGCATTTAGCTTTCACATCTTCGCTGAGTTTATCGCGAATTTTATCGAAAAAGGCTCCTGCTGTAATAATATGTGTAAGTTTTGATGTATCGACGCAATGTTGTAATACTTGTGGTCCAACGGTCCAGTTCAACATTACTGGTATTTTACCTGCCATGTATGTTGCAGCGACCAATAATGCGGTACTTTGTAAGGCTGGTAGAATTATTCCAACATGAGTTCCTGGAACTTCTTTGCGAATTATTTCGGCAACAACCATTGTTTTAAGATAAAACTCTTTGCGGGTCGAGCTTCCAATCATATTGTCCCATACAAAAACCTCATCTTTATATTCGGTAAATGTTTTTACAAATAATTCGGGAATGGTTTTACTTCCATCTACACTCATTATTTTTGCTGGAATTTTCGATTTGTCAAAATGAGCATCTTTCAATACAATTTTTAACGATGATTTCCCCATAGCAACTAAACAAAGATCTCGCAATGTTTTAATGGTAGCAACATCGGGCGATTGTACTTTAAAGTATGTTTCAACACTGGTGATAATCGAAACCATTGTAACCGAATCGACACCTAAATCGAGTGTGAAATTTGAATTTATTGTTGCTCCGGTAAAATTCATCGAAAGTTCATCGGACAATACTTTTAATACTTCATCGAAAATTTGTGGTGGAACTACTGTTGAAGGATCAACCTCATTACTTTGCATATCGGCAACCGAACATTCTATATGATCGGGTAATTTGCGTTTCAATTTTGGCGAAAATAAATAGTGTTTAAGAAAATGAACATTCTCTTCACCATATTTATTATAGAAATTTTCAAGTCCATCGTTAAAACTTTTACGATCTTTTGCCGCTAGTGCTTTTGCATATTCGGTAATATCTTCAATTTCGATATACACCCTTCGTCTAGGACAAAGAAATAGAAGGTTTGCAAACACATACCAAATAGCTTTTAAGTAGGTTGTCACAAGATTTGGTGTTTTTCCAATCCATGCACGCGACCACATACTTCCCCATAAACCACGAATCCGAACACCAATAACTCGAGTGTTGTCGGGTAAATCTAAAACTAATTCATGGGCACTTTTCTTGTTGAAAATCTTTTCGTAACCTTGTCCTGTAATTTGTCCCGAAGGGTAGAGTAGTACATTATGTCCATCTTTCAATGCTTTGCTAATTGCAGATGTTATATTTTTTAAAACATCAGTATCGCGACTTCCTGCACTAAGGTCACTAACCGAAACAGCATTCATCCATTTAAATAAAGCATGTAAAACGGGGATATTATACATTCCCTCGGTTACAACAGGAACAATTTCAATTTCTTTCCAAAGATGTGCTGCAAGTAGTTGTGGATCTATTAATGCTTGATGATTTGGTAAAATTAAATTTGATCCATTATGATTTAAAACATCAAGACCTTTAATTTCAACTTTATATCTTCGCGATAAAAAGAAGCGAAAAATTGCAATAAGAATTTTCATGGTGAAATGAGTTTAGCGTTTTACATTATGATTTTTTGAATAATTCTTTTAACCCTGGTATTTTCATAAATAGAATGATTCCTATGAAAAGAGTTAAAGCAAATAAAACAAGGAAAACCGTTTTAGGATCAAATAAAAAGAAGATTAACGATGAAAATAAGATGAATCCAAATTCGCAAATATTCTCGTAAGCCAAAATATCGCCTAGCATACGTCCTTTTACATTCGACTGAATCCAAGCGTTAAGTGGAATTTTAAACATTCCCGAGAAAAATGCTGTGAAGAAAACAAATACGCCAAATAAAATTGCTCCAGGATTTACAATATAAATTAATGAAAAGAATAGAATCATGCCTAAAGCTCCAATAGGAATAAGCGAAATCTTAACCGTATTTTTTGAAATAATACCCGTTATAAAACATCCCAATCCAATTCCAACAGCTGCATCAACCATAATAATTCCCGTTTGAATATCTGTAAGATGTAATACATTAGGACAATAAACTTTTAGATCCATTTGTAAAAGTGCACCCACCAACCAGAAAAACGATAAACCTAATATTACGAAATTTAAACCAGGAATACTTTTTGCTTGTTTATATGAATGAATCATAAATTTAATCGGATTTACACTTTCGTTATAGTTGCTATTAGGTTCCGATTCATCGGCTTTTATCATAATAGTGGTAAATAATCCAACAATAGCTACACCTATAATTAAACTCATTACAAGTACAGGATTGTAATGTTCAGAAATAACCGAAGCAAGAAATGTTCCCATCAAAACACCAAGAAAAGTAAGCATTTCCATTGTTCCAGTACCAAATGATATACCATCATCTCCACCAACATCTCTAATTAAACCATATTTAGAAGGTGAGAATAATGAACTTTGAATGCCCAATAACAAAACACCTGCCATAACTAAGTATATAGAATGAAAGGCAAAACCAATAGCTGCAATTATCATAATTGGAATTTCGGCAATTTTACCGATAATCATCACTTTTCGTTTTTCGTATTTCACGGCAAATTTTCCTGCCAATGGCGATAAGAATATAAATGGTAAAACGAGCATTGCCGATGCAATTGCAATTATTGTTGATTCTGCTACAGTTGTAATCCAGCGAATGCTTATAAAACATACCATCCATTTAAGGAGGTTATCGTTAAAAACGGTGAGAAAGTTTGTGCTAAACAGAGGGAACCAGTTTGTTTTTTTCATGTCTAATGGTTTTAATTTGTGTTTTTAACTAATTTTAAAATCGCGGTTCGCTAGCAAATATTGAGCCAAAAATGAATTTAAAATTATAACAAAGAAATGAAAAATGATGAAGATGGCAAAATAGTCTTTGTTTTGCTGTTCTTTATAGATTCAAAATATCGAGGTTTTTATGTCAAAAAAGGTGGATGTTTTGTTGTTTTGGATTTGTAAGTGATAGAAATTCAGTATTTAAGAATCATTTGATTAATGATGTTATATTTTGATTGTTTAGATAAAGATTGATTCTGGAAATTGAATTTGTACCTTTGCATCTGTAAATGAATTATAATAAGATGTTAAAGAGGTTTTCGTTTCTTAGTTCCAATCCGGACTTTTATCCAACATTATTTAAAATATCAATTCCCATTATTCTTCAAGGATTTATTTCAACGGCATTATCATTTGTTGATGTCTTGATGGTTGGGCAATTAGGCTCAAAATCGGTAGCAAGTGTTGGATTAGGCAATCAATTTTCGATGATTGTAATAATGCTCGTAAATGGAATTGGTAGTGGTGCAGCAATTTTTTCTGCACAATATTGGGGGCGAAGATATGTTAAACACATTCGTCAAACCTTTGGAATAGGTATGCGTTATGCGGTAAGTGTTGGATTTCTGTTTGCCATTATCACCTATTTTTTTGCTCCACAAATAATAAGTTTCTATTCTCCAGATCCTGATGTTCAACTCTTGGGCGGAAGTTATTTAAGTTTGATTGGATTGAGTTATGTGTTTTTTTCTGTAACAGCAATTTATGCATCTGTCTTACGAAGTACTCGTTTGGTTATGGTTCCTTTGGTTGCTGGAATTATTGCAATTAGCATCAATACACTTTTAAATTATTGTTTTATTCTTGGCCATTTTGGATGTCCTGCTTTAGGTGTTAAAGGTGCTGGATATTCGATGATCGTTGCTCGTATTATTGAATGTGCAATTATTATAGGAGTGGTAAAATATCGAAAATTCCCAACGATTAGAAATGTACGAACGCTATTGTTTAATAAAATTGAAGGACAACGTAAATTCTTTAAAGTTGCACTACCTGTTATTATTCACAGTATGGGATGGGTTTGTGGAGTAACTGTGTACATGCGTCTTTATGCTTCAATAAGTACAACATCGGTTGCCGCTGTTAATATATCCGAAACACTCGAAAAGATGGGCTTTATGTTCTTCGTTGGAATTGGAAATGCTTGTGCTATTATGGTTGGAAACAATATTGGAGCTGGCCGTGAAGATCTGGCTCGTGATTATAGTAAAAAGTTTATTTTCCTTGGAATGGCTGGAGCTGTTTTGATGGGATTATTAATAATTTCAATTCGTGGCTATATTGTTCAATTATATAATCTTGATTCAGATGGTATTCACACAGTAACATTACTTATGTTATTTATGGCAAGTGTAATGTGGATGAAATCGGCAAACGTTATTTTTAATGGAGGTATTCTTCGTGGTGGTGGCGATACTCGTTTCAGTATGATGATAGACATTGTTGGCGTATGGTGTGTTGGAATCCCAATGGGTTGTCTAGCTGTTTATGTATTTCATCTTCCTGTCTATTATGTCGTTTTATTTGTATATACCGAAGAGTTCTTCAAGATGTTACTTGGATTCTACCGTTTCCGTTCTAATAAATGGTTGAAGAATTTGGTGCATTCAAAATAAAAAATGCCTTTATAATTGTATTCCACATCAACTTTACTCCAATGAATTGAGCAAGGTTGATGTGGAATTTTTTTATTATATTTCTTTCAATACTGCTTTCATTAATTCCCAATATTTCCCTACAGATGCAATATTCACTTTTTCATCGGGCGAGTGGGGGTGTCGCATTGTTGGTCCAAATGAAATCATATCGAGTTGTGGGTGACTACTCCCAATAATTCCACATTCCAAACCAGCATGAATAACTTTAATTTCGGGTTCGTGACCAATAACTTGTGGATATACTTTTTTGAATATAGAAAGAATTGCCGATTGTGCCGATGGTTTCCAACCTGGGTAATCTCCCGATGTTTCAACCTTTGCACCAAATAATTCAAAGAGCTTTGTCATAACTTCAGCAAGCCGTTTCTTTTCTGTTTCACTAGAACTACGAAGTAGACAATGAATTTGAATAATCTCGTTCTGTGTTTCTACAATTGAAAGGTTTGTTGATGTTTGTACAATACCTTTAATTTCTGTATCCATTCCAATTACTCCGTTCGGGCAACAAGTTATTGCTTTTAAAAATTCGTAACAGAAATCTGGTTCCAAAACCATAGCTGGTGTTGTTGTCTGTTTACATGCTATTTTTAAATTTTCATCTATTCCTTTTAATTCTACTTCGTATGCTTTGAAAAATTTCTTTACAAATACAAGGAACTCAATTGCAGAATCTTGTTGCACGCAAATAGTAGCTTGAGCTTCACGAGGAATAGCATTTCGCATATTACCACCATCAAAATTGGCAACATATATATTGTATTTCTTTATTACCTTTGCTAATAAACGAGCCATCAGTACATTTGCGTTACCCCTTGAAAGTGCAATGTCAATTCCAGAGTGACCTCCTTTAAGTCCTTTTATATATATGGTATAAGCCGAATGATTTTCAGGCAATGGAATCATCTTTTTTGTAAACGATGCAGTGAAATCTATTCCTCCAGCACAACCGACTATTAGTTCATGGTCATCTTCCGAATCGGTATTTAGCAATATTGAACCTTTTAAAAATCCTGGTTTTAATGCAAAAGCACCACCCATTCCTGTTTCTTCATCTAAGGTAAAGAGTGCTTCAAGTGGTCCATGAGAAATATCTGTTGATTCCAATAAAGCCAAAATACTTGCAGCACCTATACCGTTATCGGCTCCTAATGTTGTGTTCGTTGCATGAACCCATTCTCCTATGATTTGTGGTTTTATTGGATCGGTTACAAAGTCGTGTTTCGTTGTCGAATTCTTTTGTGGAACCATATCAATATGAGCTTGCAAAACTACCGTTGGTCGATTTTCGTATCCTTTGCTTGCTGGTTTTCGAATCAAAACATTTCCAAATTCGTCGGTTTGTGAATCTAAACCAAGCGATTTCCCATAATCAAATATATGTTGTGCAAGTTTTTTCTCATGTTTTGATGGATGTGGAATTGAACAAATTGTTTCAAATTGTTTCCAAATTTCTTGTGGCTGTAATGTTTCTAGTGCCATGATTGTGTTTTATTAGTGTTTAGTTCTTAGTTTAATGAACTGTGATTATAAATCTTTAATTAAAATATTGATTTCTGAATTACTAAAAAAGCTTTGCTTTTTATTTAGAAATGCCGAAACCTTATCATATTCTTCGTTGTCTGTTATTTCTATTTTGTGCTCACCAACAGTATCAAAAGCTTCTTCGAAATAGAAAGTACTGAGTAAGTTTGTTGAAACTGCGGGTTGATATAAGAACAATTCTTTATCCAGAGTATGGACACGTGTTATTATATGAGCATGTTCAAGTCGTTTTAGTATTGTTTTCAGTAGCATAAAATTCACTTTTGCTAGAACAGCTATTTCTTTAACATTAACAGGTTTTTGCCCTTTTTCGAAATTTCGAACAATCATAAATGTAATCCATAACGACAACTTTTGTTTTTGATCGTGGCTAATAACAATATCATCGCGATCATACTCGGCATGGTAACCATGTTGAACAATATGCGAAACACTTGCTCCCAATAATACAACAAACCAGCTTAATTGAAGCCAGATTAAAAACAAGGGGAGTGCTGCAAAACTTCCGTAGATTGCGTTGTAACTAGCAACCCCAATTTGAAATCGAATATATACCCATTGAATCAATTGAAAAATAATACCCGAAATTACACCACCTATAAATGCTGCTTTAAATGTTACTTTTGTATTTGGCATTATCATATATATAATAGCAAATCCAAGCCAAACCAAACTGAAAGGTAAAAGTTTAAATAAGAAAATTACCAATCCTACCGAATGACTTAGTACGGGGATTTTAGAAATAATCATTGGAACAGCCGTTGAAATATAAAGCGTTGCACTGTTCGATATAATAAGCAAAACTGGTGCAAGGAACATTATTGAAAAATAATCGCTGACCATACGAGGAATTGAACGTTGAGCTTTAACATCCCAAATATCGTTTAATGTCATTTCAACATTATTTAAAACTTTCATTACTGACCAAAAAAGAACTATTAACCCTATTCCAGCAATCATTCCTCCATGGGTATTTGATAACAGTGAGTTTGAAAAATCAAATACTTGCATGAGAATAGCTTCTTTGTCAGCGAATTTTTCAAGTAACATTTTCTCAAGAATCTTTTCGAAACCAAATCCCTTCGCAATTCCAAATATCATTGCGACTACTGGTACTACCGAAAGTAAACTATAATAGGTAAGTGCAGATGCTTTTTGCATACAACCTTTGGTTGTAAATCGTCGCCAACCAACAATTAGTAATCGAATGATTCTATTTATTAAACTGAGTTTTTGTTCCTTTTCTGGCGAAAGTCTCCAAATATCATTTGTGTAGAATGTTATAGCTGATTTTATCTTTTGAATACTATTTTTCATTATAATATGTTTTGTATAAAGCAAATATAAACAAAAAATGCCGGAATCACCCGGCATTTTTATACGTTTCGTTGTGATTATTTAAAGAGTTTATTAAGCTTGTTTTTAGCCTCATTTTCTAGTTTTTTCTTTTGAGCTTCTGTTTCAGCTTTTGCTTTTGCCTCAGTTTCTTTTTTTATTCTTTCCGTTTCAGCTTTTGCTTTTGCTTCAGCATCTGCTTTTACTTTTTCTGCTTCAGCTTTAGCTTTTGCTTCAAGAATAGCTTTTTGCTCGTCAATTTTAGCTTTTACTTGGTCTGTTACAGTATTCTTTAAATCGGTGGTTTGACTTCCAAGTTTTAAACTAGCTTTTGGATCTTGCATAGTTCCTCCAATTAAAATGTCAACATTAATGTTTTTTCCTGGATTAACTGTTATACCACTTGACGATGCTGTAGCTAGTAAACCATCTATAGCACTATTTGCTGCACCACCTAAGTCTGTGCGTGGAACTTGCATTGCCATTATATAACTAATTGACATATCCAGATTGCTAACACCACTAATGGTTGCTTGCATGTTATTTAATTTTGTGGTAAATGGTTTTACTTCAACATTTCCATTGGTGATTGTAAATTGTAACGCAATGTCTTTTGCCTTCAATTCTTTTAAATCGTCACGTTTAAGTAATCTAGCAACTTTGTCAATTGTTGTCGATCCTTTGATTGTAATTTCTTTAGTCGAAAGTTTGCCTTCTCCATTTAGTGTTTTATAAATTGGCATCATATCTTTACCTAATATACTATTAATTGTAAGGTCACATGTAAAGTTTCCCGCACAATTTTTTGCAAATGGAGCCAGTTTCTTAACGGTATTAAATGCTGCAAACGTTTTTTGAATATCAAAACCTTTTATGCCCATTTGTAAATCGAAACTTGGTTTAGTAATGTCTTTCGTTGAATAATTACCTTTTAAGTTTAGATTTCCACCTAATAAATTCATGTTTAAATTTGTTAGATCAACCTTAGAGTCTTTTACAAGTAATTGTCCGTTTAGTGATTTGATATCAAGTTTGTCGTATAGTATTTGACCAATAGATGTATTTACGGTAAAGTTGATGTTTCCTGGTACCTCAATTACAGTCATTGGTGTTGATGATGTGTCGGTCGATTTGGTTGTGTCAATCGACATCAATTCATTAGCATCTATTAAAGACGATTGTAAAGTTAGGTTTCCATGAATGGTGTCATTCGATAATACATATGGTATGAAATTCTCAAGTTTGCCATTCATCTTAATGTCTGTTTTACCAATTTGCGAATCAAAACCTCTAAGCGTAACAAATTGTGGAGAGAAGTCTAAATCGGTGTTTTTGATGTTTACACCCTTTGGAAAATCAGTACTTGTATAGAAAAGATCTTTGATATTAACCGTTCCAAGAGCTTTAAATTCGGTATATTTCTCTTGTTTAATTTGCGATAGTTTTCCATCCATTTCAATATTTGCAGTAATCAAACCAGTAAGTTTTGTATCCTTTACAGGAATGAAATCTTTAATCGAAACCAAATTGATTTTACAATCAACTTTACAATACAATGCTGGATCGCTAATTGGAGTGGCAACTCTCATAACCATGTTTACGGGATTCTCAGCAAATTCAGCGTGAAGTTGTTTTAAATCAACTACTGTATTGTCAAGATTGCCATCTGGGTTTTTAATTTGTAAATCGACTTGAATATTCGTTACTGGTTTTGGTACATCAGGATATTTAAACATTGCATCTTTCACTAAAAGAGCAATATCAAAAGCTGGCATTTTGTTCTTTTCTGAATTGAATGTTCCTTTGAATGCTGCTTTCAAGCCAAGTTTTCCTGTTGTTTTAATGTTTTCAAAACCTTCGAGAAATACACCTGGAACTAACGAGAATAATGTTTTAAATTCAGTTTGTTTTGCCTCAAGCTTAAGATCCATAGTGATATCGTCTTTGGGCATTGCAAACCAACCATTAATTCCAAGTTCTAAAGCATTAGCTCTTAAGTTATTTTGTTTAAACGTGAATTTGAAATTTTTTAAATCAGCATCGATAGTTCCTTCATATCCAAATTTCACTTTCTTTAAATAGGTTATACCACCATATGATGTCGTAATTGAATCAATATTTAGTTTAGATTTTAAAGAAGCAAAATCAGTTGTAAAGTCACCATTCAATTCAAAATTAAGGTTTTCGATATTTGCGAAAGTATTAATTGTTTTGTCATTATAAGTAATATAACAATTGTCAATTTCTAAAAGACGTAAAGCCATTTTGAAATTCGATTTCTCTGATGTTGTGGTTGTAGTATCTGTCGATGGTTTAGCTATATCCCAGTTTGCACTGCTGTCACTAAGGACTTTAGCATTAATTTTTATCCCATCCAATAATATTGTTCTTATTTTAATGTCACTTCCACTAATTACGCTCATTATGTCTACTTCAGCTGAGAAGTTTTTTAAATCGAGTAGGGTATCTCCATCAAATTTCTCAATACCTACAACGGTAACATCATTCAAGTTTACTTTTAAATTTGGGAATGAACTAAATATCGAAACGCCAAAATCTCCAAAATTTACTTTAGCATTAACTGAATTATTTATTTCTTTTTTGGTCAAATCCAGTAATTTACCTTTAAAGAGGAATGGTAAACAAGCTACAACGATAATAATCATTAGTAATGTAATACCTAAAATTTTGACGATCTTTTTCATTTGCGTAACAGTTTTATATTAGTAATACAAACTTAAAAATTTTTTGTCAATATATTGTATAGCAAGGCTAATAGTATTAAATAGATATTTTTTTTAAATATTTTTCGATAAAATATTTGACAAAACAAAAATATGTATATCTTTGCAACTCGAAAAAAGATGGTTCCGTTGCATAATTGGATAGTGCATTTGACTACGGATCAGAAGGTTATAGGTTCGAGTCCTATCGGAATCACAAAGTTTTAATCCTTGTAATTAATTTTGCAAGGATTTTTTTATGTAATACAATTAAGCTATGGCAATCGAGATAGAAAGAAAGTTCCTTATTAATGAAACACTTTGGAAACGAGTAAAACCACAAAAGGTCTTATATATAAAGCAAGCATATTTATCTAGTGATGGAAACACGACATTACGTGTTCGCATTGCTAATGATAAATCGTATATTACAATAAAAGGAAAAACGACTAATTTAACCCGACCAGAATTTGAGTATGAAATTCCTTTAGTAGATGCTGAGGAATTAATGCAATTATCAATATCTAGTATAATAGAGAAAAAACGACATATAGTATACTATAAAGGAAAGAAATGGGAGGTCGATGAGTTCTTAAATGAAAATGAAGGACTGTTTATTGCCGAAATTGAATTGAATTCGGAGAAAGAAAAATTCGATTTTCCCGAATGGATACATAAAGAGGTGTCAAATGACCCACATTATAGAAACACATATCTTGCA